>Ga0307479_10000011_pt1 | contig 309026 bp, 261 predicted proteins | sample atmos_gasesECM4C_FD_203743 | JGI IMG/M metagenome (GOLD analysis project Ga0307479, IMG submission 203743) | Hardwood forest soil microbial communities from Morgan-Monroe State Forest, Indiana, United States - atmos_gasesECM4C_515 | ecosystem: Environmental > Terrestrial > Soil > Temperate...
CTTCTCCCGGCTCGCTACGGCCCCCCGAAAGTCACCATCAAGGCCCCTGCCTCCTCTGCGCCAGCGCCAATCCGCCGCCCCAACACCGGTTCGGTCACCCTCTCGGACCCAAACTGCGGAATCGCTGAAGCGCCTGAGCCCGCGTTGACACTAAGGACGCGATGGCTTACATTTGGACGTGCACCCCTACTCGACTCCCAGGCCCTCGCAGCTTGCCGGCGGCCCAGGAGCCGACTCCCTCCTAGAGGTGCCGGCCGTTTCCAGCTCCGCTCAAATCATCCCCATCACCCCCGAAGTCATCGCGGCGATCCCCGCTCGTTACGGCTCCACGCGTCTGCCCGGCAAGCCGCTGCTGCAGCTCGCCGGCCGGCCGATGATCGAGCACGTCTACCGCCGCGTCGCCGGCGCCCGCGGCCTCGCCCGCATCGTGGTCCTGACCGACGACGAGCGCATCGCGCAGGCGGTCACGGCCTTCGGCGGCGAGGTCGAGCTGACGCCGGAGGAGTGCGCGAGCGGCACCGACCGCATCGCCCACGCGGCGCGCCGCTGGCCGGGGGCGGCGGCAGTGGTCAACGTGCAGGGCGACGAACCGCTGATCGATCCCGAGGCAGTGTCGGCGATCGCCGCCCACCTGGCCGCGCATCCCGAGGACCCGATGGTGACGCTGGCGGCGCCCTTCGCCGCGCCAGGCAACGGCTCGGCCCCGACCGGCGGCGACGGCGGCGCGGGCGGGGACGGCGCCGCGTCCAGCCTGGCTGCCGAGCTCGCCAACCCCAACGTGGTCAAGGTGGTCGTCGCCCTGGACGGGCGCGCCCTGTACTTCAGCCGCTCTGCGATACCCTATGAGCGTCAGGCGGCCGCGGGTGGGGGCGGCGCGGCGGGCGCGACGCAGGCCGGCGCCGCGCCGCTGCGCCACCTGGGCATCTACGGCTATCAGCGTGCCGCCCTCCTGGCGCTGGCCGATCTGCCGCCGTCCCCCTTGGAGCGAAGCGAGGCGCTCGAGCAGCTGCGGGCCCTCGAGCATGGCATGTCGATCCGCGTGCTGCTGACCGCCCCGGGCTTGCCCGGCGTGGACACGCGGGAGGATCTCGAGCGCGCCGAGCGGCTGCTCGCGCTGGGAAGCGGCCGCTGAGCGGCCGATTCCACGACCGACGACGGGCGAAAGAGACCAGAGGAGAGACGACCTTGGCGACCAAATACATCTTCATCACCGGCGGCGTCGTGTCGTCCCTCGGCAAGGGCGTGGCCGCCGCGTCGGTCGGGGCGATCCTCGAGGCGCGCGGCTTCTCGGTCACGCTGATGAAGTTCGACCCCTACGTCAACGTCGATCCGGGCACCATGTCGCCCTACCAGCACGGCGAGGTGTTCGTGACCGACGACGGCGCCGAGACCGACCTCGACCTGGGCCACTACGAACGTTTCACCCACACCCGCACCAGCAAGCGGCACAACTTCACCACCGGCCGCATCTACGAATCGGTGATCGACAAGGAGCGGCGCGGCGACTACCTGGGCAAGACCGTGCAGGTGATCCCGCACATCACCGACGAGATCAAGGAGGCGATGCGCCGCGTCGCCGACTCCCACGACGTGGTCATCGTCGAGATCGGCGGCACGGCCGGCGACATCGAATCGCTGCCGTTCCTCGAAGCCATCCGCCAGTTCCGCCAGGAGCTGGGGCGCGGCAACGCCGTCAACATCCATCTCACCCTGGTGCCCTACATCGCCGCCGCCGACGAGCTCAAGACCAAGCCCACGCAGCATTCCGTGCGCGAGCTGCGCGAGATCGGCATCTCGGCCGACGTGCTGCTGTGCCGGGTCGACCGCCCGCTGCCGCCCGACATGAAGAAGAAGATCGCCCTGTTCTGCAACGTCGATCCGCGCCAGGTGATCGAGGCCCGCGACGTGCCGACCATCTACGAGGTGCCGCTGATCTTCTGCCGCGAGGGTCTGGACGACCTGCTGCTCGAGCTGCTCAACCTGCCGCACTACGACCGCGACCTGACGCGCTGGGAGAGCCTGGTGTCGCGCATCAAGCACCCCCGCCACCACGTGCGCATCGGTCTCGTCGGCAAGTACGTCGAGTTTCCCGACGCCTACAAGAGCCTCAACGAAGCGCTGCTGCACGGCGGCATCGCCAACGACGCCAAGGTGGACATCGTCTACATCAACGCCGAGGAGCTGGAAAACGAGAGCTGGCCGCGCGAGCTGTTCGAGATGGACGCCCTGCTGGTGCCAATCGGCTTCGGCCACCGCGGCACCGAAGGGAAGATCCGCGCCATCCGCTACGCGCGCGAGCAGAAGGTGCCTTTCTTCGGCATCTGCCTCGGCATGCAATGCATGGTCATCGAGTTCGCCCGCAACGTTTGCGGCATCCGTACCGCCACCTCTTCAGAGTTCGATCCCGAGACCGAGCACGCGGTGATCTACAAGCTGCGCGACCTCCTGGGGGTCGATGCGATGGGCGGTACCATGCGCCTGGGCGCCTATCCCTGCCGGCTCAAGGAAGGCACTCTGGCGCGCCGCATCTACGGCACGGCAGAGATCAGCGAGCGCCATCGCCACCGTTACGAGGTCAACCAGAAGTACCTGCCGGAGATGCTCGAGCGCGGCCTGGTCGTCGCAGGCTTGTCGCCGGACGGCAAATTCGTCGAGATGGTCGAGCTGCCGGACCACCCGTGGTACCTGGGTTGCCAGTTCCACCCCGAATACAAATCGAAGCCAACCGACCCTCACCCGCTCTTCGTCTCTTACATCGCGGCGGCGCTCGCCGAGCGCACCCGGCGCGAGCAGCACGAGCGGCATCACCAGCAGGAGAGCCGCGAAACTCCTGTGCTGGCCGAGCACCGCTCGGCGGCGGCAGGCTCCTCGCCGGCGCCGGCGCCGGCGCCGGTGCCGGTGCCGGCGGCCGCACACGGCGGCGCCGCTGTCACCGGAGCCGCCGTTGCCGCTGGTGCCGCCAGTGCCGCCGGTGCAGCCATGGCCGAGCGCCTCGAGCCGGTCACGCATGGCCTGTCGCTTCATCACGGCCAGCACGAGCATCACGGCGGGCACGAGCATCACGGCGGGCACGAGCATCACGGCGGGCACGAGCATCACGGCCAGCACGAGCACCGCGACCAGGGCGGCCACGGTCTCGAGCATCGCGAGGACTTGGCGGCGCGCGAGCGGCCGGCGGAGCGTCCGATGCCGGCGGCTCAGGCGCTGCGCTGGGAAGGCTGATGGCGCTGACAGGGCGAACGGTCGAGCCGGTCGAGCTGGCTCCCGGCGTCGTGGTCGGAGGCAGCGGCGGCGATGGCGCCGGCGCCGCCGGCGCGCTGCCGGTGATCGCCGGCCCGTGCGTCGTCGAGAGCGAGGAGCTGGTGCTGGCGGCGGCACGGACCCTTGCCGCCATGGCGTCGCGCCTCGCGCTGCCGCTCGTCTTCAAGTCGTCGTTCGACAAGGCCAACCGCAGCGCGCTCGGCAGCTTCCGCGGCCCCGGCCTGGTGCGTGGCCTGGCGGCGCTGGCGGCGGTCAAGGCGGCGACCGGCCTGCCGGTGCTCACCGACGTCCACGAGCCAGGCCAGTGCGAGCCGGCGGCGGCGGTCTGCGACGTGCTGCAGATCCCCGCGTTCCTTTGCCGGCAGACCGACCTGGTGCTGGCCGCCGCCGCCACCGGCCGCGCCGTGAACATCAAGAAGGGGCAGTTCATGGCGCCCGGCGACATGCGCAAGCTGGTCGACAAGGCTCGCGCCGGCGGCAACCGGCGGGTGACGGTGACCGAGCGCGGCAGCTCGTTCGGCTACCATGACCTGGTGGTCGACATGCGCAGCTTCGCCCAGCTCCACGACGACGGCATCGCCGTGATCTACGACGTCACCCACTCGCTGCAGCGCCCCGGCGGCGGCCCCGGGAACCCGGAGAGCGCCGAGAGCGGCGGCGAGCGCCGCTACGCCCTGCCGCTGGCCCTGGCCGCGGTCGCCGCCGGCGCCGACGGCCTCTTCCTCGAGGTCCACCCCGACCCGCCGCGGGCGCTCTCCGACCGCGCGGTCCAGCTCACGCCGGCGGCGTCCGAGACGCTCCTGCGCGCCGCGGCGGCGCTGCGTCGAGCCTTGCTGGCCACGCGGGAACAGGTGCCGGCATGACCGTCCCCAGCGCCCCCAAGCCGCCAGGCCGGCCGCCATCCCGGGCGCGGCTGCCGCGCCGCCCGCGCCGCCCCGCCCTGCCCGGATCGCCGCCGCAGCCCCGCCCCGCCGCCGCCCCCAATGCGCGGGCAACCTTGGCACCCGCAAGCCCTGCCACGCCCGCGAGCCCTGTCAGGTCTGCGCGGAGAGCCCCCCGCCAGGTGGCGATCGAGGTGCTCGAGACCGAGGCGGCGGCCATCCGGTCCCTGCTGTCGCAGCTCGACGACGCCTTCGACCAGGCCGTGTCCCTGCTGTCGGGGATTGCCGGGCGGGTGGTCTGCACCGGCATGGGCAAGAGCGGCCTGATCATGAAGAAGGTGGCCGCCACGCTCTCCTCGACCGGCACGCCGGCGCTCTTCCTCCATCCTGCCGAGGCGGTGCACGGCGACCTGGGCATGATCGTCGCGGGGGACGTGGTGCTGGCCGCCTCGACCTCGGGCACCACCGAAGAGCTGCTGCGGCTGGTGGCCACGCTCAAGCGCCTCGGCGTGCCGCTGCTGGCGATGACCGGCAGCGCGGCTTCGCCGCTGGCGCGTCACGCCGACCTGCACCTGTCGGTGGCGATCGACCGCGAGGCCTGCCCCCTGAACCTCGCGCCCACCGCCTCGACGACCGCCATGCTGGCGCTCGGCGACGCCCTGGCGATGGCCCTTTCCGAGGCCCGCGGCTTCACCCGGGAGGACTTCGCGCTGCTGCACCCGGCCGGCCGCCTCGGCAAGCGCCTCCTCAAGGTGGAGCAGTTGATGCACGAGGGGCCCGACCTGCCGCGGGTGGCGATGGACGCCTCGATGCACGACGCGATCTATGAGATGTCGAAGAAGAAGCTCGGCATCACCGCGGTGACCCGTTCCGGCGACGACCCGCGGCTGGCCGGCTGCATCTCCGACGGCGACCTGCGGCGCCTGCTGGCCACCGACGAGGGCTTGCTGCGGCGCACCGCCGGCGAATGCATGAACCCGCACCCGCGCACCATCGCCGGCGGCGAGCTCGCGGCCGCCGCGCTCAAGATGATGGAAGACCACCGCATCACCTCGCTGTTCATCTGCGACGGCGGCGGGAGGCTGACCGGCATCGTCCATCTCCACGATCTTTGGGGCCTGGAACTGTTTTGAGCCCGCCCGCCGGCCCCGCTGGACCGGCCTCCCCCGCCGGCGGTGCCGCGGTCCTCGCGGAGCGTGCCCCCGGCCTCGCCTGGCTGCTGTTCGACGTCGACGGCGTGCTCACCGACGGCCGCATGGTCTACGGCGCCGACGGCGAGCAGTGGAAGGTCTTCGACGTGCACGACGGGATCGGCCTCAAGCTGGCGCAGCGCGACGGGCTCAAGGTCGGCCTGCTGTCGGCGCGCCAAGGCCGGGCGCTCGAGGCGCGGGCGCAGGAGCTCGGCCTCGATGCGCTGATCATGCACCGCGACGACAAGGCGGCGGCCTTCGGCGAGTTCCTCGGCGCCCACTCGATCGCCGCCGGTCGCGTCGCGTACATGGGCGACGACCTGGTGGACCTGCCGGTCCTGCTCGCCTGCGGCCTTTCGTTCGCCCCCGCCGACGCCGTTGCCGACGTCCGCGGCCGCGTCCACCACGTCCTCTCCCGGCCAGGCGGCCGCGGCGCCGTGCGCGAGATGGTCGAGTTGGTGCTGCAAGCCCGCGGTTCATGGGACCGCCTGCTCGCCGGCTACCTCCGGCCCGCCGGAGCCCCCTGATCCGGGTCCCCCTGCTCCCCGGCTACCTCCGGCCCGACGGAGCCCCTTGATCCGGGACCCCTGCTCCCCGGCTACTTCCGCCCCGCCGGAGCCCCCCGATCCGGGTCCCCTGCTCCCCGGCTACCTCCGACCCGCCGGAGCCCCCTGATCCGCGACCGTCTGCTCGCCGGCTACCTCCGGCCCGCCGGAGCCCCTTGATCCGGGGCCGCCTGCTCGCCAGCTACTTGACGGAGCCCCTTGATCCGGGACCCCTCCTCCCGGCTACCCCGCCCCGCCGGAGGCTCTGATCAGGGAATGGCGGCCCTTTGCCCGGCCACCTTGACACAGGCCGGTGTTCCGCGCGAGAATCGGTTTGCGACACAGACCGGTTATCGAACCAGGAGCCCCATGCACCCCCAGGACCTCGATCGCATTCGCTTCGTCACCTATCATTTCCACACGCTCCAGGGTCTGCGAAGAGCCGTCCCCGGTCTGTACTTTCTGACGATTGCAATCATTTACGCCGCCACCGGCCCCGGTCCGCTTTCATTTGCGCTCATCATGATTTCAGGCGTCCCGACGTTCTGGCTGGCCGGGCGGCTGAAGTCGTACTACGCGAACCGATTCGGAGAGGTGGAGCGGCAGCCACCGCCATGGGTGAGAATCAACGTACCGATCATTTCGTTGGGCCTGACGACCCCCGACTCCGGCACCGTCTTCCTCGGCAGGACGCCGCAGTGCTCGAGTGTCAAGAACCCCCTGGCTCCCCGCGGCCAGCATGTCGTAGGAGTGCTTGCGCTGGCACTGTGGTGCCTCGCCGGGTCGCTGCTTATCTACAATCAGGCGCCAACGGTGACTGCGGTCACGCTCCTACGGTTTTTTTGCCTCGGCCTCAGCGCCTGGAGCATCGGCACCTGGTGGCAGCGGGGATCCAGCCGCTGGCAGGCCCACTACCTCGTGGTCGGCGTCCTGCTTCTGGGCCTGGTGCCTTCCACCGACGCCAGCAACTCCATCCTCCTGGTGTGGACCAGAGAATCATTGATGTCAGGCGAATATCCCTTGCTCGGCGCCTTCCTGACCATCACCGGGCTGCTCGACCACCGGATCTTGGTCCGCACCATGGGCCTGCTCGCGCCGTCACCCGGCGCGCTGGGCGCCCCGGCGCGGGCGGAGACAGAGGAGCCGCAATGAGCGCCACCCCCTTCGAGCAGATCGCGCATCTGGACCGGCTGGTCCATGAACCGGCCCGGCTCGCCATCCTGGTTGCGCTCTCGGCGTGCGAGAGGGCGGACTTCCTGTTCCTGCAGCGCATCACCGGCCTCACCAAGGGCAACCTCTCGGTCCATCTCTCGCGGCTCCAGGAAGCCGGCCTGGTCGAGATCGAGAAACGTTTCGTCGGCAAGAAGACCCAGACCATGGCGCGCCTCAGCGGGCCCGGCCGCGAAGCGGTGAAGAGCTACTGGCGCGAGATGGCGGCCCTGCGCAAGAGCGCCGCCCAATGGCGCCCGGCGACCGCGGCCACCCGGGCGACCCTGGCGCCCGCCGGCTGAGCGCCGCAGGCTCCCGGCGACCGCGGCGGCCTCGAGTCCGCCGCCGCCGGCAGGGCGCCGACAACTCTGCTTCTGCTTACGTATTACTTCACGACCGTGGTGCTGCTGCCGCTGTCCTTCCGCGAGGCGGCCATGATCAGGGCGATCAGCGCCACCAGGGCGATGACTCCGACCGCGATCCAAAGCGGGCTCACCGGCCAGGTGCTCGTCGTCGTGCTTTCATGCCTGACCTCCGTCGAGCCGCTCGACGGTGTGCTCGACTGGCTGGTGTTCGACTGGCTGGTGCTCGACTGGCTGCCGGACGACGAGCCGGCATCGGACGGGGCCTGGGCCAGGGCGAGCGTACTGACGGCCGCGGCCGGAACCTGGGCATTTGCGTTCACGCCGCCGGCACCGACGATGGCAATCATGACCATGGCGAGTAAGGCAAGTAGTGAGAGTCGATTGCGCATGAGTAGGCTCCTTTCGCCTGTGGCGGACGCGCGTTATCGCCCGCTACCGTTTCAGTCCGCTACCCTTCCAGTCCGCTACCCTTCCAATCCGCTACCCCTTCCAATCCGCTACAGGAGCAAGAGCCGGGCCAGCCCGCGGCGCGGCCACCCCTCGTAACCTGCCCATGGTATTTTTGCCGGCGCCGGGCCTCGAGGTCCGTCCTCGGCGGGCGGCGACCACCCACCCCATCCACCGACCAGGGAAGGAGACCATGAACCGAAGATCCTTGCGCTACCTGTACGCGGCGGCCGGCGCCGCCGCCTGCCTGCTGTCGCTGCTGGCGCTCGTGGGGTGCCACAAGAAGCAGCCCCTGGGCAAGCCCTGGGTGCATCTCGACCTGACGAAGGAGAAGCCCTTCGTCGAGGCGACGCCGCCCGGCGTCAACGAGAACCAGGTGTACTCCCAGCGCATCGCCCAGCTCGGCGCCGCCGAGGTGCGCGACATGAGCAAGGTGCCCCCGGACCAGCAGCAGCAGTTCCCCAAGAGCTCCCCCGGCGAGATCCGGGTGGTCGAGGAGACCACCTACTCGCGGCTCAAGTGGCGGGTGCACATCGACGACGGCAGCTACGTGTCGTTCATCCCGCTCGGCTACGAGAAGCCCTGCCCCTCCTGCAAGTTCCGTTTCGGCATCCGCGACGAGCCGGGCCACGTCAAGGTGCTCTACGAGCTCGAGGCCAAGGCGCTCTCGCCGACCGCGCCGAAGGCGGTCGAGATCGACCTCTCGGACTACGCGGACAAGGACGTCGACCTGCTGTTCCAGGTTGACGGCCCGGGTGCCCCGGCGCCCGGCCAGCTGCCGCCTTCGCTGCTCTGGGGCAGCCCGGCGCTCTACAGCCGCCAGCCCCAGCCCGCCGCCTACCAACCCAGCCGTCCCAGCATCCTGCTGGTCGGCATCGACACCCTGCGGGCCGACCGGCTCGGCCCGTGGGGGCGTCGCCCCACCTTGACCCCTTCGATCGACCGCCTGGCCGAGGAGAGCGACGTCTGGACCCAGGCGTATTCGACCTTCAACGCCACCAATCCCAGCTTTGCCTCGATCATGACCGGCCTCTACGGCAAGAACCACGGCGTCTACGACCTCCACACCCGCCTGCCGGCCGGTTCCGCCACGCTTGCGAGCCTGCTCTCGGGTGCCGGCTACCAGACCATGGCGATCATCGCCGCGCGCCACCTGGGCGACCACAACTCCGGCCTTGGGCAGGGGTTCGCCGAGGTGACGCGCGCCGACGAGCACTTCGCCGCGGAGCTGGGCGTCGACCAGACGCTCGATTGGGTTGCCGTCCACTGCACCCGGCCGCGGCCCTTCTTCGTCTGGCTGCACCTGTTCGACCCGCACACGCCGCACACGCCGCCGGACCCCTATGCCGACGGGCTGCGGCCGGCCGGCCCGATGGGGCTCGGGCCGGTGCGGGCCTGGGTGCCGTTCCGCGAGCTGGGGCCCCGCGGCTTCGACGAGCCGGTCCTGGGCGGCAACCGCGACCTCTACGACGGCGAGGTGGCCTACGTGGACCGCCAGGTCGGCCGCCTCCTCGACGGCCTCGCCAGCCGCGGCCTGCTCGACACCACGCTCGTGGCGCTGGTCGCCGATCACGGCGAGAACCTCGGCGAGCACGGCCTGCTCTACCGCCACGTGGGCCTCTTCGACACCACCACCCACGTGCCGCTGCTCGTCCGCTGGCCGGGCCCGCCGCGCCCCGGCCGCCGCTTCGACGGGCTGGTGCAGACCATCGACCTCTTCCCCACGCTGCTCGCCGCCGCCGGCTTGCCGGTGCCGCCGCAGGACGGCATCGACCTGCGCCGGCTCTCGCCGGCCACCCGCACCGCCGCCGCGAACGGCGCCGGCGGTTCGGGCTCGGTCCGTGCCCCGCGAATGGAGACTGCGGCAGTGTCATCGCAGGGTGTGGACACTTCCCACGGGTCGGTCTCGGACCAGCTCGCCGCCGCGGCCCTCGCCCCGGCCGCGCTGCTCCCCGCCGGCTCGGTCCCGGCCGGCTCCACCCCCGCCGGCTCGCCCCCGGCAGCCTCGGCCGCCCCCGGCGCTCCCGTGCCGGCCGGCACCTACGTGACCGCCGCCGTCCCGGCCCTGGCCGGACCGGGCGGCCGCCGCGCGATCTTCGCCGAGCACTCGAACGGCTTCGGCGCCATGGTGCGCACCCGTGACTACCAGTACATCGTCAGCCGCGGCAACACCGTCGTCTTCCCCGACGGCCCCACGCTGTACGACCTGCGCGCCGACCCGTTCGAGACCCGCAACCTCGCGGGCCAGGGCCTCGCCGCCGAACGCGAGCTGGCGGGCCTGCTGAACGGTTGGCTGGTGCAGCGCCGGCCGCTCCCCGGCTCCCCCGCCGGGCGGGCGCGCCCGCGCCCGCACCCGCTCTCGGACGAGGATGCCGCGCGCCTGCGCGCGCTCGGCTACGTCCGCGAGATCGACGCGCAATAGGCGAAGCTCGGCGCTTCCGCGCTGCTCTCGCGAGCCTTTCGCGCTCCTCCGCGAGCTTCCGCGCTGCTCCCGCCAGCTTCCGCGCTGTTTGTCAGCTCGCCGCGGCCTCGCCGGCCGCGGCCGCCGCGGTGCGCCGGCGCCGCACCACCTGCGAGAGAGCGGCTGCTCCCACTCCCAGCAGGTAGAGGCCCAGCATCGGCGTCGCGAAGACGCACATGTTGAAGACGTCCGGCGTCGGCGTGACGATGGCGGCGATGATGAAGATGGCCAGCACCGCGTAGCGGAAATGCTTGATCAGGAAGCGCGGCGTGACCAGGCCGACCTCGCAGATGGTGAAGATCACGATCGGCATCTCGAAGATCAACCCCAGCCCCAGGATCACGTGCATCTCGAAGCCGAAGTAGCGCTCGATGGTGAGCACCGGCTCGAACTGCGCGCCGACCTCGATCAGGAACTTCGCGGCATATGGAAACGCGATCTTGTAGGCGAAGGCGCCGCCGGACAGGAAGAACAGGGTGCCGAAGAAGATGAAGGGCAGCACGTAGCGCCGCTCGCGGCGGTAGAGCCCCGGCGAGATGAATCTCCACAGCTGGTAGAGCAGGAACGGCGACGACACGAAGAGCGCCGCCAGGCCCGCCACCTTGAAGTAGAGGATGATGGGATCGGTGATCCCCATGTAGGCCAGCTTCTTGCCGGGCGGCAGGATCGCCGTGATCGGCTTCTGCAGGAAGGCGAGGATGAGGTCCACCTTGGCGAAGCAGGGAAAGAAGGCCAGGGCGGCGAAGGCCAGCGACCACAGGATGCGCTTGCGCAGCTCCTCGAGGTGCTGGATCAGCGACATGCGGGGCAGCTCCTCAGGCTGCACCTGACCGGTGAGCTGGGGTGCGGGCCTCATCGAAAATCGGCTGCCGTCAGGCGGAGTCGTGGCCGGACCCATGCGTTCCCAGGAAGTCAGAGGCAGGATCGAGAGGGCTGGCCGGCGCCGCCGAGTCCACCGCATGTGAGCTTGCCGATGCACCCCAATCCGCCTGGCCGGCCGAGTCTGCCGGACCAGCCGACCCTGCCGGATGCACCGGGTTTCCCGGATGCGGCAGGACCGCCGGATGCGCCGGGTCCGCCGGATGCGCCGGGTCCGCCGGATGCGCCGGGTCCGCCGGATGCGCCGGGTCCGCCAGATGCGCCGGGTCCGCCGGATGAGCCGGGTCCTCCGGTTGCGCCGGGTCCGCCGGATGCGCCGGGCTTGCTGGTGGGTGCTCGGCGTGCCGACGAACGGACGCCGGGGGCGACGATGCCGCGGACCCATCTTCCGGCCAGTCCGCCAGGTAGGCAGCCTCGCTGATCTCGGCGGCCTCGGCCGCGTCGGCCGCATCGGCTGCCTCGGCCGCATGGGCTGCCTCGCTTGCCGGCACCCCCGTCAGCGCCCCTTCCGCCGGCGGACCCGCCGGTGCTTCCCCCGCCGGCGCCTCGCCGGCGAGCAGCGCTGCCGCCGGCTCTGCCCCAGCCGGCAGGTTGGGCACCGTCTGGCCTCCGGACCAGGCCGGCGGCGGGGGCGGCACCGCCGCCAGCTGCGCCCGGCGGGCCTCCTGCTCCTGTTCGCTGATCGCCAGCTCGGCGTTGAGCGTCCGCTTGAGCTCGTTCGACGCCTTGCGCACCTCCGCCATCCCCTTGGCGAGCATGCGGCCGATCTCCGGCAACTTCTCGGGGCCGAAGATCAGCATCGCCAGGAAGAGGATGAAGAGGACCTCGCTGAGGCCGCCGAAACCGAACATACGGCTCGATCATCGGGCCGGAGCGCCGGGGAAGTCAAGGCGAGGCCGGCAGCCCCGTGCCGCCCGCGCGACGGCCGCGGGGCTGCCGGTCCCGACCACCATCGGGTCCGGCAACCCCTGCTCTCTACCCTCTGGGCGCGATGGGCGGAGCGCACTCCGGGCAGGTGTAGAAGGCCGGGATCGAGTAGTGCCCGCCGCCGATATCCTGCAACCGGCCGTCCTGGAGCGCGGTCAGCGTTTCGGCGCGCAGCGAAAGCTTCTTCAGATGGGTGGCTTTCTTCTTCATGGTCTCTTTCTCCTTTGGTTGGTACCCTCCAAAAGAGAGAGTGAGCCCAAGCCGGAAGAGGGATCCTCGGCGGACCCTGGATCGGGGCTGCCGCGGGTCCGGCGCCACACCGTGACCCGCTTTCGCCGCCTCTCGGCCCTTTCGCCCCCTCGGGCGGCCGCCCCACCTGTGCGGCCCAGCGATTCCGCCCGGGGTCCCCGCGGCCAGCCTTGCCGCGGCCGGAGATGGTACACTTCCAAGGCTATGAGACGTTCCTGGCGTATCGCTGCTATCGCGCTTTTCACCCTCGCTCTGGCGGCCGGCGGCCTGTTCGGCGACCGCTTGCTCGCGCTCACCGACCAGACGCGCGACACCCTCCGCCTCTATACCGACCTGGTGAAGGTAGCCCACGACAAATACGGCGGCGAGGTGAGCTACCGCGACCTGGTTTATGCCTCGATCCAGGGCATGATCCGCACCCTGGACCCGCACACCACCTTCCTGGTCGCCGAGGAGTACCAGGGGATGCGCGAAAAGCAGCAGACCTCGTACTACGGCCTCGGCATCCTGGTCGGAGTGCGCAATGGCCAGCTGACCGTCATCGCGCCGCTCGAGGGGACGCCCGGCGCCCGCCTCGGCATCCAGCCTGGCGACGTCATCTCGACCATCGAAGGCGAGCCCACCGAGACGATGGGACTCGACGAGGCGGTCAGCAAGCTCAAGGGGCCCAAGGGCACCCAGGTGCACATCACGATCGCCCGTCGGGGAATGGACAAGCCCATCGAGATGGCGGTCACCCGCGCCGAGATCCCGCAGACCACGGTCCGCGAGGCGTACCTCATCACGCCCACGACCGGGTACATCCAGGTCACCGAGTTCGCCCGCGGCACGGGCAACGAGGTCGCCGAGGCGATCGACAAGCTCAAGGCCAAGGGGATGACGCGGCTGCTCGTCGACCTGCGCAACAACGGCGGCGGCCTGCTCGACCCGGCGATCGAGATGTCCGAGGAGCTGCTGCCCGAGGGCAGCTCCATCGTCGAGACGCGCGGCCGCACCCGCGACTCCTTCCAGACCTACAAGGTCAGCTCCCGCCGCGCCCGCTTCGATCTGCCGCTGGTGATGCTCGTCAACGAGGGGACCGCCTCGGCGTCGGAGATCGTCGCGGGGGCCGTCCAGGACCACGACCGCGGCCTGATCGTCGGCACCCCGAGCTGGGGCAAGGGCCTGGTGCAGACCGTCTACAACCTCTCCTACGGCACCGGCCTGGCGCTCACCACCGCCAAGTACTACACGCCGTCGGGGCGCCTGATCCAGCGCGACTACAGCTCCTACTTCGATTACTACACGCATGCCGACGCCGGCTCGCCCGAGATCACCGGCAAGAAGGTGGACGGCACCCAGGTCTTCAAGACCGACCTCGGCCGCAAGGTCTACGGCGGCGGCGGCATCACCCCCGACGTGGTCATCGCCGACGAGAAGCTGTCCGCGTCCGAGCAGTTCCTGCTCGCCCGCAACGCCTTTGCCAACTTCGCCGTCGATCACAGCCGCCGCAATCCGGTCAAGTCGATGGACTGGAAGCCGGGGCCCGATGTCATCCAGGCGTTCCGCGACTGGCTGATCCACGAGAAGATCGCCTCCGCGGAAGAGGTCAACGACGCGCTGCTGACCCAGGAGACCCGCGACTACTCTGTGACGGAGATCCGCGCCGAGATGCTCAACATCGCCTTCGGTCAGGAGGCCAGGCACCGCGTCCTGGCGCAGGGCGACAAGCAGATCGGCGCCGCGCTCGGCGAGTTCGACCGCGCCGCGGCGCTGCTCAGCCAGCGGCGAGCGCTCGACCGCGTGGCCGCCCAGCACACCGCCCAGTCCGGCAGCCGCTGATCCCCGCCGGCGCTCCCCGCGCCGGCGCTCCGGCGGCCCTCCCCGGGGGGAGGGCCGCGCGCCATCTCCACCTCCGGCAAGACGGGCCGAAGGGGATCAGCAGAAATTGGTGGTGCAGGTCATCTCGCAGGTGGTGCAGGTGTTGCGATTGCTGTATTGGCAGCGTGGCATGCAGGTGAAGCTGGCGCAGCCGTAGCAGGTGGAGTAGGGCCCCGTTGCCCCGTTCGCCGGCTGCAGATCGGAGCGGTCGAGCTCCACCAGGGTCTCGCGATTCAGGGTCAACCTCTTGCGCGTCTTCCTCACTGGCTCCTCCTTTCGATGACAGCGTGACTGGGCCGCCGATCGGCGGGCGATCCCTACTTATCCTGGTGCCGCCGAGGCCGCGGGCTGAGCCGCCGCCGAGCCGGCGGGCTGAGCCGCCGCCGAGCCGGCGGGCACGCGCCGGGTTTCAGCCGGCCCGCCTCGCGCCCTGATAGGTGGTATGGTGGGGTGGCCAGGCACTCGCCCGTTGCCGACAGTCCAGCTCGAGCGCTGAATCGGGGCCGTCTCCGGTCTGTGTTCGCCTGCCGCTCGCGCGCCGAGCGCCGGTGCCTGCCAGGAGAAAACCATGATTGCCAGCCCCACCCCATTGCCGAAACGGGCCTCCCTGCGCATTCCGGCGACCCTGCCAATCCTCGCGCTGCTCTGCGCGGCGATCTTCCTGACCAGCGCCACCTCGGCGATGGCCGCCGGCGTCGACGTCCATCCCGGCAAGTGGGAGATGAGCACCACCGTGGACGTTCAGGGGAGGCTCCCCGGCAAGGACAAGCCGCCGGTCACCACCCGGTGCATCAAGCCGGAGGACGTCAAGGACGCCGACGCGATGGTACAGGCCTCGCAGAAGGACAAGCGCTGCACGACCACCGTCATCAGCGCCACCAGCGAGCACGTGGCCTGGTCCTACGAGTGCCCCACCGGCTCGGGTAGCGCGGATTATGCCTACGCCGGCGACTCCTACGAATCGACCTTCCAGTTCACCGCCCACGCCGCGAACGGCGACCACAAGACGACGCAGCACACCACGGCGCACCGCGTCGGCGACTGTTCGTAGGCCGCCGCGATCGCCTGCTGAGACGGGCCGCTACCCGCCGCAGGCGAAGGCGCGGGTATCCTGGATGGGCGCGAACGCGGTGCCCTGCGGGTTTTGGTACACCCGCACCGCACCGTTGGCGGTATCGGTGACGGTGAGGACCACGCGCACGTTGGTGAGGCCGCCGGCGAACATCCAGAAGTGGCGGCCGAGGCCGCAACCGTTCAGCACCTTGGTCACCACCTCGATGTTGGCGGCGCCGAAGAACCAGAAGTAGCCGGTATCCGCGGTCAGCCCCACCGCCTGGCCGTCGCCGGTCGTTCCGGACGCGGTCTGCCAGGCCGCGCGCACCTGGAAGCGGCCGTTCTGCAAGCAGAGCGTCGTCGCGTCGGCGACGCAGGTCGTCGCCACCGCCGGCGCGTACGCCCACAGCTTGCCGTTGCCGTCGGCGACGTAGACCCGGCCGTCCACCACGATCGGGCTCTGCCAGTGGATCGAGGCGGGGCCGCCGTCGCTCCACAACAGCGCTCCGTGCCGGGCGGACAGCGCCCGCAGGCCGGCGCCGCCCACGTAGAAGACCATGGCGCCCGCCACCACCGGCGAGGTGCCGCCGTTCGGATCGGTCCAGACCGGGTTCAGCGCCGGCGTGCCGTCGCTGCCGGCGACGACCTGGATTCCCGAGAGCCCCGAGTCGTTGGCGACGAAGATCCAGGGGGTGCCGCTGGCCGGGTCGGTCCACGCCGCGATCGCGGTCAGCACCTCGCCGCCCTGCGGCACCTGGATGCTCTGCAACTCGCCCCCGACCTTTCCCGGCTGCCTCTGCCCCGACAGGTTGTCGAGGTTGAGCAGGCGCAGCAGGCCGTCCTTGCCGCTCTGCACCGCGAGGTGTGGATAGCGGCTGCCGGGGACCGCCGGCAGCACCGCCGGCGCCGTGCTGCCCAGATCGGCGTCCTGGTCCTGCAGCTGCTGGAAGTTGGTGGGCGTGTAGCTGTCGATCGGGCCGTTGCCGGCGGCGGCATTGCCGGCGGCGCTGGGCCGCAGCTCGATCACGCTGTCCCCCCAGTCGTGCCTGCCCTGCGGCACGTCGAAGGGACCGTTGCCGGTCGCGAAGAGAATGCGGTCCAGGTCGGAGTCGTAGACCACGCCGCCGCGCTGCCAGACCGCCGTCTGCACGCTGGGGCAGTCCGGGTTGCCGTGGGTGAAGTGCACCGGCTGGTCGCTGCAGTTGGCGTTCCAGACCTGCTGCGCGCCGCTGCCCAGGTCCACGGCGGTGACGTGCCCCTGGTAGTCCCCGGCGTCGCCGGGGTAGCCGCCGTTGGCGACGTAGAGGTACGAATGCCCGTTGGCGGCGGTCGCCACCGCCAGCGCCGGCGAGCACTTCTCGACCTCGGGCTTGAGCGTCGCGAGTTGCGGCCAGCCGCCGCCCGTCACCTCGCTGCCGTCATCCGCCAGGTACTGGTGCACCTGGCCCTCGAGGCCGTACGAGTAGATCATCCCGCGGCTCGGATCGACCGCCGGCGCCGAGGTCGTGTACTGCGGCCCGGTGGCCGGCTGGCGCGACCACAGGACGTTGCCGGTCGCCGCATCCACCGCGACCAGCTGGCCGTCGGTCGTGGTCACGTACAGCACGTCCAGCAATCCGCCGGGGGTGCTCACCCCGGACAGGTACACCGGCGCGTCGTCGACCGTCCCGGGCAGCGACACCGAGTAGAGCAGGTGCAGGGTACCGACGTTGCCGGGTCGCAGCGTCGTCTCGAGCGCCGCCACCCCGCTATGGCGAGGGTCGTAGCCGAACTGCTGCCAGTCGCCGGGCGTGCCATTGGCCGGGATGCCGGCCGCCTGCAGAGGATGGTGGGGTTGGGCGAGCAGCAGCAGCGCCGCCGCCCCCGCGAGCGTCGCAGCAGTCCGCATCGGGCGTCTCCTCAATCGTCTCAATCGTCGTCGAGATCGCCTGCCCGCGCGCCGTCCAGCTCCGCGAAGTAGTCGGGCTTGACCAACACCTCCCGCGGCTTGCTGCCTTGCGGCGGCCCCAGCAGGCCGTCGCGCTCCATGATATCGATCAGCCGCGCGGCGCGCGAGAAGCCGATGCGCATGCGCCGCTGCAGGAAGCTGGCGGAGGCCTGGCGCTCGGCCACCACCAGGCGCGCGGCCTCGTCGTAGAGCTCGTCGTCGCTGTCGGCGCCGTCGCCGCCGGCGCCCTCGGACTCGGCGGGCGCGCGCAGCACGTCGGGGTCGAGGTCGGGCTTGCCCTGTTTCTTGAGCCAGCGCACCAGCGACGCGGTTTCCTGCTCCGAGACGTAGGCCCCGTGCAGCCGGATGACGCGCGAGGAGCCCGGCGGCATCATCAGCATGTCGCCCCTGCCCAGCAGCTTTTCCGACCCGATCTGATCGAGGATGGTGCGCGAGTCGTGACGGCTGGCGGTGGCGTAGGAGATGCGGCATGGGAAGTTGGCCTTGATGGTGCCGGTCAACACGTCCACCGACGGGCGCTGCGTCGCCACGATCAGGTGGATGCCGACGGCGCGCGCCATCTGCGCCAGGCGGGCGATCGAGGTCTCGACGTCCGACGACGACACCATCATCAGGTCGGCCAGCTCGTCGATGATCACCACGTAGTAGGGCATCGGCTTGAGGTCGGCGGCGGTGACCGGGCTGCTCGGCGCGTCCTCCGAGAGCGCCAGCCGCTCGCGCACCTCGGGGTCGCAGATGGCGCGGTTGTAGTAGGCGATCGACCGCACGTGCACCTCGGCGAGCAGGCGATAGCGGCGCTCCATCTCGGCCACCGCCCAGCGCAGGGCGTTGGCCGCCTTCTTCGGATCGACGACCACCTCGGCCTTGAGGTGCGGGATGTCGGCATAGACCCCCAGCTCGATGCGCTTGGGGTCGATGAAGATGAACTGCACCTCGTCGCGCGTCGCGCGGTAGAGGATGGAGGTGATCATGCTCTGCAGGCCGACGCTCTTGCCGGCGCCGGTCGCGCCGGCCACCAGCAGGTGCGGCATGGTGGCGAGGTCGGCGTAGTAGGGCTCGCCGTAGATCGTGGTGCCGAGCGCCATGGTGAGCACCGAGGGCGACTTGCGGAAGCGCTCGTCGGCGAGCAGCGAGCCCAGCCGGATGATGCCGCGCTCGCGGTTGGGGACCTCCAGGCCGAGCGTCGAGCGGCCGGGCAGGCGCTCGATGCGTACCGATTCCGCCTTGAGCGCCAGCGCCAGGTCGTCCTGGAGGTTGACGATGTGGCTCACCTTGACGCCGGGGGCCGGCTGGAACTCGAACACCGTGATCACCGGCCCCGGGCTGATCGCCTCGATCGAGCCCTCGACGCCGAACTCCGCGCAGCGGCTGCGAATCGACTCTCCCAGGCGCATGAGCTCCGCCTCGTCGGCGGCGTTCCTGCCGTCGCCCAGCTGCAGCAGGTTGACCGGCGGCAGCGCCCCGGGCGCCGCCTGGCCGCTGAAGGGCAGCCGGCTCTGCGGGGGCGCCGTCTGCCCCGGCTGCCCCGGCTGCCCCGGCGCCGCTGGCGGCATCGGCGGGACTGATTGGGCGGCACGCGCCCTGCCGGCGGCCAGCACCGCCTGTGCCGTCCTCGCCCCCTGCGCCGCCGCCACCGCTGGCGGCGAAGCACCCGGCGGCGAAACGCCCGGCGACGCGCCACGAGAGGCGGCGCCGCCCGCCCGCCAGGCCGCCACGTCCGCGGCCCCGTCGCGCACCTCGAAGGGCTCCCACCGCGGCCCGGCGTCTCTTGCCGCGATGGCCGGGGCCGGCGCGGCCTGAGACATGGCTGCCGCCGGCGCGCCGGGGCGGGCGTCGCGCTCGGCCCCACCGACGCGGCGCAACCCGTAATCGACCGGGCCCTGGCGGTTGAAGACGCGCAGGGGCAGGTCGAGCCTGCCGCCGGTCATCGCCGCGATCGCCGCCGCCCCGGGGTCCCCCTCGGCCGCCGGCAGCTCGGGCGGCGCCGCGTCCCGCCGCGCCCGCCGCGCCCCTGGCGTTCCGGGCATCGCCGGCGTCCCTGGCGTTCCCGGCTTCGCCGGCATCCCGGGCGCCCCAGGCTCCCCCGCATCTCCCGCCTTGCCGCCCCGCCGGGCGTCGGCGGCCTGCTTTTCCTCGACCACCCGCTGCAGGTGCTTGGTGATCACCCGCCGCCGCGCCCGCTCCTTTTCGCGGCGCTCTCGCCGGCGCGCCCGCGCCAGGGTGGCGTCCTGCCACAGCCGGCGCGCGTTCTGCCGCCACGACGCCAGCACCTGGCCGAGCGTGGACTGCACCACCAGCGCCGCGCCGATGAGGGACGCCGAGGCCAGCACCAGCAGCGAGCCGGTGAAGCTCATGCGCTCGTCGAGCAGGCCGGCGAGCACGGTGCCGAACGCCCCGCCGGCGGGCACCGTCTCGCCGCGCCAGCCGATGCTGCCGGCCAGCAGCTGGCAGAGCCCCGGCAGCGCCGCGAGCAGCAGCAGGGAGCCGAACCCGCGCCCGACGACCCGCGCCGCGCCGCGCCGCCGCAGCCGCCGCCAGCCGGCGACCATCAGGAACAGGGGCAGCAGGAAGCAGCTGAGCCCGAAGAAGCCGAATCCCAGCGCCGCCGCCTGGGCGCCGGCGGGGCCGATCCAGTTGTGCGAGGGCGCCGCCTGCGGCAGCTCGTGGAAGAGGCTGGGGTCGCTGGGATGGTAGGTGGCGAAGCTGAAGGCCAGCAGCAGCGAGCCGCCGACCAGCGCCAGGCCCAGCAGCTCGTTGCCCTTCTCCGGCGACAGCGTCGGGCGCTCCGGCCGCTTGCTGGTGCGGGTGGCGCGGCTGGGGCGGGCGTCGGCGATGGACATGGCGCGAGTGGACCTGGCGGCGGCTCTCGAGAACGCGGCTAATCCCGCCCGGCCATCGTAGGGCCGGACCGGCAGGGCCGGCGGCGGCAGCGAGCAAACCCCGGCAGCGAGAATCTGGTTGAGGGATTCATCGCTAAGTAGCGTAGAAGTCTAGCACAACTGCCTGTCACCCCAGGCACTTACGGGCGGCTTTCCAGGGCGGAGGCTAGAAAAAACTCTCCCTTTGCGAGCGCGTGGACGAGGGCAAGAGGTAAGGTCGCGGAGCAAGCTGTCCGGGGACGTCTACCGGCGACCCGTAGAAAATAAGTGTCGGCGCGCTCTGCGACGAAGTCTCCGGAGTGCTCTTCTGCGGGGCGCCGGCCGACAGGGGGTGGCACGAACGCGGCCCGCACTCCGCCGGTTACCGCGCAGGATGGCTGTGCGAGGCGTGGTTGGTGGGCCTCGCCGCCTATGGTTTCATGCTAAGAGGATCGCCCACCGCCTGGCGCCCGAGGATAGACCGACCGCCATCTTGGCACATGCAAAGGCAAAGCCTAGCGCTGAGTCTTTAAGCAGCTTGATGCCGCCAGGGGGCGGCTCGCCCCGATTATCCTACTTCTTTGATGACTGCCATGATCAGCACCTCGATTGAAGTATCTCGCGATCCACTCTTGGCTGTCAACTTGGTGAGCGCAAGTACTTCACCCTCAGGCATCGTTCTGAAGGCACGCTCCTTGCGGTCCAGCCGAGGGGGCGGTAACCTGGCGGCACATAGTATTCCCCGATCTCGCCTTCGCTCATCTCATGGCCGAGACGTAGGTCATCGTCGGCGACCATTTTGACCTCGGGAAAGCTCTCGGGCAGCAGCAGCACGAGGTCCATCCGCTCGACTGGCGCAGCGGCACGCGCGACGTCGCATTCCAGGATGTCCCAGCCCTGCTCGCGAAGCGGGAGCATAGCACCACGCAAGCAGTCCCGCATGAAAATACTGAAGGGGGCGTCCGCGTCCGGCCCTGCAGGCAAGGGCGGGTTGAAGAAGACGAGGATCTCCCGCTTGATGCCGACGGGATCGGGACCCCTGGCGGCTCCCTCGCTCAGGCTGGGAACGAACTCCGAGGAACGCACCTCTCGACGGCCGTTGCGCACGGTGCAGGAAACTCGCCCAGGGAAATCCGTGGCCGAGGTCGAGCCGACCGTTAGGCGGTGACAGGAGACCGGCTGATCGTGAGGTCGAAAGACCACTGTCTGCTCAATGAGATCGGGCAGGCCGTGCTGAGGATGCTCGGCCGGAAGGAGGCTGTTGGCATAAACCACCAATTGGACCCGTGAGTACTCCAGTCGGATCGATTCGTGCTGCGCATGATAGATCCGCCCCAACTTCTTCATCGTCTCGACATCGTTCTCCCGCCAAGGATCGCCGACCAAGAGCTCCTGGTCGCCATCGGGTTGGCGCACCATCTCTAGAGTGGCGAAAAACTTCTCGGCCTCATACCTGATGCGGTCGTAGTGATCTTTCTTCAGACCCTCCCCGAGGCCGCGGGCGAAGTCAAGCGTGTCGATGTGAGTGACGATGCGGAACACCCTTTTGGCGCCGATACTTTCGCGCGCTCGCATCATCGAGTTGTTGATCGACGTATTCAGGAGCGCTAGACAGAATTCCTTGAGCCCACGCGGCGGCTCCGCCGCCTTGTCGCTCGCGAGCGAGATCCCGATCACCTGTCCCCATTGGGTTTCGTCCTTCTTCAGCACTTCGATTGGCAGGTTCTCGCAGATCCCTCCGTCTACTATGGCGTGGTTGCCGCAAGTTCCATAAGCCGTAAAAACAAAGGGCAGCGAACAGGATGAGATCAGGCTGTCTACCACTGACTCGTCGTCGTTGAAATAGTCGACGCGGGACTCAGTCGTGATGTTGGCAGCCGTGACGAAGACGTGCCTGCCAGTCTTCTCCCGCAGGTCGCCCAGCGTCGCCAGACCACGGGCATCGAAGAACTCGGCCAGGAGCTGGCGCAAAGGTACGGTGTCCCAGAACGGTTCGCCGGCGAGGAAGCGCCTGTACATGGTCCACCGCCAAAGGGGCGGGAACAGGTCTCGCAAGCCGCCGGGACCGAGGCCCCTGAGCCGTTCCCGCACCTCTCCCATCGGGATGTCAGCGGCGAACAAGCAGGCAACGATGGCTCCGGCGGACGTCCCGGCAAGACGAGTAATGGCAAGTCGCCTCTGAGCGACGAGTTCCTGCGCGCATTCGGCGGCTGCGAGAAGAGCGCAAATCTTGGCGCCGCCTCCCTGGATCGCGAGCTGTAAACGGAGCGGCCCGTGCGAGAGGGAAGTCGTCATGAGCAGGTTTCTCCGGTTGATCGCTTCAGATCTGCGCCTCAGCCCGGTAGAATTTTATCATGTTGCCATCCAACAAATCGAGTTCCCGCCCGCTACCCCCGCTACCCCCGCTACCCGCCATCCCCCGATGCAGCTATTGCGGCACGACGGCGCGACCGGCTTGGGCTTGCCCGGCTTGACGGCCTGGCCCGGCGACGGCCTGGCCCGGCTTTGCCGGCCGGCAGGGCCGGCGGCGGGAGCAAGCAAACCCCGGCAGCGAGAAACTGGTCGAGGGATTCATGTCTAAGTAGCGTAGAAGTCTAGCACAACTGCCTGTCACCCCAGACACTTACGCGCGCCTCGCCCGGCCATGCACGGCGGACCGGCAGAGCGAGGCGGGCCGGCGTCTGCGTTGGCCAGCCGTTCCCCCGGCAGGTCTGCCGGGCTGGCGCGGCCGAGCTGCTGCCGGGCTGGCGCAATCGCCGGACAGGCCAGGCCGCCTCGAAGGGTATGCGCGGCTATACTGCCGGCATGGACCCGCGGCTCGATCCCCTGCCCGGCGGCGATCTGGTCGAGGCCGGTATCGCCGACCTGGAGCGCGGCGTCGAGTCGATCCCGGCGCTGCTGGTGTCGATCGGCGCCGAGCGCCTGCGGCGCGCCGGCCTGGCCGTGCCGGAGCCGGTGTTCCCGTCGCCCGAGCGCCGTCTCTACGATCGCCTGGCGAGCGACGACTCCGACAGCGCGCACTCCCACTACAACGCCCTGATCCGCCGCCTGGTCAGCTGCGAGCGCGCGCTCGAATGCGCCGGCCGCTAGATCGCGAACGCCTGTTGCTGTTCCTGCGCGCCCTCGCCGCCGAGGCGCCAGGCGAGACCCGCCTGTACCTGACCGGCGGCGCCACCGCCCTGCTGCTGGGGTGGCGGGCCAGCACCATCGACGTCGACGTCAAGCTCGAGCCCGAATCCGACCGCCTGCTGCGCGCCATCCCCGCGCTCAAGCAGCGCCCGGAGCTGAACGTCGAGCTAAGGTCATCGCCGGGCGATTTCATCCCCGAGCTGCCCGGTTGGCGCGACCGCTACCCGGCGATCGATCCGGCCGCTTTCCGGAGCGCGGTCGAAAAGGCGACCGTGGCAGTGACGTAACCGGTCGCGCAGCGTTGACGGGCCTGCCGAAAGCTGCGAGACTGAAATGAAGGCAGGAAGGCAGCCCGCGGACGCGCACCGAGGACATCGGCCATGGAATACTTCCGAGAAGCCTTCACCGATCACGAACGATCCATCCTGGAAAGGTATTTCACTTCTGTCGACGGTCCGGTCTTCGCCCTGATCGATCTGCCGGAGGTCGTGCGGACCGCGCTTTTCGCGCGCTACAGCCGCTCCGCCAAATCCATGCGCCGCCTCTTTCTCGACGAGTTCGCCGGCAGGCTCGACGAAACTTCCAACCTGCAAGACCCTGGCGAGCCGGCCGCCGGCGGCGACGTCGACACGGCGCGCGCGAGCGGCCTTTTCGATCGCATTTTCACCGAGTACGGCGATGACTCGGTGGCGCAATTGGGCGGCGCTCACGTCGCCTGCGAGCAGGCGTCGAATATCCTTACCAAGATCTTGGAAAGAGGCCGTCTCGCGTCTTACCTGGAGCAGAGCACGCGCTACATTTACTTCGACAAGCCGCTGGGGGGAGCCTACCGTTACGGCGTCCCCGCCGAGATCGCGGCCCGCGGCATGACGCAACAGTACCGCGAGACCATGGACATGCTTTTCCGCACCTACAGCGAGCTGGTCCCGCCGCTCTCCGATCATTACGGCAGCCTGGTGCCGCGGCCGGCCCAGGTCACGGACGTCGCGTGGCGCGCTTCGATCCGAGCGCGGGTCTGCGACGATCTGCGCGGGTTGCTGCCCGCCTCGACCCTCTCGAACGTCGGCATCTACGCCTCGGGGCAGGCGTTCGAGGCGCTGATCATCAAGATGCGGTCCCATCCCCTGGCGGAGGTGAAGGCGTACGCCGAGATGCTGCTGACCGAGCTGCGCAAGGTGATCCCGTTCTTCGTCAAGCGGGTGGACATCCCGGATCGCGGCCGGCGCTGGAGCGCCTACTTCGCCGAGATCGACGAGCGCATGAAGGCAGCGAGCGCTTTTCTCGAGCAACATTCCGGCGCGGAGGAACGACCGGAAGTCCTGTTGACGGAATGGGACCCGGCTGCCGAGGTGAAGCTCGCCGCCGCCGCCCTCTACGGTTACTCGCAGTTGCCCGACGACCAATTGCTGTCGATCGCGCAAGGCATGACGGGCGACGCGCGCCGCGACCTCATCAGGACCTATTGCGGCGACCGCAAGAACCGCCGGCATCGGCCCGGGCGCGCGATGGAGCGGGCCGTCTATCGCTTCGACGTCGTCGCTCCCTACAGCGTGTTCCGCGATCTCCAGCGGCATCGGCTGCTGACGATCGAATGGCAAACCCTGTCGACTCTCCATGGCTATGACGTTCCGGCCGGCGTCGAGGCCATCGGCGCCGTGGAACCGTGGCACCGAGCGATGGGCGAAGCGGCCGGTCTCCACGAGCAGCTGCAGCGCAGCGCGGGCAGGGAAGCGGCGCAATACGCCGTGCCGCTCGCCTGGAAGATCCGCTTCAATTGGCACGTCAACGCCCGCGAGCTGTTCCACATCCTCGAGCTGCGGACGCAGAGCGGCGGCGATCCCGCCTACCGCCGGATCTGTCAGGAGATCCACCGCCTGATCAGGGAGCAGGCCGGGCACGGCGCCATCGCGGATGCGATGAGCTTCGTGGACACCTCGGATTACGAGCTGGGGCGCCTGGATGGTGAGCGCCGCGCCGCCGAGCGGCTCGCGGTGCTCGAAACGCAGCGGCAAGGCCCCGGGTGAGTCAAGTCAAGCAGATGGCCGCCGTCACGCCGCCGGATCGCCAGCGCCGCACGTGAGTCTCGACCGATTCGCCTGGCTCCGGGCTGAGGCGATGTCTCAACCGACTTACCGAGTCCGTCGCAGACGGCGAATCCTCAATCGCTTTGCCGGGCTTGGCGATGGAGTGCCAGCAACTCATCGACTCCCAGCCGCTCGGCGCGCGCGTCGTCAGGCAGGCCCAGGGCGGCGAGCACCGTGCCGGCCCGCTCCTTCCCCCATCCGGCGGCCAGGGCGTTGCGCAGGGTCTTGCGGCGCTGTCCGAAGGCGAGGCGGACCGTGGCAAGGAAGCCGGGCATCTCGTCCTCGGGCAGCGGCGGCGGCCTGAGCTCGAACCCGATGTAGGCGCCCTCAACCTTCGGAGGTGGCCGGAAGCTGCCGCGGCGCACCCGTCCGAGCGGCACCGCCCGGGCCTGCGCGGCCACCAGCACGCTCAGCGAGCCGTAGGCGGCGTCCCCGGGCCTGGCGAGCAGGCGCTCCGCCACCTCGCGCTGCACCAGGAAGGCGGCGCGCGGCACCCGCCGGTGATGCGGCAGCAGCGCGCCCAGCAGCGCCGTGGCGATGTTGTAGGGCAGGTTGCCCGCCGCCAGGGTCGGCGCGGGCAGTCGTCCCCACGGCAGGTCCAGCGCGTCCTCGACCACGATCGCCAGCCGCCCGCCGGCGCCGCCAGCGTTCCCGCCGCTCGCGTCCCACCCCGCGCTCCCGCCGGACCCACCGCTCCCGCCGGACCCACCGTTCCCGCCGCTCAAACCGCCCCCGCCGCTCGGTTGATGCGCTGTGCCCGTGCCGCCCGGCGTTCCCGCGCCCAGTCGCCGCCGCAGCTCGGCCGCCCATTCGAGGTCCACCTCCCAGGCGAGCACCCGGGCGCCGGCGGCCAGCAGCTCCCGGGTCAGCACGCCGCCGCCGGGCCCCACCTCGATCACCCGCTGGCCGCCCGGCTCCAGGAAATCGATCAGCGGCCGGCAGAGCCCACCGGACACCAGGTGGTGCTGCCCCAGGGCCTTCTTGAGCCGCGGCGAGCGCACGGCCGCGAAGTTATCATCCGGCAGCAGCCAAGCGTACGGATGCGGCACGTCGTTGCGCGGGCCTCCATGATGACCAACACCTGGCCGAGCACGCCCACTTCGAGGATCTCGCGAGACGCCAGCCGGTGGGCCGCCGGTCCGCAACGCGTCTCACCCCGCGCTCCCGGCAGGTCGCGCGCTACCTTGCGACAGGTCCTCCGCGCCTGCGTGATGGGCGCCGCCGGTCTGGCGCTCTGCGGCTGCGGGGGACCGCGGCGCACGCCGACTCGGTACCTGATTCCGGGCGGCTACGCAGGCTGGATTCAGGTCGATTACGACTCCACCGGTGGAGTCGCCCCCGAGCACGACGGCAAGTACCTCGTGTTGCGGGTCCCCGCGAGCGGGCACCTCGTTTCATCGGCCCATTACGAGGAGGGATGGGCGGGTGACGATTACTTCTACTACGACTCAAAGGGGGCCAGAACGAGGCTGCGCTGGACGATGCCCGGGCGCGGTGGCATGGTGTGGGGGCTGCACAGTGGGTCGCACGGTGGCCCCCAATACGACCGCATGTTCATCGGCACCGAGAGCCAGTACCGGGCGACGGCGAACGACCCATTGTTCTGGCCGCAGCCATTGCCAACCGTCTCGCCGAAGCGCAACCCCCTCCGGTTCCTGATACCGAGCGGTTACATGGGTTGGGTCCGGATCGACTTCCTGGTGGAGGGAGGAGCGGCACCCGAACGCGAGGACCGCTACCTGGTCCTCAGAGTCCCTGCCAATGGGCACCTGCTTTCCACGGCCCCCTATCAGGAGGGTTGGGCAGGAGCTGACGAGTACGTCTACATCGATGCCAAGGGAGCCAGACAGAGATTGAGCGCCACGCCTGCCGGCGGCGGCGGTACGATCTGGGGTGTTCACAATGGGCTTTCGAGCGGTCATCGGGTTGCGCGGATGTTCATCGGCAGCGAGAGCCGATATCTGTCGTCCGCAGAGGACGCTGGCCAGGGCGCAGGCCGGTGACTTTACCGGGCCGGCCTCGGAGCGAAAGTGCCGAAATGGCCTGTGAGGCACGCCGCCGCCGCCCTCGAAGCGGCGTAATTCCTTGTCGCGTCGGCCTTTCCGCCTCCTTACAGCCAGTGGCACTTCACTTGCAGACCTGGCTTCCGGGCCGTGCGGGCCGCCGGGTCGCTGCCGACTTGCTGGCAGGCGCGGCCGATTCCGCAACGAGGTAACGATGGAGCCATCCCTGATCACGCTCAACCGCGACGTCGAGCGCGAAACCCTGACCCTCAAGGGGGTCGAGGCCGAGCTGCGCAAGGTCATCGTCGGCCAGGACTACCTCCTCGACCGCTTGCTGGTCGGCCTGCTCGCCCGCGGCCACCTGCTGATCGAGGGCGTGCCGGGATTGGCCAAGACCTTGGCGGTCAAGACGCTGGCGCAGACCCTGGCGCTGCAGTTCCAGCGCATCCAGTTCACCCCGGACCTGCTGCCCGCGGACCTGGTCGGCACGCTCATCTACGACCAGCGCACCGGCGACTTCCTGCCGCGCCGCGGACCGGTGTTCACCCACCTCCTGCTCGCCGACGAGATCAACCGCGCCCCCGCCAAGGTGCAATCGGCGCTGCTCGAAGCGATGGAAGAGCGCCAGGTGACGCTCGGCGACCGCAGCCACCCGCTGCCCGAACCGTTCATGGTGCTCGCCACCCAGAACCCCATCGAGCAGGAAGGCACCTACCCGCTCGCCGAGGCGCAGATGGACCGCTTCATGATGAAGCTGCGCCTCGGTTACCCGTCCCGCGCCGAGGAGGGCGAGATCCTCGACCGCATGCTGGTCGAACGCGATCTGCGGGTCAGTCCGGTGCTCGACCGCGAGCACCTCGTGGCGTTGCGAGCCGTCGCCGACACCGTGTACCTCGACAACAAGATCCGGGGCTACATCCTTGACCTGGTGACCGCCACCCGAGAGCCGCGCGCCGCCGGCTTGCCGGACCTCGCCGACTTGATCGCTTTCGGTGCTTCGCCGCGCGCATCGCTGTACCTTGCCCGCGCCGCCAAGGCGCTGGCATTGGTACGCGGTCGCGGTTACGTCATCCCAGAAGACGTCAAGGAGATCGCAGCCGACGTGCTGCGCCACCGCATCATCCCGACCTACGAGGCCGAAGCCGAGGAAGTCTCTACCGAAGTCCTGGTGGCAAGGCTGCTCGAGCGTATCGAGGTACCATAGTGCTCAGGCTCAGCCTGCGGCGCCGCGGCGCCTCAAAATCCTCCGGCAACTCCACCGTTCAAGGCGCCCGCACAGCCCCCCCCACGGTCCCAGGCACCCGCCCCGCTGCTCCCACGGTCCCAGGCGCCCGCACCGCCCCACCCACCGTACCAGGCGCCCGCACCGCACCTCCCGAGCCTCCAGGCATCCGCACCCGGCCTCCCGCCGCTCAGCGCGTCCCCACCCCGAGCGCCGCGGCGAGAGCCACCATCATCGACACACCCGCAGATCCCGGCGCCTCCCGCGGGCCTGCTGCCAGCCGCAAACGCACCCGCGAACGCGCGCGTATCCCTTTCGATCTTCTGCGCAAGGTACGCCACATCGAGATCGCCACCAATCGCCTGGTCGATCAAGGCGTGGCGGGCGATTACCACTCGGTTTTCAAGGGACACGGCATGGAGTTCGCCGAGGTGCGGCCGTACCAACCCGGCGACGACGTGCGCGGTATCGACTGGAATGTCACCGCGCGCATGGGCACACCGTTCGTCAAGCAGTACGTCGAGGAGCGGGATCTGACGATTTTCCTCGTCGTCGACGTCTCGGGCAGCCTGAGCTTCGGTTCGCGCGCCATCCTCAAGCGCGAGCTGGCGGCCGAGGTCGCCGCGCTCATCGCCTTTGCCGCGGTGCGCAACCAGGACCGGGTCGGCGCCGCGCTCATCTCCGACCGCCTCGAGCTGTTCCTGCCGCCCCAGCGCCGCCGCAACCACGTGCTGCGCCTGGTGCGCGAGATCCTCGAGCAGCCGGCGCGCGGCGCCACCGACCTCGAGCGCGGCCTCGCGGCGGTGCTCGCCACGCTCAAGCGGCGCGCGGTGCTGTTCCTCATCTCCGATTTCCTCGGCAGCCCCGCCAGCCGCGCCCTCAAGGCCGCGGCCGCCCGTCACGACTTCATCCTGATCGAGGTCGTGGACCCGCGCGACCAGGAGCTGCCGGCGGTGGGCCCGGTGGTGCTGCGCGACGCCGAGACCGGCGAGACCGCGCTCATCGACGGCCGCCGCCACGGCCGCCGCCACCACGAGCGGCGCCAGCGCGAGCGCGAGGAGCTGCTGCGCCTCACCCGCCGCCTCGGCATCGACCGCCTCGAGCTGCGCACCGACCGCCCCTATCTCTCGACCCTGCTGGGCTTCTTCGAGCAGCGGCGCCGGAGGCTGACGCGTTGAGCCTGCCGGCCGCTCTCCTCGCGCTCCTGGGCACCGTCGCGGCTGGCCCTTCGGCAGCGCCCGCGGTTCCCGCCACCGCTGGCCACGCGGCCCTCGCCACCGTCGCGGCGGCTCCGCCCCGGCCCGCCGCGCTTCCCGCCGCCGCCCCGCCCTCCGCCGCCGCCGCCCCGCCGATCGCCGCCGCCGCCCCGCCCACCACCGCCGCCACCGCGCCGCTCGCCGTCACCGCCCCGCCCACCACCGCCGCCCCGCCGATCGCCGCCGCCGCCCCGCCCACCACCGCCGCCACCGCGCCGCTCGCCGTCACCGCCCCGCCCACCACCGCCACCACCGTCCCGCTCGCCGCCACCGCCCCGCCCGCCGCCGCCCCGCCCGCCGCCTGCCGCGGCACCGGCTGCATGTCGGTCACCGTCGCCCTGCCGGCGCGGTCGCTGACCGTCGGCGACCGGGCGGAGGCTTTGATCACCCTCCGCGTGCCGGCCGCGGCCCGGCTCGCCGGCGAGCCGCGCTTCCCGGCCTGGCGCGGCGCCTGGGGCGAAGCCGAGGTGCGCCGGCAGGAAGACCCGCAACGCCGCACCGCCCCGGACGGCGGGGCGGTCTACAGCCAGCGGCTGGTGCTCGCCGCCTTCCATCCGGGCAGGATCGGCCTGCCGCCGGTCCCGATCGCCGTGCCGCTGCGCGCCGGCACCGTCCAGGCATGGACGCCGCCCAGCCTCGCCCTCGCCGTGCGCTCGGTGCTGCCGGCAGGAGCCGCCGCCGCCAGCGATCTGCGCCCCAGGCCGCCGGCGCCGCTGCGCCAGCTGCCGCTCGGGGCGCCGTTCCTGTGGACTCTCGCCATCCTCGCCGCCGTCGCCGCCGCCGGCATCTGGGCGCTCTGGCGGCGCGCGCGACGCCGCCGCGCCGCCGCCGGCGCCGAGGCCCGCGCCCGGCCGCTGCTCGCGCCGCTGCCCGAGCTGCTGGCGGCCCTCGACCGCCTGGCCGCCGAGCCCTCCCCGGAGGTCCTGCACACCGGCATCAGCCAGGCGCTGCGCCGCTACCTCGGCCGCACCGTCGGCTTCCCGGCGCCCGAGAGCACCACGACCGAGATCCATCGGCTGCTGCTCGCCCACGGCTGGACCTCGGCACGGGTGCGGCCGGCAGTCGAGCTGCTGCGCGCCTGCGACCTGGTGAAGTTCGCGCGCCAGCACGCTCCCACGGAAAGCGCGCGCCAGCGCCTGGCGGCGGCGCGCCGCCTGGGCGAGGAGATCGCGGCGCACGCCGCCGCCGCCGTCGCGGAGGCGGGCGCACGCCTCGAGGCCGCCGGATGACCGAGGTCTTCCCCCATCTCGCGAACCCCTGGTGGCTGGCGCTGCTGCTCGCCCTGCCGGCGCTCGCCTGGCACCATCATCGCCGCCATTCGCTCGGCGCGCTGACCTACAGCCGGCTGCCGGCGCCGGCCCGCGGCGGCGACCCTGGGGCGGGTGACGGCCCAGGCCGTCCTTGCCGGGTTGGCGGCCGCGGCGCCTGGCGGCTGCACCTGCCGTTCTATCTGCGCCTCGCTGCGCTCGGCTGCTTGGCACTGGCGCTGTGCCGGCCGCAGCTGGGCTACACCTGGGAGGAGAGCCTGACGGAGGGCATCGACATCGAGCTGCTGCTCGACATCTCGGGCAGCATGGCGGCCGAGGACTTCCTGCCGCAGAACCGGCTCGCGGTCGCCAAGCGGGTGGTCAAGCAGTTCGTCGCCGGCAGGACCGGCGACCGCATCGGCCTGGTGGTGTTCTCGGGGACCGCGATGACCCGGTCGCCGCTCACCACCGACCACGCCATGCTGCAGCTGCTGGTCGATTCGGTCGAGCTCAACAGCCTGCCCGACGGCACCGCGATCGGGGTTGCCCTGGCCGCCGCCGCGGCGCGCCTGCACGCCAGCCCGGCCAAGACCCGCATCATGGTGCTGGTCACCGACGGCGGCAACAACGCCGGCGAGATCGATCCGCTCTCGGCGGCGGCGATGTGCAAGGGACTGGGGCTCAAGGTCTACACCGTCGGCGTCGGCACCGCCGGACGGGTCCCGGTGCCGATGCCGATGCGCAACCCCGAGACCGGCGCGATCGAGATCCACCGGCTGATGATGAACGTCGCCGTCGACGAGGAGCTGCTGCGCCAGATCGCCCAGCGCACCGGCGGGCGGTACTGGAAGGCCACCGACCTGCGCAGCCTGGAGGACATCTTCAACGACATCGACCGGCTCGAGAAGACGCCGCTGCGCGTCAAGCGCTACGTCCGCTACCGCGAGGCGTTCGCGCCGCTCGCCCTCGCCGGCCTTTCGCTGCTCGCCCTGCCGCTCGCCGCGGCCGGCCTGCAGGTGACCGCCGAGCCATGAGCTTCGCCGCTCCCCGCCTGCTGTGGCTGCTGGCGCTGGCGCCGCTCGGCGCCGCCGCCGCCGCCGCGCTCTGGCGCCGCCGCCTGCGGGCCGACGACGCCTGGGCGGCGCGCGGCCTGTGGGACCGCCTGCTGCCCGGCTTCAGCCGGCCGCGGCTGGCGCTGTCCGTCGTCTGCCTGGCCCTGTCGCTTGCCGGCATCGCGCTCGCCCTCGCCCGCCCGCGCTGGGGCGGCGCGCAGCAGAAGGTGGAGCGGCGCGGCGTGGACGTCGTCTACCTGCTCGACTCGTCGCTGTCCATGGCGGCGCCCGACGTCGCGCCGTCGCGCCTCTTCGCCGCCAAGGCCATGGTGCGGCGCATGAGCCAGGCGATGCCGGGCAACCGGGTGGCGCTGGTGCAGACCGAGGGCGAGGGCCTGATGCTGGCCCCGCTGACGCTGGACGGCGCGGTCCTCGACCTGCTGCTCGACACCGTCGAGGCCGGCTCCCTGCCGCGCCCGGGAACCGAGCTGGCGGCCGGGCTCGACACGGCGCTGCGCCTCTTCGGGCCGCAGACCGAGCGGCACCGCGCGCTGATCCTCCTCTCCGACGGCGAGGACCACGGTGGCGGCATCGACGCCGCCGCCGCCAAGCTCAAGGAGAACGGCGTCGTCGTCTTCGCGCTCGGCATCGGCACTCCCCAGGGCTCGCCGATCCCGGTCGGCGGCGGCGACTTCAAGCGCGACGAGAGCGGCAAGGTGGTGATCACGCGGCTGCACGAGGAGACCCTCGAGTCGCTGGCGCGCGCGACCGGCGGCGCCTACCTGCGGGTCACCGGCGCCGCCACCGACCCGGCGCCCATCCTGGCCCAGGTCGACCGCCTCGAGAAGCGCACGCTCGAGACCGAGACGGTGACCACCCGCGAGGAGCGCTTCCAGTGGCCCCTGCTGCTTGCCGCCGCCGCCCTGCTGCTGCAGTTGGCGGTGGGGCCCTTCGCGCCGGCGCGGGAGACTCGAATCCCGGCGCGGCAGCCGGAGCGAAGCCGCAACCGGAAGACGGCGGCGGCATGAGGCGGGCGGCCGAACCGAAGGCGGGAGATCGCGGTCTGAACCCCGGCGAGCAGGGCGCCGAGGGCCGCGTGGAGCCAGGTCCGGGGCCGGCGCCGGGCGCCGCCATCGCTGCGCCGCCGGCGCGCAGCTTGCGCAAGCGCCTGGCGGCACTGGCCGCCGCGGCCATTGCGGTGCTCTGCTGGACCGGCGGGGCCCGGGCGCTGCCGTCCATGCCGTCATCCCCATCGTCCTTGCCGTCCTCCCCATCGTCCATGCCGTCCTCGTCGTCGCAGCCGTCCTCTGCCGCGCCGGCCCCGCTGCGCGCCCTGTCCGCGACGCTTTCCATCCTGCATCCGCACCTGCCGGCCTGGGTCGAGCGCTGGCTCTACAACCCGCGCGAGCGCACCGCGGCGGCCATCGCCGGCCTGAAGCGCGGCAACGGCAAGGACGCCGTGGCAGCCGCCGACACCGCACGGCGCCTCGCCCCGGGCGAGCCGCTGACCAGCTACAACGCCGGCAGCGCGCGCCTCGCGGCGGGCAGCGCCGGCAACGCGGGAAACTCGGGAAACTCGGGTAGCGCGGGAAACTCAGGTAGCTCGGGTAGCTCGAGTAGCTCGGGTAAGGCGGGCAGCGCGGGCGCCTCGGGCGGCGCCGCGGGCACCGATCGCGGGCTGGCGAAAGAGGCCGAGCCGCTGCTCGAGCAGGCGGTCCAGGCGGCCGGTCCGGACCTCGCGGTGCCGGCCACCTACAACCTCGGCAACGCGCGCCTCGCGGCCGGCGACTTCGCGGGCGCCGTCGAGGCCTACAAGCAGACGCTTCGTGCCGCGCCGGGGAACGCCGACGCCAAGTACAACCTGGAGCTCGCCTGGCGCGAGCAGCAGCGCCAGCAGCAGAGCTCGCGCCGCGCCGTCGGGCCGCGCGGCGGCGGCGGCCGGCCGCGCGAGGGCGAGCGCCAGCAGACCGCCGGCCAGGGCGGCAGCGGCGCCGCCGGTTCCAGCCCCCAGCCAAGTCCGCAGCCGGAGCAGCGCGGCCCGTCGCAGCAGCAGGGCCAGAGCCAGGGACGCAACGGCCAGGCGCAGACCGCGGAAGGCACGCGCGGCCAGCCGTCGCCTCTCCTCGGCCGGCAACCGCTCGCCGGCTACCAGGATCAGCCCGAGATGAGCGCCAGCGAAGCGGCGGCGGTGCTCGAAGCGGTCCAGAACCTCGAGCGCCAGCAGCGCCGCCAGGCCGCCGCGCGCCAGGCCCGCCAGCGCGCCGCCAACGGGGAGGACTGGTGAGCACGGTACCGCCCGCAGCCGGTCGCGGCACTCCCCACTCGTCGGCCGCGGCTCCGCCTGTCGCCGGTCGCGGCACTCCCCGCTTGTCGGCCGCGGCTCCGCCTGTCGCCAATCGCGGCACTCCCCGCTTGTCGGCCGCGGCTCCGCCTGTCGCCGATCGCGGCACTCCCCGCTTGTCGGCCGCGGCTCCGCCTGTCGCCAGTCGCGGCACTTTCCGCTTGTCGGCCGCGGCTCCGCCTGTCGCCAGTCGCGGCACTCCCCGCTTGTCGGCCGCGGCTCCGCCTGTCGCCAGTCGCGGCACTCCCCGCTTGTCGGAAACGGGCGTGTCTCCGGGCTGGCGATCGAGGCTGGGCCGGCTCGTTGCGGCCGCCCTCGCCGCCATCCGCGCCATCGCCGGCGTCGCGGCGATGGCGGTGCTGACGGCGGGGCCGCTCGCCGCGTCGCCTTTCGCGATCCACGTCTCGCTCACGCCGGCCGTGGTCGGCGTCGACGAGACCGCCACGTTGACCATCTCGGCCGAGGGCGGCGGCCTCGGCGGCTACAGCTTCGATCCCAGCTACCTCCTCGAAAACCTCGCGGTGGCGAGCGGTCCCTCCCGGTTCTCGGACATCAGCCTGATCAACGGCAGCCTGTCGCACTCGTTCCGCTACTCGCTGCTGCTGCGGCCTCTCGGGGTCGGACCGGCGCGCGTGCGCTCGCTGGTGCTGCAGGTGCATGGCCAGGTCGTGCGCCTGCCCGACCAGGAGATCCGGGTCCAGGAGCAGCCGACCGGCCAGTCCGGCGGCGGCGCCGGCGCCCCCCGCCAGGCGGGCGAGCCCGAGGACATCTTCGATCAGCTGTTCGGGCGCGGCTCGCCGTTCGCCTCGCCGCCGCGCTCCCAGGGGCCCGCCGCCTTCCTGCGCGCCGAGCTGCTGCCGGCCCAGCCGCTGGTCGGCGAGCAGGCGATCTACACCATCTATCTCTACTCCCGGCAGGACGTGTCGGCGATCAACCCCACCGCCATGCCCACCTTTCAGGGCTTCTGGGTGCGCGATCTGTCGCCGCCGGAGCATTTCAATCCCGAGATGGTGACCATCGGCGAGGATCGCTACGGGCGCGTGCCGATGATCCGCAAGGCGCTCTTCGCGCTGCGCCCCGGGCGCCACGTGCTCGAGCCGGCCACCTGCGACGTGGTCGTCGCGCCGCCGGGCCGCGGCTTCTTTGGGCCGCAGGTGCCGCTCTCCGAGGAGCTCCACCTCCGCACGCCCCAGGTGGCGGTGGAGGTGCAGCCGCTTCCGCCGGCGCCGCCCGGCTTCGGCGGCCTGGTCGGGCAGGTGAGTCTCGCCACCAGGCTGCAACCCTACAAGGTGCGCCTCGGCGACGGCGCCACCCTGACGGTCACCCTGGCAGGAGCCGGTCATCTCCAGGGAGTCGCGGCGCCGCGCCTCGACCTGCCCCCCGGCCTCACCGTCTTTCCGCCGCAGCGCCAATCCGAGGACCACGTCAGCGGCACCACGGTCGAGGGGCGGCGCAGCTGGACCTACGTCATCGTCCCCACCCGGCCTGGCCTCTACAGCGTGAAGCCGCAGCCCGTCGCCTACTACGATCCGGCGCACCGCGGCTATCGCCTGGCCGACTCGCCGGCGCTGACTTTCGCCGCGCTGCCGGCGCCGCCCGCCGCGCCGGCGCCCGGGGCTGCCGGGGCCGCAGGCCTCGCAGCGGGCAACGGGGGCGCCGGCGGCACCGCCTCGCGCCTCGATCGTGCCGCCGGCCTGCGCGACCGCGGCCCGCTCGCCTGGCTGAAGCGGCTGGGCGGCTGGGCGGGCCTGCTCGCCTGGCTGTCGCCCCGCCGCGGCTGGACCGGCCTGCTCCCCTGGTTGTTGCTGTCCGGGGGCATCGTCCTGGCGGCCGTGCTGGCGCGCCGCCGCGGCCTGCCGCGGCCAGCCGGGCCCGCGTTCGCCGCCGCGAGCGCGGCCAGCACCGGCAGCTCGGCCAACGCCGGCCGCGCGGCCAGCGCGGGGAGCTCAGCCAGTCGGGCCGGCGCCGCCGGCCGCGACGTCCCGCCGCCCCAGCCGCGCGAGGTCGAGCAGAAGCTGCGCGAGGCCGCGCGCGAGGACCGGCCGCGTCACGCCGCGGCGCTGGTCGAGGAAGGTTGGCGCGGCTACCTGGCCGGCCGCTGGGGTCTACCCGCCACCACGCCGCTGGCGCGCTGGGGAGCGGTGCTCGCCGCCCAGGGCGTCACCGCCGACGTCGCCGACGAGGTGACCCGGCTCGTCGAAGAGCTGCACTACCTGCGTTACGCCCCGCAGCTGTCGGCAACCGGCGCCATCCGCGACCAGCTGCTGAGCCGCAGCCGCCAGCTCCTCCGCCGCCTGCGGTAGCAGGAACGCGGATTGCTCGGCGCCCACGTTGCCGGATTTCTGACCACGAAAGGAAAACCATGAGCAGATCCGTTACCGAGCCCGCCCTCGTCTCGACGGTCACCACCCCTTCCGATCGCGAGATCCGGATCGAGCGAGTCTTCAATGCCTCCCGCGACCGCGTGTGGCGAGCCTTCACCGAACCCGAGTCGATCGCCCAGTGGTGGGGCCGCGGCAACAAGCTGGTCGTCGAGCGGATGGACGTCGAACGCGGCGGCCACTGGCGGTTCGTCGAGCACGCCGCGGACGGCGTCCACGGCTTCGAGGGCCGCTACCGCGCCGTGACGCCGCCGGAACGCCTCGCGCAGACGTTCGAATGGGACGGCATGCCGGGCCACGTCGCGGTCGAGACCGTGACCTTCGAGGACCTTGGCGACGGCCGCACCAAGGTCGTCACGCACGTGCTGTTCCACACCACCGAAGAGCGCGACGGCATGCTGAAGTCGGGAATGGAGCAGGGCCTCGAGCAGAGCTACGCCGCTCTCGACAGGCTGCTCGGTCAAGGGAAAGCCTGATGCTCGAACGACGACGGTGATGCGGTGACCCGATTCCTCCGCCGGTGGGCCGAATGGGCCGTATCGCGCCCCCGCCTCGCGATCGGCACGGTCGCCCTGCTGACGCTGCTCGCCGCGCCGGGCCTGCTGCGGCTCAGGGTGCGGACGGACGGCCGGTCGCTGGCGCCGCCCGGCGACCACGCGGTGCTCTTCGACACCGAGGTCCACGATCACTTCGGACTGAGAGACCCGATCATCGTCCTGATCGAGACCGGAGACCCGGCCGGGATCTACAATCCGGCGACCCTGAAGCGGCTCCGCGATCTCGACGCGGCGCTCGCCAAGCTCCCGGGAATCGGCCCCCAAAACGTGATCAGTCTCGCCACGGAGAGGCGGGACCGCCTCTATCCCAACTCTCTCGTCTTCCGGCCGTTCCTCGATCCACTCCCCGCCACGCCCAGGCTCCTCGCGCTGTTGCGCTCGGACGTCGAGGCGATGCAGATCCTGAAGGGTACCCTGGTCGCCGCCGATGGCCACGCCGCCGCCATCCTGGTCGGCGTCGAATTCGTCCGCGGCCAGGATCTCGCGGCAACCGATCGCACCACGATCTACCGCCAGATCGCCGGCACCGCGCAGGCTTTCGCGACACCGGCGGACCGGATCTACGTCGTCGGCGCCCCGGTGGCCGAGGCCCTGCTCGGCAGCTACCTCGATCGCGACCTGCGGCTGATGCTGCCGCTCGCGATCGCCCTGATCGCGGCGGTGATGTGGCTGGGCTGCCGCCGCCCGTGGGGAGTCGTCATCGGGCTGGGCGAGGTCGCCTGCTGTCTCGTGTGCACGTTCGGGCTCATGGGATGGGCAGGAGTGCCGATCTACCTGACGACCTACCTGCTGCCGGTCATCGTCACCACGGTGGGGGTGGCGGACGAGATCCACCTGATGTGGCGCTACCAGGGGGTGCTCGCGCGCACCTCTCCCGGCGAGGCGCATCCGGCCGCCGTGCGCACCACCCTGCGCGAGGTGATGCGGCCGGTCGCGCTCTCCTCGCTCGCGGCGCTGGTCGCCTTTGCGTCCTTCCTGTCCTCCGCGATCGATCCGGTCCGGTTCTTTGGCCTCTTCGCCGCTTTCGGCATGCTGGTCTGCATCGTCTACGCCCTGACGGTGGTCCCGGCGGCCCTCGCCCTGCTGCCGCCGGACGCGCTGCGGCATCCGGGCTCCCCGGGCAGGACGGCGACACCCCTCGTCCGTCTCACCGCGCCTCTTCTAAGCCGCCCCGGCGCGACCCTGGCCGCGTTGGGGTTGGCGACTTTGGCGCTGGGCGCCGGCATCTCCAGACTCTACGTGCAGGACAGCTGGATCGGCTCCTTCGCCCCGGGAAGCCCGCTGCGGGTGGCGACCGACCGCGTCGACTCGCGGATGAACGGGACCCACATCCTGCTCGCGCACCTGGCCTTCGATGGGCCCGCCACCAGGAGCCCGCGCGTGCTCTCGCGCCAGGGGCCGCTGCTCGACCCGGGAGCGCTCGACGCGATCGGCCGCTTCGAAGGCTTCATCGCCAGCCAGCCGCAGGTGGGCGGCGTCCTCGGCCCCTACGGTCAGCTGGCGACGGTCGCCTACCTGTGGAACGGGCGCCGGCCCGGCACCCGGGCGATCCCGCGCGACCCGGAGCACGTCGACCGCCTGCTGCGCTTTCTCGACCGCATTCGCGGCCGGCGCCGCCGGCTCGAGACGATCGACTCGGACCTCCGCCGCACGCTGATCACCATCTTTCTCAAGCACGCCAATTACCGCGAGACCGCAGGGTTGATGAGCGCCCTGCGCCGCTACGAGCGGGAGCAGCTCGCACCGCTCGGGGCACGGCTCGATTTCGCCGGCGACGTGGCGGTGAGCCAGGCCATGATCCCGGCCATCGTCAGCAGCCAGGTCGCCTCCCTGGCGCTCGCGCTTGCCGGTTCCTTCGCGGCGGTGTGGATCCTCTACCGATCCCTTTGGGTCGCGGTCTGCTGCAGCCTGCCGTCGGCGCTCGCGGCGCTATGGATCTTCGGCACCATGGGCTGGGCCGGCATCCCGCTGGGCGTGGCCACCTCGATGTTCAGCGCGATCACCCTGGGCATCGGCGTGGATTACGCCGTGCACTTCATGGAGCGCTATCTCGCCGCCGCCGAGGGCGCCGACCCCGTCCGCTACGCCATCCGGATCGTCGGGCCCGAAATCGCCGCCGACACGCTGGCGGTCTCCCTCGGCTTCGGCCTCCTCGCCCTCTCGCAGGTCCCCACCATCGCCCGCCTGGGCCTCCTGGTCTGCGTCGCTCTCCTCGCCAGCTGCCTGCTGACCCTCCTCGGATTGGGGGCGCTGCTGGCGCTCAGCCGCCGCCGCACGCTCGATCCGCGCCTGGCCCTTTAGCTCAGTCGTCGCCGCCTGCCGCCTCGGCCGCCTTCTCGTAGAGCAGCAGCGGCAGGGCCAGCAGCATCGGCGGATCGAAGGGGTCCGGAGGGTGAAATCGCAGGCACTGTGCCCGAGGCGGCCCCGAGTCGAAGCTCAGCGGCCCGCATCCGGCCACGGCCCGCACCGCGCTGCCGCCGATCAGGATGTCCAGCGGCGGCGCATCCGCATCCAGGGCGACGGCGAACAGGAAGGCGGTGCCGCCGTTCGGCGCCGCCACGCGGAACTCCCGCTGCGCGCGGTCGAGCAGGACCGCGCACGACAGCGGGCGGCCCTGCGGGATCGGCGTCGAGAACAGCCCGGCGAAGACGACCTGGTCCGGGTTCTGGCGCTCGACGCTGGCCGCGAGCACCGGCGCTCCCGCCGGCAGGGCGCAGGACGACGCCGCCTGCAGCAGCGTCGCCAGGTCGGGATAGAAGCTTTGGCCGAGCTGGCGGAAGCGCCCGGGCGGCAGGCCGACCATCTGGGTGAAGCGGGAGGAGAACGTGCCCAGGCTGGAGTAGCCGACCCGGAAGCAGACGTCGAGGATGCTGTCGTCGGTGGCGACGAGGAGCCGCTTGGCCGCCTCGATCCGCAGCGCCCCCAGGAAGCGGGCGGGCGACACCCCGGTGTGCTCGCGGAAGGTGCGGAGGAAGTGGTACGGGCTCATGATCGCCACTTCCGCGAGCTGCCCAAGATCGATGTCCTCGGTCAGCCGCTCCCGCATGTAGGGCAGTACCTTCAAGATTGCCCGCCGGTGGCTCTCCTGAGTCGCCGACGGCGCATCCTGCTGCGCCGTTGTCATCGCGAGGCTCCTTCCCGCCATTGTCTCTCCGAAATTAGCAATTTTCAAGAAAGCCTCGGCCGCTCGCCGGGCCTACAGTAGGTGCCAACAGCAGCTATTGCCGAGCTCTAAAAAGGAGAACGGACATGTTGAAGAAGTGCCTGCTGGTCCTGGCCGTCCTGGCCATGGCGGTCGGCCCGGTCCTCGCCGAGCAGCCAGCCGCCAAGCAGTCCGCCGAGTTCCCCGCGCCCTCGGTCTGGACGCTCAACTCGCGGCCCGCGTTCAACGTCACCGTCGGCGACCGCGTCGAGGTCGTGACCTGCAACGCCCAGCTGCACCTGCGGACGGGCAAGCCGTACGTCGCGGCCAACGGCATGCGCCGGGTCGACCTCGAAATCATCGACTGGAAGGCCGACGGCTACTCCGATCTCCTCGGCGGCGAGCTGCATTTCCGGATGCAGAAGGGCATGCCGACGCACGACACCAGCTTCGTGCAGTCCTACCAGGCGTGGAACCCCGAGCGCCCCATGGACTTCCCGGCCCAGGCCCAGTTCGCCATGCCGTACGAGCTCGAGACCCCGTTCGGCAACATCACCGGCCTCTACGGCCTGACCTCGGGCTCGATCACGCAGTTCCCGCCGGCGCCCCACTCCATCTTCACGATGAAGAAGGGCGACACGGCGAAGCTCGTCGCGGCCCTGATGCCCGCGTCGCTCTCCTCGCTGTCGGCTGCCGGCGAGGTGACGCCGGTCAACGTGACCATTCGCCCGGCCGCTTGCGAGGACACCTCCGCGGGTCAGCAGTAGCAGGCGCGGAGCCAGCCTTGCCGCATTCCGCCCGGTCCGCCGGGCGGAATGCCGTTCTTCAAGGGACGCCAGGCGCTCTTGAAGGTCTTGCCTGAAGTGCGTAACAATGCATCCGGCTTTTCATTTAGTGGCAACGAGCAGGGCCGCAGCCGCCGAGGAGCCGAGATGCCCGATTTCTGGCAAGAGTCCCGGCATGCCTTGCGCCGCCTGAGGCGCAACCCTCGCGCGGCGGCGGTGATCGTCCTGACTCTCGGCCTGGGAATGGGAGCGAACCTGGCCATCTTCGGCGTCGTCCGCGCGACGCTGCTCGAACCGCTCCCTTACCGCGATCCCTCCCGGCTCGTGAGCATCACCTGGGAAACGGCCGGCGGCAAGCCGCAACCTCTCTCCCCGGCCGAGTTGACCGACCTCCGCCAGCGATTGCGCGGCGGCGGCGTTGGCGGCGGCGTCGGTGCCGGCGGGACGGCCGGCGGGATGGGCGGCGGCGTGCCCGGCGGCGGGATCGGCGCCTACCACCTGTGGACGTTCAACGTCGGCGGGCTCGAGCGGCCGGAGCGCCTGCCCGGCGCCGTCGTCACCGCCAACCTCTTCGCCGTCCTGGGCGTCAAGCCGGCCATCGGCCACGCCTTCGTGACCGACGGGCCGGCGGCCCCGGCCGAGGTGCTGTTGAGCGACGCGCTGTGGCGCGAGCGGTTCGGCGCCGATCCCGCCATCGCCTCACGCAAGCTGGTGCTCGACGGCGTGCCGGTGACGGTGGCCGGCGTGATGCCGCCGGATTTCCGCTTTCCGGTGACGCGGCACGTGGAGCTGTGGAAGGTGAGCCCGCACAGCGACCAGATGCCCCGCGACACGCGCTTCTTTTTCGTCGTCGGCCGGCTGGCCAAAGGCGCCCGCCTGACCGATGCCGCGGCCGAGATGAAGCTCTTCGGCCAGGCCATGGCCAGGGAGCATCCCGACGTCAACGAGGGGCTGGGCACCCGCGTGACGAGCTTGCGGGACACGATCGTCCACGACTTCGAGCGCAATCTCATGCTGCTGCAGCTGACCGTGGCCGCGGCGCTCGTCCTCGCCTGCTGCAACGTCGCGATGCTGCAGATGGCCCGGGCCGAGCAGCAGCGGGGAGAGATGGCGGTCCGCTACGCCCTGGGCGCCAGCCGGCCGCGGATCCTGCGCCAGGTCATGCTGGAGAACCTGTGGCTGGGCCTGGCCGGCGGCCTGCTCGGCGTCCTTCTGGCCCGCTTCGGCGTCGGCCTGCTGGTCCGCTTCGGACCGCCCACGATCCACCGTCTCGATCAGGCGCGGGTGGGCGGCACCGAGCTGCTCCTGGGAATCCTGCTCGGCGCCGGCTGCAGCCTGCTGGCCGGCCTGGTCCCGGCCCTGCGCGCCTCGCTTGCGGGCACCTTGCGGCCGGGACTGCGGGTGGACGCGGGCCACGCGGTCCGGCGCGTGCTGGTGGCGGTCCAGGTGGCCGTCACCCTCGTCCTCCTGGTGGCCTGCGGGCTCTTCCTGCGCAGCCTCGAGCGGCTGAGCGCGGTCCCCCTGGGCTTCGACCCTGGCCCGGTCCTCCTGACCGGCGTCTCGCTGTCGAGCGAGTTCCAGGAGCCCGAAAAGCTGGGCGCGTTCTTCGGCGAGCTGCGCCGGCGCCTGGAAGCCATCCCCGGCGTCGACCGGGCGGCCACGGCCGTGTCGCCGCCCCTGGTCCGCAGCTTCATGATCAGCCACGAATTCGCCCTGGCCGGCCACGAACGCGGCGGCGGCAGCGCGCTGCGGACGGCGGCCATCCGGCCGGTCAGCCCGGGCTACTTCCAGCTGCTGGGGATTCCGGTCCGGCGCGGTCGCGCCTTCGCGGATGCCGACGATCGCCGGGCGGAGCCGGTCGCCGTGGTCAACCGGACGTTCGCCCGCCTGTTCACCGGCGGCGAGGAGGGGGCCCTCGGCCAGCGCCTGCTCCTCGACCTCGACTATGGCGCTTCCGTCGGCCGCCTGCCCCATCCCCAATGGCGGATCGTCGGCGTCGTCGGCGACGTCCAGCAGTCCGACCTGCTGAACGCCGAGGTGCCGGCCATCTACGTGTCCACGCTGCAGGCGCCGTGGATGGAGACCCGCATCCTGGTCCGCACCCGCGTGGCCCCCCTGTCGGTCGCGCCGCGGGTCGAGAGCACGGTGCGCGGCCTGGTGCCGCTGCTGCCGGTCCTGCCGGTTCAGCCGCTGCGCCAGGTGGCCGACGACGTCCTGCTGCCGGTCCGCTTTCAGCTCGGGCTGCTCGGCGCCTTCGCCGGCCTGGCGCTGGTGCTGATGTGCGTCGGCCTGTACGGCGCGCTGGCCTACTCGGTCTCCCGCCGGGCGCGCGAGATCGGTCTGCGCATGGCGCTCGGCGCCGGGCGCTGGCAGACCCGCTGGCTGGTGATGCGCCAGGGGCTGTGGAGCGTCGCCCTGGGCCTGGCGGCGGGCCTCCTCGCGTCGCTGTGGTTCGGCCGGGCGCTGGCGGGCCTGCTGTTCGGGGTGCGCGCCGCCGATCCGGCAACCTACGGCAGCGTCGTCGTGCTGGTGCTGTTGACCACCCTGCTCGCCTGCTGGCTGCCGGCGCGGCGGGCCACGACCGTCGATCCCGCGGCGAGCCTGCGCGCCGAGTGATCCGGCGGCCGGCACTGCCCTTCTGGAGGCTCCCGATGACGAACCGGACCTGCTGCCCGAGTCCCTGGGTCCTCGCGACCCTCGCCCTGACACTCCTCGCGGCGCCGGGCTCGGCCGCAGCGCCGGCGGCGGCGCCCGCGCCGTCCATGCCCTCGCCGCCGCGGATCACCGGCGTCGTCGTGCGGGTGGTGGATCTGGATCGGGCGCTGCGGTTCTACCGCGAGGTCGGCGGCTTCGAGACCGTCCAGGTGGAGCGGGCGCCGGGCGGGACGGCGGGCAGCGCCAGGCTGGTCAACGGCGAGGTGGGCCTGCTCCTGCTGGCGGTCAAGACGCCGGCCCGCCACGAGCTCCCCGGCCCCAGCGAGGCGCACCTCAACCTGCAGGTCGACAACCTCGACGCCACCCTTGCCGACCTCGCGCGGCGCGGCGTGCCGCGGCTGGCGGACAAACCGCTGGTGGCGGCGATCGGGCCCAACATGCCGATCGCCGATCCATCCGGAAACCTCCTGTACGTGATCCAGCTCAACAGCCGCAAGGAGCGGCTGCCGCGGCCCCGGGTCCTCAACTACGGCATCACCGTGCCGGCGATGGCCGAGGCGCGGAAGTTCTACGAGGGCCTGCTCGGCTTCAGGGTCTATTCCGAAGCCTTCTATCCGCCGGCCATCCCGTACCTGCCGGCGGGCGTCCTGCAGGTGGTGCTGCACGAGAGCGCCACCAAGGCCGTGCCGGCGCCGCCGCCGGACACCGCCCAGATGAACCTGGTCATGGAGGTGGACGACCTAGGCGCCGCGTGCAGGGACCTCGCATCCCGCGGCGCGACGGTCCGCGCGGCCGAGGACGGCGGCGCGCTGGGCCGCCATGCCGAGCTGCTGGACCCGTTCGGCAACGTCCACCTGATCGTCGAGCGGTCCGCCAGGACCGCCAGCCGGGAGCCGCGATGAGCCGCCCCGGCTTTGGCGCGTCCGCGTCCGCGGGACCGGCGGCGGGACCGGTCACCGGCGGCGAGCGCTTGCAGACCCTCGACGCCTTGCGCGGCTTCGCCCTGCTGTGGATCTTCACCTTCAACGTCTTCATCTTCTCCGGCTACGAGTTCCTCTCCGACAAGGAAGCGCAGGCGCTGCCCAGCTATCCGCTGGACACGGCCGTCAGGTTCCTGCGCCACGTGTTCATCGAGAACAAGGACTTCGCGCTCTTCTCCTTCATCTTCGGCATCGGCTTCGGCTTGATGGCCGCCCGCGCCCAGCAGGCCGGCGTCCCCGTGGTGCCGCGCTTCCTGCGCCGCCAGGCGGCGCTCCTGGCCTTCGGCCTGGTCCATGCGGTCCTGCTGTGGGGCGGGGACATCCTGGTGATCTATGCGGTCCTCGGCCTCGTCATGCTGCCGTTCCTGCGGCGCTCGCCGCGGGCGATCCTCATCTCGGCGATCGTGATCTACCTGCTGCCGATTCCGCTCTACGCGCTGTCACTGCTGGTCAAGCTGCCCCCGCCCTACCTCATCGCCGCCGCGTGGACGGGCCACAAGGACCTCTACAGCATCTGGATGAACGGTTTTGCCGGCGGGAGCTACCTGCAGGTGGTCAAGGGGAACCTGGCCTTCCTCTCGTTCTGGTGGACGATGTTCACCTTCAACCTGTACTGGCCCGACGTCATCGGCATGTTCCTGTTCGGGCTCTTCGTCGGCCGCACGCGCCTGATCGCGCGGATCGAGGCGGACCCTTCCCTGCTGCGGGGGAAATGGATCGTCCTCGCCGGCCTCGTGGGCATCCCGGGCAACGTCGTGTTCGCGATCCTGACCGACCGTCACGTCTATTACCCGCCCTCGGCCGCGGGCATGCTCCTCACCCTCGACCAGTATGCGACCGTGCCCCTGCTCTGCTTCTTCTACATGGCGGGGTTGACGTGGCTGTACCAGCGGCCTGCCTGGCGGCGCCTCATGCAGCCGCTGGTGGCGGTCGGGCGCATGACCCTGACCAATTACCTGATGCAGAGCCTCCTCTGCATCTTCATCTTCTACGGCATCGGCCTGGGCCTCTTCGGCAAGGTCGGCGCGTCGCTCGCCGTGGCGGTGGCCTGGATCATCTACCCGTTGCAGGTGCTGTTCAGCCGGTGGTGGTGGTCCCGGGGCTTCGCCTTCGGCCCGGCCGAGTGGCTGTGGCGCCGCCTCAGCTACGGCGCCGCTCTGCCGCTGCGGCCCCGCTCCGTTCATGCTGCCTGATCGGGCCCGGCCGGGCGTCCCGCTCGCCCTGGCGGCGGCAGCGGCGGCAGCGGCGGTCGCCGCCGCCGCGCTCCTCGCGAGACCGGCGGCGGCCATCGTCCCCGAGCCCGGTCCGTACGTCTGGACCACCACGGACGGACGGGAGGTGCAGGGCGCCTTCGGCATCGTGGAGGTCCCCGAGGACCGCGGCGTCCGGTCGTCCCGGACGCTGCGGCTGGCTTACGTCCGCCTGCCGAGCACCGCGCGCCAGCCGGGGCCGCCCATCGTCTACCTGGCCGGCGGCCCCGGCGCTTCGGGCATCGACAGCGCGCGTGGACCGCGCGCGGACCTGCTCCTCGCCCTGCGCGAGGTGGCGGACGTGGTGCTGCTCGATCAGCGCGGCACCGGCCTGTCGCGTCCCGAGCTGATCTGCAGCAAGACCTGGGACCACCCGCTGGACGAGCCCCTGGCCGAGGCCGCGGCGCTGGCGGCGGTCCGCCAGGCGGGCCGGGCGTGCGCCGAGCGGATGCGGGGCCTCGGGGTCCGGCTGGCGGCCTACAACCCGCGGGAGATGGCCGACGACGTCGAGGCGTTGCGCCGCGCCCTGGGGGCGAGCAAGGTCTCGTTGCTGGCGACCAGCTACGGCACCCGGCTGGCGCTCGAGGTCCTGCGCCGTCACGGCGCCGCGGTGGACCGCGCGGTGCTCCTGGGCGTCGTCGGCCCCGACCAGGAGCTGAAGCTGCCGGCGGCGGCGGACGGCGTCCTCGCCCAGATCGACATGGGGGACGGCAGGACGCTGCTCGACGTCCTGCGCGCGCGGCTCGCGGCGCTCGCCAGGCAGCCGGTCCGCACCACGGCGGTGGACGTCCTGACCGGCAAGCGGGTGCCGGTGGCGCTCGGCGCCTTCGACCTGCAGCTGGCCATCGCGGACCACATCGGCACCGCCGACCGGCTCTTCGCCCTGCGCGAGATTGCCGTCCATCTCGAACGCGGCGACTGGGAACCCCTGGCCTGGGACCTGTTGCGGCAGCGCAAGCGCTGGCTCGGCCAGGTCATGCCCTACGCCGTGGTCTGCGCGGCAGGCGCCTCCGAGGCGCGCCGCCGCGAGGCCGCCGAGCAGGCCGCGTCGTCGGCCGTCGGCCGTCAGCTGGACTTCTCGTTTCCCGACGTCTGCGGCGCCCTGGGCGTCGCGCCGCTGGGCGCCGCCCTGCGCCAGAGCGTGCGGTCCGCGGTGCCCGTCCTGGTCGTCAGCGGCACGCTGGACGCCCGCACGCCGGCCGGCAACGGCGAGGAGGTCCTGCGCCATCTTTCCCGCGGCGTCCATCTCGTGATCGAGGGCGCGGGCCACGGCGACGACCTGCTGGTTGGGACGCCGCAGATCGCCGCGCGGGCCGCGACGTTCCTGCGCGGCGGCACGGTCGCCGCCGGGCGGCTCGCGGCCCTGCCGCTCGAACGGCGGCTGCCGCAGGTCCCCGCCACCGCCGTCCAGACCGAGGTCGAGACCCTGCACGGGGTCGAGATCCCCGACCCCTACCGCTGGCTCGAGGACTCGCGCACGCCCGAGGTGCGCCTGTGGACGCAGGCGCAGAACGCCTTCACCGACCGGGCTCTCGACGTGCTGCCCGGGCGCATGGAGCTGCGCCGGCGGCTGGGCGAGCTGGCGGCCAGCGCCGGCGTGGGCCTGCCGTCGGTCCACGGGCCACGCGCCGTCTACCGCGCGGTCACCGGCGCCGCCACCCTGTCCGCGATCGTGGTCCGCGACGGCAGCGGCGCCGAAAGGGTCCTGGCCGATCCGCGGCGGTTCGGCAATGGCGAGAGCCGGGCCGCGGTCGAGCCGCTGGGGCTGTCGCTCGACGGCAGGCTTCTGGCCTTCGCGGTGCGCCGCAACGGCGCCGAGGAGGTGTCCGTGCGCTTCGTCGCGGTGGACGACGGCGCGGCGCTCGGCGACGAGTTGCCTGCCGGCCGCTACTTCGGCGTCGCCATCGCCGCCGACGGCCGGGGCGCCTACTACGGACGCGAGCGCGCCGACGGGGAGGGCTCGCGCCTCTACTACCATCGCTTCGGCACCGATCCGGCGGCCGACCCGGTGATCTTCGGCGAGGGCTACGGGCGCGGCTCGATCGTCTGGGGCAACCTCAGCGACGACGGGCGCTGGCTGGTCAGCCATGCGGTCTCCGGCACCCGGCGGGAGATCGACGTCTTCCTGGACCGCGTGCAACCGGCGGCCGCGGGCGTGGGCGCATCACCGCCGCCGTCGCCGCCCACCGGTCACGACCTGTCCACGCGGCGGGAGGTCGTGAGCGGCATCGACGCGCCTTTCTATGGCGGCGTCTTCGGGGACAAGCTGGTGATCCACACCACCTGGGAGGCGCCGCGGGGACGGATCTTCGTGGCGCCGGTGGACCACCCCGGCCGCGAGCACTGGCGCGAGATCGTGCCCCAGCAGGAGCACGCCGTCATCCAGAAGGTCTTCGGCGCCGGCGGCCGCCTGCTCGTCGAGTACCTGGAGGATGTCCACTCGCGGCTCGCGGTCTTCGACCTCGACGGGCGGCATCTCGGCGACGTGCCGTTGCCCGGGCCCGGTTCGCTCGGCGGCTTCTCGGGCCGCTTCGACGAACCTGACGTCTACTTCAGCTTTTCGACCTTCCACCTGCCGGGAACCATCTACCGCTACGACCTGGCGGCGGGCCGGCTGGCGGTCTGGCGCCAGCCCAAAGGCGGCCTCGATCTCGACGCCTACGAGGTGAAACAGCTGTGGGTGGTGTCGAAGGACGGCACCCGCGTGCCGATGTTCGTGGTCCACGGCCGGGGCATGAAGCTCGATGGTTCCCATCCCACGGTCGTGACCGCCTACGGCGGCTTCGCGACCAGCCTCACGCCCGAGTACCGGCCGGAGGTCGCCTGGTGGGTGGAGAGCGGCGGCGTGTGGGCCGTGGCCAACGTCCGCGGCGGCGGCGAGCTCGGCGCGGAGTGGCACCAGGCGGCGGTGCGCGAGCACAAGCAACGCTCGATCGACGACCTGATCGCCGCGGCCCAGGGGCTGATCGACGCCGGCTACACGCGGCCCGGGCAGCTGGCCGCCTGGGGCCACAGCAACGGTGGGCTGCTCGTCGCTGCCGCCATGGTCCAGCGGCCGGACCTCTTCCGCGCCGTGGTGTCGACGCATCCCTTGCTCGACATGCTGCGTTACAACAAGTTCCTCGCCGCCCGCTTCTGGCTGCCGGAATACGGGTCGCCCGACCGCGCCGACGCCTTCCCGTACCTGCGCGCCTACTCCCCCTACCAGAACGTGGCCAAGGGCGTCCGCTATCCGGCGGTGTACCTCGAGACCAGCTACGGCGATACCCAGGTCGATCCGCTGCACGCGCGCAAGATGGCCGCCCGCCTGCAAGCGGTGGCGGTCCCGGACCGGCCGGTCCTGCTGCGCCACCACCAGGACGCCGGGCACGGCGCCGAGGGAGTGACCCTGGACCAGCGGATCGACGAGCTGGTGGACATCCTGTCGTTCCTGCGCTGGCAGCTCGGCCCATCGTCCGGTGCCGACCCTGGCGTCGCCCCGTCCGCCAGGGCCTCGGCCGCCGCGCCGGGATCTCCGTAGCTTCGTTCTAGACGGTTCCAGCCACCGCCCGTCACGGCAGCTCGATCGACTGCCCGTGATGGAAGATGTCGTGCGGGTCCCACTGCTTCTTGACTCGCCGCAGCCGTGGATAGTTGTCCTGGTAATAGAGGTGCTGCCAGTCCGCAGATATGCCCGCCCGCCCCCACGGAGTAGCACGATCCTGCCGGCAGCGTGACCCCGTACTGCCGATAGAGTTGGTTGTAGAGATCCCAGTTGGTGCAACCGCTGTCGAGGTAGTACCAACCGTTGGTCGCGTCCCAACCGGCCGCGCAGAGAGACGAGACGTCCACGATCACGCCATCGTTTTCGGACACCCAGCCTTCGTAGCAATGGCCGCCGCTCCGCACCGTCAGCCGCAGCTTCTCGTCCACGCAGCGCTGCACGATGGCGACGACCTGTTGCGCGTCGCCCACCACCTGGACGAAGCGGGGGCGGCCCACCCATCGCTGGTTGAAGCCGCGAACCAGCGCCGGGTAGCGGGGATCGTCCGGATCGACCCGGGCGCCGGGGAACTCGCTGCCGTCTCCGTGCATCGTTCCTCCCACGCTCAGCTGGCCGGCAAGGCTCAGCCCGGCTCCTCGTCGGGGATCTCGATCTCCTCGGGTGGGATCCAGACCGTCCGCGCCAGGTTCTCGAGCTCAACCGAGGCCATCGTCCGATCCGATGACGAAGAGCTTCGGCTGCGCCGCGACGCGGGCGGCGAACGAGTTTTCTTGCTCCGTTTTTGTTCGCCAGGCGGCTACACTCATTACGGTCGGATTGATGGGTCGAGAGAGGCTGGCTTCGGCCGCTTGCAGCGCCTCGAACAGATCCGGATAGCCCAGTGCATCTGAGATGACCATGAGATCGATGTCGCTTCTGGCATGGTCGCTGCGCTTGGCGATGGAGCCGAAGACGAACGCGGCCCGAATGCTCTCGGCCTTCGCCTTCAAAGAGGTCCGCAAGGGCTCCACGATTCCCACCGTCTTGGTGATCAGGCCGTGCAGCTCGGCGAAGACCGGCGACGCCCGGCGGGCTTGATAGTGCCTTTGATTCCCAATGCGGGTTACCTCCACCAGACCTGCCTTTTCCAGGCGGACTAGCTGGCGAAGAACCGCCCCCACGCCGCCCTGGGCCAGTCGGATCAACTCTGCACTTTGAAAGCGGCGGTCCGGCTGGCCGAAAAGGAGTCCCAGAACACGCTGCTGAACGGGCGTGAACAGGGCATCGGCCAAGCTGTTCGTAGAACTCTTTCTTCCCATTTTGGGAACGATCATACCTCATGGCCGAAAACCAGCCAAAGTCCACGGTCAACGGCTACGCGCCCAGCACCTGCAGCGCTTCACGGTCCGGCGTCCAGCCGCCGCCGTTGACTTTTGCCGGGCGGCGATCTCAGAATCGCCGCACGTTGCCGCCCATCCCCGCCACTTCCGCGAGCCCACCCCCTTGCCGGAACCGCGCCGCATGGCCGAGGTGACGCTCAAGCACGTCCAGAAGAGCTTTGGCCCGGTGGCGGTCATCGCGGACCTCAACCTCGCCATCCGGGACCACGAGTTCATGGTGCTGGTGGGACCCTCCGGCTGCGGCAAGTCCACCGCGCTGCGCATGATCGCCGGGCTCGAGGAGGTCTCCGCCGGCACCATCGAGATCGGCGGCCGGGTGGTCAACGACGTGCCTCCCCGGGACCGCGACATCGCCATGGTGTTCCAAAGCTACGCCCTGTACCCCCACATGACGGTGCGCGAAAACCTCGAGTTCGGGCTCAAGATCCGCAAGACGCCGGCGGCCGAGATGGCGCGCCTGGTGGACGAGGCGGCGGCGATCCTCGGCATCGGCGAGTACCTGGACCGCAAGCCGAAGCAGCTTTCCGGCGGCCAGCGCCAGCGCGTCGCGGTGGGGCGCGCCATCGTGCGCAAGCCCGCGGTCTTCCTCTTCGACGAGCCGCTCTCCAACCTCGACGCCAAGCTGCGGGTGCAGACGCGGGCCGAGATCTCGCGCCTGCAGCAGGACCTCGAGACGACCACGGTCTACGTCACCCATGACCAGGTCGAGGCGATGACCATGGGCCACCGCATCGCGGTGATGCAGAAGGGCAAGCTGCAGCAGGTCGGCACCCCGCTCGAGGTCTACGACTGTCCGGCCAACCTCTTCGTCGCCGGCTTCATCGGCACGCCGCCGATGAACCTCCTGCCCGGGGTCCTCGCCGATCACGGCGCGAGCGTCGCCGCCGCCGGCCTCAGGCTGCCGCTGCCGGCACGGCTCGCCGCCGCCGCCGGCGGCCAGGAGGGCCGCAAGGTCGTCCTCGGCATCCGGCCCGAGCACGTGCGCGAGCCGGACCGTGCCCCCGCCGGCGGCGGCGCGCCGCAGCCGGTCACCGCACGCGTCGAGTTCGTCGAGCCGCTCGGCCACGAGGTCATCGTCCACGGCCGGGTGGGCGGCGACCTGCTGGTCGCCAAGGTCGATCCGCACCGCGCGCCGCGGATGGGGGACGAGATCGTGCTGGCGATGGCGACCGCCGCCGTCCATCTCTTCGACGCCGCCACCGAAGAGCGGATCGCCCCGGCGGCCTAGCGTCCCGCACCAGCGATCCCTGCCCCGCGGCCGCCCCTGCCGCCGCCCTGCCGGTGCCGCCGGGCCCGCCTGGCGATGCCCTGGGACCCCTGTGACGGGGGTCATACCCACGAGCCCGCAGTTCTGTTATGGTGTTTAATGCTGGCTATCCGCGCGCGAGCAGAGGCACCGTGCCTCCCCCTGACCGGGTCCATGACCGCGGTTCCTGCCCTCGACGCCGGAGCGTGCGCCGCGGCGCCTCATCCCGTTTCGGCCACCGGCCGGCTGAGGGCTCCTTGACGGCCGAGTTCAATTGCCTCGACCCCCTGCGCCTGGAACGCTTCCTGGAAAGGCGGCGGGCGCACCCCACGTTCCCGCTCGAGTTGAGCCTCGCCGAGAACCTCATGGAGGTCCTGCGCCGCGCCAACAGCTTCGTGCCGTCGGCGGCGGGCTCCATCCTGCTCGACAACCCCGCCGAGAAGCATCCTGAGCGCCACCGCAACCACCTGACCTTCATTGCCACCTTCGGCGGCAAGTCGGAGGGCTTGCTGGGCGCCACCATCCCGGCCGACCGGGGCATTGCCGGCCGGGTCTACCTGACCGGCGAAACCTACATCACCGCGGACGCGCCGGCCGACCGGTTCTTCTACGGCGGGGTGGACCACCTGACCTCCTACCAGACGCAGTCGATGATCGCCATCCCGGTCCGCATCGAGCACGACGTCTGCGGAGTCCTCGAGCTGATCAACCGCCGCGAGGCGCCGACCTACAGCCGCGAGGACCGCAACCTGCTCGAGATCTTCGCCGGCTACATCTCCATCTCGATCCAGAACGTCCTCGACGCGCGCCAGGCGCAGGAGATCGCCAAGCGCGACAACCTGACCGGCCTGTTCAACGACCGCTACCTGCACGTCGCCCTGGCCGAAGCGATTCGGAGCTGCCGCGAGGGCGACCAGGACCTGGCCCTGCTTTTCGTGGATCTCGATTATTTCAAGAGAGTCAACGACACCCACGGCCATCTCGCCGGCAGCCAGGTGCTGCGCGAGGTCGGGCACATCCTGCGCCGCATGGTGGGCGCCGCCAACGGCATTCCGGCCCGCTACGGCGGCGACGAGTTCGTGCTGCTGCTGCCGCGCTGCGACCTCGAGCAGGCGATCGATCTGGCGGAGGAGGTCCGCTCGAAGCTGGTCGAGACCACCTTCTCCTCGCAGCCGGGCGAGATCCAGCCCGAGGCCCTGCATCTCAAGGGCGTGACCTGCTCGATCGGCATCGCCACCCTGAAGCGCCACCTCGCCGAAGACCTGTCGCTCAGCGAATGCAAGAGCACCCTGCTCCGCCTGGCCGACGCCGCCATGTACGTCGCCAAGGAAACCGGCCGCAACCGCACCGCGATCGCCGGCCAGCTGGTGCGCCGCCGCCGCAACAGCGCCACCGCCACCTCCGAGCGCCTGCAGCTCATCGTTCCCGACTCCTGATCGATGCCCACCAAAACCAGGTCCCTGGCCGATCACCACTCGACCTGCTCGAGAATCCGCTTGGAAGCTCTCCTGGTGAGGTCATCCACTTCGCTCCCCACCTCGTCCACCACCCGGTTCATCGCTTCGGTCACGCGATCGGGCGAGTGCCTGGCCACGAACTCGCGCAGCGCACGGCTATAGAGGCGGCTGCGAGATGTTTGCAACTCCGCCGCGAGTCGTTCGGCTTCTGCGAACACTTCATCGGGGATCGAAATCGCGGTTTTCATACAACGAGCATGACCGGGGCAAGCTGGGCCGGTCAAGATGCTCGCGGCGCGTTACACCAGGCGATGCCAGTGCTGAAGGTCTGACCGGGTAGCCTAAACCGGCGCGGCGGCGGCGTCCGGCAGGACCAGGCTGAAGCCCTCGCCGCGCGCGGCGTCGGCGAGGCGGCGATCGAGCGTGGCGAACGGGTGCCGCCGCGGGCGGCCGCGGGCCCAGGTGAGAGCCGCGGCCAGCTGCAGGGCATCGCCGGCACGCAAGCGGTGACGCAGCAGCAGCCGGCCCGCGTGCTCGCGCACCTGTTCGCCGGCGAGCACCTCGCTCCACGCCCCCGCCAGCTCGTGAAGATGCCGCCGGGCGCGGTCTGCCTCGCCTCGCGTCACCTGGCCGTCCTGCTCGCAGCGCGCGATGGCGGCAAGGCACTCGACGGGCGCCCCCCACCAGACGAGGATCGCCGGGTCCTCCTCGAGGAGCCTGCGGACGGAGGCGGTCCTCGGCTCGTCACGAAGCAGTGGCACCAGCGCGGAGGTGTCCCAGTAGATCATCGCCCTCACCGGTCCTCTTCCCGGTTCTCGAGCAGGGCGGCGAGCAGCAAACCCGTGGGGTCCTTGTCTTTGGGCCGCGTCCAGTACTCTTGTGGAATCTTGCCGCTGCCGGCCCGCACCAGCCCGGCGTCCCTCAGCTCGATCAGCTCGGCGTCGAGGTCGTCAGCGCCCTCGCAAGGGCCGAGCCACGCCACCGGCCTGCCCCGATCCATCACCATGATCCGTTCCCCCTCTCTTACTAGACGGAGAAACTCGGAAAGCCTGCTTTTCAGCGCGGAAACCGAGATAGTCTTCATGGTCACCTCATCGAGGTCATTATAGTCTTGATCGGTTCCGTGGATCTCACTCGGCACGATGATGTAGCGTGGAACCCGGCTCTTGGCTCTCGGCTCCCGCCCGCCATCGACTCCCGGCTGGCCCGCGGGCTGGCTCGCACGCCAACCATACGGTCCGGCCCACCAATGCCCGCGCGAACCGAATCCCGACCGCCCGAACCGGGCTCGCGCCGCCACGGCGGCCGGTTCACGGACCTGGATGCCGACAAGCTCAGGGGGGGCTACTACACCTCTCCCGAGGTGGCGGCGTGGCTCGCCAGGTGGGCCATCCGCGCGCCGGACGACGCCGTCCTCGAGCCGAGCTGCGGTGACGGCGCCTTCCTGGTGGCTGCCGCCGCGCGCCTTGGCGAGCTGGGCGCCCGCGCTCGCGCCATCGGCGAGAACGTGACCGGCGTCGAGATCCTTGCCGTCGAGGCGGACCGCGCCCGCGCGAGGCTCCGCCTCATCCTGGGCCGGCACCCCGCTGCCGTCGAGACCGGGGATTTCTTCGCCTGGTGGCAGCGTCCGGCGCGCCGGCAGTTCGACGTGGCGATCGGCAACCCGCCCTTCATCCGCTACCAGACCTTCCCTGAGCCCCACCGCGGCCTGGCCATGGCGATCATGGCCCGGCTGGGCCTGACGCCGAACCGCCTGACCAACATCTGGGTGCCTTTCGTGGCGGCGGCGGCGGCCAGCCTGCGGCCCGGCGGCCGGCTCGCGCTGGTGCTTCCCGCCGAGCTTCTGCAGGTGAGCTACGCCTCGCAGCTGCGCTCCTTTCTCGCCGACCGCTTCGCGCGCCTCGACGTCGTCGCCTGCAACGAGCTGTTCTTCGACCGCGCCGAGCAGGAGGTGGTGCTCCTGCTCGCCGACGGTGCGCTCCCCGCGCCGTCGGCCTGCAACGAATGCCGCGTCGCCTTGACCGAAGCCCGTTGCCTGGCTCACATCACCGCCCGGCCGCCTTCGGAGGTCCTGGCCGGCGCCCTGCCGAAGACCGTGCGCCACGGCGACGAAAAATGGCTGAAGTACTTCCTCACCGAGCGCGAGATCACCTTCATGCGCACCCTGCGGGCGGCTCCCGTCACCGCCGCCCTCGCGGCGCACGCGAGCGTCGACGTCGGCGTCGTCACCGGCAAGAACGAGTTCTTCGTCTTGAGCGACGATCGCGTCGATCGCCTCGGCGTCGGCGGCCACACGGTGCCCGTCATCTCGCGCTCCGCGCAGCTTCTGGGAGCCTGCATCGGCGCCGCCGAGTGGCAGCGGCTCGCCGCCGCCGGCGACCGCGTGCACCTGTTGCACCTCGCCGCGCTCGACGCCGCGCGGCCGTCGCCGCGGCTGGCCAGCTACCTGCGTTTGGGCGAAGCCAACGGCTTCGATAAAGGCTACAAGTGTTCGATCCGCGTACCCTGGTATGCGGTGCCATCTGTCTGGGTGCCGGATGCTTTCCTTTTCCGCCAGATCTACGACTTCCCGCGCGTCGTGCTCAATCAGGCCGGAGCGACCTCGACGGATACGATCCATCGCCTGCGCGGCATCGCCGCGCCCGAGCAGATCGTCGCCAACCTCTACACCCACCTGGCCGCCGCCTCGGCCGAGATCGAGGGCAGGAGCTACGGCGGCGGCGTTCTCGAGCTCGAGCCGAGGGAAGCCGAGCGCCTTCTGGTTCCCGCCAGGCTCGGAGCCGCCTTGCCGCTCGGCGAGTGCGACCGCCTGATCCGCGCCGGCCGCATCGACCAGGTCCTGGGCGAGAACGATGCCTTGCTGCTCAGGGGTGAGATGGGCCTCTCGGCGGCGGAATGCGCGATGCTGCGCGACGTCTGGGTCAAGATGCGCGACCGCCGGCTGGCCCGCAGGCGCCGCGGTCCGCGCGCCAGCAAGGCCGCACCAGCCGCCTGAGCCCGGCCGGCGCCCTGGCCCGGGTTTCCACCGCGACCCACCCCGGCACCCCCGGCCGGGTGGTGTCCTAAGACTGTGTTGGTGGTGCCGACGCGCTCCCCTTCACCTGCCACGCCGGGGCCGCCGACGTTGGCTGGCCGCGAGCCGGTGTGATATAAAGAAATCTCGGGGCTCTTCCTGGGCAGTGGAGTAGCCTGCGAGCTTCCCCGCCCGTTTCCTTTGTCATTTCCCAAGCCGTCATAGCCTTCCCGCCGCGGAGGAACCATGAGCGCCACTGTGCTTGCCGAGTCCCTGAATGCCACCCACCTGATCGCGCTGGAAGAGCGCTATGGCGCCCATACCTACCACCCGCTCGACGTCGTCATCACCCGCGCCGAAGGCATCTGGCTGTGGGACGTCGACGGCCGCAGGTACATGGACTTCCTGGCCTCTTACTCCGCCGTCAACCAGGGACACTGCCACCCGGCCATCCTGAAGGCGATGAGCGACCAGATGCACCGCGCCACCCTGGTCTCGCGCGCCTTTCGCAGCGACCAGCTCGGCCCGTTCTTCGAGCAGATCTGCACGCTCACCGGCTTTGACAAGGTCCTGCCGATGAACAGCGGCGCCGAGGCGGTCGAGACCGCGATCAAGGCCGCCCGCCACTGGGCCTACACGGTCAAGGGCGTGCCCGACGGCCAGGCCGAGATCCTGGTGTTCGAGAACAACTTCCACGGCCGCACCACCACCATCGTCGGCTTCTCGAGCGAGCCCACCTACCGCGACGGCTTCGGCCCCTACTCTCCCGGCTTCCGCATCCTCCCCTACGGCGACGCCGAGGCGGTCGAGCGCGCGCTCATCGACAACGGCCCGAACGTCGCCGCCGTCCTGGTCGAGCCCATCCAGGGCGAGGCCGGCATCATCATCCCGCCGGACGGGTTCCTGGCGCGGCTTCGCGAGCTCACCCACCGGCACCACGCCCTGCTGGTGACCGACGAGATCCAGTCCGGCCTGGGCCGCACCGGCAAGCTGTTCGCCTACCAGCACGAGGGCATCCGCCCCGACGTGGTGATCGTCGGCAAGGCCCTGTCGGGAGGCTGCTACCCGGTTTCCGCCATCCTCGCCGACGACGCCGTGATGTCGGTCTGGCAGCGCGGCCAGCACGGCTCGACGTTCGGCGGCAATCCCCTTGCCGCCGCGGTCGCCAGCGCCGCCCTGCGCGTGCTGATCGAGGAGAAGATGATCGAGAACGCCGCGGCGCTCGGTCCCTACTTCCTCGAGCGCCTGCGCCGCATCGACTCCGGCCACGTCAAGGAGGTGCGCGGCAGGGGTCTGTGGATCGGCATCGAGCTGCACCGCGAGGCCGGCGGCGCCCGGCGGTTCTGCGAGGCCCTGCAGTCCGAGGGCCTGCTGTGCAAGGAAACCCACGATCACGTCATCCGCATCGCCCCGCCGCTGATCATCAAGCGAGAGCAGATCGACTGGGCCGTGGAGCGCCTCGAGCGCGTGCTGACCACGCTCTAGTGTCCCGAGTCAGAAGTTCGCATCATTATTCGGCGGCCCTCCGCGTCCCTGGCGGCGTTGCGACCTGCCGGGAGTGCCGCAATGGCTGGTGACTGCGGCCGCCTCCTCGACATAGTCCGGGCTATGCCTGCGTCGGCGCGCCTGGCCAGGGGCACGGATGACTCGCCGACTAATGGCGCGAACTTCTGACTCGGGACACTAGCAACGCCGCTCTTATTGGAGCTTGTCGGGAGTGCCGCGGTGGCCGGTGGGGTGTATACTCATACCCATGAGCATGACAAAGCGGCTCCAAATCCCCATCGACGACCGAGAGCGCTCCCACTTTCAGGCCGCTGCGCGCCGCGCAGGATTGCCCCTGGCCGAGTGGGCCCGCCGACAACTCAGGGAGAAGGCTGACGAGGTGGTGGCGGGAGCGGCTCTCGACCCCAACGAGGCATTGACACTCCTGAAGGGGCTCGAAGCACCTGTCGCCCCCATCGAGACGATGATTGAAGAGTCCGTCACCGGACGCTACTAGCAGGCTGCTGAAAAATCCCGCACGCCGCGCTTCGCCCTACGGGTTGCGGCGGCGCGGGGTCGTCTGCGGCGTTGCCGCTCCTCGACGATGTCCGGGCATCGCCTGCGTCGCGGCGCCTGGCATCCGACCCCGCGGCGCTCGCAACGCGACGCACGGGCTTTTTCAGCAGCCTGCTAGTGGCATGTCCTGAAGAAATCGATAGCGCCTGGCTTGCCCTCGGCGACGGGAGCGGCGTTCCGCCTCCTCGACATAGTCCCCTGCTATGCCTGCGTCGGCGCGCCTTGCCCGCGCTGCCGATTGCTGCGCCATCCGCCATCGATTTCTCCAGGACATGCCACTCGTGATCCTGATCGACGCCAACATCTTCATGTATGCCGCCGGGCGGGAAAGCCCTCAGAGGTTGCCCTGCCAACGTTTTCTGGAAAGGGCCATCGCACAAGGTGGCGGCGCCACCTGCACCGACGCCGAGGTCTTGCAAGAGATCCTCCATCGCTACCGGTCTCTGAAGGTGCCGGGGATCGCCTTCCAGCTCTTCGACGCGGTGGTTCATCTGGGAATCCCAATCCTGGCGGTTACGGATCGCTCGCTAACGGAGGCTCGAACGCTGCTCGAGCGTTACCCGAGCCTATCCACTCGGGATGGAATTCACCTCGGCGTCATGCGGGAACACGGGATCGAGGACGTACTCTCCTATGATCGTGGTCTTTCGGAGGTTCCCTGGGTCAAGCGGCTGGAGGCGTGAAGCGCGCGTCCGCAGGCGCGCGGCCGCCGTCTACCGCACGGCGGCCGGCAGCCAGTCCTCGCCGCCGGGCTCGTGCAGGTCCCAGTAGGCGATGCGCTCGCACCTGGCCAGCCGGTAGGTGGTGCCGTCCTCGCGCTCGAAACGCAGCAGGCGGTGGGGCAGCTCCGCCGCGAAGGTGTAGGTGAGCTTCGCGGCGCCGCTGGTCAGCCGCAGCTCCACCGCGCCGGGCTCGCCCTGCTCCCCGCCGCCGCCCGGCTTTGCGCCGCCGCCCGGCTCCGCGCCCCTGCCCGGCACCGTCCGGCGCTCGAGCACATAGTCCCGCGGCGCGTCGTCGGCGAAGCGGGCGGCGAGCAGCGACGGGAACACCTGCAAGGTCCCCGGCACGATGCCGGTGACATAGGTGCGCAGCGCCGCCGGCAGCCCGTCTTCGGGCAGCGCGCCTGCCGGCCAGCGGTGGGTGCGGTCGCCCTGCCTGTCGAAGTAGCCGTGGGTCTGGAGCTTGCCGTGCGTCATCTCGGCATAGGAGATGCCGCACGCTTCCGAGGAGGTGGCGGCGATCTTCTGCAGCGCGCCGCTGTCGCGCCGCCAGAAGACGCTGGCCATCTGGTGATAGGTGTAGATGCCGGTCGCCACGTCGCGGACGTGGTTGAGCTTGAGCACCTCGAAGCTCTCGCGCCCCGGGTGATCGGCCTTGACGTCGAGCGCCGGGCTCCACGGCTCCTTGACCAGCACCAGCAGCGCCCGCCCCTTGTAGACGTGGCCGTAGTGCGCCCACCTCACCTCGTAGGCGCAGAACTCCGCCTTGCCGTCGTCCCACAGCGGCGCGAGCCGCCAGGCCGTGTTGCCCGCCGCCGGCGAGTCGGCGTGCAGGGTGGGATCGATGCCGGGACCGAAGGCGCCCTGGGGAACGCGATTGGAGCTGCCGATGCTCTCGGCGGCGACCAGCGGCGACGCGCTCACCGCCGGCGCGTCCTGGGCGTCCGAGTGGATCCACCACAGCGTGAGGGCCAGCAGGGGCACCACCGCCAGGCATTTCCAGATGAGCTTCCGCATGTCGTTAGCGCCTCGGCCGACCGGCGAGGCGAGGTCGGGGCTGCCAGTATAGCGGCGTGGTAGGTTGATGTCAGGCGCGGGAGCGCCGCGCGGGCCCCATCCGGTCCGGGCCTTGCGGCGTGGCGGCAACCTGCCGCCGGCGCCTCCGGAATCCTTGCTCATCAAACCAGGTATACGTGTCAACCGCTTCAACTCATCGAGGAGGCAAGCCATGAGCCCAACGACCGCCCTGGCAATCCTGACCGTCACCCTTGGAATCGCCGCCTCCGCCACCGCGCGGGCCGCCGACCTTGCCGACGCCGACCCGCAGGCGCAGGTGGCCCAGATGGCCGCCGAGCACCAGCACGATCACCCCGCCGCGAGCCCGGCCGCCACCGCCGCTCCGGCCCAGCCGGTCGAGGCCGAGGAAGTCGTCTTCGGCGAGGTCGCCGGCAGGCCCGCGCGCGGCTACCTGGCGCAGCCGCGCACTTCGCCGGGCAAGGCCACCGGCGGGACCGCCCCGGCGCCGGTACCCCTGCCCGGCATCCTCGTGATCCACGAGTGGTGGGGCTTGAACGACAACATCAAGGCGATGACCCGCCGGCTGGCCGGCGAAGGCTACGCGGCCCTCGCCGTCGACCTCTACGACGGCAAGGTCGCCGACAACCCCGACGCCGCCAAGAAGCTGATGGGCGCCGCGATGGCCGACCGCGCCACCGGCGTGGCCATCCTGCGCGCCGCCGATGAGTTCCTGAAGAAGCAGGGCGCGCCCAAGGTCGGCGTCATCGGCTGGTGCTTCGGCGGCGGCTGGTCGCTGGCCGCCGCGCTCGAGATGCCCGAAGGCATCGACGCCGCGGCCGTGTACTACGGCCAGCCGGAAAAGGACCGCTCCCGCCTCGAGCGCCTGCGGGCGCCGCTGCTCGGCTTCTTCGGCGCCGACGACAAGAGCATTCCCCCGGCCGCCGTGCACGAGATGGAGGCCACGCTCAAGCAGCTGGGCAAGAACGTCGAGATCCACATCTACGACGGCGCCGGCCACGCCTTCGCCAACCCGTCGGGGACCGGCTACCGTCCCGCCGCCGCCGAGGACGCCTGGCAGCGCACGGTCGCTTTCTTCAAGCAGTATCTGAAGGGGGCATGAGGCACCAGCATGGCGAGGTGCGGTTCGCGGGTGAACCGCCGGCTCCGAGGGCTCTCTCGCTCAGGTCTTCCGGGCAGCTGCCAGCAGGGTCTCGAGCTCGGGCGCAAGGTCGCTGCGCGAAAGGGCTTGTTGCAGCAGGCCGAGCAAGTGCCTGATGCGCACCAGGTCGAGGCCCGGCAGGCGCTCCTCCAGAATGGTGCGAACGTCCTCGACATCCTTGGGTCTGCCGGCGAGAAGCTTCGTCACCACCAGGTCTTCCGGGCTGATAACCGGCACCATCATTCCCGCGATATCGACCGCCTGGGCGCGGTCCAGGAATTCCTCTTCGAGGCCTGGGCCTGCGATCACCACGTCCAGCGGCAGCTCGGTGGCGCGGTGGACGAGCGGTACGACGCGGGTGCGTTCGAGAAACGGCCGCCATTCGTCCACCCGGAGATCGAACCCGGCAGCTTCCATGGCTTTGACGAATTCATCGTGCGAAGAGACGATCGCCGCCGTGATATCGACGTCGGCGCTCATGCGCGGGCGGCCCCAAACGGCGACGGCTTGTGCGCCGAATAGATACCAGCGATTCCCGCAGCGGCGCAAAACCGGGGCGGCCGCCGCCAGTACGTGGAGGACCGCCGAGTCAACGGACACGGCGCAGGCTTGCGGCAACCCTGGCATGTATTTCCAGATCCTCGGCGCGCTCGGCCGGCGAGGGCCAGTCGGGCCTCATCGCCCGAACGTGGCGGCGAAGCTCCTCGCCGACCCGCAGCGCTGCCGCCGGCGAGAGGATCTTCTTTCGTTCAACCCAGTAGCGCCGCTTGGCCGCATCGACAAGCGACCATTCCCGGCCGGCGAAAGCCCTGATCTCGTCGTCGTTCACGGTCCCAATAGTACCACCTTCAAAACCGAACCAGCGCCGCCCCTGGCGGCGCCCGCTCTATGCCACCTTCTTTATTCGGCCGCCAGTCGCCAGCGTTATTATAGTAGCGGCATCGCAAAACCTACCGGAACGCGCCGAGCACAATCTATCATTCCGTCAGGCGCTGTGCGTCGTAATGCCGGCACAGCAATCTACGCTCCAAGAACTTGATCATCAGGTCTCCTTCTGGCTCACCAGAGTGAAAGACCAGAAATACTCTTTCGCTTCGGCCGATCCTTGCGCACGGACGCATCGGAAGTTGACCTTGGCTCCATCTACGCCGGTCGCAACCTGAAGCCTTGTCGCACCGAGGCAAAGGACGCGACAGCAGCGCGGCCATCACTGCTGGCACTGCCGGGGCACTGTCACAAATCCCCGGATATCAGATGACCCAGGGCTTGCCTTTTCAGCTGCGGAGGCGAGTCCACCCGTCGTATCGATTCCCCTGCGCGGGCTCGAATTCCTCTGGGCGCTCTCGTACTCAACATGGGTAATTCACGATCATTATTCTCTACCGCACAAAACAAGCCGCAGTTTGACTTCAGCGCATTTGAAACCAACTACCGTCCCGCCGCCGCCGAGGATGCCTGGCAGCGCACGGTCGCGTTCTTCAAGCAGAATCTGAAGGCGGCCTGAGGGTCGCGCCCCGGCGCCGCCGCTGCACCACCGATGGTGTGACCACTTGATGTGTTGGGATCCGGTCGAGGCCCGGCGAAGCGAATAGGCCGGAACGCCGCCGCCAGTACGTTCAGGACCGCCGAGTCAACCGCCACGGGCGGGCCGGTGAGGTGCCCTACCGGCGCCGCGGTCTAGCGCACTAGCGTGCGGCCGCCAGCTCCGCCGCCAGCTCCGCGGCCGACGTGAGCCGCGCGAACCGCCGGCGCAAGGCGTACTCCGTCCGCGTCTTGATGTCCTCGACGCCCAGCTCCTCGCCCGGACGGTCGTAGTTGGGGATCGGGAAGGTCAGCGTGCCGTCGATGACGAAGTCCACGGCATAGCCGAGGTCCGCCGCCACCCGCGCGGTGGTTTCACAGCACTGCTCCATCTGGATGCCGGTGATGGCCAGGCGGCGGACCCCCTGGGTTAGAAGGAGGGACCCCAGGCCGGTGCTGGTGAAACAGTTCCGCGTGCTCTTGACGATCAGCGGCTCGTCTGGCCGGCGGACGATGAAGTCCATGAGCTTGAAGTGTGGGCTGTCGACCGCGAAGCCGTCGTCCTCGTCGGTGTGCAGGAAGAAGATGACCGGCAGGCCCGCCTGCCTGTACGCTTCGATCAGCGCCTGGACGTTCTGCTCGAAGGCGCGATTGCTCCGGCGCTCCCAGCGCGGCGTGATCTTGAACGAGTCCTGGGCATCGACGACGAGGAGCGCGGATTCGCTGACGGGGACCTGCGATGAATGAAGCATCCTGTTACCCCGTCGCCCCGACCACCGGCGGCCGCCCGGCCCGGTCCAGGGCTCTCTGCATCAGGATCTCCTGGCTCGAGCGCGCGGGCTCGCCCGGCGCCGGGCGGCGCTTCAGGTAGGTGCCGTCGGCCCGCAGGTCCCAGGCCTTGACGTTGTCGGCCAGCTGCACGTCCAGGATCGCCTTCAGCTCCTCCTGCAGGCGCGTGTCCTCGACCGGGGCGATGGCCTCCACCCGGTAGTCGAGATTGCGCGACATCCAGTCGGCGGAGCCGATGAAGTACTCGGGTTTGCCGGCGTTGGCGAAGTAGAAGATGCGGGCGTGCTCGAGGAAACGGCCGACGATGCTCATGACCCGGATGGTCTCGCTCTGCCCGGCCAATCCCGGCCGCAGACGGCAGATGCCGCGCACGACGAGATCCATCTCGACGCCGGCGGCGGAGGCGGTGTACAGCGCCTCGACGATCTCGCGGTCCTCCAAGGAGTTCATCTTGGCGATGATGTGCCCGCCGCGGCCGTCGGCGCTGTTGCCCACCTCGCGCCGGATCAGCTCGAGGAAGCGCTGGCGCATGTTGATCGGCGCCACCAGCAGCTTCTTGAAATGCGGCCGGTGGACGTAGCCGGTCAGCATGTTGAACAGCTGCGCGACGTCGGCGGCCAGCTCCTCGTTGGCGGTGAACAGGCCCAGGTCGGTGTAGAGCTTGGCGGTCTCGGGGTTGTAGTTGCCGGTCCCCAGGTGGACGTAGCTGCGCAGCTGGTCGCGCTCCTGCCGCACCGCCAGCGCGATCTTGGCGTGGGTCTTCAGCCCGACGACGCCGTAGGCGACGTGCGCCCCCACGCCCTCGAGCGCCTCGGCCCACTCGATGTTGGCGGCCTCGTCGAAACGCGCCTTGATCTCCACCGTCGCCGCCACCTGCTTGCGCGCCTCGGCGGCGCGGATGAGCGCCCGCATGTTCGGCGAGTCGGACGAGGTGCGGTACAGCGTCTGCTTGATGGCGAACACCGCGGGATCGGTGGCCGCCACCTCGATGAAGCGCTGCACGCTGGTGGTGAAGGAGTCGTAGGGATGATGCACCAGCAGGTCGCCGCCGGCGACGACGCCGAAGATGTCGTCCGGATCGCCCGCGTCGCTGCCCGGCAGCGCCGCCAGCCGCGGATGGGTGACCGGCGTCCAGGGACGGAAGCGCAGCGACGGCAGCGGCACCGACGCGAGCTGCATCAGGTCGCGCAACCCCAGCGGCCCGTCGAGCTCGAAGACCTCCTGGGGCCCGATGTCGAGCTGCTCGCACAGCAGCTGGCGCATCCATTCCGGGCAGCCCTTGGCCAGCTCGAGCCGCACCACGGTGGCGAAGCGGCGCTCGCGCAGCTCCTCCTGGATCGCCTCGAGCAGGTCGTCCGCGGCATCTTCGTTGCGCTGCACGTCCGAGTTGCGGGTCACCCGGAAGGGGTGCGACTCGACGATCTCCATGCCCTCGAAGAGGCGCTGCAGGTTGTTGGCGATGACCTCCTCGATCGGCACGAAGCGCAGCGTCTTCGGCACCTGCACCCAGCGCGGCAGGATGTGCGGCGCCTTGATGCGGGCGAAGCGCAGGGTGCCGGCGCCGCCCGACAGGTGCCCGCCGGCGCCGCCGGGGGAACGCACCGACACCGCCAGCGACAGGCTCAGGTTCGAGATGAACGGGAAGGGGTGCGCCGGGTCGACCGCCAGCGGCGTCAGCACCGGGAAGATCCTGCGGTCGAACTCCTCGGCCAGATGGCGCCGCTCGGCGGGCTTGATCTCGTCCCAGCGCAGGATCTCGAGGCCGTGCTGGCGCAGCGCCGGCAGCAACCCGTCGTTGAGCAGCCGCCGCTGCTCGGCCAGCATCGGCCGCACCGCGGCATTGATCTCGGCCAGCTGCTGGCGCGGCGTGCGGCTGTCGGGCGGCAGCTCCCGCACGTTGCTGGCCAGCTGGTGCTTCAGACCGCCGACGCGCTTCATGAAGAACTCGTCGAGGTTGTTGTCGAAGATGGCAACGAACTTCAGCCGCTCGATCAGCGGGTTGGACTCGTCCCGCGCCTCGTACAGCACCCGCCCGTTGAAATCGAGCCACGAGAGCTCGCGGTTGATGAACAGCGCGGCGTTGTCGGCCGCCTGGGGGTGGAGCGCGGTAACTGGAGCCAGTGGAGCCAGTGGAGCCAGTGGAGCCAGTGGAGCCAGTGGAGCCAGTGGAGCCAGCGGCGCCAGTCCAGCCATCCCGGCAGGGCCCGGTCCGGTCGGGCCATCGGAGGAAGCCCCGGCGGCCGGACCGGCGGCTTCGGGGGGACGCGGTATTTGATTGGGTTCAGTCAAGCAGGATCACCTCTCCACGACACTGGATTTCAATGAGGCGAATTTCGATTCTGTCACATCCGCACCCGGGCCGCCAGCGCGATGTTGTGACAAAGTGCGGCAAACGCGAGACATCCGGACGGAGCCCCGCGGCCGGGCCGATCGTCACGCCGCCGCCACCCAACCGTGACGCACGGCAACGTGACCGTCACCCTACGGCGCATTCACGCCTCCTACCATGGGCTTTCGAGCTCCGGGCCGCCTGACGCGGCCTGGGAACTTGGGGGAGATCCCGATGACGCCGATCAGCGGCAAGGCCGACCTGCACGTCCACAGCAAGGCTTCCAACCGCCCGCCGGAATGGATCCTGCGCCAGTTCGGGGCGCCCGAGAGCTTCACCGAGCCGCGCGAAGTCTATCGCCTTTGCCGCGAGCGGGGCATGGACTTCGTGACCCTGAGCGACCACGACTCGATCGCCGGCGCGCTCGAGATCGCCCACCTGCCGGGCACCTTTCTCTCCGAAGAGGTCACCGTCGAGTTCCCCGAGGACGGTTGCCAGATCCATTGCCTGGCGATCGGCATCACCGAGGAACAGCACCGCGACATCCAGGCGCTGCGCCGCAATATCTACGAATTGCGCGATTACTTCGTGGCGCACGACATCGTCCACTCGGTGGCCCATCCCCTCTACCGGGTCAACGACATGCTCACCCTCTCCCAGGTCGAAAAGCTCCTGGTCCTGTTCAACCGTTTCGAGGCCTTGAACGGCATCCACGACCGCCGCGCCAACGACCTCGTGCGGCGCATCTTCGGCGCGCTGACCCGCGACGTGATCGAGGACCTGGCGGAGCGCCACCGCCTGGCGCCCACCGGTCCGACCCCCTGGATCAAGTGCTTCACCGGCGGCAGCGACGACCACGGGGGGCACTACATCGCCACCACCTGGACTGAAATCACCGGCGCCTATGGCGGCGTCGATACCTTCCTCTCCGCCCTCCGCGCCGGCCACCACCAGCCGGGCGGCCAGACCGGCTCGAGCCTGCGCCTGACGCAGAGCCTGTACAGCATCGCGCACGAGTACTACCGGCGCCAGTTCCCGCTTGGGCTCGGCAGCCGCAAGGACCCCTTTGGCGAGCTATTGCGCAATCTCGCCAAGGACCCCGGCGAAGCCGCCGCGCAGGGCGCCGGCCGGCGAGGCCGAGGCCGCGGCCTCGTCGATCTGCTGGCATCGGCCGGCCGCCGCGATGCGCCCGCCGCCGCCCATCCCGCCGCCGCCACCGCCGCCGCAGCCGCTGCTGCCACCACCGCCGCCGGCACCGCCGCCGCCGGCACGGCCGCCGCCGAGCCCGTCGACCGCACCACCTTCGCCGCCGCCAACCGCGCCAGCCAGGACATCGCCAGGGCCCTGATGGACGGCTTCGTCCGCCATGCCCGCCGCGGCCACCTGGCGGAGAGCCTGGCCGCCGCCGCCGGCCAGCTGGCGCCGCTCGCCGTGACCCTGGCGCCCTACCTGGTGGCCTTGCAGGCGCAGCACAAGGATGCCGACCTGCTCGAGGCGGCGGCCCTGCGCTTCCTCGGCGAGCGCCATCCCGGCGCCGCACCGGGCGGCAAGAAGGCCTGGTTCACCGACACCCTGACCGACGTCAACGGCGTCGCCAAGACCGTCCGCACCCTGGCCGGCCTGGCGCGCCGGCGCGGCCGCCACCTGGTGGCGATCACCTGCGGCGAGGACAATCCGCCGCCCGACCTGCCGGTGCACGACTTCCGGCCGTTCGCCCAGTTCCCGATCCCTGGCTACGAGACGCAGACGCTCAAGCTGCCGCCGCTGCTCGAGGTGCTCGAGCACTGCGAGCGCGAGCGCTACTCCGAGATCCTGATCAGCACTCCGGGGCCGCTGGGCCTGGTCGGGCTCGCCGCCGGCAAGCTCCTGGGCATCCCGGTGACCGGCATCTACCACACCGACTTCCCGCTCTACGTCCGCCACCTCGCCGGCAGCGCCACGCTCGAGGAGATGACCTGGACCTACATGCGGTGGTTCTTCGGCAGCATGGAGCGGGTCTTCGTCGCCAGCCGCTGCTACCTCGAGGTGCTGGCCGAGCACGGCCTCGACCGCTCGCGCATGGCGCTGCTGCCGCGCGGCGTCGACGCCGAGTTCTTCCATTTCGGCAAGCGCGACCCCCGCTTCTACCGGCGCTTCGGCATCGACCCTGGCGCCTTCAAGTTCCTCTACGTCGGGCGGGTGTCGCGGGAGAAGAACCTCGACGCCCTGATGGGCTCGTTCCTCGGCTTCCTCGACAGCGGCCGCCGGGCGCAGCTGGTGGTGGTCGGCGACGGCCCCTACCTGAAGGAGCTCGCCGGGCGCTACCGCCGGCCCGAGATCCTGTTCACCGGCTTCCTGCACGGCGAGGACCTCGCCCGGGCCTACGCCGGCGCCGACCTCTTCGTCTTCCCGAGCACCAGCGACACCTTCGGCAACGTCGTGCTCGAGGCGCAGGCGGCCGGCCTGCCGGCGATCGTCAGCGACCGCGGCGGCCCGCAGGAGATCGTGCTGCCGGGCGGCTCCGGCCTGGTGGTGGACGCGGCGGACCCGGCCGCCCTGGGCGCCGCGATGGTGCGCCTGTACGAAGACCAGGCGCTGCTCGCCGCGATGTCGGCACGGGCGGTCCACAACGCCCGCCGGCACAGCTGGGAGCTGCTGCTCGAGCGGCTCTTCCAGGGCGCACCCGTCCGCGGCGGCGCGGCGGCGGGCGCGGCGGCCGCGGCGGCGACGACGGCCCCGCCAGCCGCGCCGCCCCTGGTGACGATTCTGGCCCCGCACCTGGCGACCCCCGCGCCGGTGCCGGCGCCGGCGGCCCATGCGGCCGGCCGGGCGCCGCTCGCCGCGCTGGTGGACGAGATGCAGACTACAATCGCCGCGTGGCACGACCCGCTGTCGTGATCCAGCCGCTGCTCGCTCCGGCCCGCCCGATGGGCGCCGGCGACGTTCCCCACGGCCCCCACGACCCTGACGACCCGCGGCAGCTGCGCCTGCCGCAGTGGCCGGCTTCCGTGGAGCGCCGCGACGAGCCCTTCGGGCGGATGGCCGCGATCGACATCGGCTCGAACTCGATCCACATGATCGTCGTCGCGCCGCAGCCCAACGGCGCCTACCGCGTGCTTGGCCGCGAGCGCGAGATGGTGCGCCTGGGCAAGACCGGGCTCGGCGAGGGGCGGCTCTCCGAGACGGCGATCGCCAACGGCCTCGAGGCGTTGCTGCGCATGACCACCATGGCGCGGCTCAAGGGCGCCGACCGCGTGGTGGCGGTGGCCACCAGCGCGGTGCGCGAGGCCGCCAACGGCATGGACTTCCTGGCCCGCGTCAAGGCGCACACCGGCCTCGACGTGCAGCTGCTGACCGGCGCCGAGGAGGGGCGGCTGATCTACCGCGCCGTCCGCGAGGTGGTGGACCTGGGGCCCGGCGGCGCCGCGGTCATCGACGTCGGCGGCGGCAGCACCGAATGGATCGAGGTCCGGGGCGGCGAGCTCGCCGGCGTCGCCAGCCTGCCGCTGGGATCGCTGCGCTGCGCGGTCGATCTAGAGGGCGACCCGCCGCGCCCGGGGTCGATCGACCGCCTGCGCGAATCGATCCGCGCCCGTCTCGCCGAGGAGGTGCCGCGCGATGCCCACGATCCGGAAGCGCCGCCGCTCGCGCGGGTGATCGCCACCTCCGGCACCGCCCTGTGCTGCGCCGACCTGGTGGACCTGTTCGGCGGCCGCGGCGAGGCGGCGGCCAGCGGCCTGCGCGAGGTCCGCGCCAAGGAGCTCGCCCAGCTGGTCGCGCGCCTGCGTCGGCTCGAGCGGCGCAAGCTCGCCGAGCTGCCGCCGGTCGGCGGCCCGCGCTCCGACAGCCTGATGGCCGGCGCCATCCTGTTGCAGGAGCTGATCGCTCACGCCGGCGTGGACCGCTTCCAGGTCTCCGACCGCGCGCTGCGCGACGGGCTGGTGCTCGAGGCGCTGGGGCAGCCGATCCCGGAGGCGCTGCAGCCCGGCGACCTGCGCCGGCGCCAGGTGCTGCAGCTCGCCGAGCAGGCGCAGAGCGTGCTGCGCCACAACCAGCAGACCGCCCGGCTCGCCCTCCGGCTGTTCGACGTCACCGCCTCGCTGCACAGCTTCGGGGCGCGCGAGCGCGAATGGCTCGAATACGCGGCGCTGCTGCACGACATCGGCTACTCGGTTCACTACCGCAACCACCACAAGCACGCCTATTACCTGGTCGCCAACGCCGGCCTGGCCGGCTTCGACCCGCCCGAGATCGACATCATCGCCCACCTCGCCCGCTACCACCGCGGCCCGTTGCCCAAGTCGAAGCACCCCACCTTCGCGGCGCTCAAGCCCTGGCAGCAGAAGACCATCCGCCGGCTGGCCATCCTGCTGCGCCTCGCCGACGCCCTGGACCGCACGCACGCCTCGCGGGTGGACGAGATCTACGGCGCGATCGGCGACGACCGCGTGCGCATCGAGGTGGTGTCGCCCTACCAGGTCGAGCTCGAGCTCGAGGCGGCCCGCGAGCACCGCGCCGATTTCAGGAAGGTCTTCGGCGCCCGCCTGAGTCTCCGCCAGGGCCTCGAAAGGGCCTGACGGCGGACCGCCCGGCGCGGCCGGGCCTCACCACGGGGGATGGCCTGCTGCACACGGCTGCACCAGTCAGTGCCGTGCTACCGTGGATGGCTGCGCGATCCTGGAGGTGACGCCATGAGGAGCCTGTGGACGGCGATCCGGGCGCTGGTCTACTCCGCCCTTTTCTTCTGGCTTTGGGGATGGGTGGCCCTCGGCCTGCGGCCCTACGACGACCGCCTGGGCGGTCCGCTGGGGACCTGGGCCGTACCGCTTGGCTGGTTGGCGATCGCCGGCGGCGCGGCGCTGGCGGCGAGCTGCGTCTGGGTGTTCGTCCTTCGCGGACGGGGCACGCCGGCGCCCTTCGACGCGCCGCGGCAGGTGGTGGCGGCGGGCCCCTACACGGTCGTGCGCAACCCCATGTACCTCGGCGGCTTCCTGATCCTGGCCGGCTTCGGCCTGGTCCAGCGGTCCGCGGCCATCGTCGTTTTCTCGGCCGCGTGGCTGCTGCTCGTGCACCTCGCGGTGGTCTTCCTCGAAGAGCCCGACCTGCGGCGCAAGTTCGGGCCGAGCTACGACGAGTACCGGCGCGCGGTGCCCAGGTGGCTGCCGCGCCGCGGGGGTGGCAGGGGCTGAATCCACGCCGGCCCTGGCGGTCGTATGAAAGAATCGTGAGGCGCATTCGAGCGCCGACCCGCTGCCGCCGTGGAAGGACCTACCTCATGCGAAACCGAGCCCACACCGTCGCTCTCGCCCTGGCTCTCGCCGCGCTCGCCGGCAGGTGCGCGGGGGCCGACGCGATCAACAAGGTGATTCCCGCGCCGGCTTTGGACACGCCGGCCGCCGAGGCCGCCGGCACCGAGACCGCCGTGCTCGCCGGAGGGTGCTTCTGGGGCGTCCAGGGCATGTTCGAGCACGTCAAGGGCGTGACCCGGGTGGTCGCCGGCTACTCCGGCGGCGCCAAGGAGACCGCGCACTACGAGATGGTCGGCACCGAGCGCACCGGCCACGCCGAATCGGTCCAGATCACCTTCGACCCCAAGCAGGTCTCCTACGGTCAGCTGCTGCAGCTCTATTTTGCGGTCGCCCACGACCCCACCGAGCTCAACCGCCAGGGGCCCGACTCCGGGCCCAGCTACCGGTCCGAGATCTTCTTCGAGTCCGCGACCCAGAAGCGGATCGCCGAGGCGTACGTCGCGCAGCTCACCGGCGCGCACGTCTTCGACGGTCCGATCGTCACCAAGATCGAGCCAGAAAAAGGTTTCTATCCGGCCGAGGGGTACCACCAGGACTTCCTGATCCACAACCCCACCTACCCCTACATCGTGCGCAACGACCTGCCGAAGATCGAAGCCCTGAAGCGCGTCTACCCGCAGCTCTACCGGCCGACGCCGGTGACGGTCGGCGGCGGGCGCTAGCCCGAACTTCCTATGGGAGTGGGGCATTAGAATTAGAGGATGGCTGCTCCTACCCGGGCACCCCCGAATTCGGATATTGCCGCGGGGCGTTGGTCTCCACTTCCGCGTTGACCGCGGGGATGTAGTTGTTCAGGATGCCGTGGTTGGCGGCGACATCGTTGGCTTGGAAGAGGTAGGACCACTCCGCTCCCGCGCCGCCCACCTGGGCGTACTGGTACCCGGCTAGCGCCGTCGGCGGCAGGATCGGCACCACGTCGCACAGGTTGGCGACCCGGAAGGTCGCGGGGACGAAGAAGTTGTAGGCGTCGGCGTAGATCGGATCCCCCGGCCGCGGACCGGCAAAGCTGTACATCTGCAACCGGTTCGCGAGGCCGGCGCCAAAATAGCCGGAGCTCAGGAAATTGATCGCCGGCGCGGCCAGCGCCGCCAGCGCGCCGCCCAGGCTGTGCCCGGTCACGTACAGGGGCAGATTGGAATTGGCGAACGCATCGACCGCACGGAGGATCTGATCCACGAGGAAACCGAAGATCACCACGAAGCCGAGGTTCGCCTTCGCCTCCTGGAACTTGCCGTCCTTGTACCAGACCAGGGGAACCGGGATCTGGACGATCGTGGCATCCTCGATCCACTCCTGGATGGACTGCGTGCCGCGCAACGCGACGACGTTGTACCCGCCGGCCGTGCCAGGCGACGGCTGCAGCGTGAAGCCGAAGAAGACGGTGCGCAGGCCAACCGCCAGCGCCTGGCGGGCCGCGGGGTCGGCGACGTCGAACCGCGGCGCGAGCGCCGCCGCCATCTGCATCGAGCCCCGGGTGAGGTCGATCTCGGGCGCGGTGAACGAGGCGGTCTGCTGGTAGCCGGGCGGCGGCGTGATCGAACCGTCACCTCCCGAGAGGCCCTGTGCGTACTGGACATAGGTCAGCTCGCAGAGCTGTGCCAGCTGCGCGGCTAGGTTCGGATCGAAGCTCCCGTTGGCCATGGCGGCATCTCCATCTGGCTGGACGACCTGCTCCCTCCCCGACCCGGCCGGCCGGCCGCCGCCGGAACAGTGAAGGGACCGAGAGAATCTACGTCCTCGTCAATATCACAAGACACCAAAGTTCTCATCCGCTTCGACCGGCTTCGACCGGCGCTTCGCACTCGACCGACTTCGACCCACTTCGACCGACGTTCATACCGAATTTGCTCATAATCTCAATCGCGCCTGCAAGCATTTGCCAACCAGCGGCTGAACGGCACCGCGTCCCGCAGGGTTCCAGAAGGGAGTCGCGGGCCAGTTGACACCCTGCCGCGAGTTGTGGTTTCGGGTCTGGAAACGTCCCTCGCAAAGGCTAAATATCGCTGTCACATGGAGTTAACACAACTCTAACCTGGAATTCACGGACCCCCTGTGGAAATCTCGCCTCACTTCCGCCCCGCCCCCGCCACCGCCTCGAGCCATGATTTACAAACTCTTTTATATCAGTCACTTACGAGAGTTGCACAGGCCGTTGTTCAAAGCGTTCAAACCCGCCAACAAGGCGGGCTGGCGCCGTTTACCAGCCGCTTTTCCGCAGGCTTTTCAACAGAACCTGTGGAATCCGCGTGCTACCCTTTGGGACCATGCCACGCGAGAAGATCCTGGTCATCGAGGACGAGCCGGACATCGCCGAAGTCCTGCAGTACAACCTCGAGAAGGAAGGCTTCGACGTCGAGACCGCGCGCCGCGGCGACACCGGTTTCGACGCCGTCCGCCGCGACAACCCGGACCTCATCCTGCTCGACCTGATGCTGCCGGGCATCGACGGGCTCGAGCTGACGCGGATGCTCAAGCGCGATCCGCTCACCTCCCGCCTGCCGATCGTCATGCTCACCGCCCGGGGCGAGGAGGTGGACCGCATCGTCGGCCTCGAGCTGGGAGCCGACGACTACATCAGCAAGCCGTTCAGCCCGCGCGAGGTGGTGCTGCGGGTCAAGGCGGTGCTGCGCCGCTTCCAGCAGGAGGAGAGCGCCGCCGAGCTGATCGAGGTCGGCGGCATCGAGCTCGATGTCTCCGGCCACCAGCTGCGGGTGCGCGCCAAGGAAGTGCCGTTGACCGCCACCGAGTTCCGGCTGCTGCGCCTGCTGCTCGAGCGCAGCGGCCGCGTGCAGACCCGCGGCCAGCTGCTCTCCGACGTGTGGGGCTACGCCGAGGACATCGACAGCCGCACCGTCGATACCCACATCCGACGCCTGCGCCGCAAGCTCGGCCCCGAGGCCGAGCGCATCGAGACCGTGATCGGGGTCGGCTACCGCCTGCGCCCTTGAGCTCCCCAGGCCTCCGCCCCCGGTTCCGCCTGGCACCGCTCTGGCCGGCCCTGGCCGCGGTGCTGGGCGCCGGCGCGCTGCTTGGGTACCTGCTGCCCGGGCTCTTCCGGCAGGGCGCCGCCGCGGCGCCGTTCGACGCCGCGGCTGCCGCCCTGGCCCTGGTCGTCGCCGGGGCCGGCGCCGGCATCCTGATGTTCTCCTGGTGGATCGACCGCCGCCTCTTCCATCCCCTGGAACGCCTGATCGCCGGCGCCGGCGAGCTTGCCGCCGGCCGGGCGCAGCGGGTCGAAGAGGTCGACACCGCGGAGCTCGCCGTCCTGGCGCGCGCCTTGAACCACCTGGCCGAGACCGCCGAGACGCAGTTCGCGGCGGTGCGCAGCGAGCGCGACCACCTGCAGTCGATCCTCGCCAGCATGTCCGAAGGGGTGCTGGTCGTCGGCCCCGACGGCCGAGTCTCTTCGGTCAACCCCGCCTTCCGCCGCCTCTTCGACCTGGCCGGCGAGGTGTCGGGCAAGCCGCTGCTCGAGATCAGCCGCCAGCCGGAGCTCGGACGCGTCGTCGCCGAGACGCTGCGCCAGGGCGGCCCGCAGAGCGGCCAGATCGAGCTGCAGGTGCCCGAGCGCCGCACGCTGCTGCTGGCCTCCGCGGCGCTCGCGGGCGGCGAGCGCGGCGCCGTGGTGGTGGCCCGCGACACCACCGAGCTGACGCGGGTCTCCGACATGCGGCGCGACTTCGTGGCCAACGTCTCGCACGAGCTCAAGACGCCGCTGGCGGCGATCCGCGGCTATGCCGAGACGCTGCGCGACGGCGCGATCGAGGAGGTGGAGACGGCCCGCCGCTTCACCGACCGGCTGCTGTGGCAATGCCGCCGCCTGCAGACCCTGCTCGACGACCTGCTGACCCTGTCGCGGCTCGAGAGCATCGGCCAGACCGTGGCCCAGCGCGAGCCGGTCGACCTTTCGGCGCTCGCCCAGCGCGCCGTCGAGACGCTGGCCGCGGCGGCGCGCGAGCGGCGCATCCGGCTCGAGGTCGGCGAGCAGCAGCCGATGCCCCGGATCAAGGGCGACGCCGACGGCCTCGAGCGCCTGCTCGTCAACCTGCTCGACAACGCCATCAAGTACAACCGGCCGGGCGGCGAGGTGATGCTGCACCTCGCCGTCGCCGACGGCCAGGCGATGATCGCCGTCAGCGACACCGGGATCGGCATCCCGCCGGAGGCCCTGGGGCGCATCTTCGAGCGCTTCTACCGGGTCGACAAGGGCCGCGCCCGCGAAGAGGGCGGCACCGGCCTCGGCCTGGCGATCGTCAAGCATCTCGCCCAGGCCCACGGCGGCCACGTCGAGGTCGAGAGCCGCATGGGCCGCGGCACCACCTTCCGCGTCTTCCTGCCGCTCGGCCCCGCGAGCGCCGCCGAGCCCCCCGCGCCCGCCGCCGCGTCCGGGGCCGGGTGAGCCCGGCCGGCGCCGACTCGATCCATACTGGAGAGGCCGGCGGGGCACGTCCTCGCCAAGAGGGGGGCCTACCGATGACGGATACGAAGACGCAGCCGGGCCTCGACGGGGTGGTCGTCGCCCAGACCGTGCTGTCCGAGGTCGACGGCGAAGCGGGGCGGCTCATCGTGCGCGGCCACCCGATCGAGGAGCTTGCGGGGGCCGTGCCTTTCGAGGAGGTGGCGCGGCGGCTCTGGGAGGGGCTGGCGCCCGCCTCTGCGGACGCGCCGCGGACCGCCGCGGAGGTCCGGGCGGCGCTCGGCCAGGCGCGCTCCGCCGCCTTCGCCAACGTCGCCGCGCTGCGCGGCGCGGTGGCCGGCGACGGCGGCACCGGCGGCGCGCTGCCCGCGGTGCCGGCCCTGCGGCTGGGGCTGGCCAGCCTGCGGTCCGGCGGCGCCGATCACATCCTGGCGACCGCGGCCATTCCGGTGTTCGTCGCCGCCTTCGAGCGGACGCGGCGCGGGCTCCCGCCGGTCGCTCCCGATCCCGCGCTCGGGCCTGCCGCCGATTTCCTGCGCATGCTGCGCGGCGAGCCGGCGAGCGGCGCCCAGGAGGCCGCCCTCGACGCCTACCTGGTCACGGTCGCCGAGCACGGCATGAACGCCTCGACCTTCACCGCGCGCGTGGTGGCCTCCACCCGTGCGGGGGTGCTGCCGGCGGTCATCGCCGCCCTCTGCGCGCTCGAAGGCCCGCTGCACGGCGGCGCTCCCGGGCCGGTCCTCGACATGCTCGACGCCGTCCGCCGAAGCGGCGACGCGCGCGCCTGGCTCGCCGCCGAGCTCGCCGCCGGCCGGCGCCTGATGGGCTTCGGGCACCGCATCTACCGGGTGCGCGACCCGCGGGCGGACGTGCTCAAGGCGGAGGTCGCCAAGCTGCGCGCTCACGCCCGGGAGGGCGGTGGCGGCACCGGCGCTCCGGAAGCCGGCAACGCCCGCGACACTGGCAACACCGGCGACGCCGGCGACGCCGGCAGCCGTCTGGCCCTCGCCGAGGCGGTCGAGCGCGAAGCCCTGGCGGCCCTGGCGGCGCACCGGCCCGGGCGGCGGATCGACACCAACGTCGAGTTCTACACCGCGGTGCTGCTCGACGCGCTGCGCATCGACCGCGGCCTCTTCACCTCGGTCTTCGCCGCCGGCCGCGCCGCCGGCTGGACCGCGCACGTCTTCGAGCAGGAGCAGGCCAACCGCCTGATCCGCCCGCAGTCCGAGTACGTGGGCCCGCGCTGACCGCACCCGCGACGTCCAGCTGAGCCCGCCGAGTCCGCCGAGTCCGGCGTCTCCCGCCGTGCTCCCGGGTCCCCCTGCGCCCGTCGTCCCTCGCATCTTTCAGCGGTCAGTCGAACCTCGTCCGGCTCCGGCCGGACCGCCGCCGGCGGCAGCGGCGCCGCCCGGCGCGGAGCGTGACATGGAGGTGACGGGACGGCGGCGAGAGCGTGACCGTTGCCTTGCCGATTATGGTATTCTCTGCCGCAAATTTGCCTGCATCTGAGTGAGGAGGGCGCAATGCCGCTTACCTGGAACCAGGTGTATACCCCGGTGCAAGGCAGCCTGCTCCTGTCGGCGCTCGTCGCCGCGCTGCCCGTCGTGGTGCTCCTCGGTCTGTTGGCCTTCGCCCACGTCAAGGCCCACTGGGCGGCGCTCTTCGGGCTCGCCGCCTCACTCACCATCGCCATTGCCATCTACGGCATGCCGGCGCAGCTGGCGCTCGCCGCCGCCGGCAACGGCGCCGCCTTCGGCCTGCTGCCGATCGGCTGGATCATCCTCGGCGCGATCTTCGTCTACGACATCACCGTCGAGTCCGGCGACTTCGAGGTGATGAAGCACACCATCGCCGGCATCGCCAGCGACCGCCGCATCCAGCTGCTGCTGGTCGGCTTCAGCTTCGGCGCCTTCATCGAGGGCGCCTCCGGCTTCGGCACGCCGGTGGCGATCTGCGGCGCCATGCTGATCGGGCTGGGGTTCCGGCCGCTGCAGGCCGCCGGCCTGGCCCTCATCGGCAACACCGCGCCGGTCGCGTACGGCGCGCTCGGCACTCCGGTCATCACTCTCGCCAAGGTCACCGGGCTGCCCGAGCGCGAGCTCAGCGCCATGGTCGGGCGGCAGCTGCCATTCTTCTCGGTCATCGTTCCCTTCTGGCTGATCTGGGCGATGTCCGGACGCAAGGCGATGCGCGAGGTCTGGCCGGCCTGCCTGACGTGCGGCGTCAGCTTCGCCATCGCCCAGTACTATGTCAGCAACTACTTCGGCCCCACGCTGGTCGACATCATCGGCGCCCTCGTCTCGCTGCTGGCGCTGGTGATCCTGCTGCGCTTCTGGCAGCCGAAGACCACCTGGAGGTTCGAGCACGAATCGGAGGACGCGGTCGCGGCCGAGGCGGCGGCGCGCCCGGTTCATGCCCCGACCACGGCGTTCAAGGCCTTCGTGCCCTGGATCCTGCTCTGCATCTTCGTCTTCGCCTGGGGATACCCGGATTTCAAGACCATCCTCAACGGCGGCGCCCCGGGTCACGAGAACTTCCTCAAGCACCGCTCGGTCATCGACATCCCGGTCCCGGGGCTCGACAAGGCGGTCGTCCGCACGCCGCCGGTGGTCAAGAAGCCGACCCCCGAGGCGGCGGTGTACTCCTTCAACTGGCTCTCGGCCACCGGCACCGCGCTGCTGCTGACCGGCATCGTCAGCGGCCTGGTCCTCGGCTTCTCGGTGCTCGAGCTGCTGCATATCTTCTGGAAGACGCTGATGCGGGTGAAGTGGTCGCTGCTGACCATTGCCGCGATGCTCGCCCTGGGCTTCTCGACGCGCTACGGCGGCCTCGACGCCACCATGGGGCTGGCCTTCGCCACCACGGGGCCGCTGTTCCCGTTCTTCTCGCCGCTGCTCGGCTGGCTGGGGGTGGCGCTCACCGGCAGCGACACCTCGTCGAACGTCCTCTTCGGCAACCTGCAGCGCGTCAGCGCCGAGCAGCTGGGAATGAGCCCCATCCTGGCCTGCGCCGCCAACAGCAGCGGCGGCGTCATGGGCAAGATGATCGACGCCCAAAGCATCGTCGTGGCCGGAGTGGCCACCGGCCAGCAGGGCCACGAGGGCGAGATCCTGCGCTACGTCTTCTGGCACAGCGTCGCCCTGGCCATGCTGGTTGGCGTGCTGGTGTTGCTGCAAGCGTCGTCGCTGCTGTCGTGGATGATCCCGGCGATGCCGATCGCCGGGCCATGAGCCTTTCAAACCCGGCCCGCGAGCCGAACGAAAATGCCAATGAAAGGGAGGCCCAGATGATGCGACATTCGAAGCGAGGATGGATCGTCGTGGCGTTGGTCTTGGCGGCGCTCCTGCTGCCGGTTGCGGCCAACGCCCAGGCGCTCATCAAGGTCAACGACGACGTGTGGTTCCGGTTCGGCATCCAGCTGCAGGGCTGGGGCGACTGGACCCAGAGCGCCGAGAACAACGGCTACGCCGAGAACCTCTACCTGCGGCGGGACCGGCTGCTCATCACCGGGCAGGTGGCCCCCAACGTCACCTTCTTCTTCCAGACCGACGACCCCAACCTGGGCAAGGCCCCCAAGGCGCTCACCACGGGCTTCCTGGTGCAGGACGCCCTGATGGAGTGGAAGGTCGCCGACTCCTTCATCCTGGGCGGCGGCGAGTTCCTGGTCCCGTTCGCCCGCAACGGCCTGCAGTCGACGCTCACCTATTTCACGATGGACTTGAGCGCGACGTCCACGGTCAACAACACCACGCTCGGCGACAGCGCGCTGCGCGACACCGGCGCCCAGATCCGCGGCTACGTGGCGCCCGACGAAAAGCTCGAGTACCGGTTCGCCCTGCTCCAGGGCATCCGGCAGACGGGCTCCCGCAACGGCTTCCGCGAGGCCGGGTTCCTGCAGTACAACTTCTTCGAGCGCGATACGGGCTACGTCCTCACCGGCACCAGCCTGGGCAAGAAGAAGATGCTGAACCTGTTCGCCGGCTACGACGGGCAGGGCAACTATCACGCGTACAACGGCGACATCTTCTGGACGCTGCCGACCGCGAGCCACGACGAGTTCGGCGGCCAGGTGCAGTGGGCGCACTACGACGGCAACACCTTCCTGCCGGTGATCCCGCGCCAGAACGACTACCTGGCCGAGCTGGCGTACTACAGCGACGCCGCCAAGGTCCAGCCCTTCGTGCGGTGGGAGCAGCAGAAGTTCGTCAGCACGGCGGCGCAGAAAAACGACCAGACGCGTTTCGGCGGCGGCCTGAACTACTACGTCCACGGGCAGAACCTCAAGTTCGTCGGTCAATACCTGCGCATCGATTCCAAGGCGCCCATCAGGAACACCAACGAGTTCACCCTTGAAATGCAGGTCTGGTACTACTGACGCTCGGCGCGAAGAAGACGCCCTTTCTCCTTCGCGCGCAGCGCCTCTCCTGGTCTTGAATGCAGGCAGCCCGGGGCCGTCGCGGCGGCCCCGGGCCAGCTCGCCCGGGTCATCCCCGATCCACGCCTTTGTCACGATGGCGGCACCCGGCCGCAACCCGGGTTCCACGGCGCCCTGTCATAAAGGGGGTCGATGGAGAGGACGGCCCAGGAACCCTTCATCCCGACGCCCGCCCTCACTGCCGTCTCCCGGCGCCTGCCGATCGTCCCGGGCGTCCCAAGCGTCCCCTGGCGCGCCGGCCTCGATCCCCTGACGGCTCCCCTCCCCCATCTGCGACGGCCGGCCGCGCGCCGCCTCTGCCGCGGCCTGATGCTGACCCTTGGACAGTTCGTCGCGGTCGAGCACGGCGAGCGCCTTGAGGCGGTTTCCGAACCCGCGATCTTCGCGCTCAATCACCGCAACCGCGTCGAGGCGCTGCTGGCGCCCGCCGTCCTGATCTACCTGCGCCACGGCGCCCCCCTGCACTTCCTCGCCGACTGGATGTTCCTCGAGGCCCCCGGCCTGGGCTGGCTGTTGCGCCAGGGCGAGCCGGTCGCCGTCTACCGCAAGCCCGCGATCTTCAAGTGGCGCGACCGCCACCGCCGCGAGCGGCTGCGGCGGCCGGTGCTCGACGCCTGCCTCGAGCACCTCGAGCGCGGCGAGAGCGTCGGCTTCTTTCCCGAAGGTGCCCGCAACCGCGACGGCGGCCGCCTGTTGCGCGGCCGCCTGGGCCTGGGCGAGTTGGCGCTGCGCGCCGCGGTGCCGGTGGTGCCGGTGGCGATCAAGTATCCGGAGCGCGATGATCGGCGAGCGCCTGGCGGCGCTCTTCATTGGCGACCGCCTGGCGGCACTCTTGATTGGCGAGCGCCTGGCGGCGCTCCGGACCGGCGAGCCTACGGCTGGCCCACCCGCATGGTGCTGGCGATCGGCGAGCCGCTCGATTGCGCCGCCGAGCGCCGCCAGCTGTCCGTGGAACCGAAGGCGCGCCGGGTCCTGGCGCGGCGCATCGTCGACCGGGTCATGGCGGCCCTCGCCGCCGAGCTTGGCAAGGATTACGCCGCTCCCCACCCGAGATCGGAGGCGAGATGAGACTGAGAAGCGCAATCGCGGCCAAAAAGGTGCTGTCGGGCGCCGACCGGGAGAAGGCGCTGATGGTGATCGAGGCGGTCTACCGGCGCGAGAAGAAGTGGATCGCCGATGCCTCGGCCGAGCTGCCGCCCGCTCCCCGCGCCGACAACGCCGACAACGCCGGCGACGCCTTGGGGAGCGCCGGCCGGTCGTGGTTCCTGGTGACCGTCGACGGCCGGCCCGCCGGCGTCATCCGCCTGGTCTACGATCCGCCGCTCGAGCTGCCGGCCGAGCTCGGCGTCACGCTCGAGCCGGACGTCGACCTCGAAGGGTTGAAGCGGCGCGGGCGCTTCGTCGACATCGGCCGCTTCATGATCGTCCCCCGCTATCGCCGCAACATCCGCGTCGCGCTGCGGCTGATGCGGGTGGCGATCGTCGAGGTGGTGGAGCGCGGCTACACTCATTTCCTCACCTCGGTGTTCGCCGACGATCCCCATTCGCCGCTGGGCTTCCACACCCGCGTCCTGGGCTTCGAGCGCATCGGCAGCCACCGCACCGGCGAGCTGGCGTGCGCCTCGGTCCGCATCCTGCTGATCCTCGACATCGCCCGCGCCTACCTGCGGCTGAAACGGCGCCGGAACCTGGTGTGGAAGGAGCTGGCCGCGAGCGTGCGCGACACCATGGAGCGCCGCCTGCTCGCCCGCACCGTTTAGCCGCCTGCTAAGCGCCGGCCGCCATCGATCCGTAACATCCACGCCGGGAAGCTGTCACCGGCGGCGCCGGCACGGCCGCGTCTCCGGCTTTCTATCCACGGCCGGAGCAGGTAAGATCCGGCGTCGAAGAAAGGAATGGGGCTCCATGGAACGACGGTTGGATCAAGACCTCGACCGCATCCGGCACAGTCTGCTGAGGATGGCCGGCCTGGTCGAAAGCATGGTCGCCAAGGCGACCCAAGCGCTGCTCGAGCGCAATGCCGCGCTGTGCGCCGAGGTGATCGCCAGCGACCGCACCGTCGACCAGCTGGAGATGGAGATCGACGACTTCTGCCACAGCATCCTCGGCCGCCGTCAGCCCACCGCCGTCGACCTGCGCTTCCTGGTCGCGGTGATGAAGATCAACAGCGACCTCGAACGCATCGGCGACTCCGCGGTCAACATCGCGCAGTCGGCCGAGCAGCTCGTCGACCTGCCGCCGCTCAAGCCGTACATCGACCTGCCCCACCTCTCGGAGCTGGTGCAGACGATGGTGCGGCAGAGCCTCGACGCCTTCGTCAACCGCGACACCGCGCTGGCGACCGCGGTGCTGGCCAGCGACGACGCGGTGGACGGCCTTTACAAGCAGATCTTCCGCGAGCTCCTCACCTACATGATCGAGGACCCGCGCACCGTCACCCGCGCGCTGCACCTGTTGCTGATCTCCCGCAACATGGAGCGCATCGCCGACCACGCCACCAACATCGCCGAAGACGTCATCTACTTCGTCGAGGGGCGGGACGTGCGCCACTCGGTCACCAGGATATGAACAACCGGTAGCCGAAGCGAAGGGGAGGGGAGGGGGGCGTCCCCGTCCCCCCCGAGGCCGCCTTCAGAACGGCGTCCGCACGCTCAGCAGCCAGGCGTGATTGAAGGTCCGGAACGAGCTCACCGCCTGCTCGTAGCCGGCCCCCACCACCAGCCGCAGCCTGCCGGCGACCGGGAAGCGGCCGAGCACGGCCCCCGTGGTCAGGATCACCTGGTTCTTGCCGTCGTTGGGGCCGTCGCTGAAATGGGTGTAGTTGATCTCCACCTCGGGCCAGAAGTGCTCGTCCAGCACGTGCGCCTGAAAGGCCGTGTTCCACACCACCGGGATGCCCAGCCGGTGCTTGTCGCCGTCCGGGACGCCGGCCGACAGCGTCGTCTGGATGTCCACGCCCTCCGTCCGCGAGCCCCAGCCCTTGCCGGCGGCGAGCGTCGGCGTGTAGATCGCGCGGTCGGAGGTGAAGGCGGCGTCGCCGGTCGGCACGCTCACCCCCAGGAACCCCGAGAAAATGTAGTTGCCGTGGCCCTCGTCGGCCGCCGCGGCCCGGTACTTGACGAGGAAGGTCTCGTCCGCCCAACCGCGCTTGGTGCTTTTCGGCGTGTCGAGCACCTGGTAGGCCGGGATGCCCAGGATGACCTCGACGCGCTCGAGCGGAATCAGCTCGACCCCCTTGCCCACGCCGTAGTTGGTGAAATCCGTGCCGCGCGGCCGCGACTGCCACAGCTGGTCGTAGCGCACCTCTTCCTCGAGACGCGGCGTCACCGTGACCAGCGGCGTGATCCAATGCGGCTGCTCCGCCTGCGTCTGGTCGACGCGGCTGAAGTAGTCGCCCGCGGCCCCGGACGCCGTCTGGGCGGCGGCGGTGCCGGCGGCGGCGACGAGTGCCAGGTTGAGGACGGCGGCGGCGCCCGCAAGCGCCCGGATGCGGCGGCTCAGCTCACCTCGCTCCATGCTCTTCCCCCCTTTGACGAGTCTGGTTGTGACGGCCGCAAGGCTAATGGAGATGATATATTCCGTCAAGTATATCGAGACTCGTGCGAGAATCGGCTTGCCGTGGACGCCGCTGGCCATGCGTAAGCCGATCCCCGCCGCCGCCAAGGCGCCGCGGGAGGGGACCGCTTCCTCCGCTCTCCTGGTCCGGCCGCGCATCCGGGTGCTCCGGGGGGCCGAGGTGGCGCTGGGGCCGGGCAAGGTGCAGCTGCTCGCCGCCATCGCCGAGCACGGCTGCCTCACCGCGGCGGCACAGGCCCTCGGCATGTCGTACATGCGGGCCTGGCGGCTGGTCCAGACCATGAACGATTGCTTCCGCGAGCCGCTGGTCGTCACGCGGCGCGGCGGCAAGCGCCATGGCGGCGCGGCGCTGACCCGGACCGGTCGGGAGGCCCTTGCCCTCTACCGCCGGATGGAGCAGGCGAGCCTCGACGCGATCGCCCCCGCCTGGGACGAGCTTCGCGCCTATCTCGGGTGAGGCGGGTGAGGCGCGCGGCTCGCCGGTGCAGTGGTTTCTTGGTACCATCTCGGCACCATCTGGCTGCTATCTGACGGGCCAAATCCAAGCGATCCTTCGCATTGACGGCCGGCGGGACGCCGGCATCCGCCTACCGAGGAGAGAGGGACCAGGATGATCACCTGCGAGCCAGCAGCCGAAGATCCGACCACCACTCGCCCAGCGGCCGGCATCGGGCTGACGCCGGCGCGGCCGCCGCGGCCGCTGCGGCCAGCGATCCTGGCCGGCGTCGCGCTGCTGCTCGCGGGCACGGTCCTGTCGCCCGCTCGCGGCGCGCTCGCCGGCAGCGCCGCCGCCGGCAGCGCCCGCGGCGATCGCTCCAGCGCCGCCGGCGATCCGGCCGGCGCCCACACCGGCGATTCGGCCAGCGCCCACGCCGGCGATCCGGCCAGCGCCCACGCCGGCGATCCAGCCGGCGCCCACGCCGGCGATCAAGTCATCGCCCAGGTCGTGAAGATGCTAAGGGAGCGCGTCTCCGAGCCGGTGATCGTGCTCTGGCTCGAGAAGTCGGGCAATCGGCCGGCGGCCGTCAGCAGCGACGACCTCGTCGCCCTGCACAAGGCCGGGGCCTCCGACGAGCTGATGAAGCGGCTCGTCGAGGCGGCGGCCAGCGGCGAGCACCCCGCCGCGGCGCCCGCCGCACCGACCGCCGCCGGACCCGCCGCCGCGCACCCTGCCCCGCCGGCCGCCACCGCGCCACCACCGCCGTCCGCCGCCGGCACCGCGCCCGCGGGCCCGGCCGCCGCCGCCGCCGGCGCCGCGGCGCCAACCGTCAACGTGCGCTTCCTGGTGACCTACCGGCCGGTCGACGTCGACGAAGGGGAGCTGATCGCGGAGCGCTGGCTGCTGGGCATCTACCTCGACGGGCACTTCGTGGCGTCGGTCAAGCAGGGACCGGTCGCGCTGCCGCTGCCGCCGCACGCTTTCGGCAGCCAGCTCGCTCCGGGCAGGCACCTGTTGCGGGTGATCCAGGAGCGGCACCTGCGCTACAACTCGGCGCGCGGCTACAAGACCCCCTCGCGCGTCGACCCCGCCGAGCTGCCGTTCGAGCTGCGGCCGGGGCCGGACGCACAGATCGTCATCCGCTTCGGCGAGAAGAGCTTCCGGCACCCGGGACCGGTTTCGCTCCGTGTCGAGCAGGGAGGCAAGGAGGTGGCCCGGATCGAGCCCGCCGCCCCCAATCCCGAGGCCTGGCCAACCGTCTGCGAGGACATCCCGGCCGCCCTGCCGGCGGATGCGAAGCCGTCCGGCGAGGCCCGCCGCGAGCTCGAAAGCTGCGTGCGCTGGGCTTCTCTTTGGCCCGGCCTCGCCGCCGTCCCGTCGCGCGAGGAGGTGCGCGCCGAGATCGAGCGCGCCAGCCAGCCGCACCCCGGCGCCAGCTAGCCGCCCGCGCCCTCCGTGGTCGCCGGAAACTGCACGCGCACGGTGAGCACCGGGCACGGGCAGTTGCGGACCACCTTCTCCGCCACGCTGCCCAGCACCATCCGGCTCAGCCCGTGGTAGCCGTGGGTCCCCATCACCACCAGGTCGTACGACTCGCGGCGCGCCAGGTCGACCACCGCGTCCTCGGCCGGGCCCCGGACCATCAGCCCGCGCACCTCCGCGACGCCGGCCTCGCGGACCCTGCCCATCAGCTGCGCCAGCCGTCCCGCCGCCGGCCAGTGGCCGACCTCGGTCGCCGGCTGGGCGTGCCCCGCGAGGTCCAGCTCGATCTGGCTCGGCCCGTGGTAGCCCTCTCTCTCGAAGACGTGGACGAGGGCCACCCGCGAACCGAACGCCCTGGCCAGCGCCACCGCATGGTCGAGGATTGGCGTGGATTCGCGCTCCACGTCGATGGGCACGAGGATCTTGGCGAAGCGGACCATGCTCACCTCGGGACTCGTCTCACGGCTCGTCCGACAGCCATTTGCTGAGGGTCTTGACGTCGATGCCCAGGGCGTCGGCGGTCTGGCTCTTGTTGCTCCCCAGCTTGCGATAGGCCCAGGCGGCGTAACCGCGCTGGATCGCCCGGATCGGCAGCACCTCGCCGTCGGCCTCCCAGGGGCTGCCGGTGTCGTTGCGCAGCGCCGGCGGCAGGTCCTCGGGGCCCGCCAGCTCGCGGCGCGACAGCAGGACGAGCCGCTGGACCAGGTGCGCCAGCTCGCGCACGTTCCCGGGCCAGCGATAGCGCGCCAGGATGGCCGTCGCCTCGGGAGTGAAGCCGCGCAGGGAAGCGTGCGGATGCTTCTCCCGGTAGACGGCGACGAAGTGCGCCACCAGCTCCGGCAGGTCCTCGGGCCGCCGCCGCAGCGGCGGCACCGACAGGGCGACGACGTCGAGCCGGTAGAGCAGGTCCTCGCGGAAGGTGCCGCTCTTGACCATCTGGGGCAGGTCGCGATGGGTCGCCGCGACCACCCTGGCGTCGACCGCCCGCTCCTTCGACGCGCCGACGGGCCGCACCGTGGAGTGCTCGAGCACGTGCAGCAGCTTGGCCTGCAGGGAGAGCGGCAGCTCCCCGACCTCGTCGAGCACCAGGGTGCCGCCCTCGGCCTCCGCGAACAGGCCGCTGCGCTCGCGGATCGCGCCGGTGAACGCCCCCTTGGCGTGGCCGAACAGCTCGCTCTCGAGCAGCGGCTCGGGCAGGGCGGCGCAATTGACCGTGACGAAGGGCCCGCCGGACCGCGGGCTCTCCATGTGGAGCGCCTTGGCGATCGCTCCCTTGCCACTGCCGGTCTCGCCCAGGATGAGCACCGGCACGTCGGTCGGCGCCACCCGCTCGACGAGGTCGAAGAGCTCCGTCATCGCCGGGCTGCTGGCCGCCATGCCCTGGCGGCTGAAGCGCTCGCCCAGGGTGCGCCTCAAGTTCGCCGCCTCCTGCCGGACGCCGCGCTCCGCCAGCGCGCGCTCGAGGAAGATCTCCAGCTCCTCGAGCTTGAAGGGCTTGGTGAGGTAGTGGCACGCCCCGAGCCGGATCGACTGGATCGCCGTGTCCACCGCGCCGAAGGCGGTCATCACGATCACCGGGCGCTTCGGCGCCAGCTCGAGCGACCTGGCCAGCAGGTCCAGGCCGTTGACGTCGTCCATCCGCAAATCGGTGACGAACGCATCGACGTCGCCCTGCTGCAGCCGCTCCAGGGCTTCGCGGCCGCTGGTCGCCACGGCCGGCTGGAATCCCCGGTCCGCCAGGAAGTCCGCCACCACCTCGGCCATCTCCTTGTGGTCGTCGGCGATGAGCACCCGGATCGGTCGTGCTTGCATGTCCCTTTCCATCCAGCCCTCGCTGCCTACGGCGACGCCCCCTCCCCTTCGCTCCGGCAACCGGTTTCTTACCAGACCGCCTAGACCGCCGGCAGCCGCACGCGCACCCGCGTCCCGCCGGCGCCGCGCGGCTCGATGGCGAGGCAGCCGCGGTGCATCTTCAGGATCTCCTGGGTGATGGCGAGCCCAAGGCCGTGGCCGCGCCCCGAAGGCTTGGTGGTGAAGAACGGCTCGGTCAGGCGGGCGGCCAGCTCCGCGCGCACGCCGTGGCCGTCGTCCTCGACGACGAATTCGAGCATGCCGGGCCGCGGCTCGACGCCCAGCCGGACGTGCCCGCCGGCGGCGCACGCATCACAGGCGTTGAGCAGCAGGTTCACCAGCGCCTGCTCGAGCAGGGTGCCGTCGCCGTGCAGCTGCGGCAGCCCGCCCGGCGCGTCCGCCGTGAGCTCGACGCCGGCGCTCTGGAAACGGTGCGCCACCATCCCGGCCGACGCCAGGGCGAGGCTGCGCGGATCGAGGGCCTGGATGGCCGGCTCGCCGCCTCGCGCCAGGTGGAGGAACCGCCGCATGGTAGCGCTGATGCGTTGCGATTCCTCGAGGATGGTCTCGAGCCCGCGGCGCGTCCGCTCGTCGGCGGCGAAGCGGTCCAGCAGCTGCTCGGCCCGGCCGGTGATGACCCCCAGCGGGCTCGAGATCTCGTGCGCCACTCCCGCGGCGAAGGTGAGCACGGTGGCCGCGCGGCTGGCGTCGCTCAGCACCGAGTCCTTGCGGCGCGCCTGGTCGCGCGCCTCCAGCGCCCGCGCCAGGCGGAACTCTTCGGCCTGCAGGCGCAGGGCCACGCTGCCGAAGATGCCGATGACCGCCGCCACCATCAACAGGGTCGCCACCACCATCCAGCGCGCGCGGACAGAGCGGTCGCGCTCGCGCCAGGCGGTGGCGGCGACGACCACCCCCCAGCGGCCGCCGGCGCCGGCATCGGCCCAGGCCAGGCCGGCAATCGCCAGCCGCGGCGGCAGACCCAAGCGGGAGGCCGCTTCGCGGCCCACCTGCACCCAGCGTTGGCCGGACATCAACGCCCGGTGCAGCTGCGGCTCGTCCACCACCTGGCCGGAGGGAGCGACGAATGCGCCCCTGCCCGGAGGCAGCAGGAAGAGGTGCACGGCACCCGGACGCTCGAGCTGGTCGAGCCCCCGGAAAAGCCGCGAAGCCGGCAGCCCGGGCGCGCCGGGGGGAGCGTCCCGCAGGCTGTTCGCCAGCGCCGACGAGGCGGCGGCGGCGACCGTCGCCTGCTCCTGGCCCAGGTCCTCCAGGGTGGCGCGGGCCTCCCGGCTTTCCCCCCAAAGCGCCAGCAAGGCGATCGCCCCCAGCGAGAGCACCATGCCGCCCACCACCCACGGCAGGCGCACCAGCAGGCGGCGCGGCACCTTCGCGGCCTCGGGACCCGCACCTGTCGCGACCAGCATTCCTCCTCGCTCCGGCTCGACTGCGGTCGTCACTTGATGGTTCTCCAGCCCCCACGGCCTGCGGCGACCCCGAAACGCCCCCTCCCCTTCGCTTCGGCCAACGGTCTCTTCCGGCGCCCCGGCCGCCCCGGCGGCGGCGCCGGCGGCGGCGCTGACTGAGATGGCAGCTGCGGAGCCGCGGAGGCCATGCACGGCAAGATCGATGCCGGGCCCGCGGCGCCCCCGCCGGACGGCGCGCCGGGCCTGTTGACGCCGTCCCGGGCGGGTGATCTTCTCTGTCATCGATGCCTCCTTCGCGAGCACCGCGCGCGCCGACCCCCACCGTCCCTGCCATGGCGTAGCATCAGCGACCAGGGAATTATTCCCTGAAGGCAGGGATTTTTTCCGCCCCTGATGGGGCCCCAACCCGCCTCCCGCAAGCGGCAGCAGGGGGCGGCCGCCGCGCCGGGAAGCTGGCACGACTCTTGTTCTCGGCCTCTGGGGCTGGGCATCCCGGCAGGTACCCGCAGGACAGGGGGACCTGGGAGAGACGATGACCGACAGGCCGCACGGGCCACAGCCGCCGCAGACGACGCCGGAGACAGGCATGACCGCGGAAACGATCGCAGGAACACCGCCATCCACGGCGCCCGCGCCGCGCGGCGCCTTCCGCGTCTACGCGGCGGTGGGGGCCGGCACGGCGCTGCTGGTGCTGGCCAGCCTGGGCCTGTGGATGCGCAGCGAGCGCAGCACCCGCACCACCGCCATCGCCGGCGACCCCAAGGGCGTCACCTTCGTCGTCGCGGCGGCGGCCGAGTTCCGCCCCGAGCATCGCTACGTCGGCAGCCTGCAGCCGTGGAACGAGGCCAAGCTCGGACCCCAGTTCAACTCGGCGTACGTGACCGAGGTGCGGGTGCGGCCCGGCGACGCCGTGCGCCAGGGCCAGGTGCTGGCGCTGCTGCAGCCCGAGCGGGCCAATGCCCAGAACGAGGCCACCAAGATGCAGGCCCAGGCCATCGAGGCCAAGCTGGCGGCCATCCAGCACGAGAGCGAGCGCATCGTCGGCCTGATGAAGAAAGGGATCGTCTCGGTCAACGACGCCGAGAACAAGCTGGCCGAGGCCAAGAGCGAGCAGGCGCGCCTGGCCGCCGCCCGCTCGCAGCTCGCCTCCTCCAATCTCGACGTGCAGGACAGCACCTTGCGGGCGCCCTTCGACGGCGAGGTGGCGGACCGCCTCCTCGATCCGGGCGCCTTCGTCCGCCCCGGGATGCCGATCGTCACCGTCGTCGACCGCCGCACGGTGCGGGTCGTCGCCGAGGCCCCGGAAGCCGACTTCGACCTGCTGGCCCCGGGCACCCCGGTGCGGCTGCGCCTGCTGTCGACCGGCCGCGAGCTGCAGGCCCCCGTCGCCAGGCGCTCGCCGGCCGCGGACCCCTCGACGCGCACGATCCATTTCGAGCTCGATCTCGCCAATCACGACCGTGGCATCCCGGTGGGCACCACGGTCGAGCTGTTCATCGCCCAGAAGCAGGGAGAGAAGGCGGTGGAGATCCCGGCCGCCGCGGCCGCCGTCCAGGGGACGAAGGCCACCGTCTGGGTGATCCAGGGCGACGCGGCGCACCGGCTCGCGGTGCCGCTCCTGGGAGAGCGCGAGGGGCAGCTCTTCCTGGACCCGACCCTCGCCGCCGGCTCGCGGGTCGTGCTCGACGGCCGCACCCAGCTGCAAGAGGGCAACAGGGTCGTCGCCAAGCCCGCCGCCTGAGCCGCCGAGCCGAATTCCCGGAGCCGACCCGTGACCCACCTATCCCTGCGCAACCCGATCGCGATCCTGATGGTCTCCATCGCCTTCGTGGTGTTCGCCGCCCAGGTGATGCCCCGCCTGAGCGTCGACACCTTTCCGGAGCTGACGCCGCCGGTCCTGGTCGTCGGCACGCAGGCGCCCGGCCTCGGCCCCAAGGACGTGGAGAAGACCATCACCTGGCGCATCGAGAAGTACGTCAGCGCCACGCCCGGCGTCGATCACGTCGAGAGCGTCTCGCGCAACGGCCTGTCGGTGGTCTACGTCTGGTTCAAGTGGGGGACCGACCTCGACGCGTCGCAGACCCTGGTGCAGCAGCAGACGGCCTTCGCCATGGCGGCGGTGCCCAAGTCGCTCGGCGTGCTGCCGCCCTTCGTGCTGCAGTACGACCCGTCCAACGCGCCGGTCGTGCAGGTGGCGGTCTTCGGCGGCGGCCTCAGCGGCCCCCAGCTCTACGACTACGCGCTCAACAACATCGAGCCGGTGATCGAGGGGATCTCGGGGGTCGCCAGCGCCAGCATCAACGGCGGGCGGCAGCGCCAGATCAACATCCTGGTCGATCCGCTGCAAGCCCAGTCGCGCGGCCTGACCACCGCCGACGTCGCCGCCGCCGTGGCCAAGGCCAACGCGCTGCTGCCCTCGGGCGAGTTCATCTCGCCGCGCTTCGACGCCAACGTCTACACCAACGCGGTGCCGCCCCGGGTGGCGTCGATCGGCGACTCCCCGATCAAGCTCGAAGCCGGCAGGGAAGTCCTGATCCGCGACGTCGCCAAGGTCGAGGACGGCGGCACTCCGGAAACCCAGAACGTTTCGGTCAACGGCCAGAACGCGGTCTACCTCAACGTCCTGCGCACGCCGGGCGGCAACACGCTGGAGATCGTCGACGCGGTCAAGAAGGCGGTCGGGTCCCTGACCAACCTGCCGCCGGGCCTCTCGGTCAAGCCGATCTTCGACCAGAGCGTCTTCGTCCGCGAGACCTACACCGGCGTCAAGACCGAGATCCTGCAGGCCCTGGTGCTCATCGCCCTGGTGATCCTGGTCTTCCTGCAAAGCTTCCGCGGCACGCTCATCGTCTCGGTGGCCATTCCGCTGTCCTTCGCCATCACCCTGCTGGTGATGTACGCGGCCGGCGAGACCCTGAACGCCTTCACCCTGGGCGGCCTGACCCTGTCGATGGGCCGCCTGGTGGACAACGCCGTCATCGTGCTCGAGTCGATCCATCGCCATCAGCGGCAGGGGCTGGACCCCTGGCACGCGGCGCTTCAGGGGACCAACGCCGTGGCCCTGCCCGTGCTGTCCATCACCATCACCACCATCGCGGTGCTGCTGCCGGTCGTGCTCCTCTCCGGCCTCGCCCAGAAGCTCTTCGCCCCCCTGGCGCTGGTGGTGGCGGTGGCGATGATCGCCTCCTACTTCGTGAGCATGTGCGTGACGCCGGTGGCTTGCCGTTACCTCATGCAGCACCTGCCGTCGGGCGGCCTCGCCACCCGGGTCGAGGGTTCCATCCGGCGCCTGGCGGACGGCTACGCGGCCAGCCTGCGCAGGACCCTGCCCTTCAAGGCGCTGCTCATCGGCTGCTCGGCGCTGCTGGTCGGGGTCAGCCTGTTCCTCGGCACGCGGCTGCCCAGCACTTTCTTCCCCGAGATCGACGAGGGGATGGAGCGGGTGTACGTGCGCCTCTCGCCGGGCACCTCGCTCGAGGACGCGACCCGGCAGATCAACGCCATGGGGGATCTTCTCAAGAAGAAGCTCGGCAGCGAGGTCGAGCTGGTGCTGACCAACATCGGCATGCCGAACGCGGCGCGCAGCGCCATGAACAGCCCCAACGCCGGTCCCCACATGGGCTTCATCCGCCTCGCGCTGGTGGACAGCGACAAGCGCCAGGAAACGCAGCAGCAGATCGCCGACCGGGCGCGCGGCATCCTCAACGCCAACTTCCCCGGCGTCGAGTTCCTGCAGTGGCCGGGCGGCCTGGTGGCCAGCGTTTTTTCCAACGGCTACCTGGCGCCTCTCGTCATCGAGGTGACCGGCGACAACCTCGACGAGCTCGACCGCGACATCCGCCGGGCGGCCGAGGTCGCGAGGTCGGTCCCCGGCATCCGCGACATCTATCCGTCCTCGCAGATGGACTATCCCGAGGTGCGGGTGCAGACCGACCGCCAGGAGGCCGGCACCGTCGGGATCGATTCCAGGATGGCGGCCCAGGCCACGCTCGAGGCCACGATGGGCAACATCAATACGCCCAGCGTGTGGATCGACGGCGCCAACGGCCAGTCCTACTACGTGGTGACCTCGTACGCTCGCGGCGCGGTCAAGGACCCTGCCGGGCTCATGGAGGTGCCGCTGCGCATCGGCAGCGGCGGCAACGCGGTCACCCTGGGCGCCTACGGCCGGGTGGTGCGCTCGGTCGGCCCGCTGATGGTCGAGCGCAACGCGCTGCAGCGCGCCGCCCACCTGCTGATGCAGGTCGAGAAGCGCGACCTCGGCAGCGCCGCCGCCGATCTCGAACACCGGCTGGCGACCGATCCGCGGACCCATGGCATCCCGTTCCATTTCGTCGGGCAGGTGGCCCTGATGCGCTCCACCTTCTCGGGGCTGGGCGGCGCCATCGGGCTCGCGGTGATGGTGATCTTCATGCTCATGGCATCCCAGTTCAAGTCGCTGCGGCTGCCGCTGGTGATGTTCTTCACCATCCCGGTGTCGTTCCTCGGCATCGTGCTGGCGCTGATGGCGGCCAACCAGGGTTTTTCGATCACCGCCCTGATGGGCATGTTGATGGTGATCGGCATCGCCGCCTCCAACGGCATCCTGATGGTGGACGACGCCAACCAGCGCATGGTCCAGGGCGCGTCGAAGCTCGACGCCATCCTGGGCGCCGCGCGCTCCCGCTTCATCCCCATCGTGATGACCAGCCTGGCCACCGTCATCGGCCTGATTCCCACGTCCCTCGGCCTCGAGCCCGGGGCGGAGTCCAACCAGCCGCTGGCCCTGGCGGTGGTCGGCGGCCTCACCTCCTCCACCCTGCTTTCTCTCTACCTGGTGCCGGTCATGTTCATGATCTTCGCTCCCAAGATGGAGCGGGAAAAGCTGGCGGCAGGCGAGCTGTCCGCGCCGGCGGCGGCGCCCGCGAGCTGAGGGGGCCGGCGGCGCGATGATGCGGAGCGCGCTCATTTCGGGGATGCTGCTCGCCGCGACGCTGGCCACGTCAGCGGCGGCGGCGGCGGTGACGCCCGCCCAGGCCGCGACGGTCCGGCTCTCCCTCGCCGACGCCTACCGGCTTGCCGCCAGCAACAACCTCGGGGCCCGCATCGCCAGGGAGGAGCGCGACATCGCCGCATTCAACGTCGAGATCGAGCTCGGCGTCTTCGACTGGGACGTCTTCGCCTCGGCCGGCGCGGGCCGCATCCAGGTCGAGGACCTCAACCCGCGCTCGAGCGGCCTGGGGACGATCTTCTTCGGCGACGTCTTCGCGGACCAGAGCACACGTTCGGCCAGCGTCGGCACCAGCAAGCTCTTCGGCTGGGGCGGCACCCTGGCGGCGAGCGCCTCCCCCTACTGGAGCTCGACGGAGGTCCAGCAGCACAACCACCTCTTCGGCTCGGACCAGATCGTCGCCACCAGCTTCGGCACCCTCAATCCCTACGGCGGCCACGTCTCGCTGACCTACGATCAGCCCTTGCTGCGCGGCCGCGGCCCCGCCGCGGTCGAGGCGCGCCTCGAGGCGGCCAGGCAGCGGGCCCTGGAAGCCGACGTCACCTACCGCCTGCAGCTCATCCAGCTGCTGACCACGACCGACAATCTTTACTGGGACCACGTCTTCGCGCTGCAGAACCTGACCAACAAGCAGGAAGCCCTGCGGGCGGCGCAGGCGCGGCTCGGCGAGGACTCGGAGCGCGTCAAGTCGGGCATGCTGGCGCCGCTAGAGCTGCCGCAGGTGGAGGCCTCGGTGGCGGACCGCGAGACGCAGGTCTACTCCGCCGAGGCGGCGGTGGACAACACCCGCGCCGCGCTGCTGACCTTTCTGTACGCGGACCGGGCGAAGCCTGCCAGCGTCCAGATCGTGGACCAGCCGTCGCTGGTCCCTTACGATCAGACCCTGGACCAGTCGGAGCGTACCGCCGCCGACCGGCGTCCCGAGCTGAAGCTGGCGGCCGACCAGGTGGCCGAGCGGCTGATCCAGGAGCGGGCGGCGCGCAACCGCCTGCTGCCCCAGCTCGACGCCGTCGTCTCCTACACCGGGTACTCGCGCTCGCAATCCGGGATCGGCGCCGCCGTGGACGATCTGCTGCAGGGCCGGCTGCCAGGCTATTACGTCGGGCTCAACCTGTCGGTGCCGCTGGGCAACCACGCGGCCCGGGGCGCCTTCGCGCAGAGCCGCGCTTCCAGGGAGGAGGCGGAGTTGGTGGTCGCCGACGTCCGCGAGACGGTGCGGCTCGAGGTCCAGCAGTCCTACACCGCCCTGAAGGCTTCGGAAAAGCAGGTCGTGGCGGCGCAGAAAGCCGTCGACTTCCACGTCCAGAGCCTGCAGGCCGAGACCGACAAGCTCGAGAGCGGCTATTCGACCAGCTTCTTCGTGCTGCAGCGCCAGGACGAGCTGGACCAGGCGAGGACCGCCCTCATCCAGGCGCAGGTAGACTACCGCAAGGCGCTGACCGGCCTCGAACGGTCGGTCGGCGTGCTGCTCGACGACCGCCTGCCGGACCTGGCCGCGCGGCGGCCCTGACTCAACCGGCGGCGCCTGAGGACCGGACCATGCACACCCTGCACAAGGCAGCGCCGATGATTCTCTCGTTCGCCATCGCGGCGGCGGCGGCCGCGGCCACCGTCGGCGCCACGCCGGCCGCCGCGGCCGCCGACCCCGGCGCCGCCGGCGACCGCCGTTTCCTCGAGCAGGCGGCGCGGGAGGGCCTGGCGGAGGTGAAGCTCGGCGAGCTCGCCGCCGACAAGGCGGAGGACCCGCGCGTGAAGACCCTCGCCCGCGCCATGCTCGACGACTTCCGCAAGCTCAACGACGAGCTGCGCCAGCTCGCTGCCGCCAAGGGGATCGCCCTGCCGGCCGGCCTCGACAAGCAGGAGGCGTTCGACTACCGGGCGCTGGCCAGGCTGTGCTGCTACGAGTTCAACCGCTACTACGTCAACATGATGGCGGATTACCACATCAGGGACGTGCGGCACTTCCGCAGCGAGGCGAAGCACACCGCCGATCCCGACCTCCGCCGCTTCGCGGACGCCAACCTGCGCCTGCTCAAGGACCATCGCGAGAAGGCCCAGACCCTGGTGCCCTACTTCGGGCACGGGCGGACCGACGGCGGCGACGCGCCGCAGTGAGCGCGCGCGGCTGGGGCGCTCGCGGCGCCCCGGGGCACGGCAGGTCCGCTGCCCGCTGCGCGAGGGTTCAGAAGACATAGAACTGGTACTGCACCACCACGTCGTTCAAGCCCTTCGTGCCGCCGCGGTCGATGCGGGTCCAGGCGAGCTTGAGGTTCGAGTTGTAGCCGTGAAAGTAATAGCCGGCGCCGAGCTGGCAGCGGCTCTCGCTCGGCTGCGTGACGCCGGCGGCGAAGCGCTGCCGGGCGTACTGCACGAACGGCAGCAGCTTCCACGCGCTCACGTAATAGCCGGCCTCGGCAAGCAGGGTGGCCTGCCGTGGCAGCGCCGGCAGGAAGGCGTGGCCGTCGTACCAGCTGCGATCGATCTCGACGGTCAGGCCGTCGCCGCCATGGACCGGCTGGTCGTAGTAGACATCGAAATTGTAGTTGCGGTAGCTGCTCTGGGTGTCGAAGGCGGTCGCCAGGGAGAGCGTGCGCAGCTGGCCCAGCGAGGTGCCGCGGTAATACAGGCCGTCCTCGGGACCGAACAGGTAGTAGGCCAGGCGCCCGCTGTAGCGGAACTGGTTGGTCTCGTTGCTGCCGCGCAGCCCTTGGAAGACTCCCAGGCGGTACTCGAGGTGATCGGCGACGAGGCCGCGCGCCTGTGCGCCGTAATCGCGGCCGCTGTTGGTGCCGAGCGGCGCGCTCTCCACGTAGGCGTACGGACTGATGTCCAGCGCCAGCGTCGAGCTGGCGACCTGGTTGTGGGTATAGGTGGGCGCCAGGCGGATCAGGCCGCCGTCGAGCTTCAGCTCCCTGGCGAAGCTGTAGGTGACGGCGAAATCCAGGAAGACCAGGCCGTTCGCCGTCTGTTTGCTGCCGTCGGGGTTGCCCTTGCCGAGGGTCCCCGAATCGGTCTCGAAGAAGATCGCCAGGGCGCCGGAGGCCAGGGCGCCCTCGAGGCGGACGCGGCGGAAGAACAGGTTGTACGCGCGCCCGTCGCCGCCGGCGTTGTCGGTGGCCTCGCCCTGGATCTGGGCGAGGGTGCCGAGCTTCAAGGTGGTGCCGCCGTCCGCCGAGGCGATGAGCAGCTGGGCCGCCGCCGGCCGGCTGCACGGGCCGCAGAGCCCGCACGGGACCAGGGCGGCCGCCGCCGCCAGGACCACCGCCGCTGCCCCGCCGGCGCGCCCCGCGCCCGGTGTCGTGCTCGTTGCCATGGGATGCCCCCTTTCTCCCGGTCGGGCCGCGCGCGGGGGGCTCCCAAAGCGCGGCGCCGGGCGTGATTCGCGGCTCGCGAATCATTGCCCGGCGCCGGTGCCGAAAGCTGTAATCAGGAGGTTATGGGGCGGTTACAGGACACCGGCTCGGCGGTTCCAAACCGGTTGAGTCGAGCGTTGGCGTCCGCATCCGGCCCGCGCCTAGAAGAACGAGTACTGGTACTGCGCCACCAGGTTCTTGCGGTTGCGCACCCCGTCCTGGTCGACGTTGCCGTAGCCGACCTTGAAGTTCGAGTTGTAGCCGTGGAAGTAGAAGCCCAGCCCGACCTGCCACTGCTTCTGGTTGGGCAGCGTGATGCCGGTGTCGTACTTCTCCTCGGTGTACTGGGCGAACGGCTGGGTGTGGAGCGCGCCGATGTAGTAGCCGCCTTCGACCAGCAGGATGTGCTGCTTCGGGATCGCCACGATGAAGCTGCCGCCGTCGTACTTCTGGTAGTCGGCCTGCAGCGTGATGCCGTCGCCGTTGCCCACCGGCTGGTCGAAGAACGTGTCGACGTCCCACATCTTGTAGCTCTTCTGCACGTCGTAGCTGCCGCCGACCTCCCAGGTCGCGATCTTGCCCAGCGAGGTGCCGCGGTAGAAGCGGGCGCTCTCGATGCCCCAGAAGTAATAGGACAGGCGCCCGGTGAAGCGGAAGGGGTTCCGGTCGTTCTTGCCGCGCAGCCCTTCGAGGGCGGCGGCCCGGTACTCGAGATGGTCGGCGATATAGCCGCGGATCTCGGTGCCCCAGTCGCGGCCGCCGTTGGCGGTCAGCGCCGTGGTTTCCAGGTTGACGAAGGCGCCGAGGTCGACCGGCAGGATCGAGGCCGCGGACTGCAGGTGGTTGTAGCTGCTCGGCGACAGCAGCATGCCGGCGTCGATCATGAACTCGGGCGCGAACTGATACGTCATGTACAGGGTCTGGAAAAACGTGCTGGGCGTGTTCTTGGTGCCATCGGGGTTGCCCTTGCCGTAGTTGGGGTTGTCCGTTTCAAAGAAGAGAATGAAATTCTTGTAGAACGTGAACTCTCCCTGGATACGCAGGCGGCGGAGATAGCCGAGGTTGTCGGCCGTGCCGCTGTTGGCGGCCGCGTTGTCTTCCGCCTGCGCCTGGGCCTGGGCGAGCATGCCGAGGCGGTAGGTCATGTTGCCGTCCTGCGAGGTCACCACCACCTGGGCGGCAGCCTGCCGGCCGGCGAACGCCAGCAGCGCCAAAAGCCCCAGCGCCGCCATCCTTCCGTGCTGCAGAAGCCCTCTCCACATAAGTTATTCCTTTCTCATGCCGCCTGAACGCACAGGCTGGTTAGTAGTGAGCAATGCGCTGTCCGCGGTCGGTCGGCGGTAACAGTAGACGAGCCCCATCGAGCTTTCAAGGAGCGACGCAAACCATCAGGTGACAGCTTTGAGGCATTCATGTGACGACGCCGCGACCGCCGTTTCGGCCCTCCCCCGCCGGTGGCGGCTGCAGTGGTGGACGGTGCGCGCCGCCCCTGCCGCCCCCGTGCGCCAGCCCGGGAACGGCGGCCGCGGTCGAATCACGCCGCACGGGCCCGCCCGGGCCGCGGCCGCAGGCCGCCACATCGTCGTGTCGCCGCTGTCACATCCTTGTAACGATCCGGACCTTCCGCTGACACTCCCGATCCAGAGAATTGCGAGATCGGGTCGAAGCCCGTAGGAGCGGACGCGCGGACCGCCTGCCGGGCCGGCCGGACGGTAAGACGTTGGCCTTGGCGGCGCCGTCGCGCCCCGTTCCGTTCAACGACTTGCAATTCGGAGAGGAGCTCTTGACATGAGAACCTGGACTCGACGTGCGCGTCCGGCAGCCGTCCTGCCGCTATCCCTGCTGGCCATCTGCTGCCTGCTCGCCGCCGCGGCCGCGGCGGCGCCCGCGGGCGCGGTGGACATCTCGGGGGCCGGGGCGACCTTCCCCTATCCGGTCTACGCCAAGTGGGCCGAGGCCTACAAGGCGAAGACCGGCGTCGCCATGAACTACCAGTCGATCGGGTCGGGGGGCGGCATCCAGCAGATCGAGGCCAAGACCGTGGACTTCGGCGCTTCGGACAAGCCGCTCGAGCCGAAGGATCTCGATGCCCACGGCCTGATGCAGTTCCCGATGATCATGGGCGGCGTGGTGCCGGTGGTGAACATCAAGGGCATCGGCCCCGGGCAGGTCCACTTGAACGGCGCGGTGCTGGCCGAGATCTACGTCGGCAAGATCAAGCGCTGGAACGAGGCGGCGATCAAGGCGCTGAACCCCTCGCTGGCGCTGCCCGACGAGGCCATCTCGGTCGTCCACCGCTCGGACGGCTCGGGCACCACCTTCATCTTCACCCACTACCTCTCCGAGGTCAGCCCGGAATGGAAGCAGAAGGTCGGCGAGGACGCCTCGGTGGCGTGGCCGACCGGGGTGGGCGGCAAGGGCAACGAGGGCGTCGCCGCCTACGCCAGCCGCATCAACGGCGCCATCGGCTACGTCGAGTACGCCTACGCGCTGCAGAACAAGCTCGCCTACGTGCTGCTGCAGAACAAGGCCGGCAGGTTCGTCAAGCCGAGCGCCGAGACCTTCCAGGCCGCGGCCGCCAACGCCGACTGGCCAAAGGCGCCGGGCTTCTACCTGCTGCTCACCAACCAGCCCGGGGCCGAGTCCTGGCCGATCACCGGCGCCAGCTTCATCCTGATCTACAAGGACCCGCCGAAGCTCGAGAACACCAGGGCGGTGCTGGACTTCTTCGACTGGGCGTACCACAACGGCGCCCAGATGGCGGCCCAGCTCGACTACGTGCCGATTCCGGCCAACGTCGTGAAGCTGGTCGAGGACACCTGGGCCAAGCAGGTGAAGGCCGCCGGCAAGCCCGTCTGGACCGGCGCCAAGGTGGGCAAGGCCAACGGCAAGCCCGTCTCGGCCGCCGCCGGCAGACGTTGAGCCGTCGACGGAGCTGATGCGCGCACCCGAGACGCCCCTCATGGCTCAAACCGGCCAAACCGGCCAGATCGGCCAGATCGGCCAAGCCAGCCCGGCAGGCCCGGCCGCCCCGCTCCCCGGGGGCGCCGCCGGGCGTGCCCCGGGCGAGCCCGGCGGCACGTCCCTGGTCCCCCAGGGGCGCGTCGCCGCGCACGCCCGCGGCCAGCGGCTCGCCGACCGCCTGTTCCAGGGCGGCACGCTGTTCTTCGCCTTCGTGGTGTTTTCGCTGCTGGCGGCCATCCTGCTGTCGCTGTACTGGGGGAGCCTGCCGGCGTTGCATCGCTTCGGCCTCCACGGCTTCGCCGCCAGCCGCGATTGGAACCCGGTCACCAAGCAGTTCGGCGGCCTGGTCGACATCTACGGCACGCTGGTGACCTCGGCGATCGCCATGCTGTTCGGCATCCCGATCAGCTTCGGCATCGCGCTCTTCGTCACCGAGCTGTGCCCGCGCTGGCTCAAGCAGCCGCTGGCCACCGCCATCGAGCTGCTGGCGGCGATCCCCAGCATCATCTATGGCATCTGGGGCCTGTTCGTGCTGGCGCCGCTGCTCGCCGATCACGTGCAGCCCTGGATGACCGATCACCTCGGCGGCTGGCCGCTCGTCGGTTCGCTCTTCCAGGGGCCGCCTTTGGGGATCGGCATGTTCACCGCCGGGATCATCCTGGCGATCATGGTCATCCCCTTCATCTCGGCGGTCATGCGCGACGTCTTCGAAACCGTGCCCGCGATCCTCAAGGAGTCGACCTACGCCGTCGGCGCCACCACCTGGGAGGTGGTGTCGCACATCGTCCTGCCCTACGCCCGGGTCGGGGTGGCGGGCGGCATCATGCTCGGCCTGGGGCGCGCCCTGGGCGAGACCATGGCGGTGACCTTCGTGATCGGCAACGCCCACGAGCTGAGCACGTCGCTGTTCATGCCCGGCAACACCATCTCCGCGCACCTCGCCAACGAGTTCTCCGAGGCCATCGGCGACGTCTACATCTCGTCGCTGATCACCCTCGGCCTGATCCTCTTCATCATCACCTTCGTCGTCCTGGCGTTCTCGAAGCTGCTGCTGCTGCGGCTGCAACGCATGGAAGGGAGGCCGAGCTGATGGCGGCCCTCGCTCCAACACCGCCGGCACCGCCGTCGCCGATCGCCGGACCGCCGGACCCGACGGAGCCGCAGGCTCCCGCCAGGCCGGCATCCTACAAGGAGGTCTACTCGAGCGCCCTCTACAGGCGGCGCCGCTGGACCAACAAGGCGGCGCTGGCGCTGTCGGTCGGCACCATGGGGATCGGGCTCTTCTTCCTGGCCTGGATCCTGTGGACGCTGGCGGTGCGCGGCCTGGTCGCGCTGCGGCCCATCGTGTTCCTGCAATCGACGCCGCCTCCGGGGAGCTCCGGCGGCCTGATCAACGCCATCTGCGGCAGCCTGCTGATGACCGCGGTGGGCATCCTGGTGGGGGCGCCGGTGGGCATCATGGCGGGCACCTACCTCTCGGAGTTCGGCAAGTCCAACTGGTTCGCCGAGATTGCCCGCTTCGTCAACGACATCCTGCTTTCGGCCCCGTCGATCATCATCGGCCTCTTCGTCTACGCGGCGATGGTCAAGCGGATGGGGCACTTCTCGGGCTGGGCAGGGGCGATGGCGCTCGCCATCATCGCCATCCCGATCATCGTCCGCACCACCGAGGACATGCTGCGCTTGGTGCCGGTCACCCTGCGCGAAGCGGCGGCGGCGCTCGGCGCGCCGCGCTGGAAGGTGGTGGTGCTGGTCGCCTTCCGCGCCGCGCGCTCCGGCATCCTCACCGGCGTGCTGCTGGCCATTGCCCGGGTGAGCGGCGAGACCGCGCCGCTGCTGTTCACCGCGCTCAACAACCAGTTCTGGAGCGCCAACATGAACCGGCCGATCGCCAACCTGCCGGTGGTGATCTTCCAGTTCGCGATGAGCCCCTATGCCGACTGGGTGAAGCTGGCCTGGGCGGGCTCGCTGCTGATCACCCTCAGCGTGCTGGTGCTCAACATCGTGGCGCGTATCGTCTTCCGTCAGCAGAAAGCGGGGTAACCTACCGATGACCGTGTCCGAGCCTCCCCAGACCGCGTCCCCCAGCTCCGAGCGCGCGCCGCTGCTGCCGGCGCTGCAGGTCGATCTCGAAGACCGGCCCGAGACGCCTCCCGAACCCAAGATCGAGGTCCAGGGCGTCCACTTCTACTACGGCAAGACCCACGCGCTCAAGGGCATCGACCTGACGATCTACGCCAACCGGGTGACGGCCTTCATCGGCCCCTCCGGCTGCGGCAAATCGACGCTGCTGCGCACCTTCAACCGCATGTACCAGCTGTACCCGAAGCAGCGCGCCGAGGGCAAGGTCATCCTCGACGGCTCCATCGACCTGCTCGACCCCGGCCTCGACCTGAACCTGCTGCGCAAGCGCGTGGGGATGGTGTTCCAGGCGCCGACGCCGTTCCCGATGTCGATCCACGAGAACATCGCCTTCGGCGTGCGGCTGTACGAGCGGCTGCGGCCGTCGGAGATGGAAGAGCGGGTGGAATGGGCGCTGCGCAAGGCGGCGCTGTGGGAAGAGGTCAAGGACAAGCTCAAGCAGAGCGGCCGCGGGCTCTCGGGCGGCCAGCAGCAGCGGCTGTGCATTGCGCGGGCGATCGCGGTCAAGCCGGAGGTGTTGCTGATGGACGAGCCGACCTCGGCCCTGGACCCGATCTCGACGGCGGCCATCGAAGAGCTGATCCAGGAGCTGGTCGAGGACTACACGGTGGCCATCGTCACCCACAACCTGCAGCAGGCGGCGCGGGTGGCCGACTACATCGCCCTCTTCTACCTGGGCGAGCTGGTGGAGTTCAACGACTCCAAGACGATGATCACACGTCCGTCCAAGAAGCAGACCGAGGACTACATCACCGGCCGGTTCGGGTAGGAAGGGACGGGGGCGGGGCCGCGGTGGCGGGGGCGGGCAGCTCGAACCCGTAGCGCTTGAAGACCGTCCGCGCCTCCGGGGTCTGCAGGAAGTCGTAGAAGGCCCGCGCGGTCGTGCTCGCGCCCTTCAGCAGCACGGCGCGCTGGCGCAGCGGCTGGTGCCAGTCTGCCGGGATCAGCGCGAAGGTGCCGGCGCTCTTGACCTGGGGCGTCAGCGCCAGCGAGAGCGAGATGATCCCGCCCTGGGCCGACCCCGACGTCGCGAACTGAGTTGTTTGGGCGATGTTTTCGCCCATCACCAGCCGCGGCTGGATCGCCTCCCATAGACCCGCGTGCTGCAAAGCCTCCACGGCCGCGCGGCCGTAGGGAGCGTGCCCGGGATTGGCGATGGCGAGCTTGCGCAGCCGTCCGTCCTTCAGCGCGGCGGCCAGGTCCGCGAGCTGGCCGTCCGCCTTGACCGAGGAGCCCTCCGGCGCGAAGAGGCCGATACGGCCCGTGGCATAGAGCGCACCGTCGCCCTCCGTCCTGCCGGCGGCCGCGAGCTTGCGGACGTAGCCTTCATCCGCCGACAGGAAGACCTCGAACGGCGCGCCGTTCTCGATCTGCTGGGTGAAGTTCCCCGAGGACCCGAAGGTCAGCCTCACCCGCTTGCCGGTCGCCTGCTCGAACAGCGCCGCCACCTCGGGCAGGGCGGCGTTGAGGTCGGCGGCCGCGGCGACGATGGGCTCCGCGGCGGCGGCCGCCGGCGCGCCGGGCCCGCCGGCGCTGCCCAGAACGGCGGTGCGCACGGGCAGGCTGGAGACGGCCAGGGCGGAGACAGGCAGGCCGGAAACGGGCAGGGCGGAGACAGGCAGGCTGAAGATGGCCAGGCCGGAGACGGCCAGGGTGGAGACGGCCAGGCTGTGGACGGCCCGGCTGTGGACGGCCCGGACGACGAGCCGGCGTAGCCGGTGGCTGGTTGCGAAGGTCAAGTGGCGCACTCCTCTCTCGATATGTCCCTGTAAGTATATCGGGCCTTGACTGCGCCCATGCACCGCGCGAGGTTCCCCGGCGCCGGGCCGCGCGGCGGGCGCCGGCCTCGCAGCCTGCGGCCGCGCCGCTATACTTGAAGTCCGGTCCGTCGCCACCGGCCGGAGCGGACGACATGCGGAAGCTCATCTGGAAATGCCTGGCGGTGCTGCCCCTGGCGGGCTTGGCGCCATGGTTCAGCCTCGCCGGCGCGCCGGACGTTATGGCCTTCCGCCAGGGGGCCTTCGGTGCCGGCGCCGGCCCCGGCGTCGATCCCAACATCAACGCCGATTCCCCTGCGGCGGGCGACGCGGCCTGGCGGCGTGCGCCGATCTGGGACGACGGCAAGGCGGAGTTTTGCGCCTACGAGGTGAGCTGGGCGGATTACGGGCACGTCTACAAGGGACGGGCGCTGCTGGTGCTGGTCAAGGAGCCGTGGAGCCCGGCGCTCGACGTCAAGGCCGATCACCCGGGGAGCGACAGCTACGAGGTGCTGAAGCTCAACCACGTCCGCGACGTGGCGACCGGCATCGACGCCTATCACCAGGTGGCCAGCGTCTTCTGGCGTCGCGACAGCGGCGCGCTGCAAAAGATCGCCGCCGTCTCCTCGGAAGCGTGCGGCATCTCCTATGCCGAGATGAGGCACGGCAGGCTGGAGACCCACGGCTACTTCGACGGGCAGGGCGACCGCACCCAGCGCTGGCCCGATCTGGCGCTGCCCGAGGACGGGCTGCCCGCGGCGCTGCGCACCTTCGTCACCGGCATCCTGCCGCCTTACCTGGAGGTGTTCCCATCGCTGCTCGCCGGCCGCTATCCGGACCTCGCGCCGCATTTCTACAGCCTGAGCCGCCGGGCGGTGCCAGGCGGCGCCGGCGCCGAGCCGGGGGGACCCGACGCCGTCGAGTTGCGGCTGACCAGCGGCGCCAAGAAGCTCACCTATACCTTCGCGGCGCAGCTGCCGCACCGGCTGCTGCATTTCGAGCGCGAAGACGGCACCGCCTACCGGCTGGCCAAGTGCGAGCGGATCGCCTACTGGGACATGCGCCAGCCCGGCGACGAGGCCTGGCTGCCGGCCGCGGTGCGGTAGCGGCGGGCGTCAATCCTCGACCGTGGACAATGGCCGCAATGTGCTCCGAACGAGCGAGGAGATGGCAATGAGGTGCGCGTGCAAACGGGTAGCTGCCGCCTGGCTGCCGGCGGTGCCGGCGGTGCTGGCGGCGGCGCTGGCGGCGGGGGCAGGGGCGGCGCTGGCGGTCGCGGCGGGCGGCAGGTTGACCGTCGCCGAGGCGGCGCCTCAAGCGGGGCCGTCCGCCGTTGGCACGGCCGGGCCGCCGCCGCGGCTTTTGGTGCTGATCTCGATCGATCAGTTCAGGGGCGACTACCTCACCCGGTTCGCGGACCTCTACCTGCCGGCGGGGGCGCCGGCGGCAGCCAGGGGTGGCGCGACGGCCAGGACCGGCGCGGCCGGGCTGGGCAGGGTCGGCGGGTTCCGGTACCTGATGGAGCGCGGGGCCTACTTCACCGACGCTCACCACGACCACTACCCGCTGTTCACCGGCCCCGGGCACGCCGTGCTGCTGACCGGGGCGCTGCCCTACAAATCGGGGATCGTGGGCAACGGCTGGTACGACCGCGGGCTGGGGCGCCGGCGCTATTGCGTGGAAGACGAGGCCAGCCCCCTGGTCGGGACGGCACTCGGCGGCGCGGCATCCGGCGGCGCGGCATCCGGCGGTGCGGCATCCGGCGGCATGGCATCCGGCGGCGCGGCATCCGGCGGTGCGGCATCCGGCGGCATGGCATCCGACGGCGCGGCATCCGGCGGCATGGCATCCGGTGGCGCGGCACCCGGCGGCATGGCACTCGGCGGCACGGCGACGCCTGGCGGCAGCGTGGCAACCGCCGGCGCCATCGGCGGGCCGGCCGCGGGGGCAGGCGCCGGCGGCATGGGCGCTGCGCCCGGCGGTCCGGGGCGGCCGGGCATCTCGCCGGCAACGCTGCGGGTGGACACGGTGGGCGACGAGCTCAAGATGGCGACCGGCGGCCGCGCCAGGGCCTGGGGGCTGGCGCTCAAGGACCGTGCGGCGGTGCTGATGGCCGGAAGGCTGGCCGACGGCGCCCTGTGGTTCGACGACGAGACCGGCGCCTGGATCAGCAGCCGGTACTACTTCCCCGCGGGCGCGCTGCCGGCCTGGGTCACGGCCTGGAACGCGCAACGTCGCGTCGATGCCTATTTCGGCAAAGAGTGGACCCTATCGGTGCCGCGATCGGCACTCGCGCGACTGTGGACGCCGGGCAGCCGCTGGGCGACGGACCCGTCGGCCCTCGGCACCGGCTTCCCGCACGTGATCACCGGCGGCGGCACGCGGCCCGGCAAGGACTTCTACAACGCCTTCGCCACCACGCCGTTCGGCAACGACTACACGCTCGACACGGCGCGTGAGCTGATCCGGCGCGAGGGTCTGGGGCAGCGCGATGTCCTCGAGGCGCCCGACGTGCTGGCGATCAACCTCTCGAGCAACGACTACCTGGGCCACGCCTTCGGGCCCGACAGCCCCGAGGTGCTCGACGCCGCCGTGCGCACCGACCGCCAGCTCGCCGGTTTCTTTGCGTTCCTGGACCAGGCCGTGCCGGGCGGCCTCGGGCGCGTGCTGCTGGCGGTGACCGCCGATCACGGCGTCGCGCCCATCCCCGGCGCGGCGCGGGAGGCGAAGCTTCCTGCCGGCGCCTTCGACGAGGCGGCGATCGAGGGGGCCGCGCAGCGGGCGCTCGCCGCGGCGTTCGGTCCCGGCAAGTGGGTCACGGCGCTGGTCGAAGCCAATCTCTATCTCGACCTCGCCGCTCTCGACGCCCACCAGGTCAAGCGCGCCGCCGCCGAGGAGGTCGCCGCCGCCGCCGTCGCCGGCCTGCCGGGCATCTACGCGGCGTACGGCCGCGCCGCCATCCTCGAGGGGCGCCTGCCGCCCACCGACATCGCCCGCAGGGTCGCGCGCAGCTTCCATCCCAAGGTGAGCGGCGACGTGGTGCTGGTGAGCGAGCCCTTCTGGGTCCCCGGCAAGCTCAGCGGCACCACCCACGGCAGCCCCTACGCCTACGACACCCAGGTGCCCCTGCTGCTGGCCGGCCCGGGGGTGCGTCCCGGCCGTTACGCCGGCCGCGTCTCGACCCTGGACCTGGCCCCGACGCTGGCCGACCTGCTGGGAGTCCTGCAGCCCGCCGGCTGCGAGGGCCGGGTGCTCTCCGAGGCCGAGGCGCCCGGCAAGCGAGGGCCGCACCAACTCGTGCAGCATTAGGTCAGGGCTATCGCAAGGGGTCGGCCCGATGGGACTGATCGCGTTTCGGAATCCTTTCAAGGTCCTGGCGGCCGGGGAGCGGATCGCCGTCGATCGGGTCTTCATCCTGGTCGCGGGGTTTTCCGCCGCAGGGCCTGCGCAAGGCCCGGAAGGCCGCCAGCACGCCGTGGTCGATCGCGATCGTGATCCGAGTCCTGCCTCAGGCGACGGCTGCTTGCAACTTCGCCAGATGGGCCACGTCTTGGCGCGCCTCGCACCGGTGAATTCATATTCCTTCCGCATGCTGGCGCCTCTCCCACTCTCAGCTCTGGCCAGCTATGCAAAGGGACGAGCCTTACGCTCCGCCTAATTATGGGCGAGCACCTCAAGAAGGCGCGCCTCGACCCCCTGATCGTGGTGAACGCACTACACGAACTTGGTGTACACTGGTGTTGTGTATAGAGGGCCTCTTATGAAGAACATCACCCTAAGCGCCGACGAAGATCTTATCGAGGCCGCACGCGCCCGCGCGCGGGCGGAGCACACCACCCTGAACGAGCAGTTCCGCCGTTGGCTGGGCGAATACACCCAGCGCGAGAAGAAAGCGGACGCAGCATTGGCGGTGATTGACGAGCTGCGCGGCAAGCTGCGCACCGGAGGGCGCCGCTTCACGCGTGGTGAGATGAATGAGCGCTGATTTTCTCGACTCAAACATCTTCATCTATCTGTTCGACGAGACCGACGAACGCCGGCGCGAGATCGCCCGGCGCCTCATCCACGAGGGGATCGAGTCCGGCGACGCCTGCATTAGTTTCCAGGTAGTTCAGGAAACCCTTGCCGTTCTGACCGGCAAGCTGAAGAAGCAGGCCACTCCCGCCGAGGCGCGCCGCTTTCTCGCCGGTGTCCTGGCGCCGCTCTGGCGAGTGATGCCGAGCCCAGCGCTTTACGCACGAGGTCTGGAGCTACGGGAGCGCTATGCATTCGGTTTCTACGACGCATTGATCGTCGCCGCCGCGATCGAGGGAGGCTGCACGCGTCTCTGGAGCGAGGACATGCAGAACGGGCTGAGGGTCGATCGTCTGACGATCCGCAATCCCTTCGCGGAGCCCTCGGCCTAATCATGCTTCTTATGGGCGCAGAGGTCGTCCTTTCTTCCACATGGGCCATGTCTAGACCCACCATACAAATCTAGCCGGCCAGCTCAGCCGGCGCTTCCAGTCAGTTCGCGGTAAGCGAAGGCAGCTTCTGACGCCGCGCGGCGCGGTGCCAACTGGGGAGGAGAAGCTCGATGATGATTCGCGATCGATGGATGGTTCTGGTGTAGCGAGTGGCCATGGCGCTCTTCGTCGTCCCGGATGCGAAGCGCGCGGCGCACGGCCTGGGGTGGACGTTGCGGCGGTCAAGTTGGTATATCAGGGGATTGCTCGCCAAGATCTGGGACGTCTCGGGTAACCAGGGTGAGGAATCCGGTCCCGCAAGCGGATCACAAAAGGGCCACGCAACCCCAGGGATGTGTGGTAACACCTCGCCCCATTACCGTGGAGGCAGGGTGTGGTCCGGCATTGGCTGGATTCGGATCAGAGCGGGAGAGTGACGACGGCCCGCTGCGCCGGTTTGCCGGAAGGACCGCGCTACTCGGACCGGAGCGCCGCAACCGGGTCGACCGTCGCGGCGCGCTGCGCCGGCACATAGCTCGCGAGCATCGCGACCGACACCAGGCCGGCGGTCACGCCGGCGAAGGTCAGCGGGTCGACGGCGCTGACGGCGAAGAGCAGCGACGTCATCAGGCGCGTGAGCACCGCCGCGCCGGCGACGCCGAACACGACGCCGACGGCGGCCAGCCGCAGCCCCTGTCCGACGAACATGCGCGTCACCACCTCGTGCCGGGCGCCGAGCGCCATGCGGATGCCGATCTCGCGGGTGCGCTGGGACACCGCGTAGGCGATGACGCCGTAGAGGCCGGCGACGCCGAGCAGCAGCGCCATCGCGCCGGCAAGCGACAGCATGACCAGCGTGAACGAGGTGCGCGCGAGCGATCTGTCGTAGATCTCGCGCAGCGTGCGGACACCGGCGAGCGGCAGGTTCTTGTTCACGCTCCACACGGCGCGGCTCACCTCGTTGAGGAGGCCGCTCGCGCCGGCGCGGCCGCTGCGGATCGCGAACGCGACCGTGCGGGGCGCGAAGACGCGGTCGCCTTCGAAGTCCCCCACCAGCAGCGGCCAGCAGACGAAGGTCGGGGCTTCATGGTCCACGCCGTTGATCCGCTCGTCGCCGACGACGCCGACGACCTCGCGCCAGGGCGACTTGAGAGTCTCGCGGATCTGCTTGCCGATCGCCGCCGCCGGATCGTGCCACAGCTCGCGCGCGAGGTTCTTCGAGACGAGCACCACGCGGCGCTTGCCGTACACGTCGTCCCAGGTGAAATCACGTCCGGCGATGAGCGAGGCGCCCATCGTCTTCAGCAGTCCGGGCGCGATGAACTTGAAGTTGCGCAGCGGCGGCAGCTTGCCCTCGGCGTAGGTCTTGTCCTGCGCGAAGACCGGATCGGTCCAGGTGTTTCCATCCATCGGGATCGCGCTCGTCAGTCCCACCGCGGACACGCCGGGGACCGCCGCGATGCGCTCGGCGATGCGCTGCTGCATGCGGACTGTGTCCGCGCCCTCCGCCACGGCCGAGGAAGGAATCGAGATCCTGAGCGTGAGCACCTCCTCCGGCCGCGTGAACCCGGGCTCGACCTGCCGCAGCGCCCGGAAGGTGCGGATCATCAGGCCGGAGCCGACGAGCAGCACGAGCGCCAGGGCGACTTGCGTGACGACGAGCAGGTTGCGCGCACGGTGGCGCTCCTTGCCGTCACTCAGCGTGCGCCCGCCCGCGCGCAGCGCCGCGCCGAGACGCGGGCCGGCATACTTGGCGACCGGGATGACGCTGAACAGCGCGCCCGCAAGCAGCGAGATCACGAAGGTGAAAAGCAGCACCGAGCCGTCGATCGTGATCTCGTCGAGCCGCGGCAGGTCCGCCGGCGCGAGCGCGGCCAGCAGGCGCACGCCGGCGTAGGCGAGCGCGAGCCCGGCGATGCCGCCGATCAGGCTGAGCACGCAGCTCTCGGCCAGCAGCTCGCGCGCGATCCGTCCCCACCCGGCGCCGAGCGCCGCGCGGACGGCCAGCTCCTGCTCGCGGCCGCTGGTCCGCACCAGCAGCAGGTTCGCGACGTTCGCACAGGCGATCAGCAGCACCAGCCCGATCGTCCCCGCGAGCACCCAGAGCACGCGGCCGACGTCGCCCACCAGGTCCTGCTTGAGCGGCTTGAGCGCCGGCCCCAGCCGCGCGTCGAAGAACATCTTGGCGTTGAACCCGGGGAACGGCGGGAAGGAACGGATCGCGACTGGAATCAACCGCGTCAAATCGGCTGTCGCGCGATCGAGCGTCACCCCGGGAGCGAGGCGCGCGAGGGCGTGGTAGCTGAAGTTGCCGAGGACGGCCTTGTTGCGGTCGAGTTGCAGCGGCATGAACGCCGAGGCGTCGCGATCGAGAAACCGGAAGGTCTCGGGGAGCACGCCGATCACCTCGCGCGGCTTGCCGTTGACGAGCACGCGCCGTCCGATCGTCTTAGGGTCGGCGCCGAACCGCGACCGCCAGTAGCCGTAGCTCAAGATCATCGTCGCCGCGCCGCCCGGCGCGTCGTCGGCGCGCGTGAACAGGCGTCCGCGCAGCGGCGTCACCCCAAGGATGGGCAGCACGCCGTCGGTCACGTCGACCGTGCGGATCTCTTCCGGGTCGCCGACGCCGGTGACGCTGTCGGTGTCGCCGCGCCACAGACCGACGTCCTTGAAGGTCTTCGCCTGCTCGCGGTAGGTGAAGTACAGGAACGGCGCGGCGCCCGCGCTCTTCAGGTTGACCCCCGGTGCGGAATGATCGACCGCCACGAGAGCCTCGGGATGGACGTACCGCAACGGCTTGAGCAGGATGCCGTTGACGACGCTGAAGATGGCGCCGTTGGCGCCGATGCCGAGCGCCAGGGTCAGCACCGCGATGGCGGTGAAGGCCGGGGCTTTGAGGAGGCGGCGGAGCGCATGCTTGATCAGCATGACTCATCATACGGTCCTTCCGCCCGCGAAGTTTCTCGCCGCGTCGCTTACGCCGCGCGCAAGCCGAGCCCGCCTTGGCTCGCGCGATCCTGGACGCGCCCAAGATTTGCCAGACCGCTCCGAGCGTCGACGGCCAGGACGAGGCGATCACCGCGGCTTTGGCGGCGCCCGCGCTGGCTCCCGAACTGATCGCCTATTAGCGGGCTACCGGGCGTAGGACTCGAGATAGCCGCAGGCGGGACAGCGGTAGGTCACGATCTGACGCTGGTCCTTGCCGCCGAGCTTGAGCCCGAACCAGACGCTCGGCTCGGGAGTGCCGGCGACCCAGCTGCTGACGAGGGCGGCACCTTGGGCGTGATCAGGAACGAATCCTTCCTCCATCTCGGTCCGGCACTTGGGGCAGCTCGGGCTGGGCATGGCAATGGTTCCGGGAAGAGGGGCGATGGTTGCAAAGGGCGGGCGACGCGCGCGGAGCGTAGCACGCGGCGGACGTGAGACGCGGGGCGGCGGCAGGGGAGCAGCGGCCGCCCGGAGGATGCCTGCTCGGCGGTCGCGGTCCGTGCGCCAGCGGCGCCATGCTCTCGAGCCGGTCAAGCTGCCTGCAGCACGAAGCTGACGCGCACCGCATCGAATGGGAAGACAATCTTACCCTCGGTCCGATGCAAGATCCCGGCGTCGAGGAGAGCATGGACGTCGCGGTGCACCGCCTTGACGTCCCGTTCGACCTGGCGGGCCGCTTGGCGTAGCGTCATGGGACCGGCGCCGGTCATCGCCGAGAGCAGCTCCCAGCGCTTCTGCGTGAGCACTTTGAATAATAGAGCCGGAGTCTCGAAGCTGATGAACGTTCCTTGGGGCTTCCCTTCGAAGGCGCGCAGCAGCCGGCGATTCGTTTCCTCCCGAGAGGAAACCTCTAATGTAACGGTCCTCATATCACGGTCTCCAATGGTTGACTTCCTTCCAGAAGTCGGCCAGCAGCTGGGCCGAGCTTGTGAAGGAATAGGAAGTCTCCACCCCTTCGAGATGTTTGTGATCTCCCTTACCCGCCTCGTTGTCGTAGCGCAGCACGCACTTGCTCTGCACTACCAACGCCAGGCGATACTTGAGTCGATGCACGCTGCCGGGAACGGGCGTGGGAACCTGCCAAACCACGAGCTCCACGAACGAATCCTCGGTTAAGACTCGGCGCTCTTGGAGCAATAGCTCGGCGCCCATGTTGGACACTATGACAACACCGCGGCCCGTTGTCAATGTCTCCAACGTGGTGACGCGCCGGCTCTACAGCTAATGCCGGAGGGTCAGCCCGCCAATCCCATCCTCTTTAACGGCGCACCGTTCTGGGCTGGCTCTTTCGAGATCGAGGCGCCGCTCCTCGGGCTGGTGGCCGCGACGCCCGCCTGCGTGCCTTCGGCGACCATCGCCTGCCTCTACAACCGCTTCAAGATCGCCGTCACCTACGGCGCCCGCCCGGCGAGCGGACTGTGATACTGTGGCCTCATGCGCAATATCACAGTCGCAGTCCCAGAAGAGACCTATCGCAAGGCGAAAATCCGGGCGGCTGAGCTCGACACTTCCGTGAGCGCCTTGGTGCGCGACTTCCTCGAGCAGGTGGCGGAGACGGAGTCGGATTTCGAGCGGCGCCGCCGGCTCCAAGACGAGGTGCTTGCCACCGTGACTCGCTTCCGGGCCGCCGACCGACTTAGCCGCGACGAGGCGCACGACCGCCGTGCGATTCGTTGACACCAATATTCTGCTCTACGCGGCCAGCACCGATCCCCGCGAGACGAAAAAGTCCCGCACTGCCCTCGCTCTGCTGGACGCGACCGACCTGGCGCTGTCGGTGCAGGTACTGCAAGAGTTCTTCGTTCAGGCCACGCGGGCGTCCCGCGCCGATCGCCTCAGCCACGCCCAGGCTGCCGCCCTTGTCGAGGCTTTCCTGCGCTTCCCCGTTCAGGAGACGACCCCGGCGGTGATGCGCGACGCGATTGCTATCTGCGAGCGTCACCGCCTCTCTTACTGGGATGCAGCGATCCTCGCGGAGGCCCGTGCCCTTGGCTGCGACGTGGTCCTCTCCGAGGATCTGGCGCACGGCCTAAGCTACGACGGCGTGCGAGTCGAGAATCCGTTCCAAGCTCGCGCTTGAACCGCCCTGGCGTGCGACCCGCGCCCGGGTTCCCACGACCCTTCGGCGAACCCGCCTGAAGCGCGCCGGTCCGGCGCGAGCCGCCTTCATACGATTCTGAAGGTGGCGCGCCTCAGCCGAAGTCGGTCCCCCGCTCGCGCAGCGTTTCCTCTTCATACAGCCGCACCCGCGCGCGCATGACGCCGGCACGGGGCCCGCATCGCATTCCATCGCTCGGGCACGGCACGAGCTCACGCCGGCTCGGCTCCGCCGAATCCCTGACCGCCGGCCCTGCCGTTCCCTATCCGAAGATCTCGCTCAACGTGATGCGGAGACCGGCGAGCAACGGGGTCTTGAGGACGTCGCCCGCGGCGTGCGACAGGGACGCCTCGAGTGCCAGGCGCCCCCCGGCCGTCAGGCGGTAGACTTCGAGGGTGTCCGCGGCGGGATCGGCGAGCCAGTACTCCCGCACGCCGTGCTTCTCGTAGAGGCGGAGCTTCTTGACCCGGTCGATGCGGGCGCTCGACGGCGAGAGTACCTCGATCGCGAGGTCGGGAGCGCCCTCGACGTAACGCTCTTGCAGCCGGGATGCGTTGGCCAGCGAGACGTAGAGCACGTCGGGCTCGACCACGTCGAACTGCGAGAGCAGCACGTCGAGCGGCGCCATGAAGACTTCCCCGAGCGCGCGGGGCCGGACGAAGGTCTCGATGGCGAACGCGAGACGGAAAGCGACCCGCTGGTGCCGCCTTGTCGGAGCCGCGCTCACGATGTGCTCGCCCTCGATCAGCTCGTGCCGCAGGCGGTCCTCCGGCAACCGCAGGAGGTCCTGGTAGGTCATCTTGGTCGGCGCGGAATGGACCGTCATGCGCTGTCCCTCCCTCGCGTCGATGCTAGTCCCTCATCTGGTATAGACGCAAACGGCAAGGACGGGCACGCGAAGATGCGGCGCGGGCCTGCGGGCCGCACGGTCGAAGCGGCCGCACTGCAACGGCTAGGCCGAGCGCAATCTCCTGACCGCTGCGCCCAGCAAGCCACCGATCGTCCCCAGCACGATGCCAGGCAGGACCATCAGGAACGGCAGCGTGAGGACCTCCTCGAGGCCGCCGCTGCCACGGATCGCGGCCATCGTCACCGGGTCGTGCCAGCCAGCAAGCAGGGTCACGGCACCCATGACCTCGATCGGGGCGGCAATGGCGGCGGTCGCGACGCCAATCACCGGGCCGGCGGCGTACGAGCCGGAGCGTGATGCCGCCCAGAACCCTGCAAGCAGCACGATGCCAGCGCCCACCAAGGTCGAAGCATTCGCTCGCGCATGGAAGTCCGCCGGTGGCACCAGCCAGTCCAGTGCCGTGCGAGCAAGGAAGGCGGCTGCGAACGACGCCGCCCACAGGCGAGCGTTTCGCCACACGAACCCGAGCGCCTGCGTCACGTACCAGAGATCTGCCCGGCGCCGTCCGCGCGCGGGACGAACGCTCTCGCGGTAGTGCTCGAGGAGGTCGCCGGACACGCTCTCGAAATCGCCGGGGTCGAGAAAGGATCGCAGCCAGGCCTCGGCCCAGCCAGGAGGCGTCGCGTCGACACTCATGCGCATCCTTTCAGCGGCCACTCGAGGCCGCGCCACAGATTGTCGCTGGCCGCCCGGGCGTCATTGAGCGCGCGCAGGCCACCGGGCTGCAAGCGATAGAATCGCCGCGCCCGGCCGCCGCGGACCGGTGTGCCTGACCCCAGGCTGGACGCGATCAGGCTCTTCCTCTCCAGCCGAACGAGAGTGGCGTGCACGGCACCAACGGCAACGTCGCGCTCCAATCGCTCCTGTACCTCGTTGAGAATCGCACGGCCGTAGGCACCGTCTCCCAGCCGGACGATCGCCAGCAACACCGCCTGTTCGAACGAGCCAAGAACCTCAGCCACACCTACATTGTAGACAACGAGCGGCCGCATCGTCAAGCCAAGCGTTCCCGGCCTTCCCGGCCGGCCCGGCCGCCCCGATATGGCCCGACGCCGCGCCGGCTTCGCCGCGCCTGTCCGCGCTCGTCCGCGCCAGTCCGCGCTTATCCGAAGATCTCGCTCGACTCGATGCGGAGACCGGCGAGGAGCGGGGTCTTGAGGACGTCGCCCGCGGCGTGCGACAGCGTCACCTCGAGGGCCAGGCGCCCCCCGGCCGTCAGGCGGTAGACTTCGAGGGTGTCCGCGGCGGGATCGGCGAGCCAGTACTCCCGCACGCCGTGCTTCTCGTAGAGGCGGAGCTTCTTGACCCTGTCGATGCGGGCGCTCGACGGCGAGAGCACCTCGACCGCGAGGTCGGGAGCGCCCTCGACGTAACGCTCTCGCAGCCGGTGGGCGTTGGCCTTCGAGACGTAGAGCACATCGGGCTCGACCACGTCGAGCTGCGAGAACAGCACGTCGAGCGGCGCCATGAAGACCTTCCCGAGCGCGCGGGGCCGGACGAAGGCCACCAGTGCGACCGCGAGATTGAGGGCGACATCCTGATGCCGCAGGGTGGGGGCCGGGCTCACGATGTGCTCGCCCTCGATCAGCTCGTGCCGCAGGCGGTCCTCCGGCAACCGCAGGAGGTCCTGGTAGGTCATCTTGGTCGGCGCGGAATGGACCGTCATGCGCTGTCCTCCCTCGCGTCGATGCTAGTCCCTCATCTGGTATAGACGCAAACGGCGGCGGCGAGCGGTAGTGGGGTCGCGCGAGCGCGCGCTGCGGCCTGGCGGGCTCAGCGTGTGGACTTGCGCGCCGCGCGGTCGAAGCCTGGCGCGATGGCCTTGCCGAAGGCATTGCTCAGCATGGTGCGCAGCATCTCGCCGGTGTTCATGCGGGGCGCGTCCAGGGTGCCGGTGATCTCGGTGCGCAGGACCATGGCGTCGCTCTTCTTGTTCTCCATCAGCTCCGCCAGCCCGCCGATCAGCTTGTCCTTGAGCTTGGCGACGAACGGCTTGCCGCGGTCCGCCTTGGGGCCGTCCAGCTTGACGTCGTCGAACATCGCCTTGACGTAGCCGTTCAGCCGGCGGTCCTTGACCGTGAGCTGCGAGTACAGCGAGACCGTGCCGCCGGTCGCGACGGTCCGCTTGTAAGCGCGCAGCAGGTCGTTGAACACCGGCAGCTGGGCATGTTCGATGGCAACCTCGGCGCCCAGGTCGGAGGCGGCCGGCCGGAAGGTGGCGTCGGCCTTGGCGTTGCCGCCGCCCATGAACCGCCCGCGCAGGCGGAACACCGCTCCTTCCGGGCGCATGCTGGCGACGCGGTTCGACATGCCGAGGACCTCGAAGCTCGCCCGGTCCATGTAGATGCGGTAGGGCGGCTGGGTCGACCGGTTGACGAAGCCGACCTGGGCGTCCGTCAGCAGGAGCCGATGGAGACGCATCTCGATCGAGGACGTCTCGGCTTCCTTGGCCGCCTCCACCATCTTTTCGCGGCGATGTTGCTCTTCGTCGGCGGTGGCGGCCGTGTGGACGTAGTCGAACCGCACGCCCTCGAAACGCGCCAGGGCGACGTCGATCAGCTTGAAGCGCGGTCCATACTCGAGAACACCGTTGGACCACAGCAGACCGCCCTGCATCTCATAGTACGGCTTGCCGAACTGCCACACCAGGTCCAGCGGCACCTTGTCGATCCGGTAGCTGGCGTGCCAGGCAGGGAACGGATCGGAGAGGAAGTTGGCGTTGCCGTCGACCACGCCGTAACCGGTACCCAAGATGCGGCCCTCGGTATGGACCGGCGACGGGTAGACGCGGTCCGCGTAGTGGAGGTTGCGGATGTTGGTGGCGCTGAGCGTCCAATGCGTGACCTCGAGCGGCCGCGAGGGGTCCTCGTCGTCGACGTAGGTGAGAGAACCGTCCCGCACCTCCATGCTGTTGATCTTGAGCGGATAGATCGCCTCGAGCGCCGCCTGCCAGCCGCGCACCCCGAGCTTGATCTGCCTGATCCTCTCCTCGTGCAGCTGCTCGACGTCGAGGTGGAGGTGCGGGCGATCGAAGACCGCGTCGCCCACCAGGTGGCGGTCGAGCAGCGTATGCCATTCCACGTTGAGATGGAGCCTCTCGATCTTGGCCACCGGCGGCTCGGGGTGTGCCTGCTGGCGGATCACCACGTCGAGCAGCGTCAGCGACAGCCGCAGCGGGCCGGCGTGGGCGTGGCCGAGCTGCACGCTGTAGCCGTGCATCTGCTGGTTCATCTTTGCTTCCAGCTGCCGCCGCAGCGGCTCGTCGGCGGCGCGGAACCCGTAGTGCAGCAGCAGGATCACGGCGGCGAACGCCATCGCCAGCAGCAGGAAGATCCGCTCGCCGCGTCCCATCGGCTCGCGGCTCCGGCGCAGCGGCGACGCCAGCCATCCCGCCGCCCGCCGCGGCCAGGCCGCCGGCCGGCGGCTCGGCTCGTGGTTCGTCTGGCGTGCTCTGCGATGCGCCAACGCCTGCTCCTCTGTCCCCTCGGTTGGTCCCACATGGGCCGGGCGCGCGGACCACGCCGGCTCTTCAACTCCACCGGTGCAATGCGCCTGCCATCGGCGCCCGCTGGCGCCGGCCGGCGCCCCATCGCAAGCCGTTCGCCTTCAGCCGCTTGAATTCAGACGCTTGGATTCAGTGGCGGCGGCGCCCGCTCACATCGCGGAGCTGCCGAGGCGGAAGCGCAGGAAGAGCATCCACCCCGGCACCCAGTCGGCGCCGTAACTTGGCTCGAGCCGCAGCGGCACGTGCGCGACGCTGAGGTCGAAGCCGGCGCCGGTGCGGTAGGCCTCGCCGACCAGGAAGTCGTAGACGTAGCCGCCGGCGAACTTGGTGACCACCGCAACCGGTTGCCCGCCGCCTCGCTCGTCGTGCAGGGTGAGGTCCTTGACCGTGGGCAGGCCGATGACGTCGGCGGCGAGCTCGTCGTTTTCGAGCTCCTCCATCCGGTAATACACGGTGTGGCGAGCGAGGAACGCCGCCGTCCCTTCGAAGAGGTAAGCGTTGGTGGTGCGGCCCGGCCGCCGCTGGTTGCGGCCCCAGGCAAGGGTGGACTGCAAGTTGCCGTTCTCGGCCAGCGGCACGTTGTACATGACCGACACCGTCGAGCGGTTGACGTCGACGTTGGGCGCGAGCTGTTCGGGGCTCTTGAGGTGCCCGAAGCTGCCCTGTACCGAGAGGCTAGGATCGGGTTGGTAGGAGACGCGAAACGAATAGGAGTCCAGGCTGGGGCTCTCGATATCGGCGCGGTGCTGGTCGGGCTCGCGGCCGCGGAAGGCCGAGGCTTCGAGCTTGAGGTCGTCGAGCGTCCAGCCCAGGGTGGTGACGCCGTAGCTGACGTGGGTCGAGTCGAGCCAGTGGTGCGAGAGCGGCGTCTCGGGGTTGTCGATCGCCGAGAAGCGGTGCATGTAGGTGGGCGGCCCCAGGGCCGGCTCGCCGGGCAGGCCCACGTACACGAACAGCGAGCTGTCGCTCCGCAGCGGCAGGCTGTAGGTGGCGGCCAGCTCGTCGAAGAGATCGTGCGGGTGCTGACGGTCCACCAATTCGGTCCTGCCGTTGGCCGTCTCGCCGGTCTGCAGCAACAGCGGATAGCCGTTGCGGCCGATCGTCCAGGGCTCGAGCGAAAGCATGGCGCGCAGGCCCAGGCGGCCGGGACCCAGCTCGCGGGTCGCGATGCTCATCAGGTGGTTGGAGCTGAACCACTTGCTGCCGCCGCGCTTGCTTTCCTGGTCGTCGTAGACCGCGAAGACCTGGCCATGGAGCATCAGTGCCCAGGGGCCGCGCTGCGTGAACAGCGCCTCGTGGGGCGAGGACTCGGGCTGCCAGGACGTGCCCGACGACTCGCGCGTCATCGCGTAGGGACCGAGCAGTCCCGTCATCGCATGCATCCCGTGCATGGCGTGCATGCCGCTCGTGCCGCTCATGCCGGACGGCTCCTGCATGTCGTGCACACCCGGAGCGTCGTGCCCGCCGGCTTCGCCGCCGTGCCCCTCCATCCCCGGCATGTCCTGCATGTCGGGCATGTCCCCGTGATCCGGGTGGTCCGGCGCAGCCGGCGGCGGCGTGGATGGCGACTGCCCGGCGGCGGCCTGGGCCGAGGAAGCTGAAGACGTTGCCACCAGCGAAAGCGCTGCTTGCGCCGTGGGAGCCGAAGACGCCGCCAGCAGCGAAGGCGCTGCCAGCAGCGTTGCCTGCGCCACCCAGATCCTGAGCTCGAGTCCCATTGGCGGCTTTCTCGCGTGCTGACGCGACCGCGAGACTATCATCGCCCCGGCTGCCGCCGAGAGGCCGCCGGCCGGCAGCGGGCACCCACGGGCAGCGGGCACCCGCCGGCAACGGCCGCCCGCCGGCAGCGGCCACCGTGGCGGCGGATGCGGCGGCGGTTGCAGCGGCAGCCGCGGCCCTGCTTAGTGGACTGCGTCGTAAATCCCGCATCCCATCCGCCGGCCCTCCGCGTCCCCGGCGGCGTTGCGACCTGCCGGGAGTGCCGCAATGGCTGGTGGCTGCGGCCGCCTCCTCGACATAGCTTCGACTATGCCTGCGTCGGCGCGCCTGGCCGGGAACGTGGATGGCTCGGCGGCTGGGACACTGGATTTACGACGCAGTCCACTACCTCGGAGACGCCGGCGCGGGCCGGCGCCATTCGGCGAGCAGGCCGCCGGCGCCCAGCACCAAGCCGCCCGCGACGATCAGCAGGCCGGCCAGGGCCCGCAGGTGCTCGGACGGCGACACCGGCGGGAGCGAGTTGACGATGCCGGGGGTTTGGTGGGGCGGCGGCAGCGCCGCGACCACCAGCCGCGTCAGCGAAGCGTCGTGGGGGATGGTGTACAGCCCGACCGCCAGCAGCAGGAAGCCGAGCGCAGCCGCCTGCAGCGTCAGCGGGGTGCGCCCCGGCCGGCCCAGCTCGCGCCCGACCACGCTCCGGCTGTAGCCGTAGGAGAAGTAGATCGCCATGCCGACCACCAGCCAGCCGATGAAGCGCCACCAGGAAGCGGGGGGCAGGAACACCATCAGGTAGATGCAGGACAGCGCCCCCAGCGTCGGCAGCAGCCAGGGGCCCAGCGGCACGCGGAAGGGCCGCGGCCGTTCGGGTTCCTTGTAGCGCAGCACGACGATGCCGATGCAGACCAGCACGAAGGCGAAGAGGGTGCCGATGTTGGTCAGCTCGACGACCTCGTTGATGTTGAGCATGCCGGCGAACAGGGCCACGGCGACGCCGGTGATCAAGGTCGTGACGTGGGGCGTGCGGTAGCGGGGATGGACGCGCGCCGCCCACTGCGGCAGCAGGCCGTCGCGCGCCATGGAGAAGAAGATGCGCGGCTGTCCCAGCTGGAAGACGACCAGCACCGAGGTGGTGGCGAACACCGCGCCGAGCGAGATGAACGCCGCCGGCCACCTCATGCCCAGCGACGAGAAGGCGGCGGCGAGCGGCTCCGCGCTGCCCAGCTTCTGCCACGGCACCATGCCGGTGAGCACGATCGCCACCGCGATGTAGATCACGGTGCAGATCACCAGGCTCGAGATGATCGCGATCGGCATGTCGCGCTTGGGGTTGCGGGTCTCCTCGGCGGCCGTCGACACGGCGTCGAAGCCGATGTAGGCGAAGAAGATGATGGCGGCGGCGGCCGAGATGCCGCGCAGGCCGTTGGGCGCGAACGGGTGCCAGTTGGCGGGCTTGACGTAGAAGGCGCCGAGGCCCACGAAGACGGTGATGATGATGAGCTTGAGGACCACCATCGAGGAGTTGAACCAGGCGCTCTCGCGGATGCCGATCACCAGCACCCAGGTGACCAGCATGACGATCCCGAAGGCCGGCAGGTTGAAGACCAGCGGCAGGCCGCCGAGGCGAGGCGCCTGGGCCAGCGCCCGCGCGCCCTGCGCCACGGCGTCCCCCAGGGTGGCGGGATCGATGCCGGCGGCGCGCGCCGCGGCCACCTGGTGTGCCGATTCGAGCGCGCTGCGGAGGTCGGTGGCCAGCCAGTCGGGGAACAGGATGCCGAAGCCGCGCAGCAGCTCCTGGAAGTAGCCGGCCCAGGAGATGGCGACGGCGACGTTGCCGACGGCGTATTCGAGGATCAGGTCCCAGCCGATGATCCAGCCGATCAGCTCGCCCAGGGTGGCATAGGCATAGGTGTAGGCGGAGCCCGAGATCGGCACCATCGAGGCGAACTCGGCATAGCACAGGGCGGCGAAGCCGCAGGTGATGGCGGTGATCACGAACGAGAGCACCAGGGCCGGTCCGGCGCCCAGGTGCTCGCCGCCGCCGGAGGCCGCGGTGCCGACGGTCGAGAAGATCCCGGCGCCGATGATCGCGCCGATGCCCAACAGGGTCAGCTGGACCGGCCCCAGGGTCCGTTTCAACGAGGTCTCGGGGGCATCGGTCGAGGCCAGGATGGCCCCCAGGGCCTTCGGTTGGAAGATGCCTCGCAGCAAGGTTCCTCCGTGTTCCTCCGTGTTCCTCCGCAAACGGCAAATCAAGATCGAATGCGGCGGCAGTCTGACACGCACACCCTCCGGGGGGAAGACCCCGGCCGGACCGGGGCCGGTTCCATGTGGGCTGCGACGCAAGGGGCTCTGAGGGGATCTTGCCGAGATCGAGGGGTGTTGCCTCGCCCCCTTTGAGTCGCAGCCCACATGGAACCGGCCCCGGTCCTCCCACCCCTCCTCGGGTCGTCGGGCTCTCCGGCGACCGTCCTTTGGGCCATGGGTGATTTGCCCTTCCATAGGACATTCCCAGTGGTCACCAACGAGCGCCCGACTGCGATGCCTTCCAGGTCTAGAATGGGCGCAGCGATGGAGCCGAAGATCGTCGGAGATGTCGCTGACCTGGAGATCATCTCGCGCGGCGTCTCAGTTCGAGTCCGGAGGCGACTTCACAAGCACTACGGCCAGGGGCGGTGGCGAAAGCTCAAGGGTATTGCCAAGGTTCGGCTTCCGGACGGGTGCGTGATGCTTGCTGAGGTACACTGGTATGAGGCCCATGGCGTGGGGCGTAGGGAACTCAAGATCAAGCGCCTCCTGGAGTCTTCGAGTGAGTAACGATACGTTCGTCCTTTGCATCGACAACCGAGGCTACGGTGCGTCCTTGGAGCAGCGCAAGGTCTATCGTGCGATCAGCGATCCGGGAGCCGAGAAGCACGCCATGATCCGGGTCGTCGACGATTCCAGCGAGGATTATCTGTTTCCCGCGAAGCTGTTCGTCCCGATCGTGGTGCCGCAGGCCGCCGCGAAAGCCTTCCGCGCATCGCGCGAGACCCGGTCCTCCCGGCCCATCCGCCAGCGCCTTGCCACGGGCGCCGCGCCGCGGAGTGGACCCCGCCCATCGTCTCGGTCCACGGCGGTGGCGCCACGAGATCGTCGCCCTCGAAAACCTCGGACAACCGTCAGCTAAGAACGCAACCCCTCCGGGAGCAATCCACCCTCCGAAGGGAAGACCCGGCCAGACCGGAGGCAGGTCTCTCCCGTCCTCGGGGGTGATTTGCCCTCTCATGGGACAGTCCAAGTGGCCTCCACCGATCGCCGGAGAGCCCGGCGATCGCAGGAGGGGTGGAAGGCCCGGAGGGCAGGGCTCCCGTGGGCGGCGACTCAAAGGGGCGAGGCAATACCCCTCGACCTCGGCAAGATCCCCTCAGAGCCCCTTGCGTCGCCGTCCATGGGAGACATGCCCTCCAGGGCCGGCCGGGGTCTTCCCGCCGGGGTTTCCCTCCGAAGATACCCCCGGGTTGCAAAGGTGTTGGCAAGTACGCGTTTTTCAACTAGCATCGACTCCCTTGTCGGTGGAACCGGTATGCGCCCGACTCTCAGCCTTTGGCGTTCCCTTTTAGCAGGCTCTGGATGGCTCCCCAGGTACTCGGCCCGCCCTTTGCATTCATCCGCGCGCAGACGGATCGCGCGGGCGCCCGGGCCGGTGGAGGGCGGGGGGAACGGACTACTTGACAAGCATCGCTTCCAAGGTAAACTGGCGCGCCATGCTTCAAGAGCGGGTGGGGGTCGGCGCGCTCCGTACCTCCGTGGCGGCACCCGGCGGTGCCTGCCGCACCGCCTCTTCATCCCGGCTATTTTCAGGCGACGGCGGCCCGATGGCGGACGGCGCCGCACCTGCGGCACGGGCGTTTCGCTCAGGCCGCGGCAGTCGCCACTGCGACATGGCCCGCAGGCCGGAACCGGTACGGCGGCGCGGCCCTCTAAGAGGAGGGAAGAGGTGACGAATGCGTAGATCCCTGGTCCTCGCGGTGCTCACCCTCCTGGCCCTGCCGCTGCTCGCATTGCTCGGCGGCTGCCAGCGGATGGAGGCGCGTATCGAGCTGAAGAAGGGCAACTCCCTGTACCAGCAGGAGCAGTACAGCGCGGCCCTGGTGGCGTACCAGAAGGGCCTGCACCTGGACCCCTCGGACACCTTCGCCTGGCGATCGGTGGGGTTGTCCGCCCTGGCCCTCTACCGTCCCGGCGACGACAGCCCGAAGAACCTCGACTATGCCCGCGTCGCCACCGATGCGTTTGAGAAATATCTCAAGGACAATCCCGAGGACGCCAAGGTCCAGGATTACCTGATGTCGATCCTGGTCAACTCGAAACAGTACGAGAAGGCCCTTGCCTTCGTCGACCAGCTGCAGCAGCAGCACCCCGCCGAGGCCAACGATCCCAAGTGGAACAAGTACCGGGTGAACGTGCTGATCCAGGCCGGCCGCCTCGAAGACGCCGAGAAGCTGGCGTTGCAGGTCCCCGGACCCGAGCAGCCGGTCTCGCTCTATTCGATCGGCGTCGCGGCCTGGAACAAGGTCTACAACAACAACACCATCGACTACGCCACCAAGCAGCAGAAGGTGGAACTGGGGCTCCGCGCCCTGCGCAAGTCGGTCGAGATCAAGCCCGACTACTTCGACGCGATGTTCTATCTCGGCCTCATGCTGCGCGAGAAGGCGAAGCTCGAGACCGATGGCAACGCCCGCACCGCCGACGTCGATGAGGCCGAAACCTGGTTGAAGAAAGGCCTGGAGCTACGGAAGAAGGCGCAACCCGCCGCGCCGAAGCCCTCGGCTCAAGGCAAATAGGTGATCCGATGTTCGAGAGCTCGCTGATCGCACTGGACAAGAAGCGGAACAGCAGGGGTGTCCGCTGGTTCATCCTGGTCACCGCCATCACCGTCAACGTGATCGTGGCGGCCAGCCTCCTGTTCGCGGAGTACTGGTCGGTGGCGGCGGTCGAGGAGCCGCCGATCAACGTCGTGTTCATGAACGCCGCGCCGCCGCCCCCGCCCCCGCCACCCCCGCCGCCGCCGCCGCCCGCGGCTCCCAAGCCGGTGGTCAAGGAGGTCCAGGTCATCAAGCAGACCGAGCCGGTGCAGCCGGTGGTGGTGCCTGACAAGCTGCCCGAGCCCACCAAGGAGGCTCCCGTCGACACCAGCGGCGGCGTCGAGGGCGGCGTGCCCGGCGGCGTGCCGGGCGGCGTTGCCGGCGGCGTGCCCGGCGGCGTGGTCGGCGGCGTCGAGGGCGCCCCGGTGGACGACCAGCCGCTGCGCGTCGGCGGCGCGGTGACCAAGCCCGAGAAGATCTCGGCGCCGCCGCCGGTCTATACCGAGATGGCGCGCAAGGCGCGGCTGCAAGGCGTGGTCATCCTCGAGGCGATCATCGACGCCCAGGGCAACGTCGTCAACGCCCACATCCTCAAGGGAATGCCGATGGGCCTCGACCGCTCGGCGCTCGATGCCGTGCAGAAGTGGCGGTTCAGGCCTGCCACCCTGCAAGGCAAGCCGGTCAAGGTCTACTACACGCTCACCGTGAACTTTCAGGTGCAATGACACCTGGTTCCTATTGGTTCTAACGAGCTGACAAAGAGGAGAAGAGCATGGCCGGCTTCAGCATCGCAGCGATATGGGAGAACATGACTTGGATCAACAAGGGCGTGGTCGTCATCTTGATCCTGCTGTCGATCTGGACGTTGTACGTCTCGGTCGAGCGCTGGCTGCTGTTCCGCAAGGCGCGGAGGCAGTCGCTCGAGTTCGCCCGGCTGGCGACCGACCACCTCAAGCATGACCGGCCGCAGGCGGCCATCGACGCGGCGATGAAATACCCGCAGAGCCACCTCGCCAGGGTCGTGGCGGCAGGGCTGCAGTCCTTCCAATACGAGAGCTCGACCAGCCCGCTCTCGCAGGTCGAGATCGTCGAGGCCGCCGGCCGCGCCGTCGAGCGCGCCGCCCTGCTCACCACCTCCGACTTCAAGCGCGGCATCGGCGGCCTGGCGACGATCGCCACGCTCACCCCGTTCATCGGCCTGTTCGGCACCGTCATCGGCATCATCAAGGCGTTCACCGGCATGGCGCTGACCGGCTCGGGCGGCATCGGCGCGGTGTCGGCCGGCATCGCCGAGGCGCTGGTGTCCACGGCCCTGGGCCTCTTCGTCGCCATCCCGGCGGCCTGGATCTTCAACTACTTCACCAACCAGCTGGAGCGGTTGCAGGTCGAGATGTCGAACTCCGCCTCCGAGCTGGTCGATTTCTTCATGAAGCAAAGGAGCAGGAATGCTGCCGCGGCGCGTTAAACCGAACCTCGTCCAGGAGGTGAAGAGCCAGATCAACGTCACCCCCCTGGTCGACGTCTGCCTGGTGCTGCTGATCATCTTCATGGTGGTCACGCCGATGCTGCAGAAGGGCATCGACGTCGCCCTGCCCGAGACCAAGGTGCCCGAGAAGATGCCGGAGAACAGCAAGCAGCTGACCATCTCCGTCAAGCAGGACGGCAGCGTCTTCGTCAGCCAAAACTGGGTGCCCGACAGCCAGGTGGCGGGGACGCTCAAGGGTATCCACGATCAGACCCCGGACAAGGCGGTGGTGCTCAAGGGCGACCGGCGCCTCAAGTACAAGAAAGTGCGCGAGGTGATGAAGCTGATCAACGAGGCCGGCTTCAGCCGTGTCGGCTTGGTGGTCGAGAAGGTCAAGACCGGGACCTCGGTCTAGCCCGGTCCGGAAGATCCGCAGCGCCGGCGGCCCACGAGCCCCGGCGCGGAAAAGGAGCAGTGCCCGATGGCAATGGACGTGCAAGGCGGCGCCAGCGGCATCCGCAGCGACATCAACATCACCCCGCTCGTCGACGTGGTGCTGGTGCTGCTGATCATCTTCATGGTGGCCGTGCCGCTGCTGCAGATGGGCTATGCGGTGCAGGTGCCGCCCAAGGTGACGACGGCGACCCCGCAGCCCGACGCCGATCAGATCATCGTGCGCCTGGACGATCAGGGGCATGCCTTCATCAACAAGACCCAGGTCGAGATGGCCGACTTCCAGGGCCGGCTGCGCACCGCGCTGACCGGCCGTCAGAGCAAGGTGGTCTTCTTTGCCGCCGACGGCGAGCTGCCTTACGACAAGGTCGCGACCTTCATGGACCTGACCCGCGACGCCGGCGCTCAGAACCTGGGCATCGTGTTCGAGGACATGCGGCCGCAGCCGGTGCAGACCACCCGCTGATGCAGGGGCGCCCTGGCGGCAGGGCGCCGATGCTCAGACGGGCGCCGATGCTCCGGCGGGCGCCCTGCGGGCGCCCTCCCGGCGCTCAGGGTGGCGGCGGGGACCGTCGCGGCCTTAGGAGATGGCGGATCCGGCCCAGCAGCAGGTTGAAGGGGTTCGACCGCGATAGGAACGGCAGCACCGGCCGCCTGCGCACCCCGAGCTCGTGATGCAGCTCGAGCAGCTGCCGGTTGTCGCGTTCGATCTTCAGACCGTCGGCGACGGCCCGCACCGCGGCGCGGCGGTGATCGGCCAGCAGGTGGGTGCGCGCCAGGTTGAGGTAGTTCTCGGCCTGGTAGAATTCGAGCTTCACCGCGTGCTGGCAGAGCTTCAGGCCTTCCCCCAGCCGCTGCTGGCGCAACGCGATCCCATATCCCAGGTACGAGTAAACCAGGGCCGGCAGCGCTCCCGGACGCGCCTCCTGCTCGGCGATACGGGCCAGCGCCGGCAGGCCGTCCTTCCAGCCGCCGCGGCGGCAGCGCTCGATCGCGTCGCGCATGGCCTCGGTCATCTCGGCCGGACGCGCGCCGGTCGGCGCCAGGTCCGCGTCCGCGCCGAGGGCGGAACGAATGGCGTGCGTCGCTGGACCAGCGGCTTTGGAGTATGGCGATTTCAACATAGGTGAATGTATCGAATCCGTCGGTGGCTTGCAACCGGCGGATCTGCCCGGCCTGCCCGAGGTCGGCGGGACACCCCGGCGAGGTGGCCCACGGACGCGGCCGCCTTGCGCTGTCCCCATCCCTCGCGCCCCGACACAGCTAATAGATGAATGCCCGCTGCCGCACGGCCACCCCAGGGCCGCGGCAGCAGGCAGCGAGCAGCCGGCGCGCCGGGCACGCGCCCGGCAGGCGTCCGGAGCAGCGCAACCATAGGAGGCATCCATGAAACGGCAACCCAAGAAAGTCCATCTGTCGCGTGAAACCCTGCGCCACCTCGACGGGCGGCGTCCCTTGGATGGGCCGGTCGGCACCGAGCCGGACACCCAGCTGCCGAACAACTGCTACACCGCGTCCTGCCGTCCCCACACCTGCTGAGCGGCCGCCGGCTCGCCGACGGCCCGCTCCGGACGGGCGCAGGCGCGGCGCCGCGTGCCTGGCTGACGCCAGCGCCGACGCAGCGGCCCGACGCGTCCGGCCCCATCCGGGGCAGCGCAACCACGCAACATAGGAGGCACCATGAAACGGCAACCCAAGAGAGTCCAGCTGTCCCGTGAAACCCTGCGCCACCTCGAGGGGCGGCGTCCCTTGGACGGGCCGGTCGGCACCTATCCGGACACCCAGCTGCCGAACCACTGCTACACGGCGTCTTGCCACGGAATCTGCTGAGCGGCCGCCGGCGCGTGAGGCGCCGGTCCGAGCAGCGCGACAACGCAGCCACGCAACCCTTGGAGGCATCCATGAGAAGGCAACCCAAGAAAGTCCAGCTGTCGCGTGAGACCCTGCGCCACCTCGACGGGCGGCGTCCCCTGGACGGGCCGGTCGGCACCGAGCCGAACTCCGACCTGCCGAACAACTGCTACACGGCGTCCTGCCGCCCCGCCATCTGCTGAGCGCCGCCGGGCGGCCGCCGGTTCGCCGGCGGCCGTCCGGGGGGTAGTGGCTGGAGCCACCACCCGTCCGGGCGGTGACGGTCCCGCATGCTAGACTGACCCGGCGCTTCTCGGCGCGCCGCGGCCATCCGGGCATGAACGATCCGCAAGACCAGCCCACGGAGCTGACGCCCGAAGTCGACGAGCTCGCCGACCTCGCGCGGCGCATGAGCGCCGCCTCCCGCCATGACGAAGCGGCCGAGCTGTTGCTGCTCGCGCTGCGCCTCGACCCCAAGAACCTGTCGGTCAAGTTGGCGCTGGCCGAGGTCCGCAAGCTGCAGCAGCTCGAAGGCGGCGGCGACGGCCGCAGCCGCAGCCTGCGCGAGGTGCTGCGCGAAGGCTTCCGCCGCAACGCCATCGACGCCGCCCACTTCCTGGGGCTCGCCCACCTCTATGCCGAGCGCGGCGAGAACGCCAGGGCCATCGAGTGCCTCGAGGTGGCCAAGGCCAAGGACCTGGCCAACCCCGCGCATCACGCCCTGCACGGCCGGCTGCTGTTCCGCCGCAAGGACTTCGACGGCGCCACCGAGGAGCTCGGCAAGGCGCTGCGCCTCAACCCGTTCGACCGCGAGATCGCCGAAAGCCTCAGCCGCGCCGAGTACGAGCGCAAGCGGTTCGAGGCGGCGCTCGGGGCCACCGTCCATGCCTTCCTGCTGCTCAACGACGGCGACGACGAGGGCGGGCGCCGGCTGCGGCGGCGCATCCAGACCCTCAAGCAGATCCTCGGCTGGGGCAGCCGCGAGCTGGCGCAGGTGTTCCGCGAGCGCCAGGACGAGATCCATACCGCCTTCGACCGCCTCGAATGGCACCGCGAGCGCTTCCTCGAACAGGGCGGCTTCTCGCCGGGCACGAGCCTGCTGGCCAGCGCGACGTCGCCGCCCCCGCCGGCGCCCTCTCCCGGCGGGGCCGGCGGCCAGCTGCAGCTTGCCGCGCGCCTGCGCCGGCTCAAGCTGTGGGCGCACCTGACCGACGAGCAGATCTTCCGCCTGACGGTCGTGGTGCGCGAGGAGATCCACGAGACCGGCGGCCTGGTCTTCGCCCACCGCAGCCAGGGCCGCGACCTCTATCTGCTCGAGCACGGCGAGGTCCTCATCCAGCGGCCCACCGCCTACGGCACCTTCACGCTGGGCAAGCTCGAGCCCGGGAGCCTGTTCGGCGAGGTCGGCTTCATCACCGGCCTGGACCGCAGCTCCGACGCCAGCGCGCTCGCGCCCTGCCAGATCCTCCGCCTCGACGCCGCGGCGCTCGACTCGCTGATCGACGGCGCGCCCGAGCTGGGAGTCAAGCTCTTCTGGAGCTTCTGGCACAGCCTGGCGCAGAAGCTGCGCGCCACCAACGACCAGCTGAAGACCTTCTTTTCGTCCGACTCGCTGCCCGAAAACTTCCTGCGGCTGCGCAAGCGGCCGGCGCCGCCCGACCCGCTGGGGCCGCCGGCGGTCAAGGTGGAATCGACCGACAAGATCCGCCTCTTCCGCGAGCAGGGGCTGTCGCGGCGCGAGCTGATGACGCTCGCCACCTTCTCGAGAGAGGAGCGCTTCGCCGCCGGCGCCTCGCTGTTCCAGGAAGGCGACGAGGGCAACGAGATGTACGTCGTCCTCGAGGGCAAGGTGATGATCAGCAAGTTCATCCCCGGCGCCGGCGAGGAGGCGCTCGCCATCCTCGACCGCGGCGACTTCTTCGGCGAGATGTCGCTCATCGACGGCGAGCCGCGGTCGGCCGACGCCCGCGCCTACGGCGGCCCGCTCACCGTCCTCTCCCTGGACCAGGCGACGGTGCGCGAGATCCTGGCCATGGACCCCCACGCCGCGCTCGAGTTCATGCAGCTGCTCTGCCGCCTGGTCGCCAACCGCCTGCGCGAGATCGACGAGAAGGTGGTCGGCTGGCGGATCCTCTCCGGCGAGCGCAACGAAGGCGCCTCGGCGTAGAGCGAAACCCCGGCAACGCGACGCACGGGGTTTTTGAGCAGCCTGCTATCGCGGCGACCGGGTGAAGACGCGCTGCCACCAGCGCTCGAGCGGGGGCTGGCCGCGGTTCTCGGCTTCCGCTTCCAGCTCGGACACCGGCGCCGGCAGCAGGGCCAGGCGCCCCTTCTGCAGCTGCAGCAGCAGCAGGTCCATCTCCCGGCCGCGCAGGCGCGCTTCGCCGGAAAAGGCGTCGCCCAGGGTGGTCTTGCCGTCGAGGCGGACATAGAAGTCGCGGGCGCGGGCCGGCATCCGCTTCTGCTCTTCCGCTCCGGGCTCGGCCACCCAGACCGGCACCCAGCGCTCCAGCAGGTCGAGCGGCACGGCCATGTGGCGCTGCGCCACCAGGATCTGCTCCTCGGTCGCCTGCTCGAGCAGCAGGTCGTAGACGCTCATCTCGCGGGTCGTGCTGTCGAGCGGCTCGCCCACCGAAACGATGTCGAGCACCGCCGAGATCGCCAGCCGGTAGGCGCCTTCGAGGAAGCGGAAGTAGGAGCCGCGGATGACCCGGTACAGCTCCGCCAGGGTGCGCTTGCCGTCGAGCTCGGCGGCGATGCGGCGCTCGACCGGCGACAGGTCGCGGCCCGGCCAGGAGGCGCCGCGGCGCAGCACCATGTTGTCGTGGACGAAGAGCTTGCGGATGCGCCGGTACTCGTCGAGCCAGCGGGTGCCTTCCATGATCAGGCCCATGGCGTGGATGGGCTCGGGGAGGATCTCTTCCTCGGCCGGCATCTCGGCCTGGAAGTAGAAGACGCCGCGCTCCCACAGGAACAGGTCGCAGATCGTGTCCTCGATCTGGGCGCGCAGGGTCTGCTGCACCTTTTCAGGCGGCATCAGGCCGAGGTCGTTGAGCGCCGTTCCCAGGCGCACGCCCTGGGTGGTGCAATAGGTCAGCGCCTGGAAGAGCTGCTCCTGCTCCAGGTGCCCGTTGAGCAGCAGGTGCTGGCCGTAGTACTCGGCGGGGTCGTTGGACAGGCAGGTGATGACCTCGCCGGCATGGAAGTAGACGCGCTTCTCGCGGTCGCTCCTGCGCACCACCAACGCCCCGGTGCGGCGGTCGTTGAGGGCCCACTGCAGGAGGTCGCTCGGCGGGAAGGCGTTGAGTCGACCCGAGAATTCCATGAGCGACATCATTGTAGCGGAATCGGACGTACCAGGAGCGCCCGGCGCGAAGCCGGGAGCAGGGCGTTGACGCCGGCCGCGGCGAGCCTGGCCTCGAGCCAGGCACGGCCGAGGAGGTGCGCGCGGGACTCAGGAGGCTTCGGTACCGGCGGCGCCTCTACCGGGGATTGCCTGGCCCTGCGCCGCGGCCTTGGCGATCGGGGCGAGGCGGTCCAGCTCCTGGACCTCGCGGCCCTTGACGTCGGGCCAGCTCACCCGGCGCGCCGCCATCGCGGCGGCGAGCCGCTCCCACAGCGCCCGGTTGAGAACCGGGCCGCCCTCCTGCGTCTTCCAGCCCCGCCGCTGCCAGGCGGGCAGCCAGCGGCTGGCGCCGTGCCGCAGGTAGTCCGAGACGGTGTGCACGGCGACCGAGGCGCCTGCCGGCAGCGCCTCGAGCGCCGCCGTCGCCGCGGCCAGGTCGAGCGCGTTGGAGGTCGCCGCGGCCCCCGGCGACACGCCGCCGCTGAGGATCGTCTCGGCGGGCTGCCCGGACGGCCGCGTTGCGGACGCCGCGCCTGAGCCGGCGCCGGAAAGGCTCTCCGCCGAGGTCTCGGCCGGGCTCTTCGCCAGGCTGAGGCCGCCGGCCGCGGCGTCGGCGGACCCTGCCTCGCCGGCCGCGGCATCGGCGGACACGGCCTCGCCGGCAGGGCGGATCAGGGCCGCCCAGCCTCCCCCGCGCGGCGACATCGAGACGCGCAGGAATGCGGTGAACTCCGGGGTCTCCGCCGCCCCCGCCGAGCCTGCCGCGCCGGCCGCCGCCGCGGCGGCGGCGCGCTGGCCGCGGATGGCGGCGGTGGCCAGCTGGTCGGCGCGCTCGTTGTGGCGGTCCCCGGCGTGCCCCTTCACCCACCGCCACCGCACGTCGTGGCCCGTGACCACCGCCGCCAGCCGCCGCCACAGGTCTTCGTTCTGCAGCTCGCCGGTCTGGCGCCGCCAGCCGCGGGCGATCCAGCCCGGCAGCCACTCGGTGATCCCGCGCCGCAGGTACTGCGAGTCGGTGTGCATCTCGACGCGGCTGGGCTTGCGCAGCGCTTCGAGCGCGCGGATGGCCGCGGTCAGCTCCATGCGGTTGTTGGTGGTCGCGGGCTCGCCGCCGCGCAGCTCCTGGACGCTGCCGCTCGCCGGATGGATCAGCACCACCCCCCAGCCGCCGGGCCCGGGGTTGGGATCGGCTCCCCCATCGGTATAGATGATGACGGCATCGGGCGAGGTGTGCGGCGCGTTGGGCATGGGTCTCCTTTGGCCGGCACAGTAGGCGATCCGGGGCGCCCGCGCAATGCAGGGCCGCGCGCGCGGCTCCCGCCACGATCCGGGGCGCCGGCGCCACGCCCTGCCTGCGGGCGCTGCGGGCGGTGCGGGCGGGGCCTGCGGCGGGCGCCGCCGCCGCACTCATCGCGCCGCGGAGCCGCCTCCGGGCTTGAGGTACGATGCCTTGGGGCCGCGCCTGCCGGCGCAGCGCCGCAGAGGCTACGAGCGGAAAGGCCGAGCCATTGGACAACGTCGAGATCGCCCGCGCCCTGGCGGAGGTGGCGGACGTCCTGGAGATCCAGGGCGGCGACCTCTACCGCATCCGCGCCTACCGCAACGCTGTCCGCACCATCGAGATCCAGACCCGGCCGCTGGCCCGCATGGTGGCCGAGGGCGCGCCGCTGACCGTCCTGCCGGCGATCGGCAAGGAGATGGCGGGGCACATCCGGGAGCTGGTGACGACCGGGACGCTGGCCTTTCGCGACAGCCTGCTCGCCGAGGTGCCGCGCACGCTGGTCGAGGTGATGCGGCTGCCGGGCGTCGGCCCCAAGAAGGCCCGCAAGCTCTGGGACGAGCTGCACGTCGGCAGCATCGACGAGCTCGAGGCGGCGGCCCGCGACGGACGGGTGGCGGCGCTCGCCGGCTTCGGCGAGAAGACGCAGGCCAAGATCCTCTCAGGCATCGAGGAGGACCGCCAGCGCACCGGCCGCTTCCTGCTGGCCGAAGCCGAGCGCTTCGTCGAGCCCCTGGTCGGCTACCTCTCGGAGTGCCCGCAGCTCGAGCGCCTCGAGGTCGCGGGCAGCTACCGCCGGCGCTGCGAGACGGTGGGCGACATCGATCTGCTGGCGACCGCCCGGGACGCGGCGCCCGTGATGGCCCGGCTGCTCGCCTACCCGCAGATCGACCAGGTGCTGATGGCGGGCGACACGCGCTCGACGATCACGCTCGGCAATGGCCTGCAGGTCGATCTCCGCGTGGTGCCGCCCGACTGCTACGGCGCCGCCCTCCTCTACTTCACCGGCTCGAAGGAGCACAACGTCAAGCTGCGCCGGCGGGCGGTCGAGCGCGGCCTGAGGATCTCGGAGTACGGCGCCTTCCGGCTCGCCGACGGCGCCGGCGGCGGCGGCGAGGACGGCGGGGTGTGGATCGCCGGCCGCGAGGAGGCCGACGTCTACGCCACGGTCGGCCTGGCCTGGATTCCGCCCGAGCTGCGCGAGGACCACGGCGAGATCGAGGCTGCCGCGGCCGGCAGCTTGCCGCGCCTGATCGAGGTCGGCGACATGCGCGGCGACCTGCAGATGCACTCGACGTGGTCGGACGGCCGCAACACGCTCGAGGAGATGGTCGCCGGCTGCGCCGCGCACGGCTACGAGTACATGGCGATCACCGACCACAGCAAGGCGCTGGCGATGGTCAACGGCCTCGACGCCCGGCGCCTCAAGCTGCAGTGGCTGGAGATCGACGCCATCCGCGCCCGCCACCCCGAGATCCACCTGCTGCGCGCCATGGAAATCGACATCCTGGCCGACGGCACGCTCGATCTCGAGGACGAGATGCTGGCCGGCCTCGACCTGGTGATGGTGTCGATCCACTCCCGCTTCGAGCTGCCCGCCGAGCAGCAGACCGCGCGCGTGCTGCGCGCCCTCGAGCATCCCCAGGTCAACATCCTCGCCCATCCCACCGGCCGCAAGATCAACCGCCGCAAGCCCATCGCCCTGGATGTCGAGGCCGTGCTGGCGCGCGCCGCCGAGCTGGGGGTGGCCGTCGAGATCAACGCCTCGCCCGCCCGGCTCGACCTCAAGGACACCCACGCGATGCTGGCGCGGGAGCTGGGCTGCCGCATCGTCATCAGCACCGACGCGCACCGGATCGCCGAGCTGGGAACGATGCGCTACGGCGTGGACCAGGCGCGGCGCGCCGGCCTCGAACCGCGCCACGTGCTCAACACCCTGTCCTACCCTGAATTCCTGCACGCCATCGCCCGCCCCGCCGCCGCCGCGCGGCGCCGCTGACACCCCCCGAGTTCCGAGACCGTTGGCCGAAGCGAAGGGGAGGGGGCGTCCCCTTCCCCCCGGAGGGTGGGAAGGGGATCGAGGGGATACGGGGGAGATCCGATAGATGCTTTGAGTAGTCCTCCATCGTTTGCTACCGGCACCTGTTTCATGGCTCGGGGTCACCGCAGGCGATGGCAGCCAAGGTGTAACCGGCGTCGAGGCCGGCCCGTCTGATGGGTTGTAGGCGCACGCTGGCATCCCAAACCAGACACCAGGGGAGCCAGATGAGCAACGCCGATGCAACTCCGGGCTGTCTGGAGCGTATATATCCACAAGGAGACCTTCATGAAAGAGTCGAGAAAGAAGTCCCTGGGCGCCCTGGCCCTCCTCGCGCTGGCGGCGACGCTGGCGGTGATCGCCGTGCCGGTGATGGGGCTGGCGCAGGGGGACCAGGCCGCGGTCCAGGGCCCGGTTGCCCAGCACTTCGCCATGCATCTGCAGCACCTGTCCCAGAAGCTCAACCTCACGGCCGACCAGCAGGCCAGCGCCAAGCAGCTGGCGCAGGATCTTCAGGCCAAGATCGCGCCGGTCCACCAGGCGCAGAAGGCGCTGCGGACCCAGCTCAAGGCGGCGCTCGCCGCCGGCAACCCGGACGCCGCCACGGTCGGCCAGGTCGTCATCCAGCTGCACCAGAACCGGGCCCAGATGAAGCCCATCATGCAGGCGTATCACCAGCAGTTCGAAGCTTTGCTTACTCCGGACCAGCTGACGCAGTACAAGCAGATGCTGGCCGCGCACCCCTTCTTCCGGCACCGCGGGGCCGGGCCCTCGGACCCGACCCAGTAGCGCTCCCGTCCCCTCTCCGCAGCTCAGTCGCTCCCCTCTCCCCTCCGCCCGGTACGGCGGTGGGGAGAGGGCTCCCGCCTTCCCTATCGTCGCAGCGCACTGCCAAGCCTCCAAGCCTCCCGGTCGTGGCGCGGGTCAAAGCTCTGGTGTCCGGCGCGGCACCATCGCAGGCGAAGGTCCCGTTACGACGACAGTGAGACAGCTCGGACAATCGGGCAAGCACCCGACTAGCGGAGGTGGTTGACACAGCTCCATGGTATCACCTACGATACCGCGGTGTCGCTCCCGCGGGTCGTCCTCGACACGAATGTGTTGGTCGCGGCCTTGCGGTCGAAGAGGGGGGCATCTGCCAGGCTCCTGTCGCTGATCGGGACGGGCAGGTTCGAGGTGGTGCTCTCTGTGCCGCTCCTTCTGGAATACGAGGCGGTGTTCCTGCGGGATCTTGTACCCGACTCGTCTGAGCGGCAAACCAGAGAGGTAATCCTCGATTACCTCTGCGCGGTTGCCGAGCGGCAGGAGATCTTCTTCTTGTGGCGGCCTCGTTTGAGAGATCCGCAGGATGAGATGGTCCTGGAGGCGGCGGTCGCCGGAGGCTGCGGAAGGATCATTTCCTTCAACAAGAAGGATTTCGTGGGCGCAGAGCGGTTCGGTGTCGTCGTCCTTACTCCCCGGGCGTTTCTCGAAGAGATAGGAGCAGTATCATGAGCACGATCAGCCTGAGGCTTCCGGACTCCTTGCATGAGCAGATCCGGAAATTGGCGAACGTGGACGGTATTTCTATCAACCAGTTCATCAGCACGGCGGCCGCCGAGAAGCTGGCGGCTCTCATGACCGTCGATTATCTGGAGGAGCGTGCAAAGCGCGGGACTCGGCAGAGGTTCGAGGCTGCTCTCAAACGCCTGCCGGATGTCGAGCCGGCTGATGACGACAAGTTGTAGGCATCGGCCAGATGCAGGGCGGATCGCGCGGGGCGCGCAGGGCGAATTGAGGGCGGGAACCGTGCCTGCTGGGCCTCATTAAGGAGCAGAGGAGCGTCGCCTTGCTGCCGCGCCGGCGACCCTCTGGCAGAGGCAGGAGTCTGTCCAATTCGTTTCTTGAGATAGGCCGACGCGCGGGACCGGGGGGGCCAGATGGCGGCCTCGGCGACACCGACGTAGGAGCGTTGCCCTCAAAATGAGACGGCAAAAGGGCAACACATCCCCACAGGTGTGCGCACCTCTTGACACTCACCTTTCGCCTCGCCCCCCCTGGGTACGGCTCCTCGCCGATAGACTAGGTGCCGACCCGAGCGTCGCAGGGGTTACGTGACCAAGCCAGCGCACCAAATGGTATGCTTTACCATGCGAACTACCATCGATGCCGCTGGGCGGGTCGTCATCCCCAAGGAGCTCCGCAACCGGCTGGCGCTCGTCGGCGGCCAGGAGCTCGAAATCCGGGAACGCGAGGGCCGCATCGAGCTCGAGCCGGCAGGCGCGTCGATGTCGCTGCGCGACAGCGGCGAAGGACCGGTCGCCGTCCCCGCCGAGAGCCTGCCGCCGCTCACCGACGAGATGGTCCGCGAAACCTTGGAGCGCGCCCGCCGTTGATGTGGACCGCCCAGCCGAGCAGGAAGAACCAGAGCACGGCGGCGAGCGCGACCTGGATGATGGCCATGAGGAGCCGGCCCTGCAGAAGCTGGCCGAGGCCAGCCCCCTTCGCGTCCCCCCGGACCGCCAGCGAGATACCCGCCGGAATGTAGCAAAATCGGCGCCGGGCCGAAACGCCGTCGCTCCGGCCGCCTGGCCATCCGGCGTCCTGGCGTCAGCCGGCGCCGGCCTGCCCGTCCGGCGCGCCGGCCACCGCGTCGGCGGGCAGCTCGACGGTCGGGAGGAAGCGCGGCGGACGGCGATGCCGGGTGGCTTGCTCGAAGGCGTAGGCCAGGCGGATCAGGGTGGGCTCGCTCCAGGCGGCGCCGAAGAAGGAGAGGCCCACCGGCATCCCGGAGACCTCCCCCGCCGGCACCGTGATGCTGGGATAGCCGGCCACCGCCGCGGGCGTCGAGCTGCCGCCCGAAGGGGCATCGCCGTTGACCAGGTCGATGAGCCAGGGCGCCCCGCCGGTCGGCGCGACAATGGCGTCGAGGCGGTGGCGGGCGAGCGTCGCATCGATGCCGCGGCGGCGCGCCAGCAGGCGGCAGCGCGCCAGCGCCTTGCGGTACGCCGGATCGGCCAGCGTTCCCTTGGCCGCCGCCCGCACCAGCAGCTCCTGGCCGAAGAACGGCATCTCCCGCGCCTTGTGGCGCTCGTTCCAGGCGATCAGCTCGGCGAGGCTGCGGACGGGCGCGCCCTCGAGACGGCCGCCGCCAGCGGGCCGGACGGCCAGTGCCGCCAGGTAGGCGTTCAAGTCCGCCTTGAACTCGTAGAGCAGAACCTCGAGCTCGGGACCGTCGAGGTCGCCGGCGGTCACCACGTCGGCGGGATCGATGATCTCCGCCCCCTGGCGCTTCAGCTCGGCGATTGCCTCGGCGATCGACGGGTCGGCGGCGGTGGCAGGGAAGAGATGCTTGCGGGCCACCCCGATGCGCGCGCCGCGCAAGCCGTCGGCACGCAGGAAGGGCGTGTAGTCGGCGAACGCGCGGCCGCCCTTGCCAAGCGTCGCCGGATCGTCGGGATCGGCGCGGCCCCCGCCCGCCATCGCTCCCAGCAGAATGGCCGCGTCGGCGACGGTGCGCGCCAGCGGTCCCGCGGTGTCCTGGCTGTGGGCGATGGGCACGATCCCCGAGCGGCTGAGCAGGCCAACGGTGGGCTTGATGCCGACCAGCGCGCAGTGGCCGGCGGGCGACACGATCGAGCCGTCAGTCTCGGTGCCGACCGCGGCGGCGCAGAGGTTGGCGGCGGCGGCCACCGCGGAGCCCGAGCTCGAGCCCGACGGCGAGCGGTCCAGCACGTAAGGGTTGCGGCATTGCCCGCCGCGGCCGCTCCAGCCGCTCGACGAGCGGTTGGAGCGGAAGTTGGCCCACTCGGAGAGGTTGGCCTTGCCAAGCAGCACCGCGCCCGCCTCGCGCAGGCGCCGCGCCACCCAGGCGTCGCGCGCCGGCACCGAACCGGCCAGGGCCAGCGAGCCGGCGGTGGTGGTCATGCGGTCGTGGGTGTCGATGTTGTCCTTGAGCAGGATGGGGATGCCGTGCAGCGGCCCCCGCGCGCCCTTGGCCTGCCGCTCGGCGTCGAGCGCGCCGGCGATGGCCAGCGCGTCGGGGTTGACCTCGAGCACGGCGCGCAGCGCCGGCCCGCGGCGGTCGAGCGCGGCGATGCGCGCCAGGTAAGCCTCGACCAGCCCGCGGGAGGTCAGCCGTCCGGCGGCCATCCCCGCCTGCAGCTCGGCGATGGTGGCCTCGGCCAGCGCGAAGGTCTCCGTCGCCGGCGCCGGGGCCGCCCGACCCGCGGCAGCCGGGCCCGCCGGCGGCTCGCCATCGCCGGCCGGAACCGATGCGTCCGTCCGGGCGGCGCCGGCTTCGGGCTCACCGCCCAACAGCGGCGCCCCGACCGCCAGCGCGGCGCCGCCCAGCAAGCTCCCGCCAAGGAAAGCGCGCCGGCTGGTCGTCACCCTCGATCGCTCACGGCCATGTCAGGAAGCCCACCAGGCTGCAATCCTACCAGGCCACGGGGGGCGGTGCCGCGCGGTGCCGCCCCGCGCCCGCCTCAGGCGGCACTGGCGCCAATCCTCCGGCGGCAGCGGCCGCAGCGCGGCATCGGCGGCGCAGGCCCGCGCTCGGGCGCCCCGCGCCGCACCTGAGCTACACTTCCGGCGGCGTCGCCGGCCGTCCCCTGCACGCCTGCACGGCAAGACGCCACCTCGCCATGGTCCCTGCCCCCACTTGCCTGGCCCTCCTGCGGGCGGCGCGCGTCGCCACCCTGGCGGCCGCCGCGGCGTCGCTTGCCGCCACCACGGCTCCGGCCGCCGCGGGCGTCGCGGCACCACCGGCCGCGGCCGCCGAAAGCCCGGGGCTGCAAGCATTCGCTGCCCGCACCACCGTCCACGTGGCGCCCAACGGCTGGACTTTCATCCTGGTCGAGCGCCCGGTCGCCCCGGTGTTCTCGTTCTGCACCATCGCCGACGTCGGCTCGGCCCAGGAGGTGCCGGGGATCACCGGCCTCGCGCACATGTTCGAGCACATGGCGTTCAAGGGCACCGAGACGATCGGCACCCGCGACCCGGCGGCCGAGAAACGGGCCATGGACGCGCTCGAGGCGGCCTACCAGGCCTACCAGCGCGCGCGCCTGGCGCCCAAGCCCGACGACGCGGAGGTTGCCCGGCGGTTCGCCCGCTTCAAGCACCTCGAAGCCGAGGCCGACCGCTTCGTGGTCAAGAACGAGCTCGACCAGATCCTGTCCGAGGCCGGCGCGGTGGGTGTCAACGCCACGACCGGCGCCGACGAGACGCGCTACTTCTATTCGCTGCCGGCCAACCAGGTCGAGCTCTTCGCCAAGCTCGAGTCGGACCGCTTCTGGCACCCCGTCTTCCGCGAGTTCTACGAGGAGCGCGACGTGGTGCAGGAGGAGCGCCGGATGCGGATCGACGGCGAGCCGCTGGGCCGGCTCTCCGAGCTGCTGGTCGAGACCGCCTTCGCGGCCCATCCCTACCATCAGCCGACCATCGGCTACCTGAGCGATCTCGAAGCCATCACCCGCACCGACGCCGAAACCTTCTTCCGCACCCACTACGTGCCCGCGAGCATGGTCACCGCCATCGTCGGCGACATCCATCCGCGGACGCTCATTCCGCTGCTCGACGCGCGCTTCGGGCGCATCCCGGCACGGCCGCCGGCGCCGCCGCTGCGCACCGTCGAGCCGGCGCAGGTCGCCGCCAAGCGCGTCACCCTCACGGACCCGGCGCAACCCCAGGTGCTCGTCTCCTACCACCGCCCCGCCGTGACCCATCCCGATGACGCGGTCTTCGAGGCCATCGACGACGTGCTCACCGGCGGCCGCACCTCGCGCCTGTACCGCACCCTGGTGCGCGACCAGAAACTGGCGCTCGAGGTGGAGTCGTTCTCGGGCCTGCCGGGCGAGAAGTACCCCAACCTTTGGACGGTGCTCGCGGCCCCCGCGATCGGCGTCTCCGGCGAGCGGGTGCTGGCGGCGATCGACGGCGAGCTCGAGCGGCTTGCGCGCGAGGACGTTGCCGACGCCGAGCTCGCCAAGTTCAGGGCGCGGGCGCGCGCCGCGCTGGTGCGCTCGCTGGGCAGCAACCAGGGCCTGGCCAACGCCCTGGCGCACTACCAGATGCTCCATGGCGACTGGCGCGAGCTGTTCCGCGAGATCGACCGCTTCGACCGGGTGACCAAGGCGGACGTCCGCCGGGTCGCCGCCGCCGCGCTCCGGCCGACCAACCGCACGGTGGCCATGCTCGTCACCCAGACCCCGCCGCCGGCGCCTCCCGCGGCCGGGCCCGCGCCGGCCCCGCCGGGCTCGCCGCCCGCGCCGTCTCCGCCGGGCTCGTGGAGAGACCGCTGATGCGCCGTGCCGCTGGGCTCGCCGCCCTGGCCTTCCTCGCCGCCGGCAGGCTCGCGGCGGCCGCCCCGGCAGCCGCGCCGGCGCCACCGCCGCCCACCGCTCCGGCCGCGCCCGCCGCGCCGCCGCCACCGGCCGCCCCGGCCACGCCGGCCGTGCCGACCGCCGCGCCGCCGCCGCGCTTCGAGATCCCGCGGCCGCGGCGGGTCGTGCTCGACAACGGCATGGTGGTGATGCTGCTCGAGGACCACGAGCTGCCGCTGGTCAGCGTCACCGCCCTTATCCGCACCGGTTCGCGGCTCGACCCGCCGGCCAAGCTCGGCCTGGGCGCCCTGGCAGGCGAGCTGCTGCGCTTGGGCGGCATCGCCGAAGGCGTCGACCGCCGCCTTGCGCCGGACGGCGCGCTCGCAGGCGATGCCCTGGACGACTTGCTCGAAGCCCGCGCCGCCGAGATGGAGGTCGCGGTCGCCGACGACTCGGCAAGCGCCAGCCTGAGCTGCCTCGCGGAGGACTTTGGCGCCCTGCTGCCCTTGTTCGGCGCCCTGCTCCGCCATCCCGCCTTCGACGCCGCCAAGCTGAGCCTGGCCAGGGACCTGGCCAAGGGCCGCCTGCAGCGCGAGAACGACGATCCGGACGCCGTGCTGGCGCGCGAGCTCGCCCGCCTCGTGTACGGGTCCGACTCCCCGTACGGCCGCACTTCGACCTTCGCCACGCTGGACGCCATCGAGCGGGCCGACCTCGTCGCCTGGCACGCCGCCAACCTGCAGCCGCAGGGCATCGTGCTGGGCCTGGTGGGCGACTTCCGCACCGCCGAGGCGCTGGCGGCGGTGCGCGCCGCCTTCGCCGATTGGCCGCGGGGCGCGACCCGGCCCCCCGGCGGCGAGTCCTTCCCCTACCGCCGCCAGCCCAATCCCGGCCTGTTCGCCATCGACAAGGGCGACATGAGCCAATCCGAGGTGGCGATGGGCCATCTTGGGGTGGTCAGGAACGACCCCGATTTCTTCGCCATCGAGGTGCTCGACGAGGTGCTCTCGGGCTCCTTCGCCTCGCGCCTGATCAGCCACGTGCGCACCGAGCAGGCGCTCGCCTACGAGGTTGACGGGCGGATCGGCGCCGACTGGGACCACCCCGGACTCGCCGTCCTCAGCCTTTCCACCAAGACCCAGACCACCGCCGCCGGCCTCGCGGCGCTGCTCGCCGAGGCGCGCGACCTGACCGCCAAGCCACCGACCGACGAAGAGGTGGCGCGGGCCCGGCGGAGCATCCTCGCGTCGTTCGTGTTCCATGCCGACTCGCCGGCCAAGGTGCTCGAACAGCAGCTCGTGTTCGAGCTCTTCGGCTACCCGCTCGACCGGCTGGAGCGCTATCGGGCGGGGATCGAAGCGGTGACCACCGCGGCGGTCCGCCAGGCCGCCGCGCGCCACCTGCACCCCGACCAGTTCACCATCCTGGTGGTCGGCCCCGCCGAGACCCGGGATCGCTCCCTCGCCCCGTTCGGCAAGGTCACGGTCCTGCCCCTGCCCGACGTGACGGGACGCCAGCAGCCGTAGCCTGCCCGGCGTGGCCGGCCGCCGGCAGCCCGGCAGCCCAGCCGCGCCCGGCCACCCGGCCCCCTGCGCCGCCTTCGTCGCCGGCCCAGCCAGCGCGCTTCCCCGGCGCGGCCGCGGCACGGATCTTGCGACTTCTTTCTGTTGCGGCGTGACGCGCCGCATCGACCCCATCGAACGCAGCGCGCGCGCCCACGGCGTTGTTTCGCGGCGTTCACCGCACCAAGGGAACCACGACACCAAGAGGAGACCGACATGAAGATGGAGTCCCTGAAAGACCTGTACCTCGAGCAGCTTCGCGATCTGTACGACGCCGAGACGCAACTGGTGGAAGCGTTGCCCAAGATGGCCAGCGCGGCCCACAACCCCAACCTCAGGAACGCCTTCAACCAGCACCTGCGCCAGACCCGCGAGCAGGTCACCCGTCTCGAGCGCGTGTTCAGCGCGCTCGGCGAGAGGCCCGAGGGTCAGACCTGCCACGGCATGAAGGGCCTGATCAAGGAAGGCCAGGAGATGATCAAGGCCAAGGGTGATCCCGACGTGATCGACGCCGGGTTGATCGCCGCCGCGCAGCGCGTCGAGCACTACGAGATCGCCGGCTACGGCACCGTCCGCACCTACGCCGAGATGCTCGGGGCCGAAGAGGCGATGAGGCTGCTCGAGAAGTCGCTGCAGGAAGAGGAAGAGACCGACGACAAGCTCACCGAGCTTGCCGAGAGTCACGTCAACGTCGAAGCCGAAGCCGCCGGCATGCGGCGCACCTGATCGGACCTGATCGGTCTGCCGGCTTACGGTCCACTCTCGAGGTCAACTCTCGAGGTCTCCTGCGGCGCTCCGGCCTGGTCCGGGGCGCCCTTTTTTCTTGTTCGCGCCAGCTTTCTCCTTCTCGCCAGCTTCCTTGTTTTAGCCAGCTTCTAGTTGTCGCCAGCCTTCTTTTTCTCGTTCTCGCCAGCTTTTTTGTTTTCGCCAGCTTTCTTTTTCTCGTTCTCGCCAGCTCTCTTTTTCTCGCCAGCTTTCTTGTTTTCGCCAGCCTGCTTGCTCCAGCCAGCCTGCTTGCCAGCCGGCCGCGGCCGCGCGGCGCCGGCCGCTGGTAGCGGCCCACGCAGCAGCGCCAGCGTCCGCGCTTCGAGGGCAGGCAAGCCGCGGCGCCGGCCGCGCGCGTTCAGGCGCCCCTCGAGAAACGCCGCGATGACCGCCGGGTGCACGTAGTACTTGCGGCAGGTGGCCGGCCGGTTGCCCAGCTGCTCGGCGACCCGCTTGACGGCCTCCACGACCCGCCGGTTGGCGTCGCGCGCCTGCCGGTCCAGATCCTGCCGGACGCTTGCCCCTGGCGCGCCGGCACCGTTCGCGCCGCCGCCACCGCGCTCGTCTTCGACGCTTTCGGCATCGCCCCGCGGCGGGCCGTTGCCGGCCACGCACCCGAGCAGCGCCGAGAGCGCCAGCACGGTGCCGCCCCAGGTGCGAAAGTCCTTGGCGGTGAAATCCTCGCCGGTGGCGGCGCGCAGGTAGTCGTTGACGTCGGCGGAGCCCACCACCTGGCGCTCGCCGGACTCGTCGAGATACTGGAACAGCTCCTGTCCCGGCAGCTCGCGGCAGGCGCGCACCACCCGCGCCAGGCGGCGGTCCGCGATGGACACGCTGGCCTCCTTGCCGCTCTTGCCGCGGAAGCGGAAGCGCAGGGTGGCGCCGCTGACCGCGACGTGGCGGGAGCGCAGGGTGGTGAGGCCGAAGGAGCCGTTGTCGCGCGCGTACTCCTCGTTGCCGACCCGGATCAGGGTGGTCTCCAGCAGCCGGACCACCGCCGCCAGCACCTTCTCGCGCGGCAGTCCGGGCCGCGCCAGGTCGCTCTCGACGTGGGCGCGCAGCCGCGGCAGCGCCTCGCCGAAGGCGATCATGCGGCCGAACTTTGTTTCGTCGCGCACCGCCCGCCAGTCGGGGTGGTAGCGGTACTGCTTGCGGCCGCGCGCGTCGCGCCCGGTGGCCTGGAGGTGGCCGTTGGCCAGCGGACAGATCCAGACGTCGGTCCAGGCGGGCGGGATGGCCAGCGCCTCGATGCGCCGCCGCTCCCCGCGATCGCGCAACGGCCGCCCCCCGGGATTCAGGTAGGAGAAGCCGCTGCCCCGCCGGCGCCGGCGGATCCCGGGCCTGTCGTCGGCGACGTAACGGAGCCCGGCGAGCTTGGCGCTCAGCACGGGGTCGGCCGCGACCGCCTGTGGGTCCTCCACGATCCCTTGCGCCAGCGATTCGAGCATCGTTCAGTTCTAGCCTTGTAAAAACTGCATAGCGGTGGGCCATGCGGCCCCCGCGCTTCGGGGACGGGCCCTGATGAGTGCATCCACCGTGCCGGGCCCGTCCCCACCGATGCCCAGAAGATGCTGTAGTCTCGATGTTTACGGACACCATGCCGGTTTGTCGCCGGAATGGCATGGTCCCTGCACCAGCATGCGCGACACAGGAGGTCCCGAGCATGGAGGCCCGAACGTTCATCGGCGGGTTGGAGAATCCGGCAGCGCCGGCGATACCTGTGGCTCCGGCTTCGGGCGACCGCCATGGACGCGCCGCGGCCCGGCCGCGACGGCCCGCCGCCGGCAGGGCCCGCCCCGGCTTCAGCGCTCTCTGAAACCCATTCCTGCATGGCATCCGCGAGGTTGGAGGACCCAATGGAAGTGACGACGACGCGGCCCGACCCGCAGGCTCCCAAGGCGCCAGCCCCCGTGCTGGCGGGTGCCCTGCGTCCGGGGGTCGTGCTGCTTGACGGCGGCCGCGAGCCGCAGGGGGCCGACAGCCGCGCGCTGGCGCTGCTCGGCTGCGCCGACGGCGGCGAGCTCGCGGCACGCTGGGCGGCCATCCGTCAGCATCTGGCGGCAACCGCGGAGACCGTCGAGCTGCCGCCGGAAATCACCGGCGGGCGCCCGGTCCGCGCCTCCCTGATCCGGTTCGCCGCCGCGGGCCCTGCCGCCGCGGGCCCTGCTGCCGCGGGTGCTGCTGCCGCGGGCCCTGCCGCCGCCGACGCCGCCGCCGCGGGCCCTGCCGCGGACGCTGGCGCCGGCGCCAATGGCGACCCCGCCAACGGCCACCGCCCGGCGGCGCTGCTGCTCCAGGATGCCGACCTCGAGCCGGCGCTCGAGAGCGACCTGCGCGCGGCATCGCAGATGCGCTCGCTGGTGCAGATCACGCCGGCCGTCGCGCACGACCTGCGGGCGCCGATCAACGCCATGGTGCTCAACCTCGAGGTGCTCAAGGAGACGCTGGCCGGCGGCACCGCCGGCCTCCCGCCCCAGGCGGCGTACCCGGCTCATCCGACCGCCTCGCCTCACCCGCCAGGCAGCGGCCGCGATCCGCGCGAGCGCCAGCAGCGCTACGTCTCGGTGCTCCGGGAGGAGCTGTCGCGGCTGCACCAGTCGCTCGAGCTGTTCCTTGCCCACATCGCGCCGCGCGGCGAGCGGCTGGAAACGCTCGACTTGCGCGGCCCGGCGCAGGATCTCGCCGCCCTGCTGCGCCCGACGGCCCGCAAGCAGCAGGTCAAGGTCGAGGCGCTGCTGCCGGAAGCTGCCGTGCCCATCCTCGCCCAGCGCCACCCTCTGCGGCTGGCGCTGCTCCACTTCGGGCTGGCCGCGCTCGAGCTGGTGCCGCGCGACAGCACGCTCGAGGTGCGGCTCGACCGCCTGCCGGCGCCGCCGCGGGCGCGGCTGCGGATCGCCGCCGTCCCGCGGCCGGGCGAAGCGGCAGGATCGCCCTTGCCGGCGCCAGGACCCGCGCCGGGACCGGCCGCGGCGCCAGGACCGGCCGCGGCGCCGGTTGCGCAGCCGGAGCCGCGCTTTTCGGCCGCCGGCACCGAGGCGCGCCTGGCCGTGGCGCACGGCATCGTGGCGTCCTTCGCCGGCGCGTCCAGGTTGGTGGCGTCGGGTGCCTTCCTTGCCCCGACCGCCGCCGTCGCCCTGACCGCCGCCGTTGCCCCGACCGCCGCCGCCGCACCGACCGCCGCCGCCGCGCCAACCGCCGCCGCCCCGACCACCGCCGGCGCACCGACCGCCGCCGCCCCGACCGCCACCATCGCCGCGATCTCAGCCGCCGCCCCGATCGCCGGGGCCGGCCCGCGGGCGCAGAACGGCCTCGCCCGCCCCGTGGGCGCCCCGGATACGCCCCGGGAGATCCCGGCCTATGAGATAGAATTCCCGCTAGCCGAGCCGGACTGAGGTCACGATGCCACACGCTCTCGCAGTCGACGACGATCCCAACTTTCTCTCGGCGCTGGCCGAGCTGATCGAGGGCCAGGGCTTCACCACCAACACCGCGCTCAATCTGCGGGACGCCCGCGTCCAGCTCAGTCACCGCTCTCCCGACGTGGCGCTGGTCGATCTCTATCTCCCGGACGGCAGCGGCATCGATCTGCTCAAGGACCTCGACGGCGGCGCCGCCACCGAGGTGGTGCTGATGACCGGTCACGCCGACGTCGAGAGCGCCGTCCAGGCGCTGCGCCTCGGCGCCAGCGACTACCTCACCAAGCCGCTGGACATCGGCCACCTCAAGAACATCCTCGCCAACGTCGCCAGCCTGCAGCCCAGCGCCGCCGCCGCCGGCCCGGCCGCCGGCGAGGAAGCGGGCGAGGAGACCTCCCCCGAGGTGGGGCGCCTCGGCCTGTTGCTCGGCGCCGCCGAGCCGATGCTCGCGACGTACGAGATGATGAACCGCGTGGCGCCGACCGACGCCACCGTCCTTTTGGTCGGCGAGAGCGGCACCGGCAAGGACCTGGCGGCGACCACCCTGCACCTGCTGAGCCGCCGCTCCAAGGCGCCCTTCCTGCCGCTCAACTGCGGCGCCATCTCCCCGACGCTGATCGAGAGCGAGCTGTTCGGTCACGAGCGCGGCAGCTTCACCGGGGCGCAGCACCGCCACAAGGGCTACTTCGAGCGTGCCCACGGCGGCACCCTGTTCCTCGACGAGATCAGCGAGATGCCGATCGAGCTGCAGGTCAAGCTCCTGCGGGTGCTCGAGACCGGCACCCTGGCGCGCATCGGCGGCGACCAGCAGGTGGCCGTCGACGTGCGCGTCATCGCCGCCACCAACCGCGATCCGCACCGCGCGGTGGCCGACGGCAAGCTGCGCGAGGACCTGCTCTACCGCTTGCAGGTGTTCCCCATCCAGATGCCGCCGCTGCGGGAACGAAACGGCGACGTCGAGCTGCTCGCCTCCTACTTCCTCGATCAGCTCAACGAGCGCCAGGGTACCGGCAAGCGCTTCTCCGCCGATGCCATGGAGCGGCTGTGCAACCATTCCTGGCCGGGCAACGTGCGCGAGCTCAAGAACATCGTCCATCGCGCTTTCATCATGGCCGACGAGGAGATCACTCCGCGCTGCCTGCCGCGCGAGGTCGGCGGCGAGTCCGGAGCGGTGCGCAGTCTCAACTTCCAGGTCGGCGCCTCGATCTCCGACGTCGAGCAGCGCCTGATCATGGCCACCCTGGACGCCTACGCCGGCAACAAGCGCAAGACGGCCGAGGTGCTTGGGGTCAGCTTGAAGACGTTGTACAATCGCCTCAACATGTACCGCGTCGGCGAGGCCTGACCAACCGGGAAGACCAGAACACACGTCCCAGCGCATCCGCGGAGCGGGGGCAGGCCGGGGAGCACCGGCTCTCCCGCGCTTCCGGACGAATCAGCGGCCCCTTGAGGAGCCGTCCGGGAGAGTGTATACTCCCCGATCGTCCAACGACTCAGGGACTGACCTGGACAGGAGGCTGTGGCACAAAACCTGCTTTCTCCCGTGTGGAGGGGTCCTTACCTCCACGACCATGATGAGCGCGAGGTCCCATGCCACGGATTGTCGAGTCCAGCCAGGGTCTGAGGATGAGGATGCAATGCACAGTCACGGAAAGCTTTTCTTCGTCCCGGCCTTATGCGTCGTCGTCATGCTGGCCCTGGTCACCACCTCCTCGGCGGCCCTGACTGGCTGCAAGACGGCTGAGTCGGCCCGCCTCCGGCCGGACGCCGAGAGGGACGCGCAGATCACCACGGCCATCCAGGCCAAGTTGGCCTCCCTGGCGTCCGAAGACGCGGTCAAATCGCTAGAGATCGCCGTAACCACCCATGACGGCGTGGTGACCCTGAAGGGGCGGGTGAGCAAAGATGACGCCCGCCAGAAAGCGGAGCGCTATGCGCGTGAGACGGACGGCGTGCAGCGGGTCATCGACCTGGTCAAGGTGGGCGATCGGCAGTAAATCGCCCTGTCATCTTCAATCCAGTTACATGTCAGAAGGGAGACAAACCACCATGAAGAAGTCGCTCGTTTACCTGTCGTTGACCTGCTTGCTGGTTGGCCTGCTGAGCCTGGTCGGCTGCAAGAAGGAAGAGACCACGGAGGAGACCACTCCGGCGACCACCTCGACGACGACCACCACCGAGACCACCTCGACCAGCACCGAGATGGGCACGGGTGCCTCGTCCATGGGTACCGATACGGGCGCCATGGGCACCGGCACCTCCTCGATGGGTACCGACAACATGGGCACCGGCACCACCCCGCCGCCCGCCAAGTAACCAACAGGCGTCTTCAAAGCTGCACTTCGGAAGGGCGCTCGTCGCTGCGGGCGTCCTTTTTTTTTCTTGGGCGCTTCTGCCCCGCGGAGGTCGCCTCGCGGCAGGGCTCCGTGCCCTGGTGGGCAATCGCCTCGCCGCTCTCGCAAGCGAGGGCCGAGGAGTTCGACGCCCTGCTGCTGCCGGGCGGGGTGATGAACCCGGACCACCTGCGCCGCGAGCCGGCGGCGGTGCGCTTCGTGCTTGCTGCCCTCCCGGAGGCGTTTCTTTACCTAAGAGGCGGGGCGGCGGATGTCGAGCAGGAACCTGGCGACGGCGGCGCGGAACTCATCGGTCCACTCGTGGCCGCCGGCGAAGATCAGGGGGTGGATGTCGACGCCCTTGGCCTGCAGCAGCTCGACGTCGTGCTCCATCTTCGCCGCGTCGTACCATTCCTCGCTGGTGCCGCGGCCCAGCAGCACCGGCGGGAAGCCGCTCAGGTCGCGCTCTCCCAGCTCGGGCGGCAGGTCGCCGCCGAGCACGATGACACCCTGGCAGGGATGGCCGCTCCCGGCGGCGGCGCGGTAGGCCATCGCCGCCCCCTGGGAAAAGCCCAGGTAGGCCAGGCAGATCCCCTCCGGCAGGTCGCGCCGCACCTCGGCGACGACGCCGGCGACGTAGGCCACGTTGTCGGCGATTGCCTGCTCGCGGTTGAACCGGGTCATCCAGCTGGCGATGACCTCACCCTGGCGGTTATAGAACGGGTGCAGTGCCTGCACCGCGCACAGCGCCCAGCCGGCGGCGCCGGGGATGCGCCGCAGCTCCGCCAGGTGGCGTTCGGCGTTCTCGCCATAGCCGTGGAATCCGACCAGGCAGCCGTGCGGCGCGGGCGGCACCTCCAGGAGGTAATGCCCGTGCACGCGGGTCGCGATCTGGCGGCTCTCCACCAACGGCGGCTCTCCTTCGCAAAAACTGCTGCAAGGGGTGGCCGGGCGACGGCCCGGCTGTCACAAGCCGGTAACCCGGAAGGGGGTGCGGGGCATTCCCTTCGGGGGCGCCTCGGGGGGCGCCCCCGCCGGTCCGTCCGCGGAAGCCGGGGTCCGCTGGGGAGACTTGGGAACGGCCGCCGGCCGGTCGGGGATCGACGGGGCGGATGAATCGAACAGGGCATTGAGCAGGCCGGCGAGGCGGACGCCAGCCTAGTAGCAGCCGACGTTCGACCAGCGGCGCGTTCTGGTAGGCGTAGGACGCTCCCCAGGACGTGCCGGTGGCCGCGTTGCGCGAGCTGGGTTTCGCCCTCGACGACGAGCAGGTCGATATCAACTATTTCTACCGAACCCTGATCCGCTACGGCCATTGGGTGCTGCTGAGCGCTTACGGCTGGGTGTGGCTCCCGAACGATATTCCCGCCGGCTGGCGGCCTTATACCCTTGGGCCCTGGGGGCTGACCGATTACGGGTGGACCTGGTTCTCGAGCGAGCGGTCGGCAGGCCGAGCAGCAACGCCAAGCTGAACAGCAACAGGCTGAACAACAGCGCCAAGCCGAACAGCAGCGCCAAGCGGAACAGCAACAGGCCGAGCAGCAACGTCAAGCCGAACAGCAGCGCCAAGCCGAGCAGCAGCGCCAAGCCGAGCAGCAGCGCCAAGCCGAACAACAACGCCAAGCCGAACAGCAACGTCAAGCCGAGCAGCAGCGTCAGGCGCAACACCCACCGCCAGGGGGAGCGACGATCCCATAGCGACGGCGTTGTTCACGGAAAGGGTGCGGTGTGCTTCCCTTGTCACTTCGCCGCGTTACTGCGCGACGCGCACGCCGCGGGCGGCGAGCAGGGGCGCCGCGAGCTCGCGCACGCGGTCCTCGAGCACCGCCGGCAGCTCGGGGTCGTCGCCCATCCGCTCGACCAGGCTCACCAGGTGGCTGCCCACGACCACGCCGTCGGCCACCTTGCCCACCGCGGCCACCTGCTCGGGCGTGGAGATGCCGAAGCCGACCGCCAGCGGCAGGTCGAGGCGCCGGCGCAGGCGCTTGAGGTCGCGGACGAGGTCGGGAGGAAGGCTGGCGCGCTCGCCGGTGGTGCCGGTCCGCGAGACGTAGTAGACGAAGCCCGAGGAGGCGGCGCCGACCCGCGCGATGCGCTCGCGCGTGCTGGTCGGCGCGAGCAGGAAGATGGTATCGACACCCCGCTCGCGCAGGGCCGGGAGGAGCTCACCCTCGGCTTCCTCGGGCGGCAGATCGACGCAGAGCACGCCGTCCACCCCGGACGCGGCGGCCTGCTCGGCGAAGCGGTCGAGGCCGCGGGCATAGAGGGGGTTGTAGTAGGTGAAGAGGACGATCGGCACCCCTAGCTGGTCGCGGTGGCGGGCGATCAACTCGAGAATGCCGGACAGGCCGGTGCCCGCGGCCAGCGCCCGCATCGCCGCGCGCTGATTGACCGGGCCGTCGGCGATGGGGTCGCTGAACGGCACCCCCAGCTCGATGATGTCGGCGCCGCCGGCGGCCAGGGCCGCCAGCTGGCCGGCGGTGGCGGACAGGTTGGGATCGCCGGCCATCAAGAAAGGTATGAACGCGGCGCGGCGCTCCGCGGCGCAGCGGGCGAACGCCTCGCCGATGCCGCTCATTGCCCGGCTCCCGACGCGGCCGCGCTCGCCGCGTCCTCGAGGATCGCCGGGTTGGCCCCCCGCCAGCCGTGGCCGGCGGCGAGCGGCGGCTCGACGGCTTCCCGGCGCGGCAGGCGCGCGCCCGGGTGCTCGCGGTCGTATTCGAGCACCGATTCGATGTCCTTGTCGCCCCGGCCGGAGAGGTTCACCAGGATGATCCGCCTGCGCGACAGCTCCGGCGCGTGGCGGACGGCCTCGGCGACCGCGTGGGCGCTTTCGAGCGCCGGCAGGATGCCCTCGGTCTTGGCGAGCAGGTGGAAGGCGGCGACCGCTTCGGCGTCGGTGGCGAAGGTGTACTCGACGCGGCCGGTCTGCTCGAGCCGCACGTGCTCGGGCCCCACCGCCGGGTAGTCGAGCCCGGCGGAGATCGAGTGGGTGGGCGCGATCTGGCCCTCCTCGTCTTGCAGCACCAGTGTGCGGGTGCCGTGCAGCACTCCCAGCGCGCCCGCGGCGAAGCGTGCCGCGTGCTGGCCGTAACCGCCGCCGCGCCCCCCGGCCTCGACGCCGATCAGCCGCACGCGACGGTCGCCGAGGAAGGCGGTGAACAGGCCCAGCGCGTTGCTGCCGCCGCCGACGCAGGCCACCGCCAGGTCGGGCGAGTCGGTGCCGGCCTGGCGCTTGAGCTGCGCCTTGGCCTCGTCGCCGATCACGCGATGGAAGTCGCGCACCATGCGCGGATAGGGGTCCGGACCCAGCACCGAGCCCAGCACGTAGTGCGTCGTGCGGACGTGGGTCACCCAGTCGCGCAGCGCCTCGTTGATGGCGTCCTTGAGCGTGCGGCTGCCGGCGTCGACGGGAGACACCTCGGCCCCCAGCAGGCGCATGCGGTCGACGTTGACGCGCTGCCGGCGCATGTCCTCGGTGCCCATGTAGACCACGCAGGTGAGCCCCAGGAAGGCGGCGGCGGTGGCGGTCGCCACGCCGTGCTGGCCGGCGCCGGTCTCGGCGATGACCCGGTGCTTGCCCATGGCGCGGGCCAGCAGGCACTGCCCGACCGCGTTGTTGATCTTGTGCGCGCCGGTGTGCAACAGGTCCTCGCGCTTGAGGAAGATGCGGGCGCCGCCCAGCTGGGCCGAGAGGTGGGCGGCGAAGTACAGCGGCGTCGGCCGCCCGGCGTAGTCGCGCAGCACCGCCGCCAGCTCGCGGCGAAAGGCGCGCTGCCGGCTGCGCCGGTCGTAGGCGCGGGCGAGCTCGGCCAGCGGCGCCATCAGCGTCTCCGGCACGTAGCGGCCGCCGAACGCCCCGAAGTAGCCCTCCGCGTCAGGCTGGGCTTCTGACCTGGCCATTGCTCACCTCCTCGAAGAGCTGCCGCAGCAGCTGCGGGTCCTTCCTCCCTGGAGCCGATTCCACGCCGGAGCATACGTCAACCGCGAACGGCCGCAGCGTCGCGACCACCTGCCGCACGTTGCCGGGTCCGATGCCGCCGGCCAGGAAGACGCGGGCAAGACTGGCGCCCGCGATGGCGCCGGCCACGGCGGCGTAGTCCCACCGCCTGCCGGTGCCGCCGTACTCCGCGGCGGAGCCCGCGGGCCTTCCTGGCGTATCGCCCGCGGCCGGCGCGTCGAACAGCACTCCCCAGCAGTCCGCGTAGGCGGCAGCCGCCGCGGGGTCGTGGGAGCGCAGCGCCTTGATCGCCCGCGCGGCAAACGGGCGCAGCGCCGCCGCCGGCTCGTCGCCGCTGAACTGCAGCAGGTCGAGCCCCACCGCCGCCGCCGTCTCCTCGACTGCCGCGGCCGTCGGGTTCACGAACACCCCGACCAGCTGGACGCCCGGCGCCGCCGTGCGGCACCGGCGCACCGCCGCCGCGATCTCGCGCGCCCGCCCCAGCTCCAGGTAGCGCGGGCTGCCGGGCCAGAAGTTGAGCCCCAGGTAGGCGGCCCCCAGCTCTGCGCCGAGCACGGCGTCGGCAGGCTCGGCGACGCCGCAGATCTTGACCGCGACCCTACCCGCCATTCTCGAACACCGCCTTTCTTGACACCCTTTCCGGTGCGATGGCAAGAATGGCTCCCAATCCGCAACACGAAAACCACGAGGGCCTTCGCCGTCCTGCGACAACTCGGCAAGGTATCGTCGAAGAGTCCATTGCGCTCACCCATTGGCCAGTCACGATATTCGAGCGCCTTCAGGACAAAAAGTCCCCGCTCTTGTTCCACACCAAAGGAAATTCCCCCTTGCTGATCTTCCAATGATCCCCCGTGTGTTCAGCAGCCGAGACCATGATCTTTTCTCTATCGTTACGCAAGAAGTCAAGGAACACAGGGAGCAAGTCCGGCTTGTCGGAGATCGGCAACATCACCGAATGCATTACCTTTCCCGTCCTTATGAATACGATCCTGAGCCGTAGGATCATCGGGACCTCGACGCTGGATCTCTTTGGCTACAGGAGCGGGTACCACGATCTCGGATGCGACGAGTTGCAGAATGTCTAACAAGCCTGCTCGAGTCAAGAAGATGAGCGGCGAGGCGTTGACAGCGGAGTGATCAGCCACGCTCCAACTCGCGTTGCAGGTCGGTGAAATCGACCACGAAGGCGTCCGCACCTTCTCGGGCAAGAGCCATCAAGAAGTCGGTGCGATCCAGTCCCGCCACTTGCGCTGCCTTCTCTTGTGAGATCTGGCCGCGTTCGTACCAGTAGATTGCCGCTGCCAAGCGCAATTCCCGGCCGAATTCCTCAGGAGAGCGGCGCAAAGCCGAAAACACCTCAGCCGGGAGATCAAGGGTCAGGGTTGTCATTCAGGTATTCCTCGGGGTCCTCAGTACCGCTCGATTTACGCCAAGGATAGCATGCCGGATCCGAGAAGGCTCAGCTTTCCGCCGCCTCGCCGCCGCCGAGCAGGGCGTGCAGCTTGGCCGCGGGGTCGTCGGCGAGCAGCAGCGTCTCGCCGACCAGCAGGGCGTCGAAGCCGCTGTCGATCAGCAGCGCGACGTCCAGGGCGTCGCGGATGCCGCTCTCGGCCACCTTCAGCGCCGGCGCCGGCAGCGACGGCAGCAGCGCGATCGAGCGCTCCAGATCGACCTCGAAGGTGCGCAGGTCGCGGTTATTGACGCCCACCAGCTCCCAGGGCTCGCCGGCCAGGCAGGCCAGGTCGCCGGCGTCGTGGATCTCGATCAGCGGCACCAGGCCCAGGCCGCGCGCCAGCCGGGCGTAGGCCGCCAGCTCCTCGGGCGCGTAGAGCGCGGCGATCAGCAGCACCGCGTCGGCGCCGGCCGAGCGCGCCCACGCGAGCTGCAGGGGATCGACGACGAAGTCCTTGGCCAGCGCCGGCAGGCCCGAGGCGGCACGGCATTCCGCCAGCAGCTCGTAGCTGCCGAAGAAGAAATCGGGCTCGACCACGACCGACAGCGCCGCGGCGCCGTTGGCGGCATACAGGCGCGCCTGCGCGATGGGATCGACACGGGCGTGCAACGGGCCGAGGCGCGGCGAGCCCATCTTGACCTCGGCGATGATGGCCGGGACCTCCCGCGACGGGTGCGTGAGCGCCGCCAGGAACGGATTGTCCCGCGGACCGGCGAGCGCGGGCTCGCCGTCCGGCACCGAGGGGACGCCATGCTCGACTCCGGCGCCGCCGGCCCGCGCCGCGTGCGCAGCGGTGGCGGCGGCGGCGAAGCTCGCCGCTGTCGCCCCGATCGCCCCGGCCGCCCCGATCGCCCCGGCCGCCCTGCCCGCCCCGGCCGCCCCGATCGCCCCGGCCGCCCCGGCCGCGCCGGTTGCCCCGGCGAGCCCCCCCGCTGCCGCTTCGCCCGCGGCTGCCGCGCCGCCGTCCGCGTCGTCGCGGCCGCGGATCTCGGCCAGCCGCTCGCGCCGCCGCTCGACGATGCGCAGCAGGAGGTCGGGGACCGCGCTTCTCGCGCTCATGCCAGGAACCGCACCAGTTGCGCCAGCTTGTCGGCGGCCTCGCCCGAAACCAGCGCGGCGCGCGCCTTCTCGACCCCCGCCGCCAGGTCGTCCGCCACGCCGGCGACGTAGAGCGCGGCGCCGGCGTTGAAGACCGTGACGTCGGCCAGCGGGCCGGCGCCCGACGCCAGCACCACCCGCATCGCCTCGGCGTTCTCGTCGGGGCCGCCGCCCGAAAGCTCGCCGAGCGCGGCGCGGTGGATGCCGAAGGTTTCGGGCTCGAGCGTGTAGCTGCGCACCTCGCCGCCGCGCACCTCGCACACGCGGGTGGTGCCGGTGGTGGTGATCTCGTCGAGGCCGTCGTCGCCGTGCACCACCAGCGCGTGCTCGCTGCCCAGCTCGGCGAGGACGTGCCCGATCGGCTCGACCAGCGCCGCGGCATAGACGCCCATCAGCTGGCGGCGGGCGCCGGCGGGGTTGGTGAGCGGGCCGAGCAGGTTGAAGATGGTGCGCAGCGCCAGCTCGCGGCGCACCGGCATCACCTCGCGCATGCCGGGGTGGAAGTAGGGAGCGAAGAGGAAGCAGATCCCCACCTGCTCGAGCGCCCGGCCGGCGGTCGCCGGGTCCTCGTCGAGCCGCACGCCGAGCGCCGCCAGGACGTCGGCGCTGCCCGAGCGGCTGGACACCGAGCGGTTGCCGTGCTTGGCCACCGGCGCGCCGGCGGCGGCCGCCACCAGCGCCGCGGCGGTCGAGATGTTGAAGGTGCCGCGCCCGTCGCCCCCGGTGCCGCAGGTGTCCACCACCGCCTTGAGGCGGTGCGGGATGCGCGTGGCGCGGCGGCGCATGGCGGCGGCGGCGCCGGCGATCTCCGGCACCGCCTCGCCCTTCATGCGCAGCCCGACCAGCAGCGCCGCCTTGAGCGGGTCGCTGACCTCGCCGTCGATCATGCGGCCGAACAGGTCCTCGGCCTCCTCGCGGCTCAAGCTCTCGCCGGCGGTCACTCGCCGCAACGCCTCGCGCGGCTCGATGCGGACCGGCTCCGCGGCGGCAGACGGCGCGGGCGGCGCGGGAGTCGAGGGCGGCGCGGGTGTCGAGGGCGGCGCGGGTGTCGAGGGCGGCGCGGGAGTCGAGGGCAGCGCGGGTTTGGAGGGCGGCGCGGGCGGCTCAGGCATGGCGTTCGCTCCCGGGGGCTTGCTGCCGGCAGACCTCGAGGAAGTTGGCGACGAGGTGCGGGCCGGCGGTGGTCAGGATCGATTCGGGGTGGAACTGCACGCCGAAGTAAGGCAGCTCGCGATGGCAGAGGCCCATGACCTCGCCGTCGTCCTCGCTCCAGGCGAGGGCGCGCAGCAAAGGCGGCAGCGAGGCCTCGCGCACCGACAGGCTGTGGTAGCGGGTGGCCTCGAAGGGGTTGGGCAGGCCGGCGAAGATCGCCTCGTCGTGATGGCGCACGCGCGAGGTCTTGCCGTGCATCTGCCGCGCCGCCCGCGCCACCTCCGCACCGCAGGCGAAGGCCAGCGCCTGGTGGCCCAGGCACACGCCGAGGAGAGGCACCTTGGCGGCGCGCCGGATCAGCTCGACGCAGACGCCGGCGCCCTCGGGGCGGCCCGGGCCGGGCGACACCACGATGCCGAGCGGCCGGCGCGCCAGCAGCTCGGGCACCGTCGCGGCGTCGTTGCGCACCACCTCGACCGCCTCGCCGGCGGCGGTCAGCATCTGCACCAGGTTCCAGGTGAACGAGTCGTAGTTGTCGACGACCAGGATCATGGGTCCCCCCCGTCGCCCCCAGTCCTTCCGTCCCTCCCGTCCCTCCCGTTCCGCCCGTCCCTCCCGTTCCGCCCGGTTGCGCCGCGCTCCTGAAGCGCTTCGGCGAGGCCGACGGCCGCAAGCATCGCCGCCGCCTTGCTCTCGGTCTCGCGCTCCTCGGAGCGCGGGTCGGAGTCGGCGACGATGCCGGCGCCGGCGGTGACCCAAGTCTCGTCCCGGCGCACCACCAGGGTGCGGATGGCGATGCAGGTGTCGAGGTCGCCGGAGTAGGAGAGGTAGCCGATGGCGCCGGCGTAGGGGCCGCGGGCCTCCGGCTCGAGCTCGTCGATGATCTCCATTGCCCGGATCTTGGGCGCCCCCGAGACGGTCCCCGCCGGGAAGCAGGAGAGCAGCGCGTCGAGCCCGTCGCTGCCGCTGGCCAGCTCGGCCTCGACGCTCGACACGATGTGCATGACGTGGCTGTAGCGCTCGACCTCCATGAACGTCGGCACGCGCACGCTGCCCGGCATCGCGACGCGCCCCAGGTCGTTGCGGCCCAGGTCGACCAGCATCACGTGCTCGGCGCGTTCCTTGCGGTCGGCCAGCAGGTCCTCGGCCAGGCGGCGGTCGCCGGCCTCGTCCATGCCGCGCGGCCGGGTGCCGGCGATCGGGCGGATGGCGACCTGGCGGCCGGTCTTGCGCACCAGCATCTCCGGCGAGGCGCCGACCAGCGCCAGCTCGGGGGCCTCCAGCAGCACCATGTAGGGGCTGGGGTTGACCATGCGCAGGGCGCGGTACAGCAGCAGCGGCTCGACGCGCCGCGGCACCCGGAAGCGCCGCGCCAGCACCACCTGGAAGATGTCGCCGGCGGCGATGTATTCCTTGGCGATGCCGACCGCCCGGCGGTAGGCCGGCCCGTCGAGGCCCGGCAGCTCGGGCTCGGGCAGGCGCGGCGGTTGGCCGGGCATGGCGACGCCGCCGCCGCGGCCGCCTTCGGCCGTCAGCAGCCGGGAAAGGCGCGCCAGCTCGCGTTCGGCGGCGCCGACGCTGATCTCGTCCTCGATCTCGTTGGCGATCGCCAGCACGCGCTGGTAGGCATGGTCGAAGATCACCAGGGTGTCGAAGCGCGCCAGCAGCGCCACCGGCAGGTCGTGGGGATCGGGGGGCCGGTGGGGCAGCCGTTCCAGCAGGCGGATCATGTCGAAGCCGAAGTACCCCACCAGCCCGCCGGTGAACGGGATCGGTCCGGGCTCGGCCACCACTTCTCCGAGAACCTGGCGCAAGGCGGCGATGGGCTCGCCCGGGAGCCGGCGGGTGCGGCCGTCGCGTTCGGCCTCCAGGCGGTCCGGGTACAGGCGGAAGATCTCGCGCGGGCCGGCGCCGAGGAAGCTGAAGCGCGACACCCGCTCGCCGCCGCTGACGCTCTCGAGCAGGAAGCGGAAGTCCGACACCTCCGCCAGCCGGCGATAGACCGCCAGGGGTGTCAGGCTGTCGGCCAGGAACTCCCGGATGTGCGGCGTCGCCTTGCGCGGGGCGTGCGGGCCTGGCTGGGTTCGCCGGCCTTGCGGGGCTCGCGGGCCTGGCGGGCGTGGCTGGCCTGGTGGGCGTGGCTGGCCTAGCGGGGCTTGCAGGCCTGGTGGGCATGGCTGGCCTGGCGGGGTTTGCGGGCCTGGCTGGGTTCGCGGGCCTTGCGGGGCTGGCGGGCCTGGCGGGGCGGCTGGCGGGCCTGGCGCCGCCTGCTGTTTCCGCGGGCTCCGCGGACGGCCTGGGCCTGCCGAGGCTTTCGCGCCTTCAGATCCTTTCGATCCTGGGGCTCCTTGCCGGCCTTGCACGTCGTGTGCGTCTCGCGGGCCGCGTCCGCCGTCGGATGGCCGCATCCCGCGCGCGCGCCGCCGGGGCACTCGCGGCGCCGTCACCTGCCGCCTCCGCCGCCGCGGTCCGCGGCATCCCTGGCATCCTGGGCGGTTGTCTCGACCTGGGCGGTTGTCTCGATCTGAGCGGTTGTCTCGACCTGAGCGGTTGTCTCGGTCGGAGTCTCGACGGTGTCCACAGCGGCGCCCGGGGCGGCGGGATTGGCGGCGGCGGCACCCACGCCCCCAAAGTGGCGCCGGACGAGCTCGGCGGCGAGGTCGGCTGGCGGCACGCCGGTTGAGAGGAGAAGCACGAGCAGATGGTAGAGCAGGTCGCAGCTCTCGCCGACCAGCTCACCGCGGCGCTCCGGCCGCGCCGCCGCGGCGAGGGCCGCGACCACCGTCTCCACGCCCTCCTCCCCCACCTTCTGCGCCACCCGTTCGACGCCGGCGGCGAGCAGCCGCGCCGTGTAGCTGCTCGCCGGGTCGGCGCCGCGCCGGCTGGCGGCGACCCGCGCCAGCCATCCCAGCTCGAGGGCCGCCGCGTTGGGCTCGAAGCAGCTGCGGGTGCCGCGGTGACAGGTGGGGCCGGCGGGGCGGGCGCGCAGCAGCAGCGCGTCGCCATCGCAGTCGGCCACCGCCTCGACCACCGCCAGGGTGTTGCCGGAGGTCTCGCCCTTGCGCCACAGCGCCTTTCGCGAGCGGCTGAAGAAGTGGGCCTCGCCGGTCGCCAGCGTCAGCTCGACCGCGCGGCGGTCGGCGTAGGCCAGCATCAGCACCGCGCCGCTGGCCACGTCCTGGACGACGACCGGGACCAGGCCGCGGTCGTCGTAGCGCAGCGCCGCCGGATCCAGGGGCGCCGCGGCGTCGCCGGCTTCAGGGTCCGCCGCGGCTGTCGGCCTCGGTCCCGCGGCCGGCACCCATCGCAGCGCCGCGGCGCCCGGTTCCGGTCCTGCGCTCCCTGGCTCCGGCTTCGCGGCGGTTTCTGTCCCGCAAGCTGATCGCGGGGACCCGGCCTCCGCACCGGTCCCCATTCGGGTCTCCGGGCCGCCGGCCGGCGAGGCATCCGGATCCTGCGGTTTCATGCGACCTCCTCCCGCATCGGAAAGCCGGCGGCGGCGAGGGCGCGCTTGACTTCGCCTACCGTGTGGGTCCCCTGGTGGAAGATCGAGGCCGCCAGCACCGCCGCGGCCCCCGCCGCCAGCGCCGCCGCCAGGTGCGCGGCGGAGCCGGCGCCGCCCGAGGCGATGAGCGGCACCGGCACCGCCGCCGCCGCGGCGGCGACCAGCGCCAGGTCGTAGCCGCCGCGCGTGCCGTCGTGATCGATGCTGGTCAGCAGCACCTCGCCGGCGCCCGCCGCGACGCCGGCAGCGATCCATGCCAGGGCGTCGAGGCCGGTCGGCGTACGGCCGCCTTCGACGACCACCTCCCAGGCGGCGCCGCCGTCGTGAGCGGCGCGGCGCGCATCGACCGACAGCACCACGCACTGGCTGCCGAAGCGGCGCGCCAGCTCGCCGATCAGCGCCGGCCGGCGCACCGCGGCGGTGTTGACCGCCACCTTGTCGGCGCCGGCGCGCAGCGCGCGGCCGGCGTCCTCGGCGGAGCGCACGCCGCCGCCGACGGTCAGCGGGATGAACACCCGCTCGGCGGTGCGCCGCACCCAGTCCAGGTCGGTGTCCCGCCCCTCGGGGGCCGCGGTCACGTCGAGGAACACGATCTCGTCGGCGCCCTGGGCGGCGTAGCGCGCCGCCGCCGCCGCCGGGTCTCCCTGGTCGGCCAGGTCGCGGAAGCGCACGCCCTTGACCACCCGTCCCGCGGCCACGTCCAGGCAGGGGATCACCCGGCGGGTGAGCCCGCTCGGCCCGGCGCCGGCCGCCCCTTTTTCGCCCGGGCTCACCGCCGCCGGGGCACCTGGGCGGCCCGCGGCATCATCGCCCGGCCAGCCCCGTCCGGCAGCGCCGGAGCAGACCGCGAGCGCCGCCGGCAGGTCGATCTGGCCCTCGTACAGGGCGCGGCCGAGCACGGCGCCGGCGACCGCGGGCAGGGTCGCCGCCGCCGCCAGGTCGGCAAGCGAACGCACACCGCCGGAGACCAGCGCCGGCAGGCCGGTGGCCGCCGCGACGCGCAGCGTCAGCTCGAAGTTGGGGCCGGACATCATGCCGTCGCGCTCCACGTCGGTGACCAGCACCGCCGGGCAGGGCAGGCCCCGCAGGCTGGCGCAGACCTCGTCGAGGGAGCTGCCGGCGGCCTGCGTCCAGCCGGCCACCCGCAGCTCGCCCCCCGCCACCTCCAGCGCCGGCAGGACCTGCCCGGGAAAGGCATGCGCCAGCGCGGCGAAGGTCTCCGGATCGCACGCCGCCACCGAACCCATCAACACCCGGTCGCAACCCGCCGCCAGCGCCCACTCGACGTCGGCGCGTCCGCGCAGGCCGCCGCCCAGCTGCACGCCGACCCTGCCGGGCGCGGAGCCATCGCCGGCCGCGGCACCGGCCGCCAGCGCCGCGACCAGGCGCGCCACCAGCTCGCGCTGCGGCGGCTCGCCGAGCGCGGCGTCGAGATCAACGACGTGGATGCGGCGGACGCCGGCGGCGGCGAAGCCGGCGGCCACCGCCAGCGGATCGCCGGCATACTCCTTTGCCCGCGCGTCGTCTCCCTGCCGCAGGCGCACCACCCGCCCGCGCCGCAGGTCAATAGCCGGCAGCAGCTCCATCCGCCATCTCCAGGAAGTTGGCCAGCAGGCGCAGCCCGGCCTCGCCGCTGCGCTCGGGGTGGAACTGGGTCCCCATCACCCGCCCGCGCCCCGCCACCGCCGCGAAGCCGCGGCCGTGCGTGGCCCGCGCCAGGCAGACGTCCTGGGGCACGTCGTCGGGCGCATAGCCGTGGACGAAGTAGAAATGCCGGCCGGCGGGACGCGCGACCGGAGCCGCGGCATCGCCGCCCCTGTCAGCCTCCTCCCGCAGACCGGCCAGCAGCGGGTGGTCGGCGAGGTCGTGCAGGCGGTTCCAGCCGATGTGCGGCACCGGCACTCCGGACGGCAGGCGGGTGACGCGCCCTGGCAGCAGCCCCAGGCCGTCGGTGACGCCGAACTCCTCGCTGGCGGAGAACAGCAACTGGAAGCCGACGCAGATCCCCAGCAGCCAGGCGCCATCCGCCAGCGCCCCGCCGAGCGCCGCCTCGAGCGGTCCGCGCAGCGCCTCGCGCGGCGGCGCGAAGGCGCCGACCCCCGGCAGGATCAGGCAGCGCGCCGCAGCCACCTCGCGTGCCTCGCGGGTGACCGTCGCCGCCGCGCCCAGGTGCTGAAACGCCCGCACCACGTTGCCCAGGTTGCCCACTCCGGCGTCCACCACCACCACCGCCTGGCGGCGGGCAACGGGCGCCCGGCGGTCGGCAACGGAGACGGTCGCCGGGGCTTGTGCTGCCGAGCCTGCCGCCGGGGCTTGCGCTGCCGAGCCTGCCGCCGGGGCTTGCGCCGCCGAGCCTGGCGCCGGGGCTTGTGCCGCCGAGCCTGCCGCCGGGTCTTCCGCCGCCGAGCCTGCCGCCGGGTCTTGTGCCGCCGAGCCTGGCGCCCGGGCTTGCGCCGCCGAGCCTGGCGCCGGGGTTTGCGCCGCCGAGCCTGCCGCTGCCGCATCATTTGGCGCCGAGCCGTCGACCGGCGCGTGCTCATGGCTCGCACGCGCGGCGCGCGGGTAGGACTCGGCGGCCTGCCCGCCGGCGGCGCCGTCGCGTCCGTCGCTCATGCGGTCAGCGTCCCCTTGGTGCTTGGCACGTCGCCGCTCTCCCCGGCCGCGCCGGCGGCAGCCGCCGAGGGGCCGGGTCCCGCAGCCACCGCCGTCCCGGACGCGAGGGCGGGCGCGCCGCGCCGGGCCACCGCCTGCCGCAGCGCCAGCGCGGCTGCCTTGAAGGCTGCCTCGGCGGCGTGGTGGCCGTTGCGCCCGGCCAGGATCTCGAGGTGCAAGGTGAGCCGCCCGCGATCGGCGACCGCCTGGAAGAAGTCCGCGACCAGGGTCAGGGGAAAGTCGGCGGTGACCCAGCTCGCTGCCAGCTCGCGCGGCGCGCTGTAGACGAAGAAGCCGCGCCCCGACAGGTCCACCACCGCGCGTGCCAGCGCCTCGTCGAGCGGCGCGAAGGCCGACCCGAAGCGCGTCACTCCCCGCCGCTCGCCAAGCGCGGCATCCAGGGCCTCGCCGAAGGCGATGCCGACGTCCTCGACGGTATGGTGGAGATCGACGTGCAGGTCGCCGGCGGCGGTCACCTCGAGCCCCAGCCCGCCGTGCGTCGCCAGCGCCTCGAGCATGTGGCCGAAGAAGCCATTGCCGACCTCGACCCGGCGCGCGCCGCCGTCGAGCCCCAGCGCCAGCCGCACCCGCGTCTCGCCGGTCGAGCGCTCGACCTCGCCCCACCGTCCGGAGGCGGCGGCCACCGCCGGACCCGCGAGCGCCGGCGCCCTGGGACTGGCGGGTGCGGCGGCGGCGGCGGCCTTGGCGAGGTCCGCCGCCGCCTCGCGGCCGCCGTCCGCCTTGGCGGCTTCGGCGATCTCTCCCGCATCGCCAATCTCGCCCGCATCACCCACCTCGCCGGCCTGCCCCATCTCGCCGCTATGGCCCAGCTCGCCGCCATGGCCCATCTCGCCGGCATGCCCCATCTCGCCGCTATGGCCCAGCTCGCCGCCATGGCCCATCTCGCCGGCATGGCGCGTGTCGCCACCATCGCCCACTTCGCCGGCATCCCGCGTCTCGCTGGCATCGCCCAGCTCGCCGCCATGGCCCATCTCGCCGGCATGGCGCGTGTCGCCACCATCGCCCACTTCGCCGGCATCCCGCCTCTCGCCAGCATCGCTCAGCTCGCCGGCATTACCCATCTCGCCGGCATGGCGCGTGTCGCCCGCCTCGCCGATCTCGCCCGCCGCGCCCATCTCCGCGAGCGCCTGGCGCGTGGCGCGCAGGGCGGCGCCGCTGCCGACCGAGATCCGCAGGCAGCCGGCCAGCCCCGGGTAGCCGCCCACGTCGCGCACCCGGATGCCGCGCGCCGCCAGCCCGTCGCGCACCGCCCGCGCCGCCGCCGGCGAGGAGCAGCGCGCGAGCAGGAAGTTGGCCTCCGAGGGCAGCACCTGCAGACCCGCCGCGGCCAGCATCTGCCGCCATGGCTCGCGGCGCGCCGTGACCACGGCGATCCGCCGCCGCGCCGCCGGCGCCGCCGCCAGCGCCGCACGCCCGGCCAGCACCCCGGCCTTCCCGAGGTTGTAGGGCAGCTTGACCTTCAGCAGCTCCGCGACCAGCCGCGGGTCGGCGAGCAGGTAGCCGACCCGCAGCCCGGCCAGCGCCCAGGCCTTCGAGAAGGTGCGCAGCAGGACCAGGTGCGAATGGCGGTCGAGCAGCGGCCGGTAGTCGTGGCGGCTGAACTCGCCGTAGGCGTTGTCGAGCAGCAGCGGCCCTTCCAGCCGGTCGAGCAGCGCCTCGACCGCCGCGACCGGGAGCGCCTCGCCGGTGGGGTTGTTGGGCGAGCACAGCAGCAGCGGCCGCCGCGGCTGGCGCGCCACCTCGGCAAGCAGCGCCGGCAGCGGCAACCGCAGGTCCGCCAGCGCCGCGGCCGCGCCGGGCACCGCGGACGCGGGAGCCACTTCGGGAGGCGCAGCCTTGGCGGGCGCCGAAGACGCCGCGGATGCCACGGGTGCCACGGCCATCATGGGCGCCGCAGCCGCCGCGAGCACCGCGGGCAGGAAGCGCGGCACGCCGCCGGCTTTGACGACCAGCATGCGGTACAGGCCGAAGCTCGGCTCGGTGCCCAGCACCTCTCCGCCCGGCTGGACCAGCGCCGACAGGCAGACGTCCAGCAGCTCGTTCGAGCCGTTGCCCACCAGGACGCCCTCGGCCGGCCAGCCGTGGAAGGCGCCGAGATCGCGGCGCAGCGCCTCGGCATGGAAGTCCGGATAGCGCGACCAGTCCGCCGCCGCCAGCTGCGCCGCCACCTGCCGCCTCAGCCACGCCGGCGGCCCGAAGGGCGCTTCGTTCTGATCCAGCTTGTGGCGGCAGGGCGAGAGGTCCAGGTGATAGGCGCTCAGCCGGCGCAGCTCCGGGCGCACCAGCGCGGCGGGATCGGCCGGAGGCTTCATCTCAACCCAACCTCCGCCGCGCCGCCGCGGCGTGCGCCGGCAGTCCCTCGGCAACCGCCAGGCAGGCCGCGGCCTCGGCCCAGCGCGCCGCCGCACCCGGCGTGAAGCGCACCGTGTGGCTGCGCCGCAGGAAGTCGTCGACCCCCAGCGCCGAGGCGAAGCGGGCGCTGCCGCAGGTCGGCAGCACGTGGCTGGGACCGGCAACGTAGTCGCCGAATACCTCCGGCGAGGCCGCCCCCAGGAACACCGCTCCGGCCGACCGCACCCGCTCGGCCAGCGCCTCGGCGCCGGCGCCGACCAGCTGCAGGTGCTCGGGAGCGATCCGCTCGACCAGCTCGAGCGCCTCGTCCCAGCCGTCGACCAGCAGCGCGGCGCCGAAGCGGTCGAGCGCCGCCCGCGCCGTGGCCGCGGCAGCGGCGCCGGCACCGGCGGCGACCTCGACACCGGCGGCGCCGGGGCCGGAGCCAGGGCCGGGGGCCTCGCCGCCGGAACCGAGCCTGGCCAAAGCCTGGAGCTGCGACCCGACCGCCGCCGCCACCTGCCGCGCCAGCGCGCGGTCCGGCGTGATCAGCACCGCTGCCGCCAGCGGATCGTGCTCCGCCTGGGCCAGCAGATCGGCGGCCACCAGCGCGGGATCGGCGCCGGCGCCGGCGACGATCACCACCTCGGTCGGCCCGGCCAGGCCGTCGATCCCCACGTCGCCGGCGACGAGCTTCTTGGCGGCGGTGACCCAGGCGCCTCCCGGTCCGACGATCTTGTCCACCCGCCGCACCGACTCGGTGCCGTAGGCCAGCGCCGCGACCGCGTGCGCGCCGCCCAGCCCCCACACCTCCTCGACGCCAAGGCGCGCCAGCGCATGGCGCAGCGCGGCGCTGCTCCTGAAAGCGGCGGGAGGCGTGGCGACGACGATCTCGGCGACCCCCGCCAGCCGCGCCGGGACCACGGTCATCACCACCGTCGACGGATAGCTCGCCCGCCCGCCCGGCACGTAGATGCCCACCCGGCGCAGCGGCAGCACCCGCTCCTCGAGCTCGACGCCGTCGTCCGAGGCCATGCGGTAACCGCGCCGTGCCTGCGGCGCGTGGAAGCGCTCGACGGCGGCGATGGCGCGCTCCAAGGCCTCGGGGAAACCGGCCGGCAGCTCGGCGCCGGCGGCGGCATCCGTCCAGCCGCCGCCGGCGGCGGCACCCTTATTGCCGGCGGCACCCCTCTTATCGCCGGCGGCACGTCCCCAATTGCCGGCCGCGGCCGCGGGTTCCACGTGCAGGCGCAGGTCCGCCGCGGCGCGGGCCTTGGCGCCGTCCAGCCGCCGCGCCAGGGCGAGCAGGGCGCGGTCGCCGCCGGCGCGCACCTGCTCGACGATCTTCGCCGCCTGCCGCAGCGTGCGCGCGTCGAGCACCGTGGCGGCGCGGCCGGTCAGCTCGGCGATCCGGCGGCGGCCGGCGCGCGAGTCCGCGGCGATGACGCGCAAGGGAGTGCCTCTCAAGCCACCGCTCCTGCCGCCTCCAGGCGGTCCAGCCAGCCGTTGATGCGGGCGCGATGGCGCTGGAAGGAAGCCCGGTTCACCACCAGGCAGGGCGCCACCTCGGCCACCGTCTCGATCTCCACCAGCCCATTGTCGGCGAGAGTGCGGCCGGTCTGCACCAGGTCCAGCGCGATCTCCGCCAGCCGCAGCACGGGCGCCAGCTCGACCGACCCCGAGAGCCGCAGGATCTCGGCCCCCCAGGGGCGGCCGGCAACCAGCCGCCGCGCCGTCAGTGGGTACTTGGTCGCCAGGCGCACCTGGCTGCCGGCGGCGGGCGGCGCGGGGGAGCAGCCGATCAGCGCGAAGCGGCAGCGGCCGGCGGCGAGCCGGGCCGGCACCAGCAGGTCGCCGTCGAGCTCGCCCAGCACGTCGCTGCCGACGATGCCGCAGTCCGCCACGCCGTGCTCGACATAGAGCGGCAGGTCCCAATCCTTGAGCGACAGCATCTCGACGCCGTCCTCGGGCAGCGCCGTGCGCAGGCTGCGGCCGCCGGTTTCGTACCCCGAAAGCCCCAGCCCCGCGGCGCGCAGGGCGGCCAGCGCCGGCTCGAGGTTGCGCCCCTTGGGCAGCGCCATGCGGATCATGGCTGCCGGCGCCCTCCAAGCGCCTGCACCGCCTCGCCGCCGGCCTCCGCCCTGCCGGCATCCCCAGCCCTGCCGGCCTCCATGGCCCTGCCAGCTTCCCCAGCCCTGCCAGCCTCCACGGTCCCGCCGGCCGCCACGGCCCCGCCGGCCTCGTCCGTTTCGCCGACCGCGAGCAGGCCGTCGAGGTTGAGCGAGAACCCTACCGCGGAGATGTCGGCGCCGAGCGCCCGGAAGAGGCTGCCGTAGCTGCCGCCGCCCCCTACCGGCACCGCCGCGGCGCCGGCATAGGCGCGAAAGACCAGGCCGTCGTAGTAGGAGCGCGCGCCCGCCTCGGCCGCCAGGTCGGGGTGCCGGCTGTTGCGCGCGAACTCCGCGAGGTCCACGCTCAGCCGCACCGCCGGGAAGCGCTCAGCCAGCTCTTCGCGCAGGGCCAGCAGCCAGCGCAGGCGCACCGCCGCCGCCGGTCCCAGCTCCTCCGGCCGCGCCGGCAGGCCGGTCTCGACGATCGGCAGCAGAGCGGCGCAGGCCCGGCGCACGACGGCGCGTTCGCGGCGCGCCACCGCCGCCGCCAGCTCGGCGGGCGGATGTCCCTCCGCCGCCGCCGCCAGCAGCGCCGCGTCCAGGCAGCCGGCGAGCCCCAGCACCACCTGCCGCGGACCGCCGCCGTCCGCCAGCGCCGCCAGGAACAGCCCCAGCACCTCCCGCTCCGCCTCCGCGGCCGGCTCGCCGGGGGCCGGCCCCGCCATGCCCAGCAGCTCCACGCCCATCTGGTAGAGCTCGCGCCCGCTGCCTGGCCGGCTCTCCTCGTAGCGCACCACGTCGCCGCGGTAGAAGAGGCGCAGCGGCAGCCGCAGCGAGTGCAGCCGCGGCGCCAGCAGGCGGGCCAGCATCGGCGTGAAGTCGGCACGCAGGGCCAGCTGCTCGCCGTCGCGGTCGATGAACCGGTACAGCTCGCCGCGGCTGGCCGGGGTGAGCAGCAATTCGTAGGGCTCCAGGTAGTCGAGAATCGGCAGGATCGCCTCGGCATAGCCGTGGCTCTCGACCAGTGTCGCCAGGCGGCCTTCCAGCCGGCGCCGCGACCGCGCGCTCTCGAAGAGCAGCGCCGCCACTCCGGTGGGCAGGGCCGCGGAGACCTTCATCGGTTCGCGCCTCGCGCAGGAAACCTCGATTGTGCGCCCAAAATCAAAACCTCCTTCCAGAGCGTCGGCCCGGAAGGAGGTAATGGTTTGAGCGCCATGGTCCTCGTCCCGGGTCGCGGCCGGGGCGAAAGGCCTCGGCTAGACGGTCGCGTGGTGGCCGTGACGACGCCAAGCGGAGGCTTGCACGCACGACGGGCAGTCCGCGCCCCGCAAATGCAGGCTGCGGAGGCTCCGTCGCAGGGCGCTGACACTTCCTACGGGTCGGGTCGCCGATGCCAGCGACGCGGCCGCGCGGGAGCGTGAGGATCTCGTGCTCGGCATAACGCGATGATACCGGCACGTCCGCGACGGCGTCAAACTCCGCGCGCCAGGCGCGCCAAGCGCGCCGGACGGCCGCTCGGTGCCGGCGCCGGCACCAAGCGGACCACGAGAGCTCACGGACAGGTCGCGAACGCCGAGGTGTCCTGGATCGGCTGGAACGTGGTATTGGCCGGGTTGTGGTACGTCTTGACCGTTCCCGTCTTGGTATCGGTCACCGTCAGCGTGACCGCGACGTTGGTCAGGCCGCCGGCGAACACCCACCACTGGCTATTGAGCGAGCAGCCGTCGAGCACCTTGACCACGACCTCGACGTTGGTGTCGGAGAAGAACCACAGGTAACCGGTGTCGGTGGTCAGGGCGACGGCGTGAGCGTTGCCGGCATTGCCGCCGCCGGCGTCGAAGGTGGCCGTCACCGAAAAGCGCCCGCCGGCCACGCAGAGGGTGGCGTCGTTGGGGAGGCAGCCGGGAGCCGAGCTGCCGCACGTCAGGTTGATCGTGTAGGGTCCGGACTGGAACGAACTGGCGTTGTTGTTGGCCGACAGGGTCCAGGTGCCCGTCGAGTCGAGCGAGAACTGGATCTGCGCGGTTCCGGGGGACGGCGCGAAGTTGGCGGTCTTGGTGTGCCCGTTGGGGTCCAGCAGCGAGATGATGGGAGCGAAGGCCGAGCTGGTGAGCGTCGCGGTGATCGCCTCCTTGTTGGTGCCTTCGAAGATGTAGTAATCGACGGCGGTGCCGTCGTCCAGCTTGCAGTCCGTCGAGTCGAGGCTGCCGTTGATGGTCTGGCCGCAATCGATCGAGGTGAAGGTGTTGCAGGTCGCGGCCGGCCGCGGCGCGATCGCCTCGATGGCGTTGGTCTTGGCCGACCTGGCCTGGGCGAGCGCGGCGGCGGGAACGGCCAGAGAGAGGCAGAGGACGGAAACCCATGCGTTTCGCATCGAACGTCTCCTTCGACGTGGCGCACGCGTGGGCCTGCCGGCATGGAGCTGGAACCGGCCGATTCGGGTCAACCGCCGGCTGGCCAGAACGGGCGCCGAAAAACGGCCGGACGAGGCCGACTATAACCGGCGGAGCGCCGAAAGGACACCTCGGGCCGGGTCTGGCGCGCCGCGGGAGGCGGTTGAATTACGAGGTCGCCGGCGGCCCGGAAGGTCCGGGCGGCGGGGGGGGCGGCACCGGCGCGTGCTCGAGCATCTCGCGCACCGTGGCGACGAGGTCGGCGCGCGGCACGGCGCGCTGGCCGGGACGCTGGGCCAGCCATTCGCGGCGCGCATCGACTTTCTTGGCGAGCTCGCGGCCGACCTCCATGTCCTTCAGCGTCACGATGCCGCGCTCCTTCTCCGTCGAGCCGTAGAGCAGCACGATCGGCACGCCCGTCAGGTCGCCGTACTTGATCTGCCTGCCGACGCCCTTTTCGCTCCCCAGGTACAGCTCGGCCGCGATGCCGGCGCGCCGCAGCTCGTAGGTCATCGCCAGGCACTCCGTCTCGAGATCGCGGTCGATGCGCGCCACCAGCACCTGCGCCGTGGCCTTCCTGCCCCCCGCGCGGCCCAGGTGCTGCAGCGCGGCGAGCAGCCGATCGACGCCGATCGAGGCGCCGGTGGCAGGCACCTTCTCGCCCAGGAAGCGCAGCACCAGGCTGTCGTAGCGGCCGCCGCCGAAGACCGATCCGTATTGCGGCGCGTCCAGCAGCACCGCCTCGAACACCGGGCCGGTGTAGTAGGCCAGGCCGCGCGCGATGCTCAGGTCCAGGGTCACCTGGTCGTCGCTGTAACCGAGCGCCGCCAGATGGCGCGAGATGCGCTCCACCAGGTCGATCTCCGCCGCCGCCTCGGGCAGCCCGGCGAAGAACGAGCGCAGGTGCGCGATCACCTCGTCGCGCCGGTCGGCGCGGATCGCCAGGAAGCGCTCGATCCTTTCGACCTGCGCCGCCGCCATGCCGAGGCCGCGGATGGTGTCGCCGGACTCGTCGCGGTAGCCGCTGGTGAGCTCGAGCTTGACCTTTTCGATACCCACCTTCTCGAGCTTGTCGAGCACGCGCAGCACGTCGGCGCCGCCGCCCTCGGGCACCGCGGCGGCGGCGAGGAGCAGGTCCAGGATGCCGCGGCTCGAGAAGCGGACGCGGAACGGTCCCACCTCGAGCGCCGCGAGCGTGTCGCACATGCCGGCGATGATCTCGGTGTCGGCGATCTCCGATTCGGCGCCGACCGAATCGAGGTCGAACTGGATGAACTCGCGATAGCGGCCGCTGCCGGGCTTGTCGGCGCGCCACACCGGCGCCACCTGGTAGCGGCGATACGGCCGCGGCAGGTCGTGGTACTGCGCCACCACCCGCGCCAGCGGCACGGTGAGGTCGAAACGCAGCCCCAGCGCCTCGCGCTCCGGGTTGTGCACGGTGAAGATCGACTGCTGCGTCTCCTGGCCGGCGGTGCCGGTCAGCACGTCGAGGTATTCGATGGCGGGGGTGCCGAGCGGCACGAAGCCGTAAAGCTCGTAGACGCCGCGGATGGTGTCGATCATCCGCTGCCGCGCCAGCATCGGCTCGGAGAGCAGATCGCGCAGGCCACGCGACAGGCGAGGCTCGACGGCTCCCTTCATGGCGAGTTTCCTTTACGTCGTCCGTAGTGGGGCTGCCGGGGCAGGCTTCGGCAGCGGGCAGAAGGCAGCGGCAGAAGCTAGCATCGATCGCCGGCCGCCGCAACCGGGCCAGCGCCTGGCGCGCGGCGCGCCAGCGCCAGCGGCGGCGGGCCGGCGAGCGGCAGGCGCTTCGACCTCGCGGGCACTAGCGCTGGCTTTCGGGGATCAGGCGTTCGACGATGACCACGTCGAGCCACCTGCCGTCGAGCTGGCCGTGCTTCTCGTACGTCCCCACCTCGCGAAAACCGCAGGTGCGGCACAGCGCCAGGCTCGCGGCGTTGAACGGGAAGATCCGCGACAGCAGCTTCCAGTAGCCGAGCCGAGCCGCCTCGGCGATCAGCGCCTCGAGCAGCAGGCGGCCCAGGCCCTGGCCGCGCGCGGCGCGGTCGAGATAGATCGAGAACTCGCCGATCCCGGCGTAGCAGCGGCGCGGGCTGTAGGACGAGAGCGCTGCCCAGCCGGCCACGGCGCCCGCGTGTTCGATCACCAGCATCGGCTGGGGAAGGTGCGGCGGCGACCGGAGGACGCCAGCCTCCGCCGCCGCCATCAGCTGCCGGGCGATATCGGCGGCCGTGCGCGGCGTGGTCTCGAAGGTGGCGCCGCGGTCGGCGATGCCCTGGTTGTAGATGTCGGCGATGCGCTGCGCATCCGCCGCGGTTGCCAGCCGGATCGTCGGCGCGCGGCTGCTCTCCATCCGGATCGCTCCCTGCCGCGGCATGAGGGCCGCGGCAGCCTGCGATCGTAGTCCAAGTCCAGCCGAACGCGCGCTGGTGCCTTCGCGGCCGGCGGTCCACAGACCGGCGGTCCTGCCCCTGCCCGCTGGCGGTCGGACCCTCCACGCCGGCGTACGCGGGCACCGGGGACCGCGCGGGCGTCCGCGGCCCTGGGAGACACGAGCCCGAGCTGGTAGGCTCGTCCGCGGTGACCCCTGACCTGCCGGCTGATCCGCCGGCGCCGCGGTCTTGCCGCGAGAGGAAGGCGTCGGTGTCAGGAACGAGCGCGAGCGGTACGTGATGGTGAAGAACCTACGCTTCCTCCTCGACGAGGACCTGAATCCGCTGGCGGCGAAGATCGGTCGTCGCCGCGGCCTCGACGTCCTCTCTGTCCACGAGGTCGACCGGCTGGGGTTTGCCGACGAGGACCAGCTCCAGTTTGCGACCGAGGAAGGCCGGATCTTCGTGACCCGCAACCGCGACGACTACCTCCGCCTCGCGGTCTCCTCGTACCAGTCAAGAGTGCTCCACAATGGCCTGGTGATCGTGCCCCAGACTGAAGAGAACCTTCGTCCGGAGCGTATTGCCGACGCTCTCGAGCGCTGGACCGTCACTGCCGAGGTGCTCGACCCGGGGCCCTCGCCTGCACGCTGGGAGGGCGTCGACCCGATGGCAACTCATGTGGACCTGAGCATCCCCGACGAGCTGCACCGCGAGATCTCCCGCGAGGCCGCTGCTCGGGCCACTACCTGGTCGGCCATGGCCGCGGAGCTGCTCGAGGAGGCCATCCGGATGCGCCGGGCGCCCGGGGTGCTGTTCACCGATGGTCCAGCCGGGCGGCGGGCAGTCCTGGCCGGCACCGGCCTCGACGTCTGGGAGCTCGCCGCCAGCTGGAACCTGATGGGCCGCGACTTCCACCGGTTACGCCAGACCTACATCTGGTTGAGCGAACCTCAGCTGAGGGCAGGCATCGCCTACTACGAGGCCTATCCCGACGAGATCGACGCGCGCCTGGCACGGGAAGAACAGTGGCCTCCCGAGACGATCGCGGACGAGTTGCCCTTCATTCCCCCGCCGCGCAAGCGCTGATCCGCCGGAAAATGAACTGCCGGCGTGCGACCATCGCCACTTCGGGCCGAAGCAAAAAAGCCAGCCAGCGAGCGAGCCACTGACTGCCCACCCACCGAGGCGAGCGCTCGACCTGGCTGCGCACCGACCAGTTAGACCTCGTCGTCAACCTGCTCAAGACGGTCGCTCTCGGTTCATCACAGCCGCCCCATCTGGTAAAATGCTCGGGTAGTTCTCCGTCCACTGGGGGCAGGTGTGTGGATTCGGCGTCTCGTATCGTCCGAAGCTAGGCGTTCATGGTGAGATGCCGCGATCGGACGTTGAAAGAGGCGTCGACGCAAGAGTATGGAGAAATGACGCAAACCCCGAGCCAGAGGATGATCCCGCGTCCAATCCATCCGTTCCCAGCAAGGATGGCCGCATCGATTCCTTGGAACGAGCTTCGCGGCACAACTCGCAAGCGCCTTCGCGTACTGGACCCAATGGCAGGCTCTGGTACCACGGTCGTCGTCGCCCGCACTTTCGGGCACGAAGCAATCGGCTTCGATACCGATCCGCTTTCGGTGCTGTTGGCCCGAGTCTGGTGCAGTGACGTCCAGGAATCATCGACGCTAAGCATGGCGCACCAGGTGCTCGAAGTCGCCAAGCTGAGAGCCTGTCGCCTTCCTCTTGACGAGGCCTATCCTGCCAAAGCTAATGACGAAACTCGCAGATTCGTGGAGTATTGGTTTGAAGAGACAAACCGGCGCCAGCTGGCCGCCCTCGCAAGGGCTATTTCTGACGTTCGCAAGGCGGCAACGCGGGAGCTTCTCTGGTGTGCATTGTCTCGCTTAATCATTACAAAGCAGGCAGGCGCCTCTCTTGCACTCGACGTGGCGCACAGCCGGCCGCACCGAGCTCTAGACAAGACCGTGATCCGCCCCCTTGATCACTTTCTGCGCGCAGTAGGTCAGGTGCTCGCTGGGGTCCCCTTCAAGGCGACTGCGACCGGCAAGCCCCGTGCTACGGTGATAATGGCGGACGCCCGGAAGCTGCCACTCGACGCGTCCACTATTGATGTAGTTGTCTCGTCCCCACCTTATCTAAATGCCATCGACTATCTCAGAGGCCACAAGCTCTCGCTGGTGTGGATGGGTTACGCCGTGGACGATCTTCGGCGCATAAGGGCCAAGAATATTGGAACTGAGGTAGCTGCCGGCGCTGAACTTGAGAACCCGGTGATAGCATGTGCACTGGCTCACATGGGCGATATCGATGAAGTTCCCCCGCGTCAGAGACGATGGCTGGCTCGGTATGCAGCCGACATGGACAAAGCGATTGGCGAACTTCACCGTGTACTTGTCCATGGTGGGCGCGCCGTGCTTGTTGTAGGTGACTCAACTATGCGCGGCGCTTATGTTCGCAATTCAGGGGCCCTCGCCTATCTTGCCGAACGTCACGGCTTCCAAGTCGCACGCCGACGCCGCAGGGATCTCCCGCCTAATCGCAGATATCTGCCACCACCTACTCTTCGAGATTCAGGCCCAATGCTCCAAGGTCGGTTGAGAACCGAGGTCCTCCTTGACTTGGTGAAGAGATAAGGCAGCCACAGCCTTACCCCTTGTGAGGACGGTAGAGTTGTCTCTCACAACCAGGGTGCGTCTACTCGCCGACAAGACGAGCATCTCCAGCCAACAGGCCGATTCCCCAGATCCACTGTCTTGGCGGCGACGACTGACAGACATCTACCAAAATGGCAATATCTGCATTAGACATGGCTCGCCCTTTGTAACATCATTGTCGAGGTGCATAAGTTGGGCGTGAACTGCTTGCCGGCTGCTCACTCGGCCGGCGGCTGCCAAGGCAGGCCGTTAGCCTCGCGGACTCGTCCGATCCGGAGACCACCTAAAATCCTCAATGAGGAGGCATCTGTCAATGAGTTCCGAGTTCAATCTAGACTATCTACGTGAAGACACTATCGCTGACAATCGCTATGAGCGTCGACTGGCGGCACTTACCGCTGAGAACAAGGAAACTGGACGCATTCGACATGTCGTTGATTCTGCGATTGCTAACGTCGCTTCCGGCCATCGATCGTTCGTAATTTACGGCGAACCGCAAAGCGGCAAAACTGAAATGATGATAGCCTTGACTGCAAAGCTATTGGATTACGGATTTCAAATTGTCGTCGTGCTGCTCAACGACAGCGTCCAACTACTGGGACAGAACCTCGAACGTTTTCAGCGTTCTGGAATATCTCCAACTCCAAAGAAATTCAGCGAGATAATCTCTCCAGATATAACCATCGGCGAGCACCGCTGGATCATCTTTTCCAAGAAAAATTCCAAGGATCTCGAGAAGCTAAATGAGAAGCTTCGTAAACATCCCAACAAGGTCGTTATTGATGATGAGGCCGATTATGCCACCCCGAACACAAAAATCAACAGTCAACAGCGGAGCGCGATAAACAACCTCACGGCCGACCTCATTGGTGATAGAGGCACATACGTCGGCGTCACCGCGACGCCGGGCCGACTGGATCTGAATCGCACACACCTCAATCAGAGCCAGTTCTGGATTGATTTCCCGCCTCACGCGGAATACACGGGGCAGGAAGTATTCTTTCCTTCTACGTATGAGCTAGGCGACCTAAAGTACCGCCTGAGCCTGCTCCCGGACACCGGCGACCTTCCCTTGTATCTAAGAAATGCACTATTCAGCTTTCTGGTGAACGTCGCCTACCTCAATGGCCGAGTTAACCAACAGGAGCAAAACTACTCAATCTTAATTCATACTAGTGGCAAGAAAGTGGACCACTCATCAGACTACAAAGAGGTGGTGCAACTCTTTGAGGTGCTTCGAGAAAAATCACACCCCCACCACGAGCACTACTACAAACAGATCTGGGAGCTGGCCAGGAAGCGGCACGAAGGCCACGAGGATAGTATTACACGCTACATACTTGCAAACAACGAGCGCAACACGCTGGTGGTGATGAATAGCGACAAGGAACGCAACGCCGCCGACAATCGGACAGGTACGTCACCTTCGGTTCCTTTTACCATAATCATTGGTGGCAACATCGTCTCTCGCGGAGTTACGTTCAACAGTCTACTTTCGATGTACTTCACTCGTGACGTAAAGCATCGACTGCAGCAGGACACATACGTTCAGCGCGCTCGCATGTTCGGAGCGCGAAACAGCTACCTATCAAACTTTGAGTTGTGCATTCCACGCAACCTATTCGCGGACTGGCAGCAATGCTTTATTTTTCATCGACTATCACTCGAGTCGCGACGCCATGGAGGCGAGACTCCGGTTTGGCTCGAAGGATCGCGGGTAACAGTGACCTCAACAGGAAGCATCGACAAGTCACATGTAGTAGTTGACAAGGGCGAGATGAGCTTTTCCATCTTCTCATATGACAAGGATGTCATTAACGGGGTCCTCCACGGCGAAGGCTCGTCCATGGATAAGCTACGAGAGCTTTCAAGGGAGATTGGGCAAGCTAGCGTGCCAAGTTACCTTCTTGATTACATCGGCCAGTTCCTACCGGACGGAGATGATTCAATTGCAATTCATGAGCCCTACAGCATCATGGGCTTTAAGGATGCAGACCATTCTGCCATCGCTCGCTCCAAGGGCTTGATCGGCCAGTCGCAACTGAAGAGCTTTTCATCTGCTATCCACCATATCCGTATCTTTTTTAATAACCTCGGAATGACCAGGTTGTTCTATAAGTACCATGGTAATGTCAAATTTCTAAAGGTGAGAGCAAGGCCGTGATTCGAGATTTCGAATTCTTCCATGGTGCAGCATTGACGAGGCTCGTGCACTCCGGCTGGCGCGTAACCCTTACTCCATTCAAACGCACGAGTAACGCCTCCTATGTTTTGAACGATCGCTGTGGCTTGTATCTGAAGCACTCATCAAATCGCATGAGCCCATGGAGTTTCACGTTCCACCGATCCAACCAGCTGGAAATAGATGAGATGCACCGGCTTCTCGGGAGTGCCGTGGTCGGCTTGATCTGCAACGATGATGGGATTGTCGGCTTAAACTACGCCGAATTCCGGACTGTTCTTGACGCTTTCCATGAACCAGTTGAAGGGATCGCCATCTCCCGGAAGCCGAGGGGCATGTACTTCGTCAGAGGCCGGGATGGGGAAATGCAGTATCGGATCGGGAAAGGGGACTTTGTAAAGAAGGCTATCATGCAAGGAACATAACCTTCGGACAGAACCCTGTAGGCGCGCAGGATCTCTTGAAGGTCCATCAACGGACCCATCCTGGACTGTACCTGGAGCGGCCGGCTTGCTGGGGATGATGAGGCGCGGTTATTGGAACCTCACAGGCCGCGACTTCCACCGGTTACGCCAGACCTACATCTGGTTGAGCGAACCTCAGCTGAGGGCAGGCATCGCCTACTACGAGGCCTATCCCGACGAGATCGACGCGCGCCTGGCACGGGAAGAACAGTGGCCTCCCGAGACGGTCGCGGACGAGTTGCCCTTCATTCCCCCGCCGCGCAAGCGCTGATCCGCCGGCGCCGAGCGCGCTAGCCCGAACCCGTAGGCTTGGCCGCGGCGGGCGCCGCCGCGGGCGCCAGATTCGTCTGGGCGCTCTCGACGCAGGACTTCGCCTCCTCGCTCGCCGGTTTCAGGCCCAACGCATCGCGGCAGCTGGCCCTGGCTCCCTCGGAGTCCCCAAGGGCGAGGTCCGCCTGACCCAGGCCGAGCAGAGCGTCGAAGTTCTGGAGCAGGTTGAGGGACTTCTTGAACTGCGTCTGCGCCGCGGCGTAGTGCTTCTTCTTGTCCGCGGCGTCCTTCGCGTCCGCCGCCTTCTTCATCTCGCGAATGCCGCGGTTGTACGCATCCGCCGCCCGATGGGGAACGTCCTCGGTCTGCGACAGGTGCCCCAGCTGCGAAGAGGACCCGACCGGCACACTCCCCTGGGCGCCGGCGGCGACCGGCGACGCGACGGCGGCCACGACGGCGACGACGGCCACGACGGCGACTGCACTGCTCTCGAAAATGAATCGCTTCACGTGTGCCTCCTTACCGGCTTCAGAGGGCTACCCCCACGGGTCTTGCGGCGGCTCCCATCGCAGCGCGAAGGCTTCGCCGAGCCGCAAGGGATGCTCCAGTGTGGATCGCACTGTCTCTTTCAGTATATCAGTTCCACGCGACTACTAAAACGCGACATGCGGACCGCGTCACAATCCTCTGGCAGCCACCGTCCGGATAGTGGCTCAGCTCGAATCTCGGGAGGGGTTCGCGCCCCTCTCGGCGGGGGCTTGACAGTTGCCTTTTCTCTCTATATATTACCTATAGGTTATGGAACTAAGAGGTTATCGATAGATGACACCCGATTGCCTGGACATGACGTTCGCAGCACTCGCCGATCCCACGCGGCGGGCAATCCTGGCCCGGCTCGCCTCCGGCGAGGCGTCGGTGAGGGAGCTGGCCGAGCCGTTCGCCATGACCCAGCCCGCGATCTCCAAGCATCTCAAGGTGCTGGAGCGCGCCGGCCTGATTTCGCGCGGCCGCGACGCGCAGCGGCGGCCCCGCCGGCTCGAGGCCAGGCCGCTCGCGGAAGCCACCGAGTGGCTGGAAGGCTACCGCCGGTTCTGGGAGGGCAGCTTCCAGCGCCTCGACGCCCTGCTCGACGAGCTGCAGGCCGAGAAGGAAAGACATGGACGCGCCAAGCCATAGAGGAGATCGCCGATGAAAAGCACCGGAGCTCTGCAACTGACGACGCCGACGGAGCGGGAGATCGTGCTGACGCGCGCCTTCGAAGCTCCACGCCATCTGGTCTTCGACGCCTTCACCAGACCCGAGCTGGTCAGGCGCTGGCTGCTCGGACCGCCCGGTTGGTCGATGCCGGTCTGCGAGATCGATCTCAGAGTGGGCGGAGCCTATCGCTGGGTTTGGCGCAACTCGGATGGGATCGAGATGGGGGTGCGCGGCGTCTATCGCGAGATCGCGCCGCCCGAACGCCTCGTCGCCACGGAGTTGTTCGACCAGTCCTGGTACCCGGGCGAAGCGCTGACCACGACCGTGCTCGCCGAGAGGGACGGCAGGACGATGCTCACGACCACGGTGCTCTACGAGTCGCGGGAGGCCCGCGACATCGCCCTGAGGTCCGAAATGGAGAAAGGCGTCTCCGCGAGCTACGACAGGCTCGCCGAGCTCCTGGCCACGCCACCGCACTCGCACTGAACCACAGCCGGACGCCATGAGGAGACTTGCATGCTCGACAAACCGCAGATCGTGCAGACCCCCGCCCAGCCGACCGCCATCATCCGTCTCACCATTCCCCGCCAGGAGATCCGGAACGTCATGGGTCCGGGCCGCCGCGAGGTGCTGGACACCGTCGGCGCCCAGGGAATCACCCCAGCCGGACCATGGTTCTCGCGCCATCTGAGAATGGACCCCCACATCTACGATTTCGAGATCGGCGTTCCCGTCGCGACCCCGATCGCGGCCGCAGGCCGGGTGAAGCCGGGGCAGTTGCCCGCTGCACGGGTGGCGCGAACGGTGTACCGCGGACCCTATGAGGGCCTGGCCTCCGCCTGGTCCGAGTTCGACGCCTGGATCGTCGCCTCAGGCCACACGCCGAGCCCGGAGCTCTGGGAATGCTACGTCACCGGCCCTGAGTCGGGTCCCGACCCGGCCTCCTGGTCCACGGAGCTCACCCGGCCCCTTACCCACCAGGCGGCCACGGGCTGACGTGGCATGGTTCCACGATCAGCCATGGGAAGGTTGGCGGCCGTTTCGGCAGGAGCCCGCCGGGGAAACGGAGCCACGACCTGGTTGCCCCACGACCACCGTCCGACCACGGTTGCCGGCATGCCGCCGCTGTGATATCCGACGCCGATGCGACCCATCCTGCCCACGTCGCTCGACACCTGCCGGCGCGGCTGGCGGCGCTCTCGCCGGCGCTCCCGCCTGCTGCTCTGCTCATCGCTCGGCTCGCTCTGCCTGCTCGCCTGCCTGCTCGCTCCCCCGGCGGCGGCCGCCGCCAGGGACGATCGGCAGGCCTTGCGGCAGCCGGCGATCGGCGCTGGCGGCGCCGCCGCGGCCGAGCTGCAACGCCTTGGCCGCGACTTCTGGGTCTGGCGGACGGCCGGCCAACCCGTCAGCGGCGACGACATCCCGCGGGTGCAGCGGCCGCCGGGTTGGACGCCGGATTGGTCGGCCAACGCGGTGGCCGCGCGGCGGCGCGACCTCGAACGGTTCGCGGCGCGCTGGCGCGCCCTTGCGGATCCCTCCCGGCCGGTCCCCGAGCAGGTGGACCACCGGCTGCTCGGCTCGGCCCTGGCACGGGTGCGCTGGGAGCTCGACGGCGTCCGGCTGTGGCGCCGCGACCCGGGCTTCTACCTGGCGCAGACGCTGGGGACCCTGGTCGATGCGCTCCTGCCGCCGCCGCCGTTTTCGCCCGACCGCGGCCGCGACATCGTCCTGCGCCTGGCGTCGTTCCCGCGCACGCTGGCGGACGGCCGGGCCAATCTCGCCGCTTCCGGCGAGGGCGTCGAGCCCTTCGCGCGCCTCGCCCTGGCGGACCTCGCGGACGCCGGCAACCGCCTGCGGCAGGCGATGGCGGCGCTCGGCCCGCGGCTCGACGCCGGCAACCGGCTGCGGCTCGGCGCGGCAACCGAGCCCGCCGCGGCGGCGCTCGATTCCTATCGCGACTGGCTGCGCTCTCGGGCCGCGGGCATGCGGGGCGCGGTGGCGATCGGCCGCGACGCCTACGTCGGCTTCCTCCACCAGGTGGCGCTGCTGCCCTTCACCCCGGAGCAGATCCTCGCCATGGGGCGGCAGGAGTGGGCGCGATCGGTCGCCACCGAGGCTCTCGCGAGCCGGCGCGATCGCGGCCTCCCCGAGCTGCCGCTGTTTCCCAGCCAGGCGGCCCAGGTCGCCGCCGCCGGCCGCGACGAGCTCGCCATCCGCCGCTTCCTCGAGCGCCGCGGCATCCTCACCGTGCCCGCCTGGATGCCGCGCTACGTCTACCGGCCGCTGCCCGCCTACCTGGCTCCCCTGGCCGCGTTCGGCGAAGGCACCGATTTCCCCCTGGCCGCCGCCGCGGGGCTGCCACCGCCCCTGGCCTCGACGCGCTACATCCCGCCGCCCTCGCCCACGCTCGGCTACTTCGCCCTGTCGATGGCGCGCGATCCCCGTCCTGACATGGTCCACGAGGGAATTCCCGGGCACGGCTTCCAGCTCGCGCTGGCCCGGCGCCACTCCGACGAGATCCGGCGCCACTGGTACGACTCGAGCGCCAACGAGGGGATCGGCTTCTACGCCGAGGAGATGATGTTGCAGATGGGGCTGTTCGACGGCAGCCCGCGCAGCCAGGAGATGATCTGGAACTACGCGCGCCTGCGGGCGCTGCGGGTCGAGGTCGACGTGCGCCTGGCCCTCGGCAGCTTCTCGATCGAGCAGGCGGCGGACTACCTGCGCACCGCGGTGCCGATGGACGCCGCCACGGCGCGCTCCGAGGCCGCCGCCTTTGCCGCCACCCCCGGGTTCGCCATCGGCTACCAGGTCGGCAAGCTGCAGATCACCCGGCTGCTCGCCGAAGCTCGCCGCCGGCAGGGCAAGGACTTCGACCTGCGCGCCTTCCACGACTTCGTCTGGACCAACGGCAACGTCCCCCTGGCGCTGCAGCGCTGGGAGCTGCTGGGCGAGAGCGATGAGCTGGCGGCGCTCGCGGGGAGATAGGATCGGCAAATAAGCCTATCGCTCTATGGATTGACGCCAAGGCGCCGGAGCTCGTGCCGCGCCATCTGAAAACCGAGCTTCAACGCCATCCGGTAGTCGGCGATGGCCTGGCCCCTCATGCCAATGCCACCGTTATCGTAAGTTCTGCCGACGATGATGCCGCGACGGGAGGCATCTTCATAGGCGGCGGCGCGGCCGAAGTAGGCCACGGCGTGATCGGGATCGATCGCGATCGCCTGGCTGTAATCAGCGATGGCTTGTTCCAAACGACCCTTGGCTTTTTGCGCAGTGCCCCGATTGACATAGGCCTCGGTTAACGCGGAATCGAGAGCGATTGCATGATCGCAATCGGCGATCGCCTGGTCGACACGATTCTTTTGAAGATTATCGGAGCACCGATTGTTGTAGGCCTCAGCGAAATCGGGCTTGAGCAGGATCGCCTTGTTGTCGTCGACGATAGCCTGATCAAGCCGTCTCTTCCCCTGGTAAGCACCGGCGCGAAAGCAGTAGGCGAGCGCGCTATCGGGTTTGAGGGCGAGCGCCTTGTTTTCATCGGCCATCGCCCTGTCGTAGAGGCCATCGGCGTCACCACGACTCGCCTTGACAATTTCTGCGTTACCGCGATTGGCATAGCCATCGCTGAAGTCTGGCTTGAGCGTGATCGCCTGGGTGTAATCGGCTATCGCCTGGTCGAAGTCGCCCTTTCGCTGATAGGCCATGCCGCGATTGTTGTAGAAGAGTGCGCGGTTCGCCGTGGTCTCTTGGCGTGACTGAGTCGCGGCCGTGCATCCCTTGATTATAATCTCGGGGTCCACGATCAGTCGAATCCTGGCCGGGTCGACGCTGAGGCACAAGGTTGCGTCCTTGGTCTGCGTCCCGGTCTCCTCTGCGCTCGACTGTCCTGCAGTACTGGTAGACGATCGGCTCGCTGCGCCCAGGTCCGTCTTGTTACTGGAATCGCCGGCGGGAGCCTGGCCGCTGGCGACAAAACGCACTCGCACTCCGCCACCCTTGCTTTCTATCAGGCTAACCCCGCCAGCTGCGCGACGTGCAGCGAAAAGCTCGAGTTGCGGATGTCGCTGGAACAATTCACCAAAGCCATCCTCGCCAATCCCCATCAGGCTTACCCCTCCTCCGCTCATCGACGTATCGCCCAATGGCCGCACGATGATGGCGGGGGCCTCCGTGATCGCTGTGACCGGCCTCGTGCTTAGCAGCTGCCTTAGCCGCATCGTTCTCGGCGAGAACTCCGCCACGCCGAATTGAGTGTCGGGATCTGTGATGTCGTCCATGCTACTCATGGGGTGAGCCCGCGAGGTGAAAAACACGAAATCGGACTCCATTGAATTGAGGACGGCGAGCATTGCGGCGTTCACGATGATGACAGCGCCTGCCGATGGGTTGGGTACCGGCAGTGCCTCTGGTCGAGCGGATGTCGTTTGCGGAGAGCCTTGGGTGCCTGGCGCGGCGCCCGCGGACGTTGTTGGTGAGCGTGAGCCAGCGGCTTCCTGCCGAGCGCCGGCCTGCTGCAAAAGAGGGATTATATCCGTGAGACCCTCCTGCTGAGCCAGCTCAAGAGCGCTGAGACCGCCGGCGGCGGCGGCGACGATCTCGCCCTTTGAACCGGCAATCGCAAACGATGTAGTTCTGGTCACGATGCCGCCAATGCCTTGCTGCTCCGTCCCCCCGTGCGCGCTGTAATACCCATGAACCTTCATCGCATTTGGGTCCGCTCCGGCTTGAAGGAGGGCTTTTACGATCTGAACGTACCGCGACCGGAGATCGGGAGAAATCTCTCGCAGGCGAGGTCCTGGATCATCAAGCTCCTTGTAGCCAATCTCGCGGATCGCAATGAGTAGGGCGGTTGCACCATCTCGCCCTTTGGCATCTGCGCCTCCCGAAAGGAGCAAGGCCAGATGCTCAACGTCGCCTCTTTGGCATGCGGTAACCAGTGGAGTTGGGGGTGAGCTGGTGGCAGGCTGGGAGGTATTCGCATTTGTGTCGTAGCCCCCATGCTGGCGCAGCAATTCCGCCACGTTCTTGTAGCCCTTCCTCGCCGCCAAGTGCATTGGCGTACGGCCGTCGTTGGTTTTCGCATTGACGTCGGCCCCGTTGGCCAGCAACAATTCCGTCACTTCCTTGTAGCCCTTGGCCGCCGCCAAGTGCAATGGCTCTAACCCGTCCTTGCCTCCCTTGGCATTGACATCGGCCCCGCTGGCCAGGAACAATTCCGCCACCTCCTTATGGCCACTAACGGCCGCCAGATGCAACGGATTCCAACCGGCCCCGTCTTTGGTATCGACCCTGGCTTTGTTGGCCAGCAGAAGCTTCGCCATGTCCGTGTTGCCAGTAGCCGCGGCCTCATGCAATGGGGTCTGGCCTGTGCTGGTCTTGCTGAAAACCAAATCTGGGTTGTCTTTGAGCAACGCCGCGACCTGTTCCAAGTCGCCGCGCTGCACCGCTTTGTGAATCTCGTCACAGTAGGCGAGGCTGCTCCGGCCCAGCACGACCAGCATGACAGCAGCGAGCCGGAAAATGGGAGACCGGAAGCGTCTGGTGGGCAAAGAGCGCATCGTCAAGGTTCCTTCAGGGTGGAGGTTTTCCGGTTTTCCATACGGGTTCGGCAACTCGAATCCTAGCCGAGCGATAATGACAAGACAAATACGAATGTGCGAATAGAGCCATAGGCAGGTGCTCCGCGGCGCCGCTGCAATGGACCCACCGAACCTGCACCGCCGCCGCAGGCATGTCAAACCACGAAGCCCCCAGCCCTGGCCTTCACCTATGTCCCACCCTTGCTCTCCTCCGCTCAAGTGAAGGGCAACGTCGTCTTCGTGGTCACCCCCTGTACCGCGGATGACTATCGTGTCGCGCTCTTCATCACCGTGCTCCAATATGCCGGCACGACCTACATCTGTAAGCCTTACGAAACCCAGCCTCTCACCACGATTGCCAACGACGGCTCCTGGACCACTTCCTATGCGACGGGCGGCCTGGACGTCTACGCCGAAGGCCTAGTAAAACCCGGCTTCACCTGGCCCTGCTTCACCAGCACGCTGCCGTCGGTGGACGGCAACACGGTCCTCGCCGTCGCCAAAGCCACACGCTGAAACGGCGCGGAGTGCCCTCTCGCCTCACCGGTGCGAGACCCGTGGCCAGGGCGGGCGCGGCGGCGGGATCGCGGCGCCGTCGCGGCGCTGGTAGATGCGGGTTTCAGCCCCGGCCGCGGGGTCAGGGATGGCCGCCGCCAAGCGGTAGGCGCCGGCGAACCAGGGCCGGAAGAGGATCGGACGCGTGCCGCCGCGACGGTCGTAGGTGTGGAAGAGCACCAGCTCCGTGGGCTTGGCAAGGAAGGCGCCCAGCGGGTCGCCGACCGCCGCGAAGGGTCGGGCGCGCGGGGTGACCAGGCCGATCAGGTCGAGGATGGGGCGGTCGCTGTGGTAGCCCAGGATGCCGACCTCGTCAGCCGCGACATCGGCGCCGGGCGCGGTGTGATCGTGAATCCACTCGCCCGCCCGGCTGTAGGCGAACAGGCGCCAGTCGCCGGTGTCTCCATGCCGCCACCAGCGGCCGCCGGCGGCCAGGGCGGACAGCCAGACGGCGGCGCCGATGCCCGCGAGCGCCAGGGCCGCCGCCTGCCCCGCCGCTCGCGGCGCCCCGGCCGTGCGCGCGGCGCCGCCGCGGGCGCGGCGGAGGAGCTCTCCCACCAGGAAGGGTGCGCCGCACAGGACGGCGATGGCGGTCGGGATGGTGTACCAGATGAAGAACGGGACCGCGGCGGCCGTGTAGAAAGCGACCAGCGCCAGGGAGTACAGGACGAGCAGCCGGCCCGGCCGGCCCGCCCGCGCGAACAGCGGCGCCTGGCCGGCGGCTCCCAGGATGAGGAGCGCCGGGCCGCCGGGCCCCGCGAAGGCGCAGAAGTACCGAAGCGCCGGGCGCCAGAAGGCGAGGCCGGTGAAATCCCGCGGCGCCAGGGCGGCGAAGCGGCGCTTGGCCTCCAGGGTGCCCGGCAGCGGCGTGCCGAAGTAGGCCCACGCCGCGGCCAGGGCCAGCGCCGCGACCGCGGCGAACGCGGCGGCGAAGACGAGCGGCCGGACCAGGCGCGCCGCACGGTGCGAGGCACCGGTCGCGGACGGCGCCGAGCGCGGCGTGGCCAGCCGGCGCGGCTCGTTTGCGGCGGTGGCGCCGCCCCGCGCGGCCAGCCGGCGCGGCTCGTTTGCGGCGGTGGCCTCCCCCTGTGCAGCGAGCCGGCGCGAGCGGGCCTCGCCGGCGGCCGGCTCCTGCTCCTGCGGCAGTGATTCGGCCGCCAGGAGCAGCGCCAGCAACGCCGCGCCCAGCGCGGCGTCGGGGCGGCAGCAGAAGGCGAGCCCGGCCACGATCCCCGCCAGCCAAGGCCGGCGCGCGCCGGCGGCCCTGGCCGCCGCGAGCAGCAGCGCCAGCGCCGGCAACGGCCCCGCTCCCTGCCCCAGCCAGACGTAGGCCGAGGCGAGCAGCAGCGTGCCGCCCAGCCAGCCTTCGGTCTCCCTGCCGCCGGCACGGCTCGCGGCCAGCAGCAGCCCGGCGATCGCCAGCAGCGCCGCCGCGGTCACGCCGGTGCCGAGGGTCGGGATCGCGATGCCGGTGGCGCGGTTGAGACCTGCCAGGAGCATCGCCACTCCCGGATCGCTGATGCCGAACACCCGCTCGCCAGGATTGAACACCAACCCGCGGCCGTGGGCCAGGTTGTAGGCGTAGCGGTAGGTGATGTAGACGTCGTCGCCGGCCCGCCCCGCGAAGCGCGCCGTGAAGGCCGCCGCGATGCCGAGCCAGCCCAGCCAGCCCAGCGGCCGCCAGGACCGCGGCCAGGACCCTTGCCAGGACCGCGGCCAGGGCCGCCGGCACCGCGACCGCCACCAGGACCCTTGCCAGGACCGCAGCCCGAGCCGCCGCCAGGGCCGCGGGTCAGTTGGCCTCATAGGCGGCGCAGTGGGCGGCGTCTTCGCCGTGCCGCCGCTCGAGGACGGTGGTGGCATAGCCGGCATCGAACAGCTCGGCGGTGAAGACGCGGGACGGCAGGAGCCGGCGCCCGTCGGGGCCGGGATGCGAGCGGAGCAGGACCAGGGGACGGTAACACGCCCATACCCAGTCCTTGACCCGGGGCAGGCCTGCCGTCTTCGGCGTGCCGAAGCGGTCCAGGTAGGTGATCAGCAGGTCGGGGCGCCGGCGCAGCACGTAGCGCGGATCGTACTTCTCGTGCGCCACGTTCTTGGGGCCGATCGGCAGCGGCGTCATGTGGCCGATGTGCAGGTCGGCCAGGCCGAACATGTCGATGTTCGCGCGGCGCGCCAGGTAGGGCACGATGCCCGCGCTGCCGTCGGCCATCACGGCGTTCGGCGGCGTCGCGGCGCCGAGATAGCGCCCCAGCTCCTCCCGGCCCGCCATCAGCTCGGCGAGCCCCGCGCCGTCGAAGCTGCGCGCCGGCCAGGCGAGCCACAGGGCATTGGCGAGCAGCAGCAGCGCCCCGGCGGCCGCCGGCGCGAGCCGGCGGACGCGTCGCCGGCGACCTGAACCCGTGGCCGCGCGCCCACCAGGCCGCCCGCCCGCCCAGCGGCACAGGTTGCCCAGGCCGGCGCTCGCCAGCAGCAGCAGGAAGGGGAATGCCGGCATCAGGAACCGCGGCCCGAAAAAAGCCAGGTAATCGCCGCCCACTGCCACGAAAGAGGCGACGGTGACCGCGACGAAGGCGGCAGCGAGAACCAGGGACCGCCGCAACCGCGGCGCCTCGAGGGTCGCGCTGGTGGTGGTGGTGGCGGCCTGCGGAGCGGCTTCCGCACCCCCCGTCCGGCGCAGCGACGGCAGGGCGTGCGGATCGTAGAGCGCCGCGAAACGCACCGCCAGCAGGCCGGCGGCCAGCACGAGCGTCGTCCACGCGGTCGCCCTGGCCCGCGCCGGCCGCCGCCTGGCCGGCGCCGCCGGCGGCTCGAGGTCCGTCGCGGCGCCGGCAGGCTCCTGCGGCGCCGCCGCCGCGGCCCCGGGTCTCACGGCAATCCGCCCGAGCGGCCTGGCAGGGGCGAACCGGCGGCAGGATGGCGATGAAGCACCTGCGCACTATAGCGGCCGCCAGCCGGCCGATCCATTTGGCTGGCGGCAAGTTCTTTCATAGCATCCGAGCGCACGGCAAACGGCCGGAAGGAGGCTGGTATGGGTCAGGTCAGACCGGAGCTGGACATGGCGCTCGAGCTGCAGGATGCGGTGCAGGGGCGGCCGCCGCGCACCGCGACCTGGAAGGGCTACGCCTCCGGTCTGGCCGCCGACCTGACCAACTACAGGTCGGGCAACTGGAAGCCGCTGGGGTGCGCCGTCGCGCTGTACCAGGTGCGGCCGGGTACCCTCGCCACTCCGGAAGCCCGCCGGATCGTCGCCGAATGGGTCGACTACTACGCGGCGAGCCGCGACGCCTTCATGGGCACGGAATTCGGCAGCCGCATCTACGGACCGTGGCACGTGCTGAGCAACCTTGCCGTCGCCGCCTGGAGCGAACAGGCGTTCCCCGACAACCCCAGCGCTCTCGACTGGCTCGCGGCCTGGTGGCACCTGTGCGCCAGGCTGCGCGCGCCCGACGGCCAGATCCTGATGATCGGCCAGCGCAGCGGCGGACATCCCACGACTCCGGGCTGGTTCGAGTACATCCATGCCCGGGCCAGCGGCGAGGGGCTCCAGCAGGCGGAAGCCTGGGGCAAGGCCGCCGGCCTCGGCATCAAGCAAAGCTGGATGTACCACGTCCTCAATGCCCTGCAACCGACCCTGTCGCGATCGTTCGCGCGTGCGATGTCGATGCCCGCGCCCGAGGTCACGCTGCGGCGTCCGCTGACGCTCATCCGCACCGACTCGGGAATGGCGGCCTACCTCGGCAACGATCCCGAGAGCGGCATCGATTGGTCGAACGACAACGGCAACACCACGCCGGTCGTCGCCGCAACCTGGCAAGACGGCGTGGCGAGGTACCTGCCGGACAACGGCGGCATCCGCTTGCGCCAGAAGTTCGAGCGCTGCAAGGTCGTCGAACGGGACGGCATGCTGATCTACGACTCCGACGTCAACGGTCACCAGGAGCTGCCGATCCCGGGGAACGAGCGCTCGCGGACCACGCACTACCGGCGCCCCGTGGCGCTCTGAGCGCCGTCCTCGCTCGCCCCGGCCGGCTCGCCCGTCCCGTCCGCCTCGGCGCCGGCGCCCGCCACTTCGAAGGCGAGGGTCACCAGCTCGGCCAGCGTGTTGCCGCAGGCGACGGCCAGCGCCACCAGCCGCCGCCGGATCTCGACCGCCGCGACGTCCGCCTGGGCCAGCAGACCCAGCCGCACCAGCAGCGATCCCATCTCGGCGACCTGCGCGAGCAGCTGGCGCTCCGCCGCGAACGCCTCGCGCCCGGCCGCCGCGCACCCCGCCGCCGCCGCCCTCGGCGCCACCTCCGTTCCCGCCGCCCTCGGCGCCACCTCCGTTCCCGCCGCCCTCGGCGCCACCTCCGTCCCCGCCGCTTCCAGCGCCTCTTCCACCCCCGCCACCCTCGCCGCCACCTCCGTCCCCGCCGCTGCCGGCGCCCCCGGAGCTTCCGGCGCCGCCGGCAGCGCCAGTGCCGCCAGCTGGGCAGCATGCATCCGGTCGACCGCCGCCCGCAGCCTGGCGTCCCGCACGGTTGATTCGCATGCCGCTCGCCGGCCCTCCGCCGTCGCCATCGCGGCCATCAGCGGCAGCGCCGCCGCCGCCGCAGGACCGCCGCCGCCATGGCGCCAAGCAACACCGTCATGGCGCCGAGCCCCCAGGTGTCGAGCGTCGGGATCGCCTGCGGGCGCGGCGGCGGCGCGCCCGCCGCGACCGGCGTCGCCGTCGGGCCGGGCGTGGACGGCGGCGGCGGCGGTCCGCTTTCGTCCGGCGGGATGTTGCCGCCGGTGGTCTCGGCCTGCGCCGCCACCTGGGTGAGGCCCGGCGGCAGCCGCGCCGCGACGGTGACGTCCCATTCGACGGTCGCGGTGGCGCCCGCCCCGAGGTCGCCCAGCGCCACCGCCACTGTCAGGTCGCCGGCGCCGTTGCCGGCGGTCACCGTGCCCTGGCTCGCCGTCACGGAGCCGGCGGCGAGCACGGTGTAGGCGTCGAGCGACGCCGTCGCGGCGAGCGCCGCGAGGGTGCCCGGCGCCTGGTTCGGCACCGTCAGCGTGTAATGGATGCGGTCCCCGGGCAGCGCCGGGCCGCCGTGCCCGACGACCGCCGCCGCCAGCGTCGTATCGACCGCCAGTGCCGGCGGCGTCTCGACGCTGCCGCACGCCCGCGGCGCCAGGACCTGCGGCCGCGCCGGTGCCCGTGCCGGCGCCGGCCGCCGCGTGCCGCGGCCCGCGGCGCCCTCCCCCGCGGCGGCCATCGCCGGCGCCGCGATCGCGGCCTCCGGCTGCGCGGCGACGCCGGTCACGCACGCCGCGTTGGCGATCACCGCCGCCGCGGGCAGTGCCGAGGCTGCCCGCACCGCGAACGCCACCGTCTGGCTCGAGCCCGCCGCCAGCCCGGTCAGAGGCAGCGTGCAGGCCGACCCGGCGGCCGTGCCGCCGCAGGACCACCGGCCGTCGCTCGCGGCGGCGTCGAAGCTCGACAGCGCCGGCACGGTTTCCGTCAGCAGCGCGGCGCCCAGGTCCTGGTTGCCGGCGTTCGACACCGTCAGGGTGAACGCGAGCGGCGCGCCCGGCAACACCGCTCCGCCCAGGTAGCTCTTCGCCAGGTGCAGGCTCGGCTGGCCGGTCGTCGGGATGCCCGTCGCGCCGCAGGCCGCCGCCAGGCCCGGCGCCGACGCGCACGCCTGGTTGCCGATGCTCGACACGCCGGCCGGCAGCGTCGGCGCGATCCGTACGACGAAGGTCAGCGCCGCCGACGCCCCGGCCGGCAGCGACGCGATCGCCGCCGTGCAGGGCGAGCCCGCCGCCGTGCCGGCGCACCTCCAGGCCGGCGAGCTCCCCGCCGCCACGAACGTGGTGAGGCCCGGCACCGTGTCGGCGACGGCGATGTTCGCGGCGCCCTGGTTGCCGGTGTTCTGGACCGCGATCGCAAAGACCAGGTCCGTGCCCGGCGCGCCGGTCCCCGCGACGGTCTTGCTGACCGCCAGCTGCGCCGCCCCCGTCGTCGGGACGGTCGCCGTGCTGCAGCTGCGCACCGCCCCCGGCGCATCCGCGCAGGCGGTGTTGACGAGGCTCGTCACGCCGGCGGGCAGCGGGCTCGCCACGACGACCGAAAAGCGCGCGCCGGCCGGCGACGGGCTCGCGGCACCGGCGGCCGGCAGGTTGCCGATCTGCAGCGAGCACGTCGAGCCAGGGCCCGTCCCCGTGCACGACCAGCCGCCGCCGCCGGCCCAGGTGGTGTTGGCCGGCACCGTCTCGCCGAGGGTCACCGGCCCCGAGTCCTGGGTGCCGCTGTTGACGACGCTCAGGTTGAAGACGACGGTGCCCCCGGGCGTGCCGGTCCCGCTCGCCAGGCTCTTGGCCAGGGTCAGGACTGCCGCGCCGGCGGTCGGCGACGAGACGCTGCCGCACCCGGCGACCGTCGAGGGGCCCGACCTGGCGCAGGCCGTGTTGCTGATCGCCGACACTCCCGCCGGCAGCGCCGGCACGAGGTCCACCGCGAGGTATCGCACCACCGTCGCGCTGGCGCCGAGGTTGCCCGCCGGCAGCCGGCACAGCGAGCCCGCTCCCGCCACCGGTCCGGACGTGGCAGGGCAGACCCAGCCCGGCGACGAGGCGGCGGCGTCGAAGACCGTGTTCGCGGGGATCTCGTCGGTCAGCTGCAGCCCGCCCAGCCCCAGGCCGCTCTGGTCGGTGACGGCGATCGTATACAGCAGCGTCGAGCCCGGAACGCCGGTCCCCGCCGCCGTCTTGGCGACGGCGACGCTCGGCGTCCCGCCGCCCACCGGGCAGGCGGCACCGATGCCGCCGCCGACCGTCAGCTGCGGCGCCGCGTCGAGGCCATCGCTGGTGGCGCCGTGCATCACCGCGGTGAAGCTCGGCTGCGAGCCACGGAAGGCGGCGCGGTACAGGAAAGCGACGACGTTGCCGCCCGGCGCCCCCGGGGCGGCCGGACGCGGCGGTCCGCACGCGAAGTCGACCGTCGCTTCGACGTCGCTCGGGTCGTTGCCGCCGACGACAGTCGCGACGCAGTCGCCGACGCTGAACAGGCGATCGATCTCGACCGAGCCCGGGATGAAGGCAAGGCCGCCGGCGCCGGCGAACGGCGCCACCATCCGGCCGGTGACGCTGCCCGTCTTGGTGTCCGCGGCCGGATCGACGTACGCGGCCCGGAGGGTCACCGGCTCCAGGCAATCGAGGACGCCGTTGCCGTTGACGTCCTGGAAGCTCGCATAGCTCTCGCCGAAGCCCCGCCCGGCGATGACCTGCGCCGCCGCCGGCGCCGCCGCGGCCAGCAGCGCCGCCATGGCCAGCGCCGCCGCCACGGCCAGCACCGCTGACATGGCCAGCCCGACCCGTCCCGCCCAGCACCCGCCTCGTTGGTTACGCATCGCGTCTCCTCTCTTTCTCTCATCGACCATGAAATATCATGGTCTTGGTTTTGGCACAGGTCTCCGCCACGGCGGCGGCACCGGCACCGGCGCCTCCTCGTCCCGCCCGTCCCGACTCGTCCCGCTCTCGCCTTCCGGTCCCGTTGCCTCGCCTGTCCCTGGCTCGCCTTCCGGTCCCGTTGCCTCGCCTGTCCCTGGCTCGCCTTCCGGTCCCGTTGCCTCGGCCTGCCCCTGGCTCGCCTTTCCGGTCCCGGTGTCTGGCGTCCCGCTCGCTGGCCCCTGGCTCGCCCCGGCGCAGGGCCTCTCGCTACTCCGGCGCCGGCTCCTCGAAGCGGAGGTCAGCGCGCAGGAGGACGTAGAAGCGGGTGCCCGCCGCGATCCGCAGGGTCGGCGGCACCGACAGCTGCCGCCGCAGCATCTCGAGCGCGACGCTCGAAAGCTCCTGGCCCACGGCTGCCGCCGCCACCTGCCGCGCCGAGGCCGCCGTGCCGAAGGATGCCGACTCCTGGGGCTGCGACAGCTGCACGCCGGCGCTCAGGACCGACAGCAGGATGGCGCTGCCGAAGACCCTGGCCATGTGGTTATCGACGGCGCCGGGGAGGCCCGCCTCGCCCGACGGCGCCGCCGCCGGCAGTCCCGGGAAGCTCGCGCCGCTGCCGTCCGGGAAGATGACCCGGCCCCAGGCGACCAGCAGCCGGCGCTCCCCCAGCGCCACCTGGCTGTCGTAGGACCCGATCAGCCGCGAGCCGCGCGGGATCGCCACCCGGCGCTGGTTCCGATCGAAGACGTCCTGGGTCACCTGGGCGACCAGCGGTCCCGCCACGTCCGAGTCGACGGCCGTCACCAGCGCCGCCGGGATGACCGAACCGGCCTCGACCACGAGGCCAGCCGCGGGGCGGTCGCGCCGCATCCCGAGCGCTGCCGGCGCGGGTGCTTCCGCGGCGCGCAGGAAGCCCTGGTGATCTCGCCCCGGCACCGCCTGGCCGTTGGCCGGGGGCGCGGCCGGCGGCGCCGCGGCAACCCCGCCGTCCGGCGGCGGGCCTCCCGGAGCGCTGGCCGCCGGGAAGCCCGCCGACGTCGGCGCCGCCGCGGCCAGGAAGCGGGCAATCCGTTCCCCCACGGCCTCCGCACCTTCCGCGCCGCCGGCACCGGCACCGCCGCCGGTACCGGCGCCAAAGCCGGCGGTGCCGGCTGCCGCCATCGTCGCCGCGCCCGCCGGCGTCACCGGCGCGAGCAGGGCTCGCCGGTAGGCTTCCTGGCGCGAGCCCGGCGCCGGGGTCGCGGCGCCGCGCTCCCCGCCAGGCACCGCGCCGCGCGTGGACGCCGGGCCCGGCTCGCTCCCCGCACGCGCCGCGCCCAGACGCTCGGCCCTCGCCGCCGCCTCCTCGAGCTCTGCCCTGGCCGCCGCGTCCAGCGACCTCGCGGCGACTTCACCTCCGCCCGCCGCACCGGCCACGGCGGAGGGCCCGCCTGCCGTCAGCACGTCCCGCCAGGCTCCCGGACCCATCCCAGCTCCGGTGCGGCTTGCCACCGGCGCACCACCCACCCCACCGGCCAGCGCACCGGCCGGCGCACCCACCGGCTCGCGCTCGAGGAACCCTGGCCGCGGCAGCCCGCCGCCGTCCGGACCTTCCGCGGCCACCTTCGCCGGCCTGGGCGGCGCCAGGGTCGAGAACACCGCGGCGACCGCCACGCCGAGGAGCGCCAGCACCGCGATCAGCGCCAGCCGATTCAGTCGTTTGGGCCGCGGCGGCGGCGGCATCTCCAGTCGTTCGCCCATGATCAGCGCTCCCGTGTGATTTCGAGCCGCCGTTGATCCCTGCCCGACCCGATGACCAGCGCGGCTTTCTCGAAGACCCGATCGGTCACGTAGTACTGGCCGCGGACGGCGTAGTTGAGCAGCGCCGTGGCGCCCCGCCGGTCGATCAGGAAGAGCACCGGCGCCTCCTGGCCGACGCCGCTGCCGGGCAGCCGGATGTAGGTGTGCACCTGGTCGTCGAACACCGCCGCCGGCTCCCACGGATACTTGCCGGTGCGCGTCCAGCGATAATTGAAATGCAGGGAGGCGAGCGGCAGGCCGTCGCCCCCGGCCGCCGCGGCCCCTGCCAGCGGCGTCGATGCGCGCGCGGCCTCCTCGGCAGCCGCCCGCCGCGCCTCCGCGGCGCTCGCCCAGCTGCGCACCAGCTCGTCCGGGTAATAGAAGCGCAGCAGGCGGGTGAACGGCTCGTGCGGGTTTTCTGAAGCCTCGCCCTTGCACGGGCGCGCGTCGAGCGTAATCTGATAGATCCGCCGGTCGGTGGTGATCGCCAGGTTGGTCGTCAGGTTGCAGGCCGTCGGCTTGGCGACGATCACCGTCGTCGCCGCGCGCGGCCCCGCCGCCGCCCGGTCGAGGATCCACCGCGCCGCGTCCCCGGTGACCGTGTTGAGCACCAGCTCCCCCTCTTCGAGCTCGATCAGGCAAACCCGCAGCGGCGCGCACCGCACCACCGGCACCTGGTGGCCGAACGGCACCTGCACGAAATCGCCATGCTCGAGCACCGCCGGCTCCCTGCCCGCCGCGGACGCACGCGCCTCCCGCTCCACGTCCGGGGCCACCGCCGCCGCCTTTGCAGCCACGGCCGGCTCGGCGGGTGCTGCCGCCGAGTCCGCCGCCACGGGCGCTATCACTGCCGCTGCCTCCGCCGCCATCGCCGTCGCCATCGTCGCCGTCGCCATCCAGCACGCTCCCAGCAAGCGTCCGGCCTTCGCCGCCACTCTCCCGTGTCCGCTCATCGCAATCCTCCGTTGGCCTGAGACTTCGTGACCTCGGTCCACGTCAAGTCCGTGACGTAGATGCCGAGCGGGTTTTCTTCGACGACGCTCGCCGTCGCCGGCCGGTGCACCCTGACGGTCAGGTAGCCCTCCCATGCCGACTCGCGGACCGCGCCCGCCACGACCGGCTGCTCCCGCTCCGTCCACTGCGCCCGCCACACCGCGCTCCCCGGCACCGGCAGGATCGCCTCGACCTCGATCGACCGGGTGAAACGCAGCCCCAGCAGGCGCGGATCGTGCTCCGGCTGCGCGAACCAGCCGTCCAGGAAGCGCCGCGCCGCCGCCGCGGTGTTGGCGTAGGCGCGGTAGAGCAGCTCCCGCTGCACCACCCCGTCCGAGGACACGGCGCGCACGTTGCGGAGGAACAGCGACAGCGTCGCCGCGACGATCCGCCGATCGGTCTCGCCCGTCCGCGGGGCGCGTTCCGCCGGCCCGAACGCCACCGCCCGTCCCAGCCGATCGACCTCGACGACGTAAGGGGTGATCCGCGTTTCCGCGGCCATGCGCACGAACGCCACCAGTACGATCCCGAACAACCCCAGCAGGCCGAAGGCCATCAGCTGCCAGTTGCGTTTGCCTCTCGCCAGGTCGCCGAACGCGCCGGCAAACGCGCCGCGCCCGGCCAAGATCGGGTTGGGCGTCTCGCGCTCCGCCGCCGGCCGCCGGCGAGACGGGGAGAAGATGCGCCGCACCATCGCTCGGCTCCGGCCGGCCACTAATCCGCCAGCGCCTCGCGCAGGTGCAGGTGGACGCTCTGCGTCAGGAAATGACTCACCTGCGACGGGATCTTCCACACCAGCAGCGCGAACACGAGGCTGCCGGCGAGCACGTCGAACAGCGGCTTCAGGTTGCCGCCGGACGCGCCCACCTGCGCCAGGTCCTGCGTCCAGGTGCCGGCGATCGCCAGTCCCGTCGAAACCAGCAGGTACAGCAGGAACAGCTTCGTCCCCACCTGCACCGCGTAGACGATGTACTTGTCCGCCAGCGGCGCACTGCCGCGAAAGGCCGCAAAGCCCAGGAACACCACGCCGCCGGTCACCACCAGGTAGCTCTCGACCAGGGTCATCACCAGCTGCGCGGCGATGCTGATGAAAGCGATCATCACGATCAGCGTCACCAGCGGCGCCAGGACGAGCGTCGCCCCGGGCACCAGGAAGCCCGCGTCGTTCGCCGCTTCCAGCAGGCGCGTGCCGATATCGATCCCCACCTTCATGACGCCGCTCGGCGAGAGCTCCTGGGTCTTGCCCGCCGCCTGCCCGGCCGCCTGGAAACCCTGGACGATCCGCGGCACCCACAGCGGAAACTGGCTCAGGAAGACGTAGAAGAGGCCGAGCACCAGGATCTTGCGGATGAAGCCGAGCAGCATCTCGTCAACGGAGCGGCGGTTCACCACCCACATCAGCGCCCCCGCCGCGATTTCCAGGCCGGCCAGGATCCCGAACGTCCGCTCCGCCACCGGAACCAGCGTGTCGAGCCAGGAGTTGGAAGCCGCCTGGTAACCCTTGACCAGATCGTCCAGCAACCCCGCCGCCGCCGGCCCCGCGACGAGCCACAGCGCCAGCCCGCAAAGCGCCGTCCTCGCCGGACCGCGGCACCGTCCCGGCCTCTCCGCCCCGATCCTCCCGGCCCCCGCTGTCCGGAATCCCATCCGTCACCCCCAATCCCTCGGCGGCCGGACGGCCGCGCGCTCGATTCGGGCAGATCTTACTCTCTTGACCATATCATGTCAATCATAAAAAATGGCCACAGCCTGCTCGCCGCCTCGCCCGGGCCTGCCTGGCCTTCGAGCGCCGCCGAGCTACAGCCGCTCCGAGAGGCGGACATATACTGCCGCGCGTGCATCGATTCCGGGGTATGGGCTTGCGCGCTGCCTGCTTCGCCGTTTCAGCGGGCATCGTTGCGTTGCTACTGCCCCTTCATCCCGCCAACGCGCAGGACGAGGAAGGCGCCGAGCATCGCGCCGTGCTCGAAGTCGGCGGAGCACTCGCCTGGGACCTTGGCGAGCGGACCCGCCAGCAAGGCGGTACTCTGGCCATCGAGGTGACGCCTATCGAGAACTGGCTGGAGCTCGAGCTCGGTCTTTCGGCGGTGGCGGCGGCGGGGCACACGGAAGCGTCAGCGGATCTGCTCTTCAAGAAACCCTACCGTCTTTCGTCGCAGTCTGAATTCATGTTCGGGCTCGGGCCCGAGTTGGTGCGTTCTGGTCAACGCACCTTTTGGGGCACCGAGGCGGCCGCAGACTTCATGTTCTGGCCACGCCGCGATGTCGGCTGGTACGTCGAGCCGGGATACGAGGTCGTCTATCGGCCTGGCACCGGCCACGCCTTCAACGTCGCGGCAGGGCTCTTGATCGGTTGGCGATAGGGCTGTCGGTCACTAGTGACCGCCGAGCTGAGCGTCCTCGATGGCGACGACCTTGTCGATGTTGAAGTAGACGGTCGCTTCCTCGTGCGCGTCCGTCTGGGCGGTGAGGACGTCGTAGCTATGCCCGCCGGCGGTCACCAGGTCCTGCTTGCCCGACGCCAGGCGATAGTGGCGCAGCACCGCATACTCCTCGTCCACCGAGACCACCACGAAAGCCGTGTTGAAATCCCTGCCGTTGCCGGAAGCGAGGATTGATTTCATCAGGCCGTTGCCCATGGTGCGATGTTGCGCGGCCCTCTCCGCATCGTGGGTCTTCTCGTAGGCGAAGGCGACGAACATGTGCGCATCGATGTCGAGATAGTTCTGTGCCAGCACCTTGTTGCCGGTCTCGATCACCACGGCCCATTGGTCCTTGTGCAGAGCGTCGAACATCTTGTTGCGCAGGTCGGAATCGGCCCTCGCCGCCTTGGCCAACCGATCGGCCCAGGCCATCCGCAGGGCGGTGAAATCGAGCCCGGCGTCACCCCGCCGCGCCTTCTCCAGCAGGCTCTCGTAGCTCGCCGGCGCGGGTCCGGGGTAGGCGGCCCTCGGCGCCAGCGCGCCCGCGACGACGACGGCGACCGCGGACAATCGCAACCACAGCATCCTCCGTGCACGCATGAGCGTCTCCTCGAGCGGTCTGCCGCCGCGGTCCTGCCATTGTAGACCCGCGCTCGCCCCGCCGCACGCCGAGCGTGCCGGCCACCAGGGTATGCTGCCACCGCCGGTCTGATCCGGACTCGAGGACTCACCAAAGGAGCCGCCTTGCGAGACATTCCCAAGCCGCCACCCGGCGAGTACCCGGCGTACGCGAGCATGTACATCGACCTTCTTCCCGGCGACGGACGGCTGCTCGACCACCTGGAGCGCGCCCGCGTCGCGACCACGGACCTGGTGCTCGGGCTGCCGGAGGAAACCCTGCTGCATCGGTACGCGCCGGGCAAGTGGACGATCAAGGAGATCCTGGTCCACATCGTGGACGACGAGCGGATCTACGCCTACCGCGCGTTGCGCTTCGCCCGCGGCGACCTCACGCCATTGCCCGGTTTCGAGCAGGACGCCTTCGCCGCGGCCTCGCAGGCGAACGAACGCCAGGCCGCGGACATCGTGGCGGAATACGCCGCCGTGCGGGAAGCGACCATCGCGCTGTTTCGCGGCCTTCCCCAGGCGGCGCTGCTGCGCTCCGGCGTCGCCGACGGCAAGCGTTCCACCGTCCGTGCGCTCGGCTATCACATCGCCGGGCACGAGGCCCACCACGTTGCCTTCGTCGAGGAGCGCTACCTGGGGCGGAAGCGAATCCGGACAAGTTAAGATGTCGTCGGCGCCTGCGTCGGCGGCCCGGCCGGGCGGCGTGCGCCCTCGCGATGCGCGATCTGCCTCTCCTGCCGCTCGTCCTCTTCGTCGCCACCTATCTTGCGCTCGCCGCCGGGCGCCTTCCCCGCCTGGCGTTGGACCGCACCGGCTGCGCCCTGCTTGGCGCCATCGCCATGCTGGCGAGCGGCGCGCTCGACCTCGGTCAAGCCGCCGCCAGCGTCCTCGCTGGGGCGCGTCGGCGGCAGGTCATGCCCGAGCGGCGATCGGCCGGCGAGCCGGACGGGCGCCAATGAGCGCCGCCAGGGTGGCTCAGCTCGTCAGGTTGTAAATCAAACCGAATGGGTCTTGCACGTAGCAGCGCGGAAAATCCGGCTCGTCTTTGATGGTGACGCAGCCCGCCCTTGCCAGCCGGAGGCGAGCGGCGGCGACATCGTCGACCGTGACCTCCAGCACCGGACCGAGCGCGGGGCCGCGCTCGATGAACAGGTTGATGTGGTCGCCATGGAGGCTGATCATGTTCGGCGCCTGGCCGGTGATCGCGAATCCCAGCTCTTCGACGTAGAAGGCTGCGGCGCTCTTTGGATCTACCGCTTGGATGAGAATATCGGAACCGAACCGGTTTGCCATGTTCTCCCTCCGCACTGCTCATCTCATCCCATGCCCGTGTCGTCAGGCATCGGCAAACAATCTTGGAAGTGTAGACCGGATCGCGGCCAAACTGAAGGGTGATTGACGGCAGGGCAGAGGCAGCCGCGCGGGTGCCGGCAAGCCGGGGAGAAGCGGCCCGCATTTAGGCGGCGGCGCGGGGGTCGCTCCTTTCGAGAACGGCGTCCCGGCCTCCGCCTCAGCTCATCCCGATCCGCGCGGTCTCCTGCTCGACCTGCATCCGGGTCAGGGCGTCGAGCGGCAGGTTGCGGAACAGATCGATCCGGCGGTGGAGCTCGGCCGCCGCCTTGCGGAATGCGGCCAGCTGGCCCTTGGGAGGACCGACGTAAGCTGCCGGGTCGTCGGTCCCCCAGTGGGCAAGCACCGGCTGGCCGGGCCAGAAGGGGCACGCCTCGCGGGCACTGTCGCAGACCGTGATCACGAAGTCGAAGCGCTGGCCGCGGAGCTCGTCCCAGGACTTGCTGCGCGCCCCGGCGGCGTCGATCCCGTAATAGTCGCGCAGGACCTCGAGCGCCCGCGGATGCACCCGGCCGGCGGGCTGCGAGCCGGCGCTGAAGGTCTCGAAGCGGTCGCCGGCAAGCTCGCGCATCACGTACTCGGCCATGATGCTGCGGGCGGAGTTGCCGGTGCAGAGGAAGAGCACTTTGAGCTTGCCGCGACTGTCCATGGTACCCGTCTCCTCAAATCGGCACAGCATATATTGCTCCAATCTATTTTGCAATGCTTTGCTGGCACCGATGCCCAGTAGGATAAGTACCAATTCATCCTCCTGAGCTTGCTCTCCGAATTACTTCAAGATATCCTATGTCTTAATGGGCACGAAGAAAGCGACGCCTTACGGATTCCTCAAGCTGCTGGCGCACGAGCAGCGATGGAACCTGCTGGTGGCGCTCTCCGGTTCGGACCTGCGCGTCCACGAGCTGATGGCGCGGGTGGGCGAGCCCGCCAACCTGGTCTCGTACCATCTGCGGCGGCTGCGCGAGCACGCCCTGGTGCGGGAGCGCCGAAGCTCGGCCGACGCGCGCGACGTCTACTACAGCCTCGACCTCGACCGGGTGGCCTATCTCTACCAGGCTGCCGGCGCCAGCCTGCACCCGGGCCTGGTTCACGACAGCGGCGGGCCGCTACGGAGCGCCGCGCCCGGCGTCGCGCCTGGTGGGGCGCCGGCGCCCGCGCCCAGGCGGCGGGTGCTTTTCGTCTGCACCCACAACAGCGCCCGCTCGCAGATGGCCGAGGCTCTCCTCCGCGCGCAGAGCGGCGGCCGCATCGAGGCCGCCAGCGCCGGCACCTCGCCGACCGCGCTGCATCCGCTGGCGATTCAGGTCCTGGCCCAGCAGGGCATCGACATCCGGGAGCAGCGGGCCAAGTCGCTGGCGGAGGTGGGGGCGACCGGCTGGGACCGGCTGGTGACGGTCTGCGACCTCGCGCGCGAGGCTTGCCCGGCGCTTCCCGAAGGCGTGGAGGCGCAGCACTGGAGCGTGCCCGATCCGGCGGCCGTCGAGGGCAGCGAGGAGGCCAGGCGCGGCGCCTTCGAAGCCATTGCCCGGGACCTGCGCACCCGCATCCGCTTCCTCGTTGCCGCGCTGGCGGCGCTGCCGGCGCCGGCGGCGCTGGCGGCACCGGCGGCACCGGCGGCGGTTGACGCGCTCGAGTCGCCCCCCCGGTGAGGCCCTCCCTACCGCGCCGGGCGGCGGCCGAGCTGCTCGGCACCTACGTCCTGGTGACCGCCGGCTGCGGCGCGATCGTGGTCGACGGCACGACCGGCGCCCTCACCCATCTCGGCGTCGCGGCGAGCTTCGGCCTCGCGGTGCTCGTCGCGGTGGCCGCGACCGGACACCTCTCGGGGGCGCACCTCAATCCCGCGGTCACCGTCGCCTTCGCCGCCTGCCGGCATTTCCCGTGGTCCGAAGTGCCCGTCTACGTCGCCGCACAGCTGCTCGGCGCGGTCGCCGCCGCCGGGACGCTGCGCGGGCTGTTCGGCCTGCGGGCGGCGCTCGGCGCCACGCTGCCGGCGGGCAGCACCCTGCAGTCGCTGGGTGCCGAGATGCTGCTCACCGCGGTGCTGATGTTCGTCATCACCGCGGTGGCGACCGACACGCGCGCCGTCGGCGAGCTGGCAGCGGTGGCGATCGGCGCGACGGTGGCGCTCGACGCGCTGTGGGGCGGGCCGGTGAGCGGCGCCTCGATGAACCCCGCGCGTTCCTTCGGTCCGGCGCTGATCGCCGGCGTCTGGCGGGACCACTGGCTCTACTGGCTCGGTCCGCTGCTCGGCGCCCTCCTGGGTGGCGGCGCCTATCAAGGCCTGCGCGGCACCCAGGTCGAGCCTCCGCCGTCCTGAAGCGCCCGCTGCCCGCCGCGGCGGACGGCGCCCGTCAGGTGATCACCCCGTCCGCGGGCTTGACGCCGGAAGGATCCGCGGCGGCGCGGACGGAGCCTGGGGTTGCATGGCGGGCCCGCTCGCGCCGGACGACTTGCGGCGCGCCTCGATCATGGGGAGCAGGATGTCGCGCAGGTAGTGCCAGTCCGGCACCAACCGCAGAGCCTCGCGGGCCTCGGCCGCCGCGGCATCGAGGTCGGGCGTGGCCAGGTTCAAATGGGCGTAGGCGAGAGACATCAGCGCCTCCGGTTCGCCCCAATCCGGCAGGGGCGACCGCGGCGCCGCGCTGCCCTTGCCGAGCTTCGCCATCCGGCGATAGACCTCGATGGCCTGCTCGGGGCTGCCTCCCTGGGAGGCGGGCTTGAACAGGAGCTCTGCGCCCACCATCCACAGGACACGGGGATTCGCCGGCGCCAGCGACTGCGCCCGCTTCCCCAGCCGCCTGGCGCTCTCCATGTGCTGCCGGGCCGCCACGGGATCGCTGGCGCAGAACATGACCAGCCAGCCATGGGACATGGAGCCCGCGGCATAGGCGTCGGCAAAGTCCTCCCGCAGGCGCGGCCGGCCCGGCGACGTCAGGTGACGAGGCGCCGCAACAGCTCGGAGGCCGTGCGGCTGGCCACGATCTCGGTGCCGTCCCGCAGCTTGATCGCGAGGCGCCGGTCGTCGAACGGGCGCAGCAGCTCGATCGCCTCGAGATTGACGATGTGCGAGCGATGCACCTGGCGGAACTGCTCCGGATCCAGGCGCGCGGCCAATTCGGCGATACCGATCTTGAGCAGGTGACGCCCCGTCTCGGTGTGCACCTCGACATAGTCACCGCCGGCTTGGATGTGGCGTATGGTCTGAACGGGTATCGGCACGATGCCGGCGCGCGTTCGGGCGAACAACCGGCGCAGGGGCGATCCGAAAGCGGCGACCACGCTGGGTGCGCAGGCTGTAGCGCAGCAGATCGCCCAGGCGCTCCAGCGCTTCCTCCGCGACGGCGGGCTGGCGCCTGACCAGGCCGACGAGCGCGTGAAACGTGTTGAGGATGAAATGCGGATTGAGCTGGCTCCGCATCGCCTCGAGCTCGGCCCTGGCGCGCAGGGCTTCGGCACGTGCCGCGCGGGCCGTCTGCTCGCGGCGGGCGGCCGCGTTCAGCCACGCGTACGAAACACCGGCCAGCGCCCTGCGTTCCTCCGGCCAGTGCAGCCGGCCAGGCAAGCGGAGGATCGCCAACCCGAGCAGAGCGTCGGGCAGCACGGTGGCGAGCGCGTTGCGTAGCGCGAAGCCCGGCGGCACGCCGTTGACGATGAAGGCCGCCAGGTAAATGGTCAGGTAGCAAAGCCACGCCACGGCGTAGATGCCCCACCGCCGCCATCCCCCAACCAGGGACCCGGACATGGCGCGATGATACTCCTCGGACGGCGGCGGCCCGCGGCTCACTGGTGGCTGACCGGCCGGCTGGCGTCGGCCGACCACTCGAACCACGAGCCGTCGTAGTTGCGGACCTCGGCGTAGCCGAGCGCCCGCAGGATCACCCACGCCTCCGCCGAGCGGACGCCGCCCGTACAGTAGGTGATCACCCGGTCCGCGGGCTTGACGCCGGCGGCAAGGAGCCTTGCCCGCGCGGCGTCCGGGTCGAGCCGGCCGCGCCTGTCGAGCAGCTCCTTCCATTCGACGTGGACCGCCCCCGGGATATGGCCGCCGCGCGCTTCGTGATACGGCGTCGCGCCCCGCCACTCCGCGTCGGAGCGCACGTCGAGAACGACCCCGCCGCCGCGCCGCGCCCCCTCGACGTCCGCCACGCCGGCGCGCAGGGCCGTCTGCGGCACCGCGTGGAAGCGACCCGTCAAGGGGCGTTCGTCGGCGACCGAGACCGGCTGCTTCGCGTCGAGCCACGCCTCCCAGCCGCCGTCGAGGAGCCGCGCCTGCGGATGGCCGAGGTACGCCAGCATCCAGACGATGCGCCCCTCCTCGCCCCAGCCCTTCCGGGCGTTGCCGTAGACGACCACCGGGCGGTTGGCATCGACGCCGAAACCGGCGAGGCGGCGGGCCAGGCCCTCCAGGTCCCGCGGCAGCTTCCCCGTGCGCCCCCATCCCTCCCGGAAGTCCGTCCAGTCGATGCGGATCGCGCCCGGGACATGCCCGCGCCGGTAGTCGCCAGCCGGGCGTGCGTCGAGGACCGTCACCGAGCCCGCGGCACGCGACGCCAGCTCGCCCGGCGTCGTGACCAGGTTGAGAGCGATGCCGAGCAGCGCGTGGAGGATCACCGCACCTCCTCAGTTGCGAGCCCGTGCCGCAGCAGCCCCTCCCACGAGGCGAGCGCCGCCCGGGGCGTGCCGCCGGTCGCGCCGGCCGCGCCAATCGCGGCCATGGCGACGCCAGCGCCGACCACGACCGCGCCGCGGCCGCTCTCGGCGAGCTCGGCCTTGATGTCGGCAAGTGAGGGATGGCCCATGGCTGCTGTTGCCCGCGCACAGAGCCCGGGATGCACTGGCCGCCGCTGACGGCATGCCGCTCCTGCCTGGGCGTCGGCAGCGCAGCACCTCCGTGCTCCCGGATACGCTCACAGTCTACAAGATCGCGCTGCCGACCATCCTCATGCCGGCGGCGCCGCCGCCCCAATGCGCCCACCCGAACCCTCTCCGACCTCATGGCGCACGCGGGCGAGATCCTTCCCCGCAAACCCATGTCGCCATGCTCTCGATCCAGTATGATCAAAGAAACGTACGAGCAGGTTTGCGCAAGATAATCGGTCCAGCAAATGGGCCACCGGAGGTCAGCACCATGCTGCGCAAGGGTCTCCTACCCTTCGCCCTATCAGCCCTCGTGGTCCCGGCCGCCGGTGGCGTGCAGCCACGCCATCCGTCGCTGCCAGCGCCGCCGCCAAGTCAAACCGCGCGGAGCATCGCGGTATCGCCGCCCGCGGCCGCGCCGCTAACGGTCGAGACCGCCAAAGAGAGCCGCGTCGAGCAATTCGCCGCCGACATCAGGGCCGTGCTGGAAACCCTTGCATTTCTCCTGCTGCCGCCCATGCTCCTCCTGGTCATCTGGCGGGAATGGCGCCATCCGGCGGTGATCATCGACCCTATCGACGTACCCAAGAACCTCGAGGAGCTTGGGTACACGCCCGATGTGGTCGCACAACGCATTGCCGCGGAAATCCTCGGCCTCAGACGAACCGCGCGGTGGGGCGGGAGGATCGAGGAGGGCTATCAACTGAGCGCCGCGCAGATCGACTTCACGGTGCCAGGCGCAGGAGTCTCCTACCGCAGCGTCATCCGCTACCTGCGCCAATTGTCCGGTCAACACGAGCGGCGCGTGAAGGGCGAGATCATCCGCGACGGGGAAGCGATCCGGATCGTGCTGCGTACGCACGACCGCCGGCAAACCCCTGACAACCTGCGGGCATCCAAAGATGCGATCGAAGAGCTCTTCCAACCCGCGGCGCTGGCGATCGCGGAACTGGTCGATCCCTATCTACTCGCCAGCTACCGGTTCGCGGTCGGCCTGCGCACTCGCAATTTCGACGCCACGCTCGAGGCGGTGCGGCATTGCCTGGCAAGTCGACCCGCCAAGCACCATGGTCGAGCCTACATCGTCTGGGGCAACGTCCTCGTCGAGCAGAGGCGGTTCAGGGAAGCGGAAGTGAAGTACAGCGCCGCCGCTCGACTGCCTCCGCAATCGTGGTCGCTGTACAACAGCCGCGGCATCCTTCTGCGCCTGCAGCGACGCTTCGACCAGGCGGCAACCACGCTCCGTACGGCAATCGAAATCGACGGCAAGCAGGCCGTACTTTGGTGCAACCTCGGCAACGTCGACAACGACCGTCATTTCTACAGTCGCGCGCTCGGTCACTTTCGACGTGCGATACGCCTCGATCCGGGCTACGCGCGGGCCTGGAGCGGCAGCGGGTATGCCCTGTGGCGCCTCGGCCGCCATGCGCAAGCCGAGGAGAGCCTTGCGCGGGCGGTCGATCTCGATCGCGAGTTCGCATGGTCCTACCTCAACTGGGCGCGGCTGCTCCAGGCACAGCACCGGTCCGAGGAGGCGATTGCCAAGACCAAGACCGCGGCCGAGGAAACGGTCAACGTGGTCGAGGCTCGAGGTTTATGGGGCGATATCTTGGTCAAAATGGAGCGCTTCGACGAAGCCGAGAAACAGTATCAGGACGCCGCCGCCGCCGATCCAAGCCGCGCCAACGGGCTGGCGGGGCTGGCTTTCTCCGCTTTTCATCAGCGCCATTTCGAGAAGGCGATCGCCTATTGCCAGGAAGCCTTGGCACTGGACCCGTACTTCATCAATGCAGGGATACTTTGGGCCGACTCGCTCAGTTCGCTGCGTCGCTATGATGCCGCGGCCAAGAAATACAGCGAAGCCCTGGACATGGATCGATACCAGTCGGCAGCCTGCCTTGGCTGGTCCCGGGTCTTGCTCGCCCGCAATTTGCCTGCCGAGGCTGTAGCCAAGCTCAGGCAGGCAGTCGAGATCGACCCGACCAATGCCTGGGCATGGGGAGCGTGGGGCGAAGTGCTGAGGAAGGCGAACCAGCACGACAAGGCGATCAAGAAATATCGGCGGGCTCTCGCGGCGGATCCCTGGCTGTCCGACGCACACCGCGCCTGGGGCAATGCGCTGTACGGGCTGCACCGGCCGGTGGATGCGACTCGCCAATGGCGGCGGGCGGTGGAGACCGACCCGCACAACGCCAACGCGCTGACCGGCCTCGCCAGAGGGCTGCGCCGCCGCGCTCTCGAAGAGCCGGCTCCCGCCGCGGTGGCCGCGATGCGTGAGGAGGCGAAGGCGCTCCTGGACAGGGCGCTCGCGGCGAGCCGCATCAACCCCTGGCCACGCCGCGAGCTCGGTTCGCTCCTCATGGACCAGAAGCGTTTCCAGGAGGCTGCCGACGAATTCGAGCTGGCTATCGCGCTCGATCAGGAAGACGGCGATTCGTGGACCGCCAAAGGCAAGGCCATGCGCAAGCTTGGACGGGACGACGATGCGCAAGCCGCGGAAGAGCGAGCGCGGCGCCTCATGGCCGAGTGACACCTGGCGCGGCGTACAGCCGGGAGCCGCGGTCGGCCTGACTCTCAGCCCGCCGCCCCATCGCCCGCCCCGCGCGACCTGACCTAACGGCCCGACCACCAGCCCGGCAGCGCGCCGTAGCCCGGCGCCGGCTCCTTGCTGTTGGCGTCCACGGTGCGCGCCAGGCCCGCCGCCAGCATCGCCTCGCCCTGCGCCTCGCGATTGACCTGGTGGGCGTAGTAGACCGCCTGCATGTTGTTGGCGGTGGCCAGGGACTGCTTGATCACGCCCAGCTCCTGCGCCGTGTACATTAGGATCGTCGCCTGCAGCTCGAGCGCTTCCTGGTGGCCGTGGATGCCGTCCATGTCCCCCTTGATCCGCTCGAGCAGCAGCTGGTCGGCGATGTCGTGGCGGAACTGCTCCGACACCGTGTCGAGCGCCGTGCGCATGGTGTCGAGCGTCCGCACCGCCTGCACCTGCCGCTGCACCGGCCAGTCCTGGATCGCCGCGAAACCAGGGAACACCTTCTGGAACTGCGCGTCGACGTTCTTGTACGAGTAGGCCAGCGCCTGGCCCTGGCGCATGATCCAGTCGAGGTTGGCGAGCAGGTCGTAGACCTCCCGCCAGTGGGGATTGCCGAGCTTCCGGAGCGCCGCCAGCTGGTTGACGATCTGGCGGTACTGGTTCGCGAGCGCCTGGTACTGCTGGTAGATCTGCAGGGCGAACTGCAGGTAATGCACGTAGTGCCAGTACTGGTTGACCACGATGTGCGCGTAGTCGGTGACCGGGATGATCGCCTGGACCGGCGCCGGCGCCAGCAGCGCCAGGCCGGCCGTCAGCACCGCCGCCGCCAGCAGCGGCAACGCCCTGACCGTTCTCGACGTTCTGGTGGCGGCCGCCTCGCGCCACCTCCCACCCTGCAACCGGCGCGGCGCCAATGCCCGCTCCTCCTCGCGTCGAGAAAGTCCCGTCTCAAAGCCGAGCCCGCGGCTCGTCCGTCCTGTCCTGCGCATGACCCGTTCCTCCTTGGAACCGCCGATAGTCGCGGAGCCACTCCGCGAGCCCCCGCTCTGCGAGCCAGGCCGCCGGCCAGCCCGGCCCCACCTCCCGCCGCAGCTGATCCACCCGCTGCATCGTCTCCTGCGGCGTCATCCCTTCAGGCGCCGCCAGAAAGGCCAAGGCCACCGGCCCCAGGCCCAGCTCGAACAACCGGCTGCCGTGCGGGCTCTTGAGGTAGTACTCGCGCTTCGGCCGCCCGGCCGCCAGCAGCTCGAGCTCCGCCTCGTTGAGCCCCAGGTCGCGGTACAGCTCCGCCGTCCCCGCGCTCGCCGCCATCGCGTTCGGCAGCAGGATGCGCGTCGGGCAGCTCTCGAAGATTGCCGCCTTGTAGGGCGAGTGGTGCAGGTCCGCGAGCGTCTGGGTGACGACCATCACCGCCGCGTTCTTCTTGCGCAGCGTCAGCAGCCACTGCTTGAGCTGCAGGCCGAACGACGGATCGAGCAGCGTCCGCCACGCCTCTTCGATCACGATCAGCGTCGGCCGCCCGTCCAGCCGTCCCTCGACGCGATGAAACAGGTAGCGCAGCACCGGCGCCACCGTCTTCGTCCCCATCTCCCACAGGTGCGACATCTCGAACACCTGGTAGGCGCCCCGCCTCCCCTCGCCGAGACCGTCGAGCCCCATGAGGTCGTCGCGGTCGCCGTCGAGCAGCCGCCCCAGGCTGCCGTCGCGCCGGTACGGCGCCAGCGCGTCCTTCAGCTCCAGGCTCTGCAGCTGCACGCAGAAGTTCCCCAGCGTCCGGTGCTCGCGCCCCTCGCCGGCCAGCTGCCGCAGCGCCGCCACGATCTCCGTCCGCGCCGCCGGCCCCACCACCACCCCGCCCTGCAGCGCCAGCAGCAGCTCCAGCCACTCCGCCGCCGCCGCCAGCTCGCCCGGGTCGTCCACGTCCGCCAGCGGCTGGAACGCCGTCGCCGCCTCGCCCTCGCCGGCGCGGATCGCGAAGTGGCTCGCCCCCGCCGCCTGCGCCAGCACGTACCCCGAGTACCCCAGGTCGAAAACGAACGCCTGCGCCCGCGGGTAGCGGAAGAACTGCGCCACCGCCAGGTTCACCAACGTGCTCTTCCCCGCCCCGGTCGGTCCCGCCACCAGGCTGTGCCCGACGTCGCTCGCGTGCAGGTTGACGCGCAGCGGCGTCGCGCCGCTGGTCGCCGCCCACAGCAGCGGCGGGCTGTTCTCCGGGAAGTACGCCGACGGATTGCTCTTGAGCCCCGGCCAGATGCTCGTCAGCGGCACCAGGTCGGCGACGTTGCGCGACGACAGCAGCGGCCGCCGCAGGTTGGGGAAGCCGTGGCCCGGCAGCGACCCCAGCCACGCCTCCAGCGCGTTGACGTCCTCGACGCGCGCCGTGAAGCCGCGGTCGGCGAGCAGCTTCAGGACCTCCGCCGCCGCCAGGTCCGCCTCGCCGTCCGAAGGCTGCATCACCACGACCGTCGGCGTGTAGAAGCAGAACCGCACCTGCCCCGACGCGTTCTCCCCCGCCGCCGCCGCGGCGTCCGCCGCCATCCGCGAGGCGTCCTGGTCCTGGAAGAGGCGCGCATCCGCCTCCTGCTCCGCCGTCTGCGCCTGGCGCTGGCGGGCGACCGCCCCCCGCACCAGGTCCGCCGCGCCCTGCCGCTTCATGAACCATTGCACCTGCGCGCGCCGGATCAGCCGCGCCGCCGTTGCCTGGTCCAGCGGGATCACCCGGTGCGACAGGCGCACCGCGAACGGCAGGCTGTTGAGCCGGTCCAGCATCCCCAGCCAGCTCGCCGCCGGGAACCCCTGGATGGCGACGGCGCGGATCGCCATCCCGCCGATGCGCGGCCGCCAGCCGCCGACCGCCTCCTGGTCGGCCAGGAAGCTGTCCAGCTCGCAGCCCGCGACCGGCGCCCTGACCGCGTGGTCCAGTCCCGTCAGGCAGGTATGGAGCAGCGTCAGCAGCTCGTCCGAGCCCAGCCGCCGCGGCCGCAGCACCGCCGACAGCCGCCGCTCGAGCTCGCCCGCGCCGCGCAAAAAGGCCGCCAGCACTTCTTCCCAGCTCTTCACCCCCCGCGTCTCGCCCTGCACGAAATACCGCGCCAGCCGCGAGTAAAGATCCGGCGGCGGCAGCCAGCTCAAGGTGACGAAGGTGTCGGTCTCGAAGTGCGCCGCCGTCGCCTCGTAGGTCCGCCGCCGCTCCTCGTCGATCAGCGCCGTCACCGGGTCCGGGAACGCCCCCGCCGGCGCATAGCCGGGAGCCGCGTGCCGCACCGCGTTCCAGTGCACCATCCAGCCGTTGCCGAACGGCAGCAGCGCCTGGCTCACGTGGCTCGACAGCGCCTCCAGGTCCTCCGCCGTCGCCGCGCTGGTGTCCGGCCCACGGTAGCTCCATCCCGCAAGCAGGCTCCCGTCCTTGCCCAGCACCACGCCCTCGTCCACCAGGTACGCCCAAAGCAGCCAGTCGCAAAGCCCCGCCGCCTCCGTGCGGTGCTCGCGCAGCCGGCCCAGCAGCGCCCAGCTGAGCGCCCCGCCCAGCCAGCCCAGCCCGAGCGGCCACATCGCCGCCGTCGCTGCCATCGCCGCCGTCGCTGCCATCGCCGCCATCGCTGCCGTCACCGCCCGCCGCCATCGCTGCCATCGCCGCCGTCGCCGCCATCGCTGCCGTCACCGCCCGTCGCCGCCGTCGCCGTCGCTGCTGTCGCTGCCGCCATCACCGTCGCAGCCGCCATCCCCGCTACCTTTGCCGCCGCGGCAGCGCCGGCCGCACCGCCGGCGGCCGCGCGCGCCAGCCGCCGACCGGCGGATAGAAATCCTGCGCCCCCAGGCTCCGCACGTACACCTCGGCGACCGCCGCGTCGGCGCGCGTCGCCCAGGCCATCGCCGGATGCAGCACCAGGACCAGCAGCACCGCGACCGAGAGCGTCCGCCAGTCCGGCCCGCCCATCACCAGGAGCGCCGTCACCAGCGTCGCCTCGACGATCACCAGGCCGCGGTCCACCCCCGCCATCAGCACCGGCCGGTGCAGCGCCGAATGGATCACGTGCGCCTCGGGAGTCTTCAAAACACGCACCCCTGGAAGCCCAGGGTCGTCACCAGGCCGGTCGCGCCCAGCACCAGGCCGATCGCGATGATCGCCTGCGCCACCCGCTTGAAGCCCTCCTCGTGCCGGGTGAAGCCCCAGACGATGCCGCCCAGCGCGATCAGCAGCCCGGCGATGATCTTCCCCGTCGGCCCGGTGATGTTGTCCAGGACCGCCTGCATCGGTCCGTTCCAGGGCATGTCCGTGCCGCCGGTGCCGCCGAACGCCGCGGCGCTGTCGGCCAGCGCCGCCGTCACCGCCGCCGCGGCGATGCGCGCCGCACGCCAGCCGTCCGCCTTGGCCGGCGGACGGACCGCACGGCCGACCTCGCCGCTCCTCGCTCCTGTCCTCATGAGGGTTCCTCCTTTTCCTAATGGCCCGTATGTCCCGTCTCGGGAATCCGCGTCATTCGTCGGCGATCGTTTCCGCGATCGTTTCGAGCTCGTAGCTTCCCGCCCGGTCCAGCCCCAGCACCCGCACCATCTCCCGCACCCGCCGCGGCTGGCTGCCGCCGACGATCACCACCACCAGGTCGACCGCCTCGGCCACCAGGTGCGCCTGGCTCGGCACGCCGTTGCGCTGCGCCAACCGGTCGAGCCGCTCGAGCGCGCCGATCGCATTCGTCGCGTGCACCGTCGCGACGCCCCCCGGGTGCCCGGTCGACCACGCGTCGAGCAGCTGCATCGCCGCCTGGTCCCGCACCTCGCCGATGACGATGCGGTCCGGGCTCGCCCGCAGCGTCAGCCGCACCAGCCCCGCCAGGTCCACCTCCTCGGTCGTCCGCAACGCCAGCCGGTCGGCGGCGGCGCATTGCAGCTCGCGGGTGTCCTCGAGCACCACCACCCGGTCCCGCGGGCAAAGCGCCGTGATCTCCAGGAGCACCGCGTTGACCAGGGTCGTCTTGCCGCTCCGCGTGCCGCCGGCGACCAGGACGTTCTGGCGCGCCGCGACCGCCCGCGCCAGCGCCGCCCGGTGCGCCGGCTCGAGGATCCCCTGCCGCACGTAATCGTCGAGGCTCCACACCCGGGTCGCCGGCTTGCGCAGCACGAAGACCGGCGCCGCGGACAGCGGCGGGACGACCCCCTGCAGGCGCGCCTGCCGGAACAGCCCGTCGTCCGGCAGCTCCGCCTGCAGCTGCGGGTGGTCCCGCGTCAGCTCCACCCGCTGCGCGTGGGCCGCCGCGTTGAGGAACGACCGGACCTGCGCCTCCCCCAGCACCGCCGCCGAGCGCACCCTGCCCGCGCTGCGCCGGTCCAGCCACACCGCCCCGTCACCGGCGTTGACGTAGATCTCCGTCACGTCGTCGTCGGCCAGGGCCGCCATGATCCCGGCGCCCAGGTGGCGCCGCATCGCCTCGGAGTGCTCCTTGCCGCCGTCGGGCATGCTGTTCGGGCTCCTCACCGGGTCGCGAAATGCGCGCTTCGATCGCAGTGTAGTGCCGATGACATGCCCTGTCAATGGTCTGTACAGACATCTTACATGTCATGACCATATCTAGGATCGCCGGACCGCGGGACCGCGGGCCCGCCGGCAGGGCCCCACCGCCGCCGCGCACCGATCACGACCACGCGAGCGCCAGGCGGCGAGGCCGGCACAAGCGCCAGGACCGCAAGCCCGCCGCCGCTCCATCGACCTGCCCGATCTCCCGGGTCATCGCGGCAGAGGCAGGTGCGCGCCCGCGGCGGCGGCGGGTCCGCCGACCGAGGGCGCCAGGCTGCCGGGCGGCAGGTGGAGCCGCGGCGAGGCGGGGTCCACCCAGAAGCCGGCGACCAGGCGGTAGCCGTGCGCCAGCAGCCGCGGCGTTTCCTGCATGGGATGCAGCGGCCGCTCGAAGGCGTCGGGCCGCCCCACGTCCAGCACGTAGGCAAGGTCGCCCTTGACATGGCCGGGGTGGAAATCGCCGGCATTCGCTTCGCTCAGCGGCCGGGTCGGCGGGGCATGCGCCAGGTGCCGGTCGTTGTAACCCAGCTCGTCCACCAGCTTCCAGTCGCTGAAGTAAGCCGGGATGCCCGCCCACGTCACCGCGACCACCGCCGACTTGGCGGTGAGCCGCTGCAAGGCGCGGGTGCGGGCGAGCGCCAGGGCATGGTAGGAGACCGCCAGCGGCCGGCTGAGCGACAGGTAGTTGCGCCAGCCGGCGCCGGCTTCGCCGGCAGCCACCGGCCATAGGGCATTGGCGGAGAGCAGCGCCAGGGCGGTCACCGCCGTGACGGTCAGCCGCGGCGCCAGCACGGCCAGGGCCTTCGCTGCCGGCCGCCGCGCCAGGCGCCGCCGGCGGGCGACGGCAGCCAGGGCCTGGTTGAGCAAGGCGTTGAGCGCCACGAAGAGCTGCGGCATGGCAAACGCCACGAAGCGGTTGGCGCGCACCTCCTTGCCCTCCCAGGCGTCGCCGCCCACGTAGACGCTGTAGGCGCAGCACAGCGCGAGCACCAGCAGCGGCAACGCCAGGCGGCGCCCCCACTCCCGGTCGCGGCGCCGCCAGCGGCTCTCCTGCCGCGGAGGGGCGCCGCGGCGCGGCGGCGCCGACCCTGCCGGCGATGCCGGTTCCGCCGACGATGCCGGTTCCGCCGACGATGCCGGTTCCGCCGACGATGCCGACCGCGCCGACGATGCCGACCGCGCTGACGATGCCGACCGCGCCGACGACGCCGACGGCCTAAGCCACGCCGGCAACGCGGACCACAGCCAGGGAGCCGCGGCGACGGCCACGGCCAGCAGCAGGGGCCCCTGGGCGCGCAGCGTGTCGAGCAGGACGCTGCCTCCCCGCAGCAGCCGCACCACGAGCGGCACGCCGCCGAGCTTCAGGTAGTAGGTGTTGGGCAGCAGATCGTGGAAGTACTCCCAGCGGAAAATGCCGTAGCCGCCCACCGCCGCAACCAGCGCCGCCGCCCCGGCCAGCCAGTGACGCCAGGCCCGCGCCGCCGGCCTGCCGAACGCGATCACATGAGCCTGGATGGCCGCCACCACCAGCAACATGTCCAGGCGCAGCAGCGCCGCCACGGCGCTGACCAGCCACAGCGCCAGGTACCGATCCCGCCGCAGGTGCACGATGTCGAGGGCGAGCAGCACCAACGCGGTGGTGAGCACCGCCTGCAGTCCGCTCTCCATGCCCATCAGCGACCAGTAGTCGAGCGGGTAGTAGAAGGCCGTCAGCACGCCGGCAGTCGCCCAGTGGCGCGCCCCCGGTCGGCTGAAGTGGCGCAGCACGAGGCGCCGCACCAGCACCACGTTGACCAGCAGCAGCGCCAACGAGACCAGCTGCACCGGAAGCGCCCGCCGCTCGAGGGACAGAGGCAACAGGTTGACCGGCACCATCATCGCGACCCACAGCGGGTGGGTGAAGCCTTCGACCGGCGCGCCCTGGCGAGCCCAGTTGAGCCCGTGGCCCTCGACCAGGTTGCGCGCGTAGGTCATCGAAATCATGGCGTCGTCGAACAGGCAGAACACACGCCGTCCGCCGAGGACGAACGAGCTCCTGAAGATGAACCATCCTCCCCACGCCGCCAGGGCGCCGAGCAGCGCGGCCAATCCCGCACCAACCGGCGGCGCGGCCCCGGCATGTCTCCCGGGCGTTGCCGACCCGATGCCTAAAGGATTCATTCCGCCGCATGATAGCCCCGGTCAGCGCGGCGATGGCGCGGCGATGGCGCGGCGCCGAACGCGACCCGCGCAGGAGACGCGGCTAGGCAGCTCGCCGGCGCAGCACCGTCAGAGCCGACAGGAGAAGGACGACCGTCATCACGATCACCGCCCACTCCGAGAGCGTGGGGATCGCCGCCGAGAAGGCCGGGAAAAGCGGACCGCCAGTGCCGGTGACACCGCCGCTGCATACGGCGACGTGGCTGTCGTCCAGCGTCACGGCGCCATTGCGGGCCAGGACTCTTCCCGATACGCTGGCGCCGGTATTCAGGGTGATGCTGGTGAGCGCGACGATGCTGCCCAGGAGCGCGGTGCCGGTCCCCAGGGTCGCCGAGCTGCCGACCTGCCAGAACACGCCACAGCTAGACCCGCCGTTGATCAAGAGCACGGACGAGGCGCTTGCGGTGGTGAGCGTGCTGCCGATCTTGAAGACGAAAAGGGCGTTGGGATTGCCTTGCGCGTCGAGCGTTAGGGTGCCCGTCAACTGGGCCGAGGTCGAGAAGCAATAGACGCCCGGCGTGAGCGTCTTTCCCCCCAGGTCCTGGCCCGTCAAGTTGGTGTTGCAGGCCGTGTTTGCCAGGTTGTTGTAGGTGGTCGTGAGGTCCGTCTGGGCCTGGGCCGCAACCGCATCGGCGGCGTGGATCGTCCCACCGGTCACGATCCCCGGAGGAAAGCCGGTGACCGCGCTGCCCGGGCTGACGCCAAGGTTGCCGTTCACCGTCGTGGGCGTGGCGGTATTGGTCACCGTCGAGCCGCCCAGAACCGCAAAGGAGCTGAGCTGGCCCCATGCGGCGGCGGATGCCGAAATCAGCGCACCAAATCCGAAGGCCAATGTTCTCAGTCGCCTGCACCTCATTCTGACCTCCTTCAAGTGTGACGTCTAACTCTACGTCGCCGGGCAGAAAGACGACATCGTCGGAATCTCGACGATGTCATCGAGGATTATCCTAAGTTCTTGTCCCCGGCATGACGATGCGGCCGCTCCCACCGCGACCGTCGACCAGAGGTGCCCTGCAGCCGCCTTGCCCGGTGCCCCGGGCCACCTGTTCATCCTCGCCTTCTCAGGCTGGTCAGGCTGCTCAGCGCCGCGACCAGCTACGGGTCGAGAGAGTTGCCCGGCGCAAGGCGTGGTACGCGACGAGCAGGGCGACCGCGCCGGCGATGGCGACGAGGAAGCTGTAGGGGTTGAGCCCGGTGACGCCGGATTTCCCAAAGTAGGTGAGCACCCAGCCGCCGACGACCGCGCCGATGACGCCCAGGGCGATGTCCAGGAAGAACCCCTCGCCCGTCTTGTTGACGATCTTGCTGGCGATGAAGCCGGAGACGAGACCGAGGACTATCCAGGCTAGCAACGACATGACGACCTCTCTTTCTTGCCAAACTCTCAGTTCCATGGCTCCCGGGTGATGCAACGCGTCGTGCCCCACGACGTTGCGCCGCCCCGGATGCCACCGGCGCGCCCACCTGGCGAGTGTCGACGCTCGACCGCAAGATGAGCAGTTCCCATGCCACCCTGACCGCGATCGATCGGACCGCATCGTCCGGCCGGCGACCGTCCTGACACCCCGGCGGCACGCCCTTGCCATTGGATCGCCGCAGCGCAGGATCTGCACGGAAAAATGCAAGATTCGACACCGGCGCGGCCCCCGGGTCCTCATCGAGAACAGCAAGCAGGGCCGCCAGAACCTGTGGAGCGGTCGCGGCGGCACGGATATTGAACCGCACCCTCTCGTCTCGCGAGGGCTTCCCAATGACGAATCGAAGACTTCTTGGTCTCCTCTGGGTGCTGCCGATCCTCAGCGTGGCTTCGCCCCGCGCCGATTGGGCGCAGGCCGCGGTGGCCGCGGAGCTTCCCGACTTCGACCATCAGCTGGATCGCTTCACCGAGCTCGCGATGAAAGGGCAGGTGGCCGCCGCCGAGGCGTTCCTGCGCGAGCCGGCATTCGTCCGCTCCGTCGACCGGGAGGGGCACACCGCTCTGTTCGCCGCGGCGGTCGCCGGCAACCTGCAGATCCTCGAGCGGGTCCTGGCGCTGTCACCCAACCTCGACCTTGGCGACATCCACGGGGCGACCGCGCTGTTTTACTCGGCCTCGGGCGCCACCGCGGTCCTCGTGCGGCTGATCCAGCGCGGCGCGAACGTCAACTCGCAGGACCGGGGCGGTAGGAGCCCGCTCATCGCCGCGGTGCTGATGAATCGGCTCGACTCGGCCGGCCTGCTGCTGGCCGCGGGCGCCGACGTCAATCACCAGGACCGGCACGGCCAGACGGCGCTTTTCTATGCGGCGGACGGGGGATTCCTCAAGCTGGCACAGCTGCTGCTCGAACGCGGCGCCAATCCCGCGCTGGCCAACGACAACGGCGTCACGCCGATGCAGATCGCCGCTGACAAGTTGTCTTCCGCGACGGCGCATCTCCGGCATTGAAAGGGAACGGCCGAAAATGGAGACCCGCAGCCCCTGCTTGCTGATGGCCATCGCCCTGGGCGTCGTGGCGCTCGGCGCGGCACTGCCGTCTGCCGGCGCCATCCCGCCGCCGCCGGACCAGCCGGAACAGGCACCCCACGTGGATCAGCCCGCACCCTTCCCGCCGCCGCCGGCCGACGCCCAGATCCTGCTCGACCGGATCAGCTTCTCGCCGGGGATGATCGACGGCAGCTGGGGCGCCAACTCGCGCAAGGCCGTCGCCGCCTTCCAGAAAGCGCAGGGCCTCCCGGCCTCGGGACACCTCGACGTCGCGACCTGGCACAGCCTGGTGGCGGCGAGCAGTGATCAGGTCGTTGCGCTCTACACCATCAGCGAGGACGACGTGAAGGGGCCCTTCTACCAGGTCCCGAGCGACCTCGAAGAGCAGGCCAAGCTACCGGCGCTCGGCTATGGCTCGTTGCTCGAGGCGCTCGGCGAGCGCTTCCACTGCTCCGAGAAGTTGCTCCATGAGCTCAACCCCGGTGCCGGCTTCGCGGCCGGCGAGGCGATCCGGGTGCCCAACGTCCGCCAGGTCGCCGAGGGCGTGACCCGCTCGCGGGCGACGACGGCCCGGGTGCGGATCGTGGTCTCCAGGTCGAGGCACGAGTTGACCGTGGACGACGGCAGCCATCTGCTTTTCTTCGCGCCGGTCTCGGCGGGCAGCGAGCACGACCCGCTGCCGCTCGGCACCTGGGAGGTGCGCAGCGTCGTCAGGGACCCGGTGTTCCATTACGATCCCGAGCTGTTCTGGAATGCCGATCCCGCGCGCGCCAAGGCCACGCTCCCGGCCGGCCCCAACAACCCGGTGGGCCGGGTCTGGATCGACCTTTCGAAAGAGCACTACGGGATCCACGGTACGCCGAGCCCATCGAAGATCGGCACCGCGTTCTCCCACGGGTGCGTGCGCCTGACCAACTGGGACGCCCTGACCGTGGCGGGCCTGGTCAGGAAAGGCACCCAGGTCCTCTTCGCACCCTGACCTGCGGAGGCGCGCCCGCCAGAGTCATCGAGATGGGAATGCAGGTGCAACCCTGGTAACGCTCACGGCGGGCAAGCCAGCACCCGCGGGTCAACGCCGCCACCTTCTGTAACCCCAGCCACCACCACCAAAGAGCAGTACGATGAGAAGTATGATCAGAATCAGTTCCACGGTTTTCTCCTTTTTCTAGTTTTCTCCGGCCGTGAGGCCTGCCGGATGCTCGCCTTTACTTGGCCAGCTTCTCTTCGGCCCGCCCGACCTTTTGCTGTGCCCTTCCCGCGTGCTTCTGAACCGTGCCCTTTAGCTCTTGGCCGCGGTCGCCCGTAGCCGCACCGATCACTTCCTTCACCTTGCCCTTGACCTCGTTCACAATGCCCTTGGCCTGGTTCTTCCCGCCGTCGCTGCCGATTCCCATGCCGACTCTCCTTGAAGACCCGGCCCGCCGTAATGACGAGCTTCAAATACTCGAAAAAGTGCAAGACCCGAGCCACGCCGCTTTTCTACAGAAAAAAGGCTCGCTCTCGTGCAGCTCGGTGTCGCCTGGCGACGCGGCGCTCAGGCCTCCGCGCCCACCACCGCGGGATTGATGCGGCGGCGCATGGCGCCGAGCAAGGTGAGGGCCAGGGCCAGGGCGATCGGACCGATGAAGATGCCGAGCAGGCCGAAGGCCGGCAGGCCGCCGAAGACGCCGAAGAAAACGACCAGGGTGCTGAGCTGCTCGGAGCCGCGGACCAGCCGCGGCCGCAAGACCGTGTCCGCGAAGAGCGACACGGCGAGCAGGCCCCAGAGAAGCAGGAAGATGGCGGCGCCCGGACGGCCTTGCGTCCACGCCCAGATGCCGCCTGGCAGCCAGACGATCGCGGTGCCGCCGACCGGCAGCAGGGAGAAGACGGCCATCGCCGCCCCCGCCAGGGCCGGAGAGCCGAGCCCCGCGATCCACCAGCCGATACCCCCGATCAGGCCCTGCACGAGCGCGCAGAGCAGTGAGCCGCGAAAGATGGCCACCAGCATGTTGCGCAGCGAGCGGCTCAACTCGGTGCGCGCCTCGTCGTCGATCGGCAGCAACTCGAGCGCGAAGGCAGCGATCCGCGGTCCGTCGCGGAAGAGGAAGAAGAGCACGAAGAGTGCGATCGCGAAGGTGACGACGACGTCGAAGGCGCCGAGCAACAACGTGGCGCTGAGCCCGGCGACAACCGACGAAGCAGAGGCGGCAAAGCCCTCTGCCATTTTCTGGAACTCCTCCTGGGAGATGCCGGCCTGGGCCTTGAGCCCGTCGAGGAGATGGGCAACCCCCGGCAGGGCCACGAGGTCCGAAAAGGAGGAGACTTTCTTCGCCTTGAGCAGGGCCAGGCCGTGGGTCGCCACCTGGTTGGCTTCGTTGACCACCATGCCGACGAAGAGGCCCGCCGGGAGCAGGACCAGCAGGGCCAGCGCGATGGCGAGCAGGGCCGCCGCGAGGCCGCGGCGGCGGCTCATCCGGCGCTCCAGCCGGCGCCAGGGCGTCCAGGACGCCGCGGCGAACACCACCGCCCAGGCGATCCCGCCGAGAAAGGGCATGAGCACGCGCCAGCAGAGGTAGCCGATGACCGCGACCACGATCACCGAGCCGAAGATCCGGGCCTGACTCGCCTCTTGCTGTACGCGCATCGAAGCCTCCTCGCCGCGCCGCCACGCCGCCCCAAAAAGCGGCGGCGGCTCCTGAATGCCTTCAACCTACAGTCTACAGGCGGCGCCAGTGAGTCAGGCGGCTGCTACCGGAGTCGCCTCGGCTATGCGGAGCTTTGCATGGCCGAGGCAGGTCTGCTACCGGCCCTGCGGCTGTCCTTTGCTCGGCGGTGGCGGCTGCTGCCGGGGCTTGGCCTGAGCCGGCGCGTGCGCCGGATGCTGGGTGGCCGCCGCGACGTGATTAGGCGGCGGATTGCCGCTTGCAACGTGGCGAGGTGGCGGGTTGGATCTGGCCGACGCCTGGGGGGTGCGGTGCTGCGGCGGCTTCACGGGCGCGGCGTGAGAGCGTGCCGCGGTCGTGCCGCCGTGGCGGGGCTGGGTCGGAGGGGTGGCATGATTCGAGCTCGCGCGCTGCGCTCGGGTGTGGCTGACGGCACTGTGACCATTCTGTCCCTGGTTCGGCAGGGTGGCCGAGCGCGACTGGCCGCGCGTGCTGGCGCTCGACCCGGCATGAGCCTTGGCGGACCGAGTGCTGGACGCCTGGCGGCTGGCGCTCCGGCTGCCGGCCGGGACTGGATTCGTAGCCGCCGATGCCGCCCGCGGCGCCGGGCGATTGACGAAGCTTTCGCTCTTCGTCTGCCGCGCCGCAGTGGCCAACACCGCTGGCCGGTAGAAGGCTGCCTGGCTGGCGACCTGCACGCGCGGTACCGCACTGCCGCGCAACTGCTCCATGCGCTGCACGCTCATGCCCTGGTTGAAGACGCGGCCGTTGACCATGGCAATGCCGTTGAGGTTGCTGGTGCCGCGGAGGATCTCGGCGTTGCGCGTCGGGGACACGATGAAGCCGCCCAGGCGCGGTTCCAACAGGGAACGCTCGGGCACGAAGCAAAAGTACGACGGGACGAGCGCGGCGTTCACATCGAAGCCGCCGAAGCTGACCCCGACGCCGGCGGTAAAGCCGGCCTCCGGAGGCAGCGCCGCCCAGCCGGTATAGCCGCCGCCGTTGCGCCAGTCAACCCATGCCGGTGCCCAGACATTGCCTGGCACCCAACCCCAGCCCAGCGAAGCGTCCTGGTACCAGCGGCCATAGTGGAAGGGAGCCCAGCCCCAGGACTCGTCGGCAGCCCAGGTCCACCCATAGTCGGTGTAAACCCAGTGGCCCGTGGTATACGGACGCCAGCCGGCTGCAACCCGCGGTCTCCAGACCTCGCCGTAGCTCCCGTGCGTGTCCCATCGGCCGTAGGGCGAGAGCCGCTGGTGGAAGTACTGGCTGCCGGCGTCACCTTGCCCGGCGCCGTCCCGTCGGTCGCCGGCTTGGGGCCCGCCCCGGCCGTCGCCCTGCCGGTCCGACGGCTGGGAATGGGCCATTCTGCTCCCGACCAGGGTGCCGAGCAGCAGGAAGAGTGCAAGCTTCGTGATTCTCATGATTTTGCCTTCCACGGTCGCGCCAGCGAGAGGCGCTTATCGCCCCGCTCCGTCGGTTCCGGTTGTAGGTGCCCTGGGGGTGGAGGGAGCCAACGGACGACTGGCTGACGACTCGACCAAGAGGTCTACCCATGGAGGGGTCAGAGCAAGTCCCGCGCCAACCTCGCGACGAGATGGCAAGGTCCAGTGCACACTGGCTCTGTCAGGGTCGCTCCCAGGTCGAAAGTCCGCGGCGGACGCCGGCAAATGGCAGGACGTGCACGCTTTCGTGCAGATCCAGGAGTCGAGCTGCTCGTCGCGTGCCCCGGGATCGTCGCCTTGGCCGCCTGGAAACCGGCGGATAAAAATGGCGGATATAAAAAATAGAGCCGAGGCAGCCGCCGCCGATCGCCGTCGGCAGGGCCGTCCTCAACCCGAGGCTTGATTCGATCAATTCACCAATCGATCGCTAGCGCTTGCTGATCGTAAACTTGCTGAGGCTGACCCCGAGCTCCACGCCCGTCCCGCTGCCGGTCAGCGACAGTGAAACCTCACCCTTGGTCAGGGCCTGCGCCTCGGACGACGGACCGGCGCCCGCGGCGGCGCCTGCACTGGCGTAGTCGCCGAACAGCTCGTCGATGCCCGCGACCGCGGTGAACTTCCCGCGTCCGTCCCGCACCGCCGATTTTCCGGCGGTGAGGCCGCCGCCGGTCGTGTGGAGCCTCACCTGCGCCGTCTGGCCATTGTCGCAGGAGATCGTCCCCATCCCCTTCGCGGTCTTGTAGCCTGCCGACCACCCCTTGAGCGTGAAGTCCATCGTGCATACCGTCGTCTTTTCGGCGGCGGCCGCGGGTGCCGCCGCGGCGACCAGCAAGAAAACCAGGCCCGCAAGACCAAAAGCAATGTGTCGTCTCATGTCGGTGCTCCAATCGGAAAGAAGAATCGTCTTTTCGCGCCCAGGCTCCTCCCCGGCCGATCGAGCGCCGAAGTTCACGGTGGTGCTGGTCCTGGTGCGCGGGCGTTGCGCTTGCACCCACTGCCAGTGCAGGGCGCATGCCACCCACATCGCGCGCCCTGGCAGAAGGCAACGGCAGGCAACGGCAAGCGACGGCAGGCGACGGCAGGCGGCGACAGGCGGCGACAGGCGAATGACGAGCTACCCGGCGTCGTACTCGTGCAGCCGGTTGTACAGGGTACGCAGGCTCACCCCCAGTGCGTCCGCGGCCCGGCGCTTGTCGCCCCCAAAATGGTCGAGGGAGGCGAGGATCAGGCGATGCTCGGCTTCGGCAAGCGTTTCGATCGCACCGGGGAGCCGCCCGCCGTCCGCCGCGGGCCGCTGGCCGGAGAGCTCGGGCGCGAGGCACGCGGGCCCGATCTCGCCGTTCTCCTCCTTGGCGAGGATGAAGGCGCGGTGGACGACGTTCTTCAGCTCACGCACGTTGCCGGGCCACGCGCAGCGGCGCAGGATGGCCACGGTCGTGGGCGCCAGCACCTTCCGCGCGCCCTCCTGCTGATTGAGCTCGTCGAGGAAGCTCTCGGCCAGCGCCGCGATGTCGTCGCTGCGCTCCCGCAGCGACGGCAGGTGGATCGGGAAGACCTTCAGCCGGTAGAGCAGGTCCCTGCGGAACTTGCCTTCCGCCACCGCGGCGTCGAGGTCGCGGTTGGTGGCGGCGATGATGCGCACGTCGATCTTCACCAGCTTCTCGCCGCCAACCCGCGCCAGGACGCCGGCTTCCAGCACGCGCAGCAGCTTGGCCTGCAGCTCGGGCGGCATCTCGCTCACTTCGTCGAGGAACAGCGTGCCGCCGTCGGCGCGCTCGAAGTAGCCGTGGTGGACGCGCTCGGCGCCGGTGAAGCTGCCGCGCTCATGGCCGAAGAGATCGCTGTCGATCAGGTTGGCCGAGACCGCGGCGCAGTTGACCACCAGGTAGGGCTTGCCTTGGCGCCGGCTGAGCTCGTGCACCGTCTGCGCCACCAGCTCCTTGCCCGTGCCGCTCTCGCCGGTGATCAGCACGCTGGCGCTGGAGGGCGCCACCAGGGCCACGTGGTCATAGACCTGCTGCATCGCCGGCGAGGTGCCGACCAGCGGTCCGAAGTGCCCGTGCTCGCGGACCTGGCGGCGCAGCTCGCCGATCCTGGGCCGCAGGCCGCGGGTGAGCGCGAGGTTGGCGAGCATGGCCCTGAGCCGGGCGGCGTCGACCGGCTTCGTCAAATAGTCGCTGGCGCCGCAACGCAGCGCCTCGACGGCGGTGCTCACGCTGGCCTGGCCGGTGATCACCACGATCTCGGCGCGGTCCGTCTGCTGCTTCAGGTCCTCGATGAGGTCGAAGCCCGAGCCGTCGGGCAGGACCAGGTCGAGCAGCACGACGTCGGGCGGCTCGGCGAGCAGCCGGCCGCGCGCCTCGCGCAAGCTGCCGGCGGTATGGGGAGCGAAGCCCAGCTCGCCGACCAGCGTCGCGAGCGCGTTCCGGGAGTTCTTGTCGTCGTCCACGACCAGGGCTTGCAGCATCGCCGTCATCCCCCTACCTGAGCGCCGGCACGCGCAGCCGGAACTCGCTGCCCCGGCCCGGCGCGCTGCCGACGCTGATCTCGCCGCCGTGCGCCTCGACGATCGAGCGCGCCACGTAGAGGCCGATGCCGGTGCCGCTGGTCTTGGTGGTGAAATGCATGTCGAAGATGCGCTGGCGCAGATTCTCCGGGATGCCAGGCCCGCTGTCGGTGATCAGCACCTCGACATGCTCGGGAAGCGCCTCGAGGCGCAGCTCGAGCGCGCCGCCGTCGGACATCGCCTCGAGGGCGTTGATGGCGACGTTGAGGATGGCCTGCTTCAGGCGGTCGCGCTGACCGGCGATCCGCAGCGCGGTACCCGGCAGGCGGGCCTCCAGGGCCACGTGCTGCATGCGCGCCTGCGGCAGCAGCAGGCGCTCGATCTCCTCCACCATGGCGCGCGCGTCGAACTCCTCGCGCCCACGGCCCGCGGGGGTGGTCTCGGCAAGCAGGGTGAGCAGCGAGCGGTCGAGCCGTTCGAGCTCCTCGCGCAGCACGTCCAGGTACCCCTCGCTCTGCTCGGCCTCGCGCGCGCCCTCGCCGCGGCGCAGGGCGCTCTGCAGCAGGTCGAGGTTCAGGACCATGGCGTTGAGCGGCGCCTTGAGGTCGTGGGTGACGGCGTGGTAGACGCGGGTGAGGGCGCGCAGCTGGCTCGCGAGCAGGAGATCGGTCTCCAGCGCGTCGAGCATCACCCGGTCGCGGAGGAGGAACAGGAAGACCTGGTCTGCTTCCTCGCCGAGAGTATAGACCTGGCAGCGGACGGCCCGCGGTCCGGCCGGCCCCGGCACATCCAGATCCAGCCGCGGGACCCTTCGCTCCACCGGTCCCAGCGCCGGCTCGAAGAGCCGGCGGATCTCGGGCCAGCGCCGCTCCAGCTCTGCCGTATCCGCGCAGCCCAGCAGCTCGCAGGCGCGGGGGTTGGCGAACTCGAGTTGGCGAGAAACCTCGACCAGCAGCACCCCCACGTCCATGACCAGCGACAGCGCGCTCAACCGATGCCGCGCCTGGGCCCCGCGCTCGCGTTCCAGGTGGAGCTGCTGCCTCACCCGATCGGCGGCCGCGAAGGCGACCGCGAAGTCGTCCTTGACCTGCGGCACCGGCAGCTTCTCGCCGGCCAGAGCGCCTTCGAGCACCTCCGCGACCTCCCGGCTGCGCCGCACCAGCAGCAGGTACAGCGCGAGCGCGAGGCCGCCGGCCACCGACAAGGTGCCGAGAGCGCCGATTCCGAGGCGGCGCAACCCGCGGTCGTAGAGGTGGGACGAGTGCGCCGCATCCTTCAGGGCGGCCTGACGGACGGCGGCCATCTCCTCGCGCTGCCAAAGCATGTACCCGCCCACCAGCGTGAGGTAGATCAGGCAAATGCCGACGGCGTTCCGCGTCAAGTGCGGCAGGCCGAAGAGGGATCGCCCGCGAGGTCCCTGTCTGGGCATGGGTCACCGGCGAGCCGCGCGCTCACCGCTCCGCGAACACGTACTGGTGCTGCCCATCGCGCACGACCAGCGTGCGCTTGGCGCCGGCGCCGTCGCTGGCGCCGACCACGAACTCGAAGCCCTGGAGCCCCGGCGCGATCGTGGCGAAAGAGATGCTGCCGTCGGGATTCTTGCGCGAGGCCATCTCGCTCTTCCACTCGCCGAAGTCGAATGTCGTGGCGCCGCCCGGCCGGCTCACCGCGATCTCGCCGAGCGCCGCGTTCTCGTAGCGCGGGGCGAGCTTCGCGCTGGCCGCGGGGTCGGCGGGAACGGTGAGCAACTTGCGTTCGGCGGCAAGCTGGGCGTAGTAGCTGTCGGCGGCGGCGGCGGCCTCCGCGTCGGCCTCGGGCCGGCCGTCGAACAGCACCTCCAGCAGCTTGCGGCGCAGCTGGCCGCGCAGCACCCAGCCGGGATCGCCATTGGTCAGGATGACGGCGCCGACGTCGCTCTGGGGCAGCCAGATCATGTCGCTGTGGAAGCCGATCATGTCGCCGCCGTGGTGCACGACCGGCACGCCGTACGTGGAATCCACCATCAGGCCCATGCCGTAGGTATGGTCCTTGCCGATGGCGACCTGGGGTGCGCGCCGCGCGAGGAGCGGCTCCTCGGGGATGTACGTCCCGCCGTCCGGCAGGCGGCCCGAGGCGAGCTCCATCGCGACGTAGCGCAGCATGTCGTGCACGCTGCTCCAGGCGGCGCCGGCCGGGCGCAGGGGGATGATCGCGTAGTTGACCTCCATGACCGCGCGGGCCATCTTGCCGTCGACGTCGGGCGAGTGCGGGGCGGCGTGGTCCGCGGCGGCCAGGACGCGCGGGAAGTCGAAGGTGGTGGCGCTCATCCCCAGCGGGTCGAAGACGTACTGCTGCATGGCGCGGTCGTACGCAACGCCAAGCTCGAGATCGGGGAAGAGGACGTGCCCGGCGGTGAAGCCGGCGGCGCCCGCCATCGGGTTGGAGTACTGGAACAGCTCGCCGAACTTGCTCGTCGGCTGCATGGTGCCGAGCGTGGCGAGGGCACCCTCCGGCGTCAGGCCGCCGAACTGGAAGATCCACTCCAGGTCCTGGCGCGGCAGGCCGGTGCAGGCGCAGATCAGGTGCTTGACCAGCACCCGGCGCGTGGTGTCCGCGTCGCCCAGGCGGAAGCTCGGCAGCAGGCTGGTGACCGGCGTCTCCCAGGTGAGCCGCCCCTCCGCGACGAGCTTGGCGAGCAGCAGCGTGGTGAGCGCCTTGGTGTTCGAGGCGATCATGAACAGCGTATCGGCGTCGACCGCCTGCGTGCCGCCCAGCTCGCGCACGCCGAAGCCGCCGGCGAAGACGACCTTGCCGCCCTGCACGATGCCCAGCGCCACGCCCGGCACGCCCAGCTTCCTGCGCCCGGTCTCGACGAAGCGCTCGATCTCGGCGAGCCTCGCCTCGTCCAGGCGATGCGCGGTCTTGCCGGCGAACGACTCGCGCGCGTACCCCTTGGGGTAGAGGCGATCGAAGACGAGGCTTACCTGGGAGCCGCGCTTCTCCCCCACCGGTTGCGAGAAGTCGTAGATCGCCACCGTCCAGCGCCCGCCGGCGTAGCGTGTCGACGCGAACACGGTCCGCCGCTCGTTGGGCGAGGTCTGGTACTCGTAGAACCGCTGCCTGGTCCAGCCGAAGCGGTCCGGCCGCTCGTTGACCACCTCGAGAGGCCATTTCGCCTCCGGCTTGTAGGCGGCCCAGGCGGCCGCGACGGCCGCGTCGGCGTCCTTGGCCTCGAGGTCGACGAGGGCGATCCACGAGTCGTGCTCCGGCGCCTCCAGAAGGGTCGCCGGCCCGCGCACGCCGACCGTCCACCCCGCCGGGGCGAGGAAGGTGTTGCCGGCGACCGTGGTCATCGGAGTGTCGGCGGCGAGGACCCGCGGCGCGCCGGCGGGCGCGGCCGGCGCCGGCGCGCTCGCGGCCCGAGTCACGGCGGCGACGGCGGCCGCCGGCGCGCAACCGGCGAGGAGCAGAAGGACGATGAGCTTTCTCATGATGGAACCCGCACCCCCGTGGTCGGCTTCTCTTCCTGGTTTATTGGCTCATGCGAGTATACGTCCGGACCCCGCACCGGTTTTGGGTCGCACGCAGGCTGCGGCGGCGCAGCCGTGCCTTGGCGCTTACCGGCAGTGGCCCGCGACGTCCACCGGGTCCAGCACGCGAGGCGGCGGCACCGCCGCCCGCCGCGCCAGCTCGCGATCGCGCCAGTAGGGCACCCGCTCGCCGCGGATCGGCGCGCAGCCCGCCACGTAGATCAGCGCCTCCCCGTCCGGCAGCCGCCGCACCTCGTCGGGCGACAGCAGCGGCCGGCCCGCCTCGGTCTCGGTCTCGCTCCTCCTCCCCCCCAGCAACCCGCCGTTGCGGCTCTCCCTCGTGTACTCGACGGTGCGCTTGCCGGTCATCTCCGACAGCAGCTTCGCGGTCGCGACGTCGTTGGCGCCGTAGGCGATCTGCACGCCGCAGTTGGCGCCGATGCTCTGGTGCTCGCCGTAGATCTGGAACAGCTGCTCGAGCGACTGGATCGAGATGAACACCCGCACCTGGTAGCCGCGGAAGAAGCCGATGCCGCGGTGCAGGAAATCGAGCTTGCCCAGTGCCGGCAGCTCGTCGAGCATCAGCAGCACGGGCCGCCGGCCGGGGCGGATCTCCCGCGTCAGCTGGCGGGTGATCTGGTTGAGGACGATCCGCAGCAGCGGCCGCACCCGGTCCAGGTCCGACGGCGCCACGGTCAGGTAGATCGACGCCGGGCGCTCGCCCGCGATCAGGCTCTCGCCGCTCCAGTCGCTCCGCGTCGTGTTGCCGCAGACGACCGGGTCCTCGAACAGCGTCAGCTTCGACACCGCCGTCGCCAGCACCGAGGTCGCCGTCCGCGGGTCCATCCCCAGCAGCCGGCTGGCCGCGCTCGCGACCGTCGGGTGCGTCTTGCTCGCGGCGCCGGTCGTCCGGTCGATCCAGCCGCGGCTGCCCCGGGGGTCGTGCGCCGCCGTCCGCATGATCTCCCAGGTTGCCGGCGGGTTGGGCGAGCTGAGCCAACGCAGGCAGGCGCCGAGCGACGGCTCCGCTTCGGTGAAGGCAACGTGCAGGATCGCGCCGGTCAGCAGCGCCCGCGCCGAGTCGTCGAAGAACCGCTCGCCGCCTGCCGGCTCCCTGCCCTCGGGATTCACCAGCACGTCGGCCACGTCCTGGGCCAAGGCCACGTCTTCCGCCGAGCCCGCGATGGCCAGCAGCGGGTTGTAGCTCGCCGAGCCCTGTCCCAGCGTCGGGTCGAACCGGATCGCATGCTCGCCCCGGGAGTGCCGGTAGCCCGCCGTTTTCTCCCACAGCTCGCCCTTGATGTCGAAGGCCAGCACCGAGCCGCGCCAGCGCAGCAGCGTCGGGATCACCAGGCAGCTCGACTTGCCCGTGCCCGAGGGCGCGTAGACCAGCGCGTGGCGGTCCTTGCGGTCGACGAGCGGCCGCCTGCCCAGCCTGCCGATGACGATGCCGCCTTCGCCGCCGGCGAGCAGGCCTGCTGCCGCCGCCTCGTGCGCCGACGCCCAGTGGCTCGATCCGTGGAGGTCGCCGGCACGCCGCAACCGGCCGAGGCTCAGCAGCCCGTAGGCACCCGTCGCGGCGAAGCAGGCGAGCATGCCGGCGCCGCCGATCGCCTCGCCCCGCGCGAGGACCGCACCCACCCGCGGCAGCTGCCCATAGGAGCGGACCCAGGCGATCATGCGCACCGGGCTGTACAGCGGCCCCAGGCTTCCCAGCAGCAGCGGCACCGCCACCGGCGCCAGCAGCAACGCCCCGCGCCGCCGGCCGCTGCGCAGCAGCAGGCAGCAGCCTGCCGCCGCCACGGCCAGGAACGCCGCCAGCAGCCAGCGGTCCGGGTACCCCGGCCGCACCAGCCACGGCCTGCCGAGCCGCGCCGAATAGCCCAGCCGCCACGCCGCGTAGCTGCCGGCAAGCCATCCGCCGTCGGCGCCGCCGAGCGCCAGCAGGGCCGCCAGCCGCCAGCCGACCGCCGCCCGCGCGCCGCGCGGCGCCGGCAGCCGATAGAGCGTCTCGGCGCCGCCGGCGTCGTTCACCGGCTCTCCCGGTCCTCCCGCCGCGCCAGCGCCGCGAGATGGAATCGATGAATGCGCAGCTCCGGGACGCGGTCGTCGTTGACGACGATCAAAGGCACCAGCCAGCCGCGCACCGCCGCCGCCGGCACCGGGCCGAAGTAGCGGCTGTCGTACGACCGTGGATGGCAGGGGGCGAACAGCCACACGTCGCCCGGCGCCATCCGGAAGCGGCCGAACGGCCAGTGCGCCAGCGGCCGCCCCGCCGAGTCGCGCGCCAGCGGCCGCGACGCCCCGACCGCGCGGCCGTTCACCGCCAGCCCGCCGGGGCCGAAGGCCACCTCGTCGCCGGCGCCGGCGAGCACCACCTTGCCGAGCGCCGCCGCGCCGCCGGCCGTCCCGGCGCCGCAAGGGCCGTCGCCCAGGTAGCCGCGCCGCCTGGCGAGCTCCGCGCCGGCCACCGGCGCGCAGGCCAGCACCAGGTCGCCGCGCGCCGGCGCCCGTTCGCGCCAGCCGCGCGGCACCTCCAGGTACAGGCCGCGCGGCAGGCTGGGGCTGGTATTGATCCGTCCGAGCCCAAGCAGCGCCGCGATGACGGCGAGCGCCATGCCAAAGGCCCATGTCCGCGGCAGCGCCCGCCGCCGGCTCAGCGCCCGCCGCCGGCTCATCGCCCGCTGCCAGCTCATCGTCCGCTGCCAGCTGCTTCCGACCTCGCCCACGAGCGCCGCACCCGCAGCGACGCCTGGCGGAACGCCGCCCGCTCGCAGTGCCTGGCCACCACCGCGTCGCGCAGCAGGCGCAGCGCGCCCAGCGTTTCCCGGCTCATGCCCCAGCGCCTGACCAGCAGCAGCGTCCGCGCCAGCAGCGCCGCCGCCCTCCCGAACTCGCCGCCCGCCACCTGCAGCTCGGCGCGGTCGATCGACAGCATCGTCAGGTGGAGCTGCATGCCCAGCTCTTCGAACCCCGCCGCGGCGCGCTCGTACGACCGCCGCGCCTGGTCCAGCTCGTGGAGCGAGCGGTCGATCCGGCCCTGCAGCCAGGCCCGCGACAGGCTTGCCACCGCATCGCCGCTGAAGCGCTGGTACAGGCCGGCGCTCCTCCCCACCTCCGCGCGCGCCTCCCATCCCTGCCCGGCGTCGTTGAGGTACCACGCAAGGCTGTGATGGGCGGCCAGCTCGAGGTACGGATCGCGTACGCCGTCGATGTCCGGGATCGCCCGGCGGATCAACCGGATGCCCCGCTCGGGATTGAGGTAGCCGATCGCCTCGGCTCTCGCCACCAGGGACCGCGCCGCCAGGTGCAGCTCGCCGACCCTCCGATAGGCCTGTTCGGCGCGCTGGAACGCCTTCGCCGCCTCCTCGAAGCTCCCCACGGTTTGGCGGTGGCTGCCCCGGTAGTTCAGCAGCTCTCCCTCGAGCAGCAGGTCGCCGCTGCCGACGCTCAGCCTCCGCTCCGCCTGCCGCAGCAGCTGTGCCGCCTCCCCGGGGCACGACGCCAGCCGCTTGGCGTTCGCCGTGATCGCCAGCGCCTCGCCCTGCAGATCCGCCAGCGCGGACGCGGGATAGCGCGTGGCGTCGAGACGCTCGGCGATCGCCATGCCGAGCTCGGCGATCGCCAGGCCCTCGCCAGGCTCGCGCCACAGCTCCTCCCGGTAGTCGCGGAAGAGCGCCTCGAGGACGCCGGCCGTCCGGTGCCTGGGCGAATTGCGGACGACCGTCAGCCGCCGCCCTGGCGGCAGGTCGCGCAGCGCGAGCCACAGCCGCGCGCCCGCTTCGAGGTCCGCCAGCTTGGCGCCGATGAGCACGGCGCTCTTGACGATCGCCGCGTCGAACGCCGCGTCGAACGCCGCGTCGAACGCCGCCGACTCCACCCGCGCCTGCAGCAGGTGGTGCCGGACGCGCGTGCGGCACGCGCCGCAGCCCGCCAGCAGGTGCCCGACGACGCGCCGGCAGCCATCGGGGGACAGCTTCCTTGCCAGCAGCTCCTCCACGTCGGTCGCGTCCAGATGCCGGTCATCGTCACTGCGCACGAGCATCCTCCCGCGGAGCGCTATTCGCCATTCGCATTAGAGTTGCTCGGCGCCCCCGTTTCCGGGACAGCCCTCCTGCCCGCCCCGGCCTTGCCCCGGCCGCCCTCCGGCTCCCGTTCGATTGCTCCGGATTCGGGCGTTCCGGTAAGATCGCCGTCGTGCCCCGGCAGCGCGCTCACCGCTCGACCATCTCGCTTCCGCCCAAGCTTCGCAATCGCCTCGAAGCGCGGGGAGCGCGGAGCGACAAGAGCCACGGGCCCTACAACTACACGCGGCAGCTCGCCCGCACTCTCGAGCTCTACGACTCGGTTCTGGTCAAGAGCGATCCGCGCCAGACGCGCGACATGCAAGACGACGACTACGAGCTTGTCGTCGCGGTGATCACCGACCCGCTGGCGCTCGAAAGCTTCCACATCATGCGCCTCGGCGATTTCCTCTTCGATCTGCCAGGGTTCCGCGCCAAGGCGCGCGAGCGCGGCATCGACGCGCAGCAGTTCCGCGACCAGCTCAACGCCTTCTCCTACGCCGAAAAGCTCCACCTCGTCGATGCCGCGCAGGTGCGCAACGCACCGCCCCCGACCCCGAAACCCCCGGAGCCGGCAAGCGCGCCGCGTGCGCGCCGCAAGGCCCGGTAGCGGTCGCGCCAGCCCAAATCCGCGCCAGCCCAGATCCGCCACCTCCCCCCTGTTTCCTTTTCTTCGACCCCGTGTTATGGTCTAGACCATTACTAATGCCCAAGCGGTGCCCGGGCGCCGGCATGGGCCGGGCGGCCCGAGCGAGCGAAAAAGCGTTAGACTCCCCGACCAGCATCCGACCATGCAACCGCCATCTCGCATTGCCGAGCCAGGAGCGGCGGAGATCCTCGATCTCCTGAAGGCCGCGCGGCCGAAGCTGCGCCGGCTGCTGGCTTCACTGGACGTCCCGCTGGAGGATTCCGAGGACCTGCTCCACGATGCCCTGGTCGCCCTGCTGGATCACTGGCAGGAGATCGACGGCGTGGTCAACCCCGAGGCCTGGCTCCTCGGCACCTTGCGCATCACCATCCTGCAGTACTGGCGCTGGCGCAAGCGGCAGCGCCGGTTATTGCTGCTGCTGTCGCGGGCGCCGGCCGCGAGCGAGCCGCCGCCGCAGGAGCGCCAGGACGCGGCGCGCGACGTCGCGGCGCTCACCGCCGATCTCTCGGCGCGCGACTGCCTGATCCTCTGCACCTGCCACGGCGACGTGCTGAAACCGCGCGAGGCTGCCGAGATCCTCGGCTGCCAGCCCGACTCGGTGCGCAAGCTCTCGCACCGCGCGCTGGCGAAGGTTCGCCGGCAACTCCCCACGCCGCCGGCTGCCGGGTCCGCCCGTCCCAGCGCCGCCGGCCCGCCCAAACCGCCGTCCACGAGGCGCCGACCATGACCAGCCCCCGCTCCGAACGCCTCATCATCACCCTGCCGCCCGACGTCATCGACCGTCTCAAGTCCCGCGGCGCGCGCAGCGACAAGACCCACGGTCCCTACAACTACACGCAGCAGCTCACCCGCACCCTGGAGCTCTACGAGTCGGTCGTCGTCAAGAGCGATCCGCGCGACACCCGCTCGTTGCCCAATGACCAGTACGACCTGATCCTCGGCCTGCTGCGCGACCCGCAGAAGCTCGAGTCGTTCCACATTCACCGGCTCGGCGACTATCTGCTCGAGCAGCCGCTCTTCGCCGAGCGCGCGCGGGCGATCGGGCTCGACCCCGACGAGCTGGCGAAGACCCTCAACGCCTACACCTTCGCCGAGAAGCTCCATCTCGTCGACGCCGCCCAGATCCGCAACGCGCCGCCGCCGCCCAAGCCCCGTGCCCGCTGACCGGCGGCGTCGATGCTGTCGATGGCTCGCCGCCGGACAGCCGCGGGGCTCGCTACCGGGGACCTGCCAGCACCCGGGGTGCTGACGGACGTGTAGGTTTTGCTCTAGCAGGCTGCAGGCTGCTGCAGATTCCGTGCATCGCGCTTCGCCTTGCGGGTTGGCCTTCAGGGAATGCCGCGGGTTCACCCTGGCCGTGGGGCCGGCGGTGCGGGGGGGGGGCGGCGTTGCGGCTGGGGCGGGTCAGACCGGCACGGCGAGACCTTCGACGAGCCCGACCACCGGCTCGGCGCCATCATCGCCCTCGCCGGAAGTCGAAGAATCGGCCGCATCCCCGCCCTGGGGCTGGCTGTTCCAGGCTGCCGCCGCGGCTTCGATCGTGGCAAAACCATCGGTCCCCTCTCCACAACGCGGGCACGAGATCAACCACGTCTGCGTGACGGCGGCGACAGCGGCAGGGCCGGCGACCGGCGGCTGACCGCATTTCCAACAGGGCCTCAAGAGTTCCATCGGCACCCCCTGGCACAAATACGCCCGCCGGATCTCAATGCAAAAATCGCGCCGCCACTGCTGTTTCGACACTCCTTGCGCAAACCAGCAGGTACGCATTGCCATTGGGGTGGACCGCGTCGATCCAGGCACCGTAACGCCGGCGTCCATCGGGGCGGTGTGCATCCGAGCCGGCGTCCATCCGGAGCCGGCGTCCATCCGGCGTCCATCGGGGCGGCGTCCATCCGTAGCCGGCGTCCATCGGAGCGGTGCCCATCCGAGCCGGCGTCCATCCGTAGCCGGCGTCCATCGGAGCGGTGCCCATCCGAGCCGGCGTCGATCCGTAGCCGGCGTCCATCGAAGCGGTCTGCATCCGGAGCCGGCGCGCATCCTCCGGCACCGGCGATCCGGCGCCGCGCGTGACCGTCGCGGCGAGCCGCCGGCGGCCGATCGGGACACTCGGCGGTCGAGCTTCGATTTGCGACCATTACGAATGCTTGACATTACATGTTCTGATGTATAACCTGGCCCCGCGGGCGACCGCGGGAAGCAATGATCCCTCCTCGCCTGCCGCTGTTCGTGCGTTCGGCTCGAGCTGGAGACCTGCCATGGCTTTAACCACGATCCATCTCCATGTTTCCGTTGCCGAACGAGACCTTTTTGCCGCCGCCGCCAAGGCCCTCGGCGTGAGCCTCTCGAGCTGGGTCCGCCGGCAGGCCATAAGCGCAACGGCAGGCCCCCTGCCGCTTCCCGCTCCGCTCCGGGCGCGGCTGCCTCCAAGATCGTCCGCCGGGCGCGAGTGCATTGTGCACACCCGCCTTGACCCGGAAGACTTCGCCGATCTCGTCGAGCACGCCCGCGCGTGCGGACTGACCGTCAGTGGCTTCGTCCGTGCGGTGCTCTTTGGCTGCAAGCCCATCCCCCGCCGACCTCTCCTCCGGTCGGCGATCGCCGCCGTCAACCGCGCCGGCAACTCCCTCAACCGGGTCGTCGAGCTGGGCGCCGGCGGCGCTCTCCTCACGCCGGACCTCCGGAGCGCCGTCGGCGCCCTCCGCCACGAGATCAATGCGCTTCTCGACGCCCTGCTGACCGCTGATGCGGCGGCCCCTTCGGAGCCTCCCAAGTGACCTTCTTCCGGGGCGGCCACCGCGCCGGCGGCAGGGGTACCGGCCTCAGCCGAGACTTCGGCGCGCTCATCGCGTACCTCGTGCGAAGCTCCCCGAAGGCCAACCGCGTAGCCTGGACGTCAACTCGCAATCTCAATGGCCTGGGTGACCCCGCGCGCGTCACCCAGGTCATGCGCGCCCACGCCAGCGAATATCCACGCACCGTATGGCCCGTCTACCATTGCGGCCTCAGTGTGGGCATCGCTGAGCATCTCGATCGCAGCCGGTGGGAACAAGCTGTCGACCGGGTGATGGAGGCGCTGGGGCTCGTCCGGCACCAGGCGCTGCTCGTAGCCCATGGCGACACCGACAGGGAGCACGTTCACGTGGTCGTCAATCGCGTCGGCGACGATGGCCGGACGTGGCACCGTGGCTTCGACCTGGTCAATGCCTGGAAAGCTGTACACCGCATCGAGCTCGATTTTTGGTTGATCCGCTGCGGTGCCGGCGTCGCGGCCCTCCCGCCGCTCAGCGACGGCGCCTATCTACGAGCTTGCCGCAGCGGTGAGCAACCCTTCCCCCATCGCGTCCGTGTCCAGGCCGCCGCCGACTTCGCCGAGGCCGCCGGCTGGCAGGACCTCGAAGCGCGCCTCGCGGCCCGCGGCTTTCGTCTCGAGCCCGCCCCCAAGCATCCGGGCCTCACCATCGTCGCGGGCTCGGCTTTCACCTCCCTCATCCGCGTCGACCGGTCGCTCTCCGGCCCCAGGCTCGCCCGCCGCTTCGGCGAGACCTTCGAGGAGCACCGCCGGGCGCACCCCGAGCCGCCTGCCGTCGCGTCGCCGCCTCGGGAGCCCGCACCGCGGCCCGCCGACAGCCTCGAGCACCGCGCCGCGGCGCTGCTCGACCGCATCGCCGCGACCTCCGCAACCTTCACCGCGGCCGATCTGCGCCGCGCCGCTTTCTACCAGCCGGACAGCATCGCCCTGGTCCGCGCCGCCTTGAGCTCGGACCGGCTCCTCGACCTCGGCACGGCTGCCGGCACCGCCAACCGCTATACCACCCGCGACTACCTGGACGCCGAAGCCCGCTTCCTCGCGGCTGCCGCCAGCCTGTCGTCGCGGAACGATCACCGCCTCGATCTCGGCGGTGAAGACCGGATGCCCGCCGCCGGCCACGAGCCCTCGGCCGCGGCCCAGCTGCCCGATCCGGCGGCGCCTGCAGGCCCCGGCCGCTCCGCCGAGCGCCGCGCCGCCGTCCTTCATGCCGCCGCCGCGCCAGACCTCGCCCTCATCGTCAGCGCCGACGATGCCGCCAGGACCGCCACCGCCCGCGACGTCGCCGCCGCCTACCGGGAGCGTGGCTACGACGTGCGCGGCACCGCCTTGACCGCCAGGGCCGTGGACGCGCTGCAGACCGAGGCGGGCATCCCGTCCGGCACCTTCGCCAACCTCGAGCGCGCCTGGTCGCAAGGCGCCGATCATCTCCATCCGCGCTGCGTCCTCGTCCTCGACGAGGCCGGAATGCTCGACGTGCGGCGTCTCGGCCGCATCCTTGCCCATGCCGACGAGCGCCATGCCAAGGTCGTCCTGCTCGGCGACCCCGAACGGCTCCAGGCGATCGGCGCCGGCGACGCCCTGCGCGGCCTGCTCGAGCATTATCCGTGCGGCAGGCTCGACGCCGGCGGCCGTCAGCGCGAGCCCTGGCAGCGCGCCGCATCCGAGCAGCTCGCTGCCGGCCGCATCGCCGCCGCCCTCGATCTCTACCAGGATGCCGGGCGCCTCCACTGGAGCGGCAGCCGCGCCGCCGCCCAAACCGAGCTGCTCGACGCCTACGCGCGCGACCGCCGCCAGGACCCCGGCGGCACGCGGCTCATCCTCGCCCACGACCCTGCCGAGGTGGCCGCGCTCAACGCAGCCGTCCGCGCCGGGCGCCAGGCCGCCGGCGAGCTGGGCCCCGGCCTCCGCGCCGGCCGCGCCGAGCTCGCCGCCGGCGACCGCATCGTCTTTCTGCGTGACGATCCGCAGGGCCGCCGCGTCCGCGAGATCGCCGCGGATGCCGGCCCCGCGGTGCGCGGCCACGACCGCCAGAGCAGCGGTCCCCGCGCACTCGAGCCCGGCGCGCGCGCGCGCGTTCCAGCCCCCGCGTCCCGCCAGGCCGATCGCCGGGACCGCGGCGCCGGCGAGCTGGCCGCCGGCGGCGTGCGCTACGGCGCCCTCGGCACCGTCGTCGAGACCGATCCTCGGCGCGTCACGGTCCATCTCGACGACGGCCGCACGGTCGTCTTCGATCCGCACCGCTACCGCTCCGTCGCGCACGGTTATGCCATCGCCGTGCGCCAGGCTTTGGAGGCCGCCATCGACCGCGTCTATGTCCTCGCCGACCCGCGGATGGACCGCCACGCCGCCGGCCTGGCGCTCACCTGTCACCGCGACCGCCTCGACATCTTCGTCGACCGCGAGGCGTTGCCCAGCCGCGAGCACCTCGACAGGGCCCTCTCGCACGCCGGCCACAAGGACCTGGCCGGCGATTACGCCGCCGCCGAGCTCCGCCGTGCCGCCGCCCGCCTGCAGGGCCTTGCCGCCGAGGCCAACCGCATCGTCCTCGAGGAGCGCCCCCTGCGCGACGCGCTGGCGGCGTTGTCGTCGCTCCGCCAGGCCAGGCAGCGGGTCGTCGAGTCGCGCCATTCGCTGGTCGAAGCCGCCGGCCTGGTCTATGCCGATCCCGCCGGCGCGCTGCGCGCTCTGCTCCGCGATCCGCAAGCCCCCGATCGCCTGAGGCAGGGAGAGGCTCGCCGCTACGGCAAGCTCCGCGGTGGCATCGCCCCGGGCGCGCCGCGCCGCGACCGTGCCGCGGCGCTCCACGCCACGATGTCCTTGACCGGCCGGCTCGATGCCCACCGGCGGATCGTCGCGGGTCTTCATGCCGCCAAGGAGACGGCGCGCGGCCGGTGCCATCTGCTCACCATCCCCGGCCTTCGTCCCGGGCCGCGCGCCGCGGCCGCCCGCGGCCTCGCGGCTGCCGGCCAGCATCGCGCTCCCGCGGCCCACCTGCCGCGTGCCTCGCAGGTCGGCGCCGAGTTGGCGCGAGTCACCGCCACCCTGGGCGCCTGCCGGCAAGCCACGCGCGGCGCGCAGGACGCCCTGGAAACCGCCATCCGCACCATGGGCCGCGCCACCGTCGATTCGGCCCTGCTGTTGCTGCCGCCGCAGGTGGCGCTGCCGGTCAACGTCGCCGTCCGCGCGATCGCGCGAGGCCTCGAGCGCGGGATCGATCTCGGCCGCGGGCGGTGAGCACCCTGGCCCAGCACCCCAGACACCGCGCAGGCACCGCGCAGCCTGGACTTCTACCATTGATTCGCATAGGTTGAATCCCAAAACGAGCAGCCGGCGAGGCCGGATCGTCGGCTTCGGCGCGCCCTCGCCTCGGAGGCATCGATGAAAGCCGCGCTAGCAATCCTCTTCGTCGCTACCCTGCTGTTGGCCCCCCTGGCTGCCGCCGCCGAGACCACCGGCACCGCCGGCGCACACGCAGCTCCCGCGACCGCCGCGGCGGACGCGAGCGCCGCACCGGACGGAGGCGCGGCATCGACCCAGCCGCCGCCCGCGGCGAGCACCGACGCGGCCGTCGCGCCGGCGGCGCCAGGAGCGGCCGCGCCGCCCGCCGCACCGCTGCCGGCGGAGTGGCTCTACGCCTGCGTGCCCCAGTGCTCCTACTACTACGGCATCTGCCAGGAGGAGTGCAGCGGACTCGGCGGGATCAAGTACTTCACCTGCACGCCGCCTCCTCCCGGGCTCTGCGCGCACTTCACCTGCACCTGCAACAAGGGCTTGTGATCGAGGCGGGGGCCCGGCGAAGCTCGCTCCCCAGCTCCCTAGCTCCATGGCTCCATCGCTCCATCGTCGGAGCGCGTGCCGCGCAGGGGGGCCTTCGCTCACGATTCCCGCTTGACCGTTTCCAGCAGACGAGGCGTCGCCGACCTGGCCGATCGGTCAGGTGGGCGCCTGCCCGAACGGCGGATGCGGTGGTTGGCGCCGGGATCTATCTTGGGCGCATGGCAACCAGACGAGCTGGCTCCAACCGTTGCGGTGGCGGCAGGGCGGAGCGCTGGCGGTGAGCCTCCTCGATCAGCTCTCGCACGAGCTCGAGGCCCTGGTGGCGCGGACGGCTCCCGGCGTGGTCGGCGTCGAGCACCGGCGCGGCCAGGGATCGGGAGTGGTGCTGACGGGCGACGGCTACGTGCTCACCAACGCCCACGTGATTGCCGGCGCCGCTTCCGCGACCCGCCCGGGCTCCGGCCGTTCGGGCCCCAGGCAGCCTCGCCGGTCTGACCGACCTGGACGGCGCGCGGCCGACGGCGCCGGCCTCCGCGTGCGGCCGGCCGGCGGCGAGGCGGTGGCCGCGGAGCTGGTGGGCAGCGATGCGCGCACCCACCTCGCCGTGCTGCGGGTGGACGCCTCCACGCCGGCCTGTGCCGGCCTCCGCAGCCTGCCTCTCGCCAGCGGTGCCTTGGTGGTGGGGCAGCTGGTCGTGGCGATCGGCAATCCGCTGCGGTTCGAGCGCTCGGTGAGCCTCGGAGTGGTGAGCGCCATCGATCGCAGCCTGCCCGGCCCCGACGGCGTCTACGAAGGGCTCGTTCAGACCGACGCCGCGATCAATCCCGGCAACTCGGGCGGACCGCTGGTCGACGCCTCAGGGGCGGTGGTCGGCATCAACACGGCGGTCATCCCGTATGCCCAGGGGATCGGTTTCGCCATCCCCGCCAGCACCGCGACCTGGGTGGCGGCGGTGCTGATGCGCAGAGGCGAGGTGCGGCGGCCCCGGCTCGGTATCGCGGCGCGCGGCGAGGAGCTCGCTCCCCGGGCGGCGGCAGCGGCGGGGCAGCCGCGCGCGGTGCGCGTGCTCGAGGTAGGGAGCGGCTCGCCGGCCGCGCAGGCCGGGCTCCTCGCCGGCGACCGCCTGCTGCGCGCCGGCGCCAGCGCCCTGGGAAGCGTCGACGACCTGCAGCGGGTGATGGTGCTCGCGGAAGCCCTCGAGGTGGACCTGGAAGTCCTGCGCGGCGAGAACCGCCGGTCCCTGCGAGTGCGGCCCGACCCTCACACCGTTCCGGCGGCCTGACCCAGCCCTGGCGCGGTTGCGGCGCTCGCGGGCGCTGTCTCACGCTTCACCCTGGACAAGCGAGTCGCCGCGATCAGCCGCCTGGCCAAGCTGCCGACGGGCAGCATCGCAGCGGATCGCTGGGGATTCGTCTAAGATGGCGGCTTGTTCACGTCCAGATGGGTGATGCCGGCCGGCACCTTCGGTGATCGATCGACCATGGTCCTGCACCGCCGCCGAGCCCGCAGAACCACGCCGAGGTACCGTCCAATGCGACGCCTCTCAGCTTGCATGCTGTCCACGGTCATCATCGCCAGCTGCGGCGGCGGCTCGGCCGGTCCCACCTCGCCCGGTGCTCCCGCCAACGTGGCGGGGTCTTGGAGCGGCACCGTCACCAAGACCGTGACTGCCGGCCCTGCTTGCCTTGGCAGGCAGCCGGTCACGGTCCCTGCCATGGCGCTCATCACGCAAGCCGGCGCCTCCATCTCCGGCACCTTCTCGGGCACCTCGACCCCCTGTTCGTTCCACGGGACGGTGAGCGACACGACGATCAGCTGGACCCAGGACGCCCAGCAGCCGGCGAACCCCGCCTGCCTGGTTGTCTACCTCGTCCCTTGCCTCGACCGAGGCAGTATCCAGCTCTTAGCCGTCGGCACCAAGACGAGCAGCTTCGCCGGCACCGTCTCGGGCGCCCAGATCAGCGCCTCCGGCTCATCCACGGACAACATCTACGAGCCGACCACCCACCAGGTGATCGGTACGGTGCAAGCGACCGTGCAACTCACACTTCACCGACCATAAATCCCTCGGATCTCGTCCCGTTCATGCGGACGTCCGGTCGGATTTCAACGAGACGCACCGGGACGAGCCCATCTCGGCGTCCTGTCCTGCTCAAGGCAGGCCTGTCGTGAAACCCAGGTGGACGTCGATCCACTGGCGCCCGGGGCGGCCGCCGTGGACGGCGGCGTAGTGGGCGGTGACCCCGGACGTCAGCGCCAGGTGGTGGGAAATGGCTGCCTCGAAACCGGCTCCGCCCTCGAAACCGGCGTCCCAGGCGCCCGACGAGTGGTAGCCGCCCACGCCGAACAGCACGAACGGCCGGTAGGGCCCACCGCCGCCGAACAGTCGCCCTACCGCCGACAGCGTCGTCACTCCCAGGTTCGCCGTCGCCTGTCCAGCCTTTCCCGCAAAGGCGTGATACCCGACCTCGAGTCCCGCCCGCCAGTGGGCGCCAAAAGGATGCTCGAGCAGAGCGGCCAGGTCGAAACCCGGATCGTAGTGGCTCCGCATCGAGCCGGCGGGCCAGCCGATGCCGCCCGCCAGGCTGAGCCATAGAGGCGGCCAGCCGTGTCCCGGACCCTCCTCTTTCTCGACCTCGATCACCACCACCGCCGTGTCGGACAGGCCGGCCTTGTTCGTCACCTTGAGCACGACGTGATGGAATCCTTTTCCCATGTGCACCGTGATCTGCCGCCCGGTTCCCAGCGGCACGGTCGATCCGCCGGGAAGCACCTCGGTCCACAGGTACGACACGATGCCGTCCGCGGTGCCCGGTGTCGAGTCGGGGTCGGTCGAGGCCGAGCCGTCGAGCGGCACCGCGGCCTTGCCGGTCTCGCGGTCGGCGCCGGCGTTGGCGATCGGGTAGCGGCTCTTGAGCTCGTCAGGCTGGATGGCGACGCCGACGCCGGCGTCCCCGACACAGACGCGCAGGGCATGCGGCAGCACGGTCAGGATCGAGTCGCCGTCGCGCACCACGTCGCGCGGGTTGTGGCGCGAAGGACACCGCGGGTAGGGCCCCGGAATCCCGGGAGTGAGGAACGCCGCGGCGACCGCGGCGGCGATCTGCCCGGCGCTCTGCCCGGGCGTGGTCGGCACGTCGAGCTCGCAGCTGCCCACTCCCGAGACCTCGCTCAACCGCAGGGCGCCGCCGGCCGCCCCGGAGGGCCCGGTGGCGAACTTGACGCGCGTGATCTCGAGCTGGTCGGTGGTCGCGACCCCCAGACCCTGGAGGTCGAAGCAGAGGCCGGCGGCCTGCCCCGGGTCGCTCTGGAAGGCCGGCATGAGCTGGCTGCCACGCACCGCGGGCGCCGAGAGCATCAGGCCGGGGGCGTTGGCCGGCAGGTCCTCGCGGTTGCGCGGACCGGGAGGGTGATTGCCGGTGACCGCGGCGGTGACGCCGCTGGCCGCGCAGGTGGCGCTGGCGTTCACCAGGTCGCGCGCCCGCGCGGCGGCCGCGCCGCTCGACTCCCCGACGGTGAAGGGCACGCGCACCGAGCAGAGCGCGCGCGTTGACCCATCACCCGCCTGGACCACCGGCACGAAGAAGAAAGCGCGTTGCGGCGCTCCGGCTTGCGGTCCGGCGCCTAAGGCCGGAGCGCCGAGCGGGGCGGGGGCGCCGCCGGGGGCGGGGGTGCCGGTCAGGCCGAGGACGCTGCCCGGCGGGTTGTCCTGCTGCTGGCAGCCGAGCACGTGGTCGATGCCGACCGAGCCGCCGCAGTTGACGATGACCGTGGTGATCGGATTGCCGGGCTGATTGCAGGCCGCCACGGTTTTGCCGCCGACGCAGCTCCCGTTGAGACAGGCCCAGGCAACCGGCATCCCGTTGTACATGTTGAAGTTGCTGTCGGTGACCAGGGTGCCCTGACCGTCGGTCTTGATGGTCCCGTTGTTGGCGTCCACCGCGCCCTGGGCGCAGGTGCTGCCGTCCTGCCGCAGGATCTGGAGCGTGCAGCTCTGCAGGCTCAGGAAACCGGTGCCGAACACCGGGATGTCCCACATGCCGCCGTTGACCCAGCCCTCGAAGTTGTTGACGACCGCGGGCGCGGTCAGGATGAAGGCGCCGCGTCCATGCGTGCCGGCCCATACCCGGCCGCGCAGCTCGTCCAAGGCGATCTGGTAGACCGGAACGTTGGGCAACCCGGAGCTGAACGGCGTGAAGGTCGTGCCGCCGTCAAGGCTCTTGTAGACGCCGGCGTCCGTGCCGACCCAGATGCGCAGCGGATCGTTGACCTCGATGCTGACGGTGTTGACCGGCCGGTCGGCGGGCAGACCGCTGGCCGGGGGCGTCCACGGCGCGCCGCCGTTGACGGTCTTCCACAGGTGCGGCCCGGGCAGGAAGCCCGAGAAGGCGGCATAGGCGGTCTTGGGGTCGCTCGGATGGACGGCGATCCAGGCCACCGGGTTCGCCGGGGTGCCGGCGTTGACCTGGTGCCAGCAGGACGCCGCGGTGCAGGGGCCGGTGGCGGCGTCGCTCACCCAGATCGAGCCGTCGTACATCCCAACGTAGACGACGTTGGCGTTGGTCGGGGCGACGGCGATGGCGCTGATGACGTTGCCGGTCCCGATGTCCGGGAAGGGGCCGCCGCCGCCGGCAAGGCTCGGGCTCACCGGGTTCCACTGCTGCCCCATGTCGGTGCTGCGGTAGAGAAGGACCGTGCCGATATAGATCGCGTGCGGCGCCTGGGGATCCTGGACGATCGGCGGGTAGAAGGCGGAATCCTCGGGGTAGGTGAAGCTGAAATAGCACTCGTTATAGTCCACGCCGCCCAGGCCGTGGCCGGATCCGGCGTAGGGGCCGTCGAAAAGGTCCTGCCAGGTGTGGAGAGCGCCCAAGCCGGCGCGCGGGCATTGGCGGGCGTAGACGTCGTACATCCGGTTGGCGTTGCCGCGGTCCATGACCGTCGAGGCGGAGTCGCCGTCGTCGATGTGCTGCCAGACGCGGCTGCCCAGCCACAGCTGGGTGCCGTTGTCCTGGCTGCCGCCGATGATCCGCGCGGTCAGCGGCGAGGAGGACATCGACTGGAACTCGGTGATCTGCAGGTCGTCGTTGCCGCTCAACCAGGTGGTGCCGCCATCCTGCGAGAAATAGAACCCGCCGTCGTTGGTGGAGTACATGTTCTGCGGCTGCTGCGGGTCGAAGGCGAGGCCGTGCTGATCGGGATGGAGCTGGTAGGTGCCGACCTGGTTGAAGCTGTGGCCGCCGTCGGTCGAGAGGCAGAGCTCGAGGCCGCCCAGGTACAGGTGCTCGGGAGTGCCGGGATCGATCGCCAGGACGTGGGTGTAGCGGGTGTAGGCGCGCGGACAGCCGCCGATGATGCCGCTGTTGCCCGGCACCGCGGGCAGGGTCTGACTCCAGGTGGCGCCGCCATCGTTCGAGCGGTAGATCCCCGGCTGGCAGTCGGCGGTGATCGGATCGCCGCAGCTGCCGAAGCTGGCATACAGCACCGCGGGCTGCGCGGCGCTCGGGCGGCGGAGCGCGACCTGGACGAAGTCGAAGGTCGTGGCGGTCGGATCGGGCAGGCCGGCCGCCGGCGTGCATCCCGGCGCCGGGATGCCCGGATTCAGCGGGCACCAGTTGTCGCCGCCGTCGCCGCTCTTAAAGACCCCCAGGCCCATGAAGCCGGCGAAGAGCGTGCCGTCCTGCGGATCGATCGTCAGGTGGGTCGGCTTGGCGCTGCCGCTGCCCGCGACGGTCAGCTTCTGCCAGGTGCCGGCGTCGAGGCGATACAGGCCGTAACCTTGCGGCGGCGCTGGCGCCGTGACGGTCGACTCCGAAGCCGACGCGGTCACGCCGCTCGACAAGCTGATGAGGATGCGCTTGCTCTTGTCCAGCACGATGTTGTTGATCGCGCCGTTGCGGAAGAGGTCGGCGCCGCTCGCCGTCCAGCCGAAGGTCTGGATCTCGCCGCCGCTCAGGGCGCCGATGAGCAGTCCCGCGCCGCGGTAGGTGTCGCGCCGGATGGCGTTCTCGCCCGTGCCGGCGTAGACGAACTGGCAGCCCGACGCCGTGCAGCCGTCGAGAGCCAGGGCGCCGATGGCGAGCGACTCCTGGTCGTCCGACAGCGGCCGCCAGTTCTGGCCGGCGTTGGTGGTGTGCCAGACGCCGCCGTTGGCGGTGCCCAGGTAGATCTCCTGCGGGTTCTGCGGATTGATGGCGACGGGACCGGTCCGTCCGCTGATGTCGATGCGGGCGTCGAACGTGTCGTCGGGGGATGCCCGGTAGGCCTGCCCCTGGGTGACCGGCGCCGGGCCCACCGGCAGCCAGGTCGTGCCGGTGATCGTCGAAACCGCGTGGAGGCCGGGCGCGGTGAGCAACCATGCCAGGCCGGCGGCAAGGCGGACTGCCGCGCTGGCGGCGGGGCTCGCGTTCATGATCGGCTCCCTCGAGATTCAAGCGGTTACGGGCCGGCCGTCGAGCCGGTGGAAGGTGAAGCCGCCAAAGGGCTCGTTGCCGGTGAGCCTCAGCTCCCTCAGGATGGCGATGGCCACCTCTTCGCCCAGGCGCAGTCCGGCCGCGATGTCCGACCGCCAGTGGATCCCGGCGAAGCACCGGCCCATCCCGACGTTGGCCGCCAGCTTGTCCAGCTCGCCCCCCAGGGTGAGCGGCGGACCGTCGAACGGACGCAGCGACAGCCCGTCGGCGCTTGCCACCACGGGTTCGGGAATGACGAACCGCTCGTCGAAAAACGCCTTCAGCACCGTGGTCCCGGCGGCGCTGACGACGGCGTGGCCGGCGGGATAGGAGGGGTGGGTCGGGCAGCCCTCGGGGTAGGAACAGCAGAGCAGTGCGCTCGACTGGCGCCGCAAGGTCTCGGCAAGCGCCAGCGAGTCGAGCAGGGTTTCGTGCAGCGGATAGCGGGCGCGCCGCGCCAGGTGATTCTCGAGCCGCCCGCCCAGCTCCTCCGGCCGCAAGCGCCGGTGGATCATCCATTTCTGATACCAGCAGGCGGCGAGCGCGGCCTGGGTGACCACGGCGAGCAGGAAGAGCAGATGCGGCGCGCCGAAGGTGCTGAAGCCCGCCTGCGTGTGCGATTGCCGGTAGGGGTTGCCGGCGTTCCACGGCGCGCCCATCTTGAGCAGGACCAGGCAGGCGCCGAGCGCTGCCTGGTAGCTGAAATCGCGATGGACAAACTCGGCGAGATCGCGGCCATTGCGCACATAGCAGGGGACGGCGGCGAAGCTGCCGGCGCTCGCGGCGGCGCCGTTCTGGTTTTCGAGCCACGCCTCGTACCGGTCGAGGTAATCCTTGCCGGCGGCGGCGGTACGGATCTTCTGCTGGATCGGCAGCGGCGAAAAGAAGAAATCCCTGCACAGGAATTGAGAGACATAGGGACCGGCGAGGCTGCCGGCATCGGCGCCGCGGAAGACCGTTCGCGGCGTGATGCGCGGGCCCTGCCGCCGCCCGGCACCGCCGCCCAGGCGGTCCAGCTCGGCCGCCGCCCGCGCGACCAGCGGTTGCGATTCATACTCGGCGAAGGCCACGTCCCGCACCAGCGCCTGCCAGTAGAGCTCCACCAGCTCCGCCGCCTGCTCGCCGCTGCCGAAGCGCGGCGCGGGCGGACACGCCAGGGCAGCCGGATCGGGACCGATCAGGTTGAAGGCGAGGGCCGCCTGCGGGTCGGTCAGCTTGGTCTGGCCCGCGAGCGGGACCAGCTCGAAGTCGCGCGGGTTCCGCGTCTGCAGCGCGTTGAGCAGCAGCGCGTACGCGCCCGGGTGGACCTCGCCCAGCCGATCGTGCGGCAACGCCTTGGAATAGGAAGCGATGTACGGCGGCAGCTCGGCTTCGTCGCCGTTGGTTTCCTGCCCGTGCCAGGGCTGGTCGCGTGCGAAGGCCGCGGCGGCGACGCGCTGCCGGTAGGCCTCGGCGGCGCGCGGCGGCGGTACCGGCAGCGGAAAAGCCGGCGCCCCTGCCGGAGCGGCCGGCAGCAGCGCGAAGCCGGCCAGCGGCAACCCCGAAGCCAGCGCCGCGCCGCTCTTGAAGAGCTCGCGGCGGCTCAGTGCCGAAGGCGTGTCGCCGCCCGCCGCCGGCAGGCGGTCGCCTGGTGGTCGATGATCGCTCATGGCGTATCCCTCGACACACTGAGGCGCCCGCCGACGGCCTGCCGTTACAGCAGCTGCTGAGAGGGCGGCGGCCGTGCCGCGCTGTCACTGGGCGCTGGATGCGGTATCAGTTTTCAACGGCTTCGACGTATGCCTGCCCGGACCCGGGGAACAGCCGGCCGCACGCCGCGCCGCCGGCTTCCGCTTGCCGCGCGAGCGTCAGGGCCAAGCCGGGTGCCCCTCCCGCCGCCTTGAACGTCGCTCGCGCCTAACGTGCCCCGGAGGGTCCTGCCGCGAGCGCCGCTTGGCTCCCGGCACGCACCTTGGGAGGGCCGGGAGCCGGTAATGTCCGTTCCGGGCAACGGGCCAGCGCTTCGCGATCCACCAGCCGCACCGGCTCGCAAGACGGACCCGGTCCATCGACGCACTCCTTCGTGCTCTGGTCCCAGGTGCGTTGGATGCGGATCTCTGGCGTCCTGGGACTGGCATCGAGCCATGCCAGGCCGAAGAAGAGCCCGATGAGGGTAACCGGTGCCAACGACTCCTTGAGTCGCTGCTCCAGGAGGCCGATCACCGGCCTGAATGCGGGAATCGTCCTGATGAGGACCGCCAGGATCACGACAGCGCCAATCGCGGAAAGCCCGACGGTCGATCTCGCGGTGATCACCTGCAGGAGAAGACCGCCGCCCAGGCTCAATGCCAGGTAGGTCGCCGCCAGCCGCCTGAGCCGCAACCATAGCTCCGCCCGGCGCGCAGCCGGGGTGGCTTTCAGCGTCCCAACGATAAGGGTCAGCTCGTCGTACATGGGTGCTAACCTCGATAGGCGCGAGCGACACCCCAGACACCAATCACGAAAATGCTCGCCAGCAGCAGGAAATCCGCGGTCTGGACCAGGGCCTTGATGGGCCGCAGATTGCCGCGCCAGAAATACTCGATGACGAGCTGTATGCCCCGGATGCCCACGAACAGCAGCGCCACCAGCAGGCAGTGCGAGCACCACTCGGCGGCGGCGACGAAGGTCTTGCTGGCGTCGTCAGCCAGCGCGGACCAATCCTGCGCCTTGCTGGTCAAGGCGCGAATGATGTCCAAGATGCCGATCAGGAAGATGGCGGCCAGCAGTATGAACGTGGCGGTGTGGAACACCTCGTTGAGCGGGATCCTGTCGAAGAACAGGAGCTCCTCGCCTCGCCACAGGGCTTCGACCAGGAACTGCAGTCCTCGCATGCCTGCCAGGATCAACGCCACCAGCAGGCAATGCATGCACCACTCGCCCGCGGCGATCAGTGTCTTGCGCCCCACATCTCTGACGGACCGGCGCCAATCCAGCACGACATTCTCCAAGAGAAGTTGGATCGCGTCAGCTTCGACTGTTACGAGAGACACGGCTGCTGCCTGCCTTGAAGAGTGCGGCGATAGGGTGCCCACTAGCCTGCCGTGGCCGCCGTGCCGCCGACCCGGCAAGGCGCGCTCCCGACGGGTCGCACCGTGGCCTGGGGCCGATGGATCGGCGGCCGGACGTCATCGTGTTTCCGGAGCTCGGTGTTCGATCCCCTCCGCGCCGGCCCGTTCCCACCGGTCCTTCAAGGAACCAGTTGTGGACAGACCGTCGATCCAGCGGGAGCGCCGCGCGCGATCAGCTCTGCGCCTATCGCCACCAGGGAGGGTATCCGCTGGCTGCCGAAGGGGCTCAGCTCACCTCGCTCGAAGAAGTAGAACGCGCTTGGGGCGACGACGACGCTGAGATGCTTGGCGTGGGTCGGCAGCGAGACGCCGTTGAGCACCCGGTCTCGAGCAGGATCGATGCGGTAGATCGACCAATCGGTGACCCCCGCGGCAACGCCCGGCTGCCGGGTCAGAAGATAGAGCAGCCCATCGGCGCCGGCGTAAAGACCCGTCGGAATGCTGAACCCTTCCAGCTGGGCATAGAACTTCGGCGCATCCGCCGGCCCGGTCATGCTGCCCTCGAGCTTCGGCGGCGTGCGGAACGCCGGTGGGATCGCGTTGGGCAGCAGCCTGGGCCGCGTCGAGTCGGCGTCGACGGCAAACAGCTCGGCCTTCTGTGGGGCCATGCGCACGAAGTACCCGGTCGTGCCGAGGGTCGCGAGGTATTGATATCCGAGCCGGTAATAATCGCCGTCCGCATACCTCATGAGCATCTCGGTGCGAGCTCCCGATGGCGAGACCGGGATGCGCAAGAAGCCGAGCTCGTAGCCGTCGGGCAGCTTGGGCGACCGGATCGATCCGTAGGCCAGGATCGAGTGATCGCCGGACCATTGGTAGATGGAGCCGACCGAACCGACATCGCTGACCGCGTCCTTGAGGACGCTGTGCTCCTCCGCGGGCCGGAAGCTCTCGTCGAGCCTCACCACGTCGCGCCCCACCATCTTGAGCAGGATGCCTTCCTCCGACGTGGCCAGAAGCGCCGGCAGCTTTCCCTGTTGCGAGTCGATGACGACCGTGCCGTGGCCGCTCGGCGCGTAGAGAAGCACGCGGTTGAGGGCCGTGTCGACCGCGAGGATCTTGCCGGCCGAAGGCACCCACAAGGCGGAGCTGAGCCATGCCGGCGGCGGCTGAAGCATGACCCGCGAGCAAGGGGCCTGGCCGCGCTCGCCTCCCCCCTTGGCGGGATCGGCGGGATCGCCGGAAAGTGCCGGGACGAGCAATGCCATGCATGCCACGGCGCAGGCAATGCAGGCGAGCGCACGAGCGCGCGCCGGTCGGGCTGCGATCGGCGCGCGGCTAACGATTCTCGAGGAGGTGCCGGGGCGATCGTTTTTCATGATAGGCCTCGCCCAGCCTACATGGACGCATGGCAGCCAGCACTGCCATCGTCGCATTCCCCGCTACCCGCGTTCCAAGACAATACCCCCGAAGGGTGCGTCAGCGGCACGCGCGTTGCTGCGCATGCCAACTGCCTGACCGCAAGACTGTCGCAAACCCCCTGCTCGGCGCCGGCGACCCCCGCCGCCTGCCTGCCTTCCGTGATCGGAGCCATGATCGAGCACAGAACCGCGAAGCCCATGACGGTCCACCACTTTCGCATTGTCCTTCCTCCGCTTGAGCCTCGCCAGCACGGTACATGCGTACCAGCCGTCGAGGAGAGGTCCTAAAGCTAACGGTGCCGGTTGACTGCTCCATGGTGACATTTGAACAAGTGCGAAGTCAAGCTCTCTACGTTGGCGCGGAAGGCGAGGCGACGAACGCGTAGTCTTATGCAAAATCAATCACTTACCCCCCTCACCGTCCATGATGTAATTCTATCTCACTGCAAGGCAAATTGTCCAGTCAAGATGCCTGAGTAGGCACTTTTTGTTGCCTGTTCTTACCGCAGCTTCGCCGCCAGCTTCGCGTCGCCGCCAGCCTCGCCGAGCCCGCGGCCGGCCGGCTGAGAGCGGCCCCGGCCCCGCGCGGCCCCGCCACGTCACCAGCCCGCCCCAACGGACTCCCCACCCGGCGCTAGTTGCCGCCGGGTCCGCCCGCGCCCGGACCGCTCGGATCGCCCGGGCCGGTCGGATCGGTCCCCTGCACCCGCTCCGCCTTCAGGCCGCCCCTCGCGTCCGCCAGGCTGGCCGCCGCGAGCGCCGCCGGCACCTCCCGCGGCTCGTCGTCACGCTCTCGGTCACGTCGCTGCTTGCCGTCACGCTGCTTGCCGTCACGCTTCTGCCCGCCGATTCTCATGCGTTGCATGCGGTGCGCCCCTTTCTGGGTTGAAGGACGTCCGCGGGCGCCGTCCAGCCTCGGCAAGCCCGGGACAAGCTCGGGGCCGGCCGCACCATCGCTTTCATCCATGCCATGTCATGATATGGTCATATGTAATTGATGTCAAGCACATGAAGAGGGCGGCAAGATCGCCCCTGGTTTACGGCGCTTCTCGCGGCCTTGTAGTAGCCCCGGCTACAGGCGCCGCGGCCTTCCGCTGACAGGCGCCCCTGGCCTCCGGCCGATATTCGCGCACCGGCGAAACTCCTAAGCTGGGGGCACCACCTGAGCGAGGGAGCTGCTGCCCATGGGTCGACCGGAGACGCTGGTGCCGGAGGAGCCGGACTTGCTGCAAGGCAAGCCCGGGGCCGACTTCGACCTTGCCGAGTACCTGGCGCGCGCGCGGCGCTGGTGGAAGCTGGTGGCCGGCGCCTGCCTGGTGGCGATGACCGGGGGCGCGATCCACTACCTGCTCACCCCCAAGACCTTCAGGTCGACCGCAACCATCCAGATCGAGCGCCACACGCTCGCCAGGACGTTGAGCACCCAGGCCCCCTGGCTCGAGGGTTTCGCCGACCCGGAGTACTACCCGACCGCCTACAAGCAGCTCACCAGCCGCGGGCTGGCCGAGCGGGTGGTCAGGCGCCTGGGCCTGCTGCCGGATCCGGCCCGGGACCGGAACCCGCCCGGTTCCGGCGACGTCACGCGGGCCGGCGCGCAGGACGCGGCCGCCGAGGACGACGAGGTGCTGGGCGTCCTTGCCGACCGGCTGCGCGCACACCTCGGCGTCGAGCCGGTCCCCCGCACCCAGCTGGTCGAGATCTCCTACCAGGACGCCTCGCCGGCATTCGCGAAGCGAGCCGCCAACGGCTTCGCCGACGCCTTCATCGACATGGGGATCGAGGACCGCTCGACCAGCGCCGGCACCACCTCCACTTTTCTCGACAGCCGAGTCGAGGCGCTCGAGAAAGAGATCGCGGACAAGGAAGCCAAGTTGCAGGACCTGAGCCGCCGCACCAACACCGTCGCCGTGGATGCGAGCCCGAGCCCCAACCCGGGCCTGCGGCGCCTGCAGGCCCTCGAAGCCGCCCTGAGCGACGCGACCAACGCGCGGCTCGAAAAGGAGGCAACCTACAAGGGCCTCCTCGGCGCACCCCCGGAGACCATCGCCGACAGCCTGCAGCCGGGATTGATCAGCACCGTGCGCGCCGACGTGCTGAAGCTCGAGCGCGAGTACGAGGCCAAGCTCAAGATCTACAAGCCGGCATGGCCGGCGGTCGAGGCGCTCCGGACCGAGATCGAAAAGAGCAGGCAGAACCTGCGGGCGACGATCAACGAGGCGGTCGCCACCGCGCGCAAGAGCGCCTATGCCGCGTACGCGACAGCCCTCGGCCAGGAGCGGCAGTTGGCAGCGGAGATCGACAAGCGGCAGGAGGAGGTCATGAGCCAAAGCTCTCTCGGCGCCGAGTTTCGGACGCTGGGAGAAGAGATCAAGACCCGCCGCGACCTGCTCGACAAGCTGCTGCGCGCCCAGTCCGAAACCGGCGTCGAAGCGCACCTGGAAGACACCCGCGATTCCAACGTCCACATCCTCGACCGCGCGCTGACTCCCCGCCGCCCCTACCGCCCGTCGCTGCAAACCGACCTGTTGTACGGGCTGCTGATCGGCTTGCTGCTCGGCGTCGGCACGGCGCTGGTCGCGGAGCTCCTCGATCGTGCGATCAGGTCTCCCGAGGAGGTCGAGCGGCAGCTCGGCCTGCCCACGCTGGCCGTCATCCGCGACGTCGAAGGGGCCGGCACGGCCCATGACGCGTCGTCACTCCATTGCTACGATTACGGCTACGGCAATGCCGGCGCGGAGCGGCACCCGGCCGCGCGGCCGTCTCGCCCCTGGAGCCGGGCCGGCCGGGCGAGCCGGGCAAGCCACGGCGGCGCCCCGCGGTCGGCGCTGGCGGTCAAGGTACGAACGGCAACGGCACGGGCCGCGCCGCAGGCGCCGGCGCGGATCGAGCTCGCCCCCCACGAGCTCCCTCGTGCCCAGGTCTCGGAAGCCTACCGGTCGCTGCGCACCGCGCTGCTGCTGTCGAGCGCGCGCCGGCTCAAGGTGGTGGCCGTCACCTCCGCCGCGATGGGCGAGGGCAAGACCGCGACCGCCATCAACCTCGCCGTCGTCCTCGCCCAGCTCGGCCGGCCGGTGTTGATCGTCGATGCCGACCTGCGCCGGCCTGCCCTGCACCGGGTGTTCAAGGCGTCGAACCAGGTCGGCCTGGTGAGCCATCTCACCGGCACCGCCGAGGCCGGCGAGATCGTGGTCGGCACCGCCATCCCCAACCTATGGCTCGCTCCCGCCGGGCCGCTCGCTCCCGCTCCTTCGGAGCTGCTTTCGTCCGACGCCATGCACGCCTGGCTGCGCGCCGTGTGCACCCGCTTCGAGTACGTCGTCGTCGACACGCCGCCCCTGCTGGCGGTCACGGACGCCGTCGTCGTGGGCGTGCTCGCCGACGGCGTCGTGCTGACGCTCCACAGCGGCAAGGTGACGCGCGACGCCGCCCGCCTGTGCCGCGACCGGTTGCGCCAGGCAGACGTGCGCATCCTGGGCGCCGTGCTCAACCGCTATCGCGCGCAGGACGCGGGCCACGGCGAGCGCTACCATCCCTATCATCCCTACCACCCTTACGAGACCCGGGTCGAAGCTCGCGCCGCGGCCGCCCAAGACGGTGCGCCGCGGACCGGCTCCGCCGCTTGAATCCTGCCTGCACAGGCCGCTCGACCGGGGACGCGATGCACGCACCGACGCTCACGCCGAGGCTCACACCCAAGCTCACGCCAAGGCTCGTGACAGCCCCGTTCGCTCCGCACGGCAGCGCGGCCCACGCCCGCTTCACGAGGAGCCTGTGCCGCATCGTCCTCGGCAGGCATTTTGGCCGCCATGGAGGCCGCCGAATCGAGGACACCCATCTCGAGGCGACCGCCCTGCTAGCGGCCGGCCCGTGGCCGGGCCCCCGCTGCCAACCCCGCGCACCTACTCGTTTTTCAGCGCCTGTTGCGGGTCGATGCCGGCGGCGCGCCGGGCGGGGATGAAGCTGGCCGCGAGGGCCACCACCGCCAGCAGCGCCGGCACCAGGACGAAGGTGAGCGGGTCGGTGGCGCCGACCCCGAACAGCAGCTTCGCCAGCGCGCGCGTGCCGGCGAGCGCGGCCCCCAGGCCCAGGCCGATCCCTGCCAGGGCGAGGTTGGCGCCCTGGCCGACGACCAGGCGCAGGATCTCGGCGCGGCCGGCGCCGAGCGCCATGCGCAGGCCGATCTCGTGGGTGCGCTGCTCGACCGAATAGGCGATGACGCCGTAGATCCCGATCGCCGCCAGCAGCAGCGCGACGGCGGCAAACGCGGCCAGCAGCAGGGTGCGGAAGCGCGGCTGCGCGACAGAATCCGCCAAGGCCTGCTCCATCGTGGCGGCGGCGCCGGCGACGACGTCGCGATCGATCGACTGGACCTCGCGGCGCAGCAGCGGCGCCAAGGCCGCCGCGGGCACGGCGGCACGCACCACCAGGAACTGCTTCTGGCCGCCATTCTGAGCGGACGCCTGGTAATAGGCGGCGCCGAGCGGGCTTGCGAGCCCCAGGTACTTGGTGTTGCCGACCACGCCGACGATCTCCATGTAGGGACTGCCGGTGAGCTCGGGACCGCTCGCCTTGAGCCGCTGCCCGATCGGGTCCTGACCCGCGAAATCGCGGCGCGCCATGCCCTCGCTGAGGATCGCCACCGGCGGTGAGCCCTGCCGGTCGAGCTGATCGAAGGAGCGTCCCCTTAGCAGCGGGATGCCCAGCGCGCGGAAATAGTCGGCGCTCACCGTCGGCGCGGAGGTGACGGGGTTGAGCTCTCCTTGCGCCAGCGGGCGGCCGGCGATCACGTAGGTGTCGGCGTCGCCCTCCCGATCGGGCGGCAGGCTGTCGCCGACCGCCGCCGCTTCGACGCCGGGCACGTGCCGTACCCGTTCGAGCAGCCGCTGGTAGAACGCGATGCTGGTCTTGTCGTCGCGGTACTTCGCGGCGCTCGGCGAGATCTGCATCGTGAGCACTTCAGCGGGCGGCGCCGCCATGCCGGTCTCGACGCGCTGCAGCCGCACGAAGCTCTGCAGCAGGAGCGCGGCGCCGGCGAGCAGCAGCAGCGACAGGGCGATCTCGGCGACCACCAGCACGGCGCGGGCACGGCGCCGCCCGGCGCTCGCGGAGCTGCCGCGGCCCTGCTTGCTCGCCGCCGCCAGGTCGGCGCGGGAGCCCTGCAGCGCCGGCGCCAGTCCGAACAGGACCCCGGTCCCCACCGAGATCAGCAGGGTGAAGGCGAGCACGCGCGCGTCCAGGTGGACCTCCTCGATGCGCGGCAGGTTGCCCGGATTCCACGCCCGCAGCAGCGCAACGGCAAGGGCGGCCACCGCCACTCCCGCCGCGCCGCCTCCCAGCGCCAGCAACCCGCTCTCGGTGAGCAGCTGGCGCACCAGGCGCGCCCGGCCGGCCCCCAGCGCCAGGCGCACCGCCATCTCGCGGTCGCGCGCCGTGGCCCGCGCCAGCAGCAGGTTGGCGACGTTGACCGCGGCGATCAGCAGCACCAGCGAGACGGCGCCGAAGAGGACCAGGAGAGCCGGGCGCGCGTCGCCCACGATCGCCTCGCGCAGCGGCTGCATCGGGAAGCTGAGCCCCGCGGTCCAGCGGTCTCCCAGCTCGATGCGGCCGGCGATGGCGTCGAGCTCGGCCTGCGCCTGCGCCGCCGTGACGCCGGGCTTCAGGCGGGCCAGGCCGCGGTAGAAAAACGGCCCGCGGCGCGCCGGCGGCGCGAACACGAGGTTGGTCCAGACCTCGCTGTCAGGGCGCGGGAAATGGAAAGACGACGGCAGCACGCCGACCACGGTCGCGCGGTTGCCGTCCAGATCGACCGCCTGGCCGACGATCCCCGGGTTGCCGCCGAAGCGCCGCCGCCACAGCGACTCGGAGACGACCGCCAGCCGCTCCCGGGCCGGCCCGTCCTCGCCGGCGCGGAAGACCCGGCCCAGCAGCGGGCGCACCCGCAGGGCGGAGAAGAACCCGGCGGTCACCGCGGCGCCGCCGACCTCCTCCGGCTCGCCCGTGCCGGTCAGGTCGAAGCGGCGCCGGTTCCAGACCGCCGGGTCCTCGAAGGCGCGGTTCCCGGCCCGCCAGTCCAGGTAGTCGGCGAGGCACAGGTTGCCGTACGGGAAGGTGGAGCGCGAAAAGTGCCTCGACACCAGGACCAGCCGGCCGGCGTCGGGATAGGGCAGGGGGCGCAGCAGGACGCCGTCGACGGCGCTGAAGATCGCGGTGTTGGCGCCGATGCCGAGCGCCAGGGCCAGCAGTGCAACCGCCGTGAATCCCGGGCTCCTCGCCAGCATGCGGACGCCGTGGCGCAGGTCCAGTGCCAGGGTGTCGAGCCAGGCGCCGGTCCTCACCGCGCGCACCCGCTCCTTGACCTGCTCGACGCCGCCGAGCTCGACGCGGGCCGCCCGGCGCGCCGCCTCCGGGCTCATGCCCTGGCGCATCTTCTCCTCGGCCAGCAGCTCGAGGTAGGACGCCACGTCGTCGGCGAGATCGCGCTCGACGCGGGAACGGTGCGCCAGGTTCCGCCACCAGCTGGAACAGCGCGCCAGGATCGGCACGTCGGGTCCCTCAGCTCGCCGCGAGCGCGTTCGCGATCGCCAGCGACACCCGCCGCCAGTGCGCCGTCTCGGTTGCGAGCTGGCGCTGTCCCGCCCGCGACAGCCGGTAGAACTTCGCCCGGCGGCGGTTCTCGGACTCGCCCCACGACGCGGTGAGCCAGCCCGCCTCTTCCATGCGGTACAGGGCGGGGAACAGGGAGCCGGGCTTGACCTGGAAGGTGCCGCGCGTGATCTGTTCGATGCGGCGCGAGATCCCGAACCCGTGCATCTCTCCCAGCGCCAGCGCCTTCAAGATCAGCAGGTCGAGCGTCCCCTGCAGCAGGTTCGTCTGGCTCGCCGCCGGCGCCGGTTCCCTCTCCCGCGTCTCCGTCATCGCCCGCACACCTCCTATAGACGTTCTGTAGGATCGTAGGGCCATTCCTATAGAGTGTCAATAGGAGCGGCGAGGAACGCGAGGAACACTAGCTCGTCCGTTTGCGGCTCAGGCAGATCTTCTGCAGGCGGGAATCGAGGCGGGCGGCAAAGCTCTCGCACGCGTCCATTTCGAGATCGACGAGAGCGTGCCGCTCCACCGCAGTCAATTCGAGGCCAAGGCCGGCTGCCTGCGCCAGCGCCGCCTCCGGGTTGGCGGCGAACCGGCGCCTGAAATCCTCGTCGGTAGCCAGCCTGCCGATCACCAGCTCCACGTTGCGCTGCGACATCTTCGGGTCCTCCTCGGCTGACGCCGCTTGCCGCTCGTGCGCCAGCCAAAACCCTCGACCCTCGTCTCTCCATACCGCGTGCCACCTCGCCGGGGAGACTCGGCAGCGCGCCTAACCCGTTGATGGCCTTGCAGTTGCGTGGGACTGCCGCCGCCTGAGCCCGCGGCGGCGCGAGGCAATCGCCCCTGCTCGTTATCCGACACCTGTCTGAAATCAGACAGTTGGCGCCGCCCCAGTTCTTTTGCCGCAAGTCACATCTCTTGAAGCACTTAGCCAGTCATTTGCAGCCGCCGTGGCGCTGGCACGCCGCTTGAGATGAGGGGTAACCGAGCAGGCGAGCACCCATCAAAGGTTCTCGCCCCGGACGCAAAGGGGAAGGGCCGTCAGATGAAATCTTCCACGCAGCGACAACCCACTCGAACCCTTCCCGACCCCCGGCTGCCGCTCGCGGGCATCGCCCGCGCCGCCACCGCCGGTCTCGCCCCGGAAACCGGCGGCCGTCGTGACCAGGCCCGTTCCCGCCGCTCCGGCCCTCCCCACGCGCCCGCTCCCCACGTCTCGACCGATGAGTTTGGCCGCGACCGGGGGTCCCTATGGCTGAACGCAGGCCGCACCGTCCTCGCGGTCCTCAGTGCCTGGACCGCAGAAAGAACCGGCATCGATCCGGCTTACCTGGGAGTGCTCCTGCTGGCCAGCGTCGAGCTCGGCGTGCAGAGGATGCTCGGGAAGTGACCACGCCGAACGTACCGACCCCGCGTGGCACCCAGAAATCGGCCCAGAAAACGGCCCAGGAAGCCGGAAAGCGGACAGCCGCGAAGCCAGAACGCCGCGCCAGAAAGTGAGACCCACCATGACCAAGATCACCCACGCCATGCTCTTCTCGGCCCTGCTGCCGCAGCTCGAGATGGAAGAGCGCCAGTCTCTCGATTGGGGCGAGAAGTTCCTCGACAGCCGCGAGCGGCGGCAGCTGCGCGAGGAGTTCGAATACCAGGGCTCCAACATCCCGCTCGGCGTCGACCCGATCGAGTTGGCGCGCTACAAGCACCGCACCACGCGGCCGCAGGAGTGGTGACCGGTGCCGGACCAGGAGCCATACCAGGAAACCGGCCCGACCACCGGCGCCGCCGACCCGGAGATGGGCCCGCGGCCCGGCCCGGGCCGGCCCTTTACCGTGCGCTACAATGAGGCCATGACGTCCAACCCCCTGGTCTCGGCGCTCAGCAATATCGCGCGGGTCGTCGCGACGACGCTCGAGCTGAAGGAGGTCTTCGCGTGCGTCGCCGAGGCCGCGGCCAGCGTGCTCCCCTTCGACGCGATCATCGTCGAGCGCCTCGAGGGCCCCGACGCGCTCACCCTCTACTCGTTCGCCGGCGGCGTCGCCGGCGGACCGCAGACGGCCAGCATGGGCGATTTCTCCCCGGCCATCAGGCCGCCCTGCCATTGCGCCCAGCGCATCGACGACCTCTCGCTGGTGCTCGAGCCCAGCTTCCCCGCCGACCGCCTCGTGCTCGAGCAGGAATGGCGCTCGTGCCTGGTCGCGCCCATCCTGCGCGGCAAGGAGACCGCCGGCTTCGTCTGGCTGGGCTCTCGCACGCCGGGCACCTTCACCGCCGAGCACGAGGCCGCCCTCCGGCCCATCGCCGACCTCGTGGGCCTGGCCCTCGAGCACGAGCGCCTGTGGGGCCTGGACGCGGAGCGCCGGCGCCGCCTCGACGTCCTCGACGAGCTGCTGCTCACCATGGCACCCGTCCTCGACGTCAGGGAGATCTTCAACCAGGTTTCGGCGGTGGTGCAGCCGGTCCTGCCGCACGACCGGCTGGCGCTCGTCTCCTACAGCGACGATCATCGCCAGTTCACGGTGGACGCCGTCACCGGCGAGCCGGTTCCCGACCTGCCGCTGACCGTGAGCACGGACGGCAAGCCGAAATCCGCGCTCGAAGCCGACGAGATGGTGGTTCCGGACGTCGAGGCCATCCCGGCCAGGGGCGAGGACCACAAGCGCCTGTCCCGGACGCTGGGGATGCGCTCGCTGCTCAAGATTTCCCTGCGGCTCGACGGCGGCCTCGTCGGCGCGCTCGTCTTCATCTCCCAGACTCCGGACAAGTACTCGCCCGAGGACGTGGTCGTGGCGCGCCGGGTGGCCGACCACGTGAGCCTCGCCCTCTCCCATCAGCGCCTGGCCCATGAGGAGCTTCGCGCCGCCGAGGCGCGCGAGCGCGCCGCCCAGCTCGAGGAGCGCGTCGAGGCGCTCAAGGAGGAGCTGGAGACGTCCCGCGGCTACCGCCGCGTCATCGGCGAGTCGAAGGAGTGGCACGACGTGCTCACCCTGGCGGCGAAGGTGGCGCCGACCGAGACGACCGTCCTGCTCACCGGCGAATCCGGCACCGGCAAGGAGGTCGTGGCCCGCTTCATCCACCGCGGCTCGCCGCGCGCCCGCGGCCCCTTCGTCGCGCTCAACTGCGCCGCGCTGCCGGAGACGCTGCTCGAATCGGAGCTCTTCGGCCACGAAAAGGGCGCCTTCACCGGCGCGATGGCCACCCATCCGGGCCGCATCGAGCAGGCGGCCGGCGGCGTGCTCTTCTTGGACGAGGTGGCAGAGATGAGCCCGGCGGTCCAGGCCAAGCTGCTGCGCGTGCTGCAGGAGCGCGAGTTCCAGCGCCTCGGCGGCACCCGGCCGCTCAAGGCCAACGTGCGCGTGCTGGCGGCCACCAACCGCGAGCTCGACGAGGCGCTGGCGCGCGGCCAGTTCCGCGAGGACCTGTACTACCGGCTGCGCGTCTTCGAGATCCGTTTGCCGCCGCTGCGCGAGCGGCCCGAGGACATCCTGCCGCTGGCCGAGGCGTTCCTCGAAGAGATCGGCCCCGCCGTTGGCCGCCCCGCCGCCGGCATCTCGCGGCAGGCCCACGAGGCGCTGCATGCCTATCGCTGGCCGGGCAACGTCCGCGAGCTGCGCAACGTCCTCGAGCGGGCCTCGATCCTCTGCGACGGCGGCCTGATCACCGTCGAGCACCTGCCCGCCGGCCTGGGGCCCGGGCACCCAACCGCGCCGGGCGCGATGCACCGATCGAGCGGGGCCGGCCAGCAGCCGGGCGCCGCTGCCGCGATCCCGGCGGCTGGCAGTGCCGCCGGCGGTTTGCCCGCGATCCACGCCGGCGGGTCGCCAGAATTCCAAGCGCCGTCCGGCGGCGACCCCGCTTCAGGCGGCGCCGCGTTCGCGTCCGGCGCGGATCCTGCGTTCGGCGGCGCCGCCTTCCCGCCCGGCGGCGTCAACCTCGAGATGGTCGAGCGCGACCTGATCGCCAAGGCGTTGCAAGAGGCGCGCAACAACCGCTCGCGGGCTGCGCGCCTGCTCGGCATCTCGCGCTCCCAGCTGTACTACAAGATCCAGAAGCACGGCATCGAGCCGCCGCCGGCGTCCGCCGCCGCCGCGCGCCCCGGCGCCGCCGATCCAGCGGTCCACTGATCCGGCCGCCTCTGCCTCGCCATCTCCGGTGCGTGGACGCCGACCCTCGCCGGCGGCGCGCCCGAGGCGTCCGGCAAGACCGCCGGGGAAGAGCTCACGTTCTCCCTCTCGGCCGAGGAGCCCTTCGACGTCCCCGAGGCGTCCTCCTGGTTCTTCGACGAGGTGCCCTCGCTGGGCTTCGACGGGTGGTACTCCATGGGAGGCACGTTCCGCACGCCGGCCGCCCGCTGCAGGTAGCCGGCGCCCTGGCGGCTACCCGCTCGCGGCGGGGCATCGATCATCACCAGGTACTATGGCGATATCTGGAATGGCTCACCGTATCCGCGCGTCGTCAGGTGGCTCTGTAGCCACATGAATGAGCGGTTGGAGGTGGTCGATGCGGTTCGCCGCGGCCAGGAACCGATCGTCGCCTGTCCAGTCGCGCCCCCTGTCTGATTCCAGACACCTGCTCCGATCCCAGACACCTCAAGGCGGCCCCTCCCACGGCCGGCTCTATCTCGTAAACTCCTTGCCCTCATCGGGTTAGCGGCTCTTGCCTGCCGCCCGGCACCCTGGCACGGGCCGTGGAACAGGACCCCCTCGACCAAGGAGGGTTCACTCGTGCAAGGTACCGCCATCACCACCCAATCTCAGGCCCGCTCGCAATCCCACTCCCGCGGCGCCAGCCTCGCGGCTCTCCCAACTCCGCTCCGGCTTCTCGCCCGCTTCCTCGGCCTCGTCGTCCGCCTCGCACCCGCCGCCGCCCTCGCGGCCCTCGCCGCCCTCGCCGCCTGCCGGCCGCAGGCGGCGCCGCCGCCATCCGGGCGGCCGCCGGCGCAGGTCGCGGTCGCCGTGGCCGTCAAGCGGGACGTTCCCATCTACCTCGACGCAATCGGCAAGACCATCGCGCGCGAGGCGGTCTCGGTCCAGCCCCAGGTCTCCGGGCGCATCACCAAGCTCCACTTCGCCGACGGCGCCGACCTCAGGGCCGGCGATCCGCTCTTCACCATCGACCCGCGCCCCTACCAGGCGCAGCTCGACTCCGCCCTGGGCAACCTCGCCCAGAAGCAGGCCGCGCTGGACTTCGCCAGGATCGAGCAGCAGCGCGCCGCCGAGCTCATCGCCACCAGGTCCATCTCGCAGGAGGAGTACGACACGCGCCGCAACGCCGTCGACGTGGCCGCGGCCGAGGTGCAGCAGAGCCAGGCGGCGGTCGCGACCGCGCGCCTGAACCTCGAGTACTGCTCCATCCGCTCGCCGATCGACGGCCGCGCCGGCCAGCGCCTGGTCGATCCCGGCAACGTGGTGACCGGCAACAGCGGCTCGCTGCTGCTCATCCAGCGTCTCGATCCGATCTACGCCGACTTCACCGTCACCGAGGGCGACTTGACCGCCGTGCAGCGCAACATGTCGCGCGCCGCGCTGCGCGTCGAGGTCCGCCTGCCCGAGGAGCCCGACCGGCCGTTCGCCGGCGAGCTCACCTTCCTCGACAACGCGGTCCAGGACACGACCGGCACGGTCAAGCTGCGCGCCACGGTGCACAACCGCGACCACCGGCTGTGGCCGGGCCGTTTCGTCAAGGTGCGGCTGCTGCTCGACACCCTGCCCGGCGCCGTGCTGGTGCCCGCCGCGGCACCGCAGCTCTCGGCGCAGGGACCGTTCGTCTTCGTCGTCAAGCCTGACGCGACCGCCGAGCTGCGGCCGGTCGCGACCGGCCAGCGCCAGGGCGAGCTGGTGGTGATCGATCACGGCCTCCTGCCCGGCGAGCGCGTCGTGGTGGCCGGCCACATCGGCGTGATGCCGGGCGGCAAGGTGCACGTCGAGGAGCCGGCCCCGCGCGCCGCCGAGGCCGCCGCCGCGACGGCGCCCGCGATCGCCATCAGCAGCCAGGGCAGCCAGGGAACCCAGGGCCGCCAGGGCCGCCGGATCAGCCAGATCAGCCCGAACCGCCCGAGCACCCAGGGAGGAAGGTCATGAGCTTTTCGGAACCGTTCATTCGCCGGCCGGTGATGACGGCGGTCCTGACCGCCGCCGTGATCCTCTTCGGCGTGCTCGCCTACCGGCAGCTCGCGGTCAACGACCTGCCGGCCGTGGATTACCCGGTCATCCAGGTGCAGGCCGACTACCCGGGCGCCAGCCCCGAGACGGTGGCCGCCAACATCGCCACGCCGCTCGAGCGCCAGTTCATGCAGATCAACGGCCTCGAGCTGGTGACCTCCCAGAGCACCCAGGGCCACCTCGGCCTGACCCTGCAGTTCGCGCTGTCGAAGAGCGTCGACGCCGCCGCCACCGACGTGCAGACGGCGATCTCCCAGGCCGCCGGCAGCCTGCCGGTCGACCTGCCGGCGCCGCCGACCTACTCCAAGACCAACCCCAACGATCAGCCGCTCATGTACATCGCGCTGACCAGCGACTCGGTGACGTCCGGCCAGCTCTATGATTACGCCAGCACCCAGGTCGGCCAGCGCATCAGCATCCTGCCCGGCATCAGCCGCGTCAACGTCTTCGGCACCAAGTCCGCGGTCCGCATCAAGGCCGATCCCACGGCGATGTGGGCGCGCCAGATCTCGATCGACGACCTGGCGGCCGCCATCCGCAACGGCACCAGCTACACCGGCGCCGGCCAGCTCGACGGCGCCGCCGGCACCCTGCTGCTCCATCCGCAGGGGCAGCTCGACAGCGCCCAGGCGTACAACGACCTGATCGTCGGCAGCAGGGACGGCGCCCCGATCTACCTCCGCGACGTCGCCGAGGCCAGGGACGGCGTCCAGGACGAGCGCATCAACCTGCACTTCTGGCTGCGCGGCCACCCGGTGCCAAAGGCCACCGTCGTCATCGCCGTCTTCCGCCGCGCCGGGGCCAATGCCGTCGAGGTGGCCAACAGTGTCCGCGGGCTGCTGCCGCTGGTCAACGCCGAGCTGCCGGCGTCGGTGCAATTGACCACGATCTACGACCGCTCGTGGTCCATCGTCCGCTCGATCGGCGACGTGCAGCAGACGCTGGTCATCGCCTTCGTGCTGGTCGTCGGCGTGATCTTCGTCTTCCTGGGACGGGCGCGCGACACGCTCATCCCGGCGGTCGCCCTGCCGCTGTCGCTGCTGCTCACGTTCGTGGTGATGCGGGTGCTCGGTTACAGCCTCGACAACCTGTCGCTGATGGCGCTCACCCTGGCCATCGGCTTCCTGGTGGACGACGCCATCGTCTTCCTCGAGAACACGGTGCGGCGGCTCGAGGGCGGCGAGCGGCCGCTCGAGGCGGCGCTCCACGGCGCCCGCGAGATCAGCTTCACGATCCTCGCCATGACCATCTCGCTCGCCGCGGTCTTCCTGCCGATGGTCTTCATGTCGGGGCTGGTCGGCCGCATCTTCCGCGAGTTCGCCATCACCATCGTGGTCTCGATCCTGGCCTCCGGCCTGGTGTCGCTGACGCTCACGCCGCTGATGAGCGCGCGCCTCCTGGCGCAGCGCGGCTCGGGCACGCGGCGCACCTGGATGGAGCGGGTCGTCGGCGGCCTCGAGCGGCGCGTGCTCGCCGGCTACGGCAGGTCGCTGTGGTGGTTCCTGCGCCATCGCTGGGTCGCCGCGCTGACCTGGGTCGCCTGCCTCGCCGGCACCGTGTGGCTCCTGGTGATTGTGCCCAAGGCCTTCCTGCCGCCCGGCGACAGCAGCGTCATCGCCGGCGTCATCATCGGCCGCGAGGGATCCTCGCCGGCGGAGATGAAGGCGCTGCAGGCGCGGGCCAACGACGTCCTGCGCCAGGACGCCAATGTCCGGGCGGTCGCCTCGGTGACCGGCGGCAGCCAGTTCATCGCCTCCAACCAGGGGCTCTTCTTCATCTTCCTCAATCCGCCCCAGGGCCGGCCGCCGATCCAGCAGGTGGCGGGCCAGTTGATGGGCAGGCTCGCCGGCATTCCCGGCGTCTTCCCGTTCCTGCGCCCCTACCCGGTGCTCGAGATCTCGACCGGCGCCACCAACCAGAACCAGGGCCAGTACGCCTACTCGCTGTCGGGCGTCGATCCGGACCAGGTGTACGAGACCGCCGACAAGCTGATGGCCAGGCTCAGGGACTACCCCGGCTTCGCCACCCTCTCCTCGGATCACTTCGCCCACACGCCCAGCCTCGACGTCGAGCTGCGGCGCGACCAGGCGCGGACCTACGGCGTGTCCGAGGCGCGCATCCTGGCGCTGCTGCGCAACGCGTACTCGCAGAACTACCTCTACCTGATCAAGAAGCCCGCCGACCAGTACCAGGTCATCCTGGAGGTCAAGGACGCCGAGCGCGCCAGCCCGGGCGACCTGTCGCTGCTCTACATCAAGTCCGACGACGGCAGGAACCTGGTGCCACTCAAGGCGCTGGTGACCGCCAGGACGTCGCTCGGCCCCCAGGCGGTGAACCATCTGAACCAGTTCACCAGCGTCACGGTGTTCTTCAATCTCAAGCCCGGCGTGGCGATCGGCGACGCCACCGACTTCATCGCCAAGACCGCGGCCCAGGTGGTGCCGCCGAGCATCCGCGCCAGCTTGCAGGGCGAGGCCCTGACCTTCCGCAGCACCGTCTCGAACCTGACCATCCTGATGGTTTTGGCGGTGTTCGTGATGTACGTCATCCTCGCCATCCTCTACGAGAGCTACCTGCATCCGGTGACCGTCCTCTCGACCCTGCCGACGGCGCTGGTCGGCGGCCTGCTGACGCTGGTGCTGTTCGGCGGCGAGGCGTCGCTCTACGCCTTCATCGGCATGTTCATGCTGATGGGGATCGTCAAGAAGAACGGCATCATGATCGTCGACTTCGCCAGCCAGCGCGTCGCCGCCGGCGAGCCGGCCGAGCGGGCGATCCACGACGCCAGCATGGACCGTTTCCGCCCGATCCTGATGACCACCCTGGCCGCCGTCTTCGGCGCGCTGCCGATCGCGGCCGGCTACGGCGGCGACGGCGCGTCGCGCCGGCCGCTCGGCCTGATCGTGGTCGGCGGCCTGGTGGTGTCGCAGCTGATCACCCTCTACGTCACGCCGGTGATCTACCTCTACCTCGAACAGTTCCAGGAGAAGGTGCTCGACCGCACGTCCTTCTTCCGCTCCGGGCGCGCCGCCGCGGGCGGCGGGCCGGCCGCGGGCGGCGGCGCCGGCGGCCACGGCGGCGCTGGCGGCGAAGGCATCGGCGACCGTGCCCTGGCCCCGGCGGCGCTGGCCTTCTCCGCCACCGCGGCGCCGGCAGCGTCCACCGCCGCCACTCACCGCGACGGCGAGCAGACCCGGTTCGGCGACCTCGTCGGCGCCGGTTTGGAGACCCGCTCATGACCAGGCAGACCCTTTCCCTCTTCGCCATCCTCGCCGTCGCCGCTGCGCTCCTCGCGGGTTGCGCCGTCGGCCCCAACTATCGCCGGCCGGCGGTCGCCGTTCCCGACCAGCTGCGCGGACAGCCGGCCCCGGTCCAGGCGGCCTCGCTCGCCGACCAGGCCTGGTGGCAGCTGTTCAAGGACGACGCCCTGCAAGGCCTGATCGACGAGGCGGTGCGCAACGCTTACGACCTGCGGCTCGCCGTCTGGCGGGTCGAGGAGGCGCGCGCCGCCGCCGGCATCGCCCGGGCCGGGTACTGGCCCCAGGTCCAGGTGCAGGGCCAGTGGACGCGGAGCCGCCAGTCCCCCGCCGCCTTCGGAGCACTTGGCGCCGCGGGAGCCGGCGGCGCCGCCGGCGGCAGCGTCTCACCGCCGCTCAACCTCTACGACGTCAACGCCGGCATGAGCTGGGAGCTCGACCTGTGGGGGCGCATCCGGCGCACCAACGAGGCGGCGCTGGCGCAAACCCTCGCCACCGAGGAGGCGCGCCGCGGCGTGCTCCTCTCCCTCGTCTCCGACGTCGCCACCGGCTATTTCCAGCTGCGCGAGCTCGACGAGCAGCTGGCGATCGCCAGGCGCACCGCCGAGGCCTTCCAGGGCAGCTACGACCTGTTCAAGCGGCGTCTCGACGCCGGCGCCGCCTCCGCCCTCGACACCGCCAGCGCCGAGGTGTCGCTCGCCTCGGCCGCCGCCGCCATTCCCGATCTCGAGCGCCAGATCGAGGCGCAGGAGAACCGTCTGAGCCTGCTCCTCGGACGCGTCCCCGGAACCGTTCCGCGCGGCGCGGCGCTGGCCGATCAGCCCTTGCCGCCGGCGGTCCCGGCGGGTCTGCCCTCCGACCTCCTGCGGCGCCGGCCCGACCTGCGCCAGGCCGAGCAGCAGCTGGTCGCCGCCAACGCCAACGTCGGCGTCGCGGTCGCCAACTTCTTTCCCACCGTCAGCCTGACCGGCGCCTTCGGCGGCGTCGCGCCCCAACTCGCCGGCATCTTCGGCGCCGGCCGGGCCTGGTCGCTGGGCGGCGGCCTGCTGAGCCCGGTCGTGCAGGGGCCGCGCCTCGAAGCCCAGCACCGCGTCGCCGTCGCGCAATGGGAGGAGGCCAAGGTGCAGTACGAGCGCAGCGTCAACAACGCCTTCTCCGAGGTCGCCACGGCCCTGGTGGCCTATCAGAAGCTCGCCGGCGTCGAGAGCGAGCAGGCGCGCGCCGTCGCCGTCAACCGCGACGCCGTCCGCCTCTCCAACCAGCGCTACCTCGGCGGCCGATCCGATTACCTCGAGGTGCTGCAGGCCCAGCAGGCGCAGTTCGCGGCCGAGAACGCGCTGGCGCAGACGCATTTCAACCGCCTCGCCAGTCTCGTCCAGCTCTACAAGGCCCTGGGCGGCGGCTGGCAGCTCTCCGACCAGGAGTGGGCGGGCCCCAGGGCGGCGGCGGCGGCCACGCGCTCGCGCTGAGGGTGGCCTCTCGGCTCCGGTCGCTGGCAGGCGCGGCGGCAGGGCCCAGGCGAGTGCCTGGCGCCCCGCCGGAGCGCCCGCCCCGCCGCCGGTTGCGGACTTCGCGTAGCGTAGACTCCCGGGGGCCTGGCATCCGGAGCGAGGCCCCAGGCGCCCATGACCCGACACAAATTCCTCGCCGTCGCCTTCGTCGACAACTTCTCGCTGCGCGACCTGGCGGCGGCGCTGCCCGAGGCCACGCTCGCGCCGCAGGACCTGCGCCTCGTGCCCCCCGAGGGCGGCATGCTGTTCTTCTTCACCTTTGGAGCCGTGGTCTTCTGGAACGTGCCGGCGGCGCGCCGCGACGCCGAGCTCGCCCGCCTGCACCGCATCCTGCCCGGCCTCACCGCCGAGGTGCAGCGCGACGACTACGAGGTCGTCGAGGACGCGGGCGCGGCGATCGAGCTGCGCGCGGGGGCGTTGATCGTCGACCGGCTGAGCGCCGAGCGCGCCGGCGTGATCGCCTCGACCGTCGGGCAGAGCGCCGCCATGCGCTACTACGAGCGCATCGTCGCCGGCCTCTTTGCGCGCACCACCCGCCTGGTGGCGAAGATGGAGCGTCGCGGCACCGTGCCGCTCGGCACCCGCCGGCTGCATCGTTTCATCGCCGAGGCCATCGGCAACCGCAGCGAGGTGCTGGGCGTTCTCCACCTGCTCGACAAGCCCGATGCGGTCTGGAACGACCCGGCGATGGACCGCATCTACGCCGATCTGCGCGCCGAGTTCGACCTCGGCGACCGCTACCGCGCCCTGGAGCTCAAGCTGCGCAGCGTACAGGAGAGTCTCGAGCTGGTGCTCGACGTGGCCCGCGACCGCCGCCTGGTCCTGCTCGAGCTGGCGGTGATCGGGCTCATCGTCGGCGAGATCGTTCTCAGCCTGTTGCGCCGTTAGCTCGAATCAGAGATCGGTCTGCGCCTTCGCGCCTCGCCGCCTCGCACACCGCCGCAATCAGCGCCGCCGCGATCCCGCGCCCGCGCGCCGCCGCGTCGGTGAACAGGTCCTGCATGTAGGTTGCCGGGGTCAGCGCCGGTCCGCGCCCAGGGCCTGCTCGAGGCGGGAAATGATCTTGAAAACCGGACCGTCCCACACGGCGGGCGCCGGCGCATCGTTCCAGCCCGCCCCCGGCGGGTAGAGGAGGGCCTCGTCCCAGTGCACCCCGTCATTGATGCAGCAGGACGGCCCCGGCAAGGCCGGCTGCCGGCTCGCGGCGCGGCTCACGGCCCGCGCGACGAGATGCTCCGGGTCCCAGAACTGCCTCGCCCGCGAGTCCGGGATACGGCCCAGGGCGCTCGCTCCCGGCGGCCCCCAGTCGGTGAACAGGATCGGCTCCCAGACGACCAGCACCGCCAGCCGGTGCGCCGGATGGCGAGCCAGGAGCTCTGCGGCTGCGGAGGCCCCCCGCAGACATCCCGGTCACGTTGGCGACAGGAGCAGGACGAGGCGCGGAGCCGCCGGGTCCGCGTCGAAGGCGGCGCCGAAGTCCCCGTAGGTCGCGGCCGACAGTCTGAGGAGCGGTCGCTGCCCGCCAGGCACCGAGGACGGTCCCAGGAAGGTCCGAGCTCCCAGCAGCAGCAGCACCACCACCAGGACCACCACCGCGCCAGCCGCCGTCGCCGATCGCCTGCTCATGGCCCCGTCCTCCAGAATCCATCCGCCAGCAAGCCGGCGATCTGCTGCGGCAGCAACAGCATCCCCAGGACCACGGCCACGGCGAGCCACAGCATCGCCGCTCCCAGCCAGCGGCCTCTCACCTGGCACTGCCGTGCGCGGCGTTGCTGCCAGAAGCCGACGCCGAGCAGCGCCACGGACAGGCCCAGCATCCAGGGGCGCAGCGTGGTCAGGAAGGCGCTGGCGGCTCCGGCTCCCAGCGCCGCGGCGAAGCCCAGCGGCAGGCAGCAGCTCAGCGAAACCAGCGCGCTGCCGATCGCGCCCAGGGACGCCGCCAGGCTCGCCGCCCGCTTCACGGCTCCTCTCCCTGCCGGCGGGCCGCCTGCACCGCTCGCCGCACCATCGCGGCCGGGGGAACGCCGAGCTGCGGCGAGCCCTGGTAAAGGCGGCAGCAGACCCCGAACTCGCCCGCCTTTGCCGCCGGCGCCGCCGGCTCGCCCGCGACGTCCCGGCCGTCGATGCGGATCGTCGGCGAGCCGCGAAACGTCAGCTCGCGGGCCATCGTCTCGTCGCGGACGAGCACCTGGTGGATGTCGGGCGCGATGCCCTCCGCGTCCAGGATCGCGGCAAGCATCGCCACCGCCTGGGCATGGGATGGACAATCCTCGACGTACAGCACTTCGACTTTCACCTTCTCACCCTCTCGCTTCCCACGGTCTCACCTTCTCTTCCCACCTTCTCGCCTTGCTGTCTCCGCCGGCTCGTCAAGGATAAACCCTGGACTGCCCGACTCGCCGCGTACGCCCTCCGCGGCCCGGGCGCTACGGCTTGGTGCCCGGCTGGCAGCTCGCCGGCGGGGCCTGGCCCGTCGCGTCCTCGAAGATCTTGTTGATGCAGGCATATTCAGCGGGCGTCCCGCCCTGCCACAGGCCCGAGCACGCCTCCGGTTTGCACTTGCCGCCCTGGGTCATGAACGCCTTGCTGTCGTACTTGATCGGGCAGGTGCAGTGCGCCAGCTTCGGGTTGTGCTCGTCGATGATGCACGGATAGCCGAAGCACACCGTGCGCTCGCCGCCCGCCGGGCAGCTCAGGTAGTGGTCCTCGGGCAGGGCGAACGAATACGTGGACAGGATGTACTTCCCCGTCTGCGGCCGGTTGGAGCAGGGGCCAGGGCCAAGGTTCTGGCCGCTCTCGACCACGCACTCGCAGAGCGCGTGGGTCGGCTGCACGGTGGGCGACGAGCCGGGCACCCCCTTCTGCTGCGGGATCGGCGTGCAGATGGCGGCGTCGCACAGCGCGTAGACCCCCGTGCACATTTGCAGCGGACCCTTGATCTCGCCGCACCCATTGGCCGGCGCGGTCTTGCCCGCCGCGGCCGCCGTCGCGGCCCCCGCCGCCGCCGCGCCCGGGCCGGCGGCCACCGTCAACGCTGCCAGGACGGCGAGGACTGCCTGCCGTCCGCAGATCGCGGCGGCCGGCCTGCGAACAAACCTGCGGGAAGCGAAAGACATGGCGTCTCCTCCTATTCCGGGTCCGGCAATTCCGGTCAATCCGGCGATTCCGGCCATACGGTAGATAACATCGCTCTGGATCAAGAACATTGTCTCACACTTCGCGGCGGCGTGGCGCCGCGGCGCGGCTCGCCGCAGGCCGCGGCCCGGCCGGAAGGGCTCAATCGATCGCGCGCACGGCGCGGCTGTTCAGCGCGGCGAGGGCGGCCAGCGCGAGGAACGCGCCGGGGATGAGGAACGGCGCCGCCAGGCGCCATTGCGCGAGCGCCCCCGCCAGGGCGTAGGACACCGGGACCATGCCGAAGCCCGCGAACATCATCACGCTCATGACGCGGCCCATCAGGGCGTGCTCGACCCGGGTCTGGAGCCAGGCGCTGAACTGGACGTTCACGAAGCCGACGCCGAAGCCCATCAGCGCCAGGAGCGCGGCGATCGGCGCGAGCTTCATCACCAGGCCGATGCCGATCAGCTCGAGGCCGGCAAGCCCGCCCACCACCGCGAACTGCACGCCCCGGTGCCGCGGCCGCTTCACCCGGCCGCCCAGCACGATGCCCGCCAGCATCCCCGCGCTCAGAAAGGACAGCAAGGTGCCGAACGCCGCGGCGGAGCCGAAGCGGAACTTCGCCACCGCCGCGATGCCGACGATGATCGGTCCATAGATCGCCAGGTTGAGCACCGCCGAGATCCCCATCAGCGTCATCAGCGGCGTGTCCTTGCGCACCGCGCGCAGCCCCTCGGCGATGGAGCGGGCCATGCCGCCGCGGGGTGCCGCGCCCGGCACCGCGGCCGCCGCCGGCGCCGCGGCCTGCCGCCGCGCCGGTTCCGGGATCTTGAACAGCGCCCCGATGACCGCCAGGAAGCTGACCGCGTCGACCAGCAGCGCCGCGCCCAGCCCCCAGACGCGGACGATCAAGCCCGCCGGCGCCGGCCCGATCACCTGCGTCATCACCATCGAGCCCTGCATCAGGGCATTGACCGGCCCCAGCTGCGCCGGCTCGACCAGCGTCGGGATCACCGCCTGGCTCGCCGGCAGCGAGAACGCGTCGGCGACGCCGAACATGAAGGTGAGCACCAGCACGTGCCAAAGGTGGACCATGCCCAGCCAGGTGAGCGCCGCCACCGCCCCCACCAGCAGCGTTCGGGCCAGGGCCGAAACGATCAGCACCCGGCGTGCCGAGAAGCGATCGATGACCGCCCCGCCCGCCAGCATCAAGACGGCGCGCGGGACCGCCGTGGTCATCAGCACGGTCCCCAGGGCCAGTCCGGACCCGGTCAGCTGCAGCACCAGCCAGGGCAGCGCCACCAGGTAGAACTGGTCGCCGATCAGCGAAACGATGGTGCCGAGCCAAAGGTTGCGGACGTGAGGTTGCGCCAGCGGATGACGCAGAGGGGCGGCAGCCGGACCTGGAGCCGGAGCTGAAACCTGGTTGGGAGCCGGAGCTGAAACCTGGTTGGGAGCCGGAGCTGGAGGAGGTGCCGGAGCCGGCCCCGGCGACAGCTCAGGAGGTCCTGCCGGCCCCGGCGCCGATTCCAGCTCAGAACCGGGCGAGCCGGGTGAGCCGGCGGCTGCGTGGGGGTCCATGAAGGGCCCATTCTGTCCCAGCTGGCAGCGACCACCAAGCCCCGAGCGGCGGGAGCGGTCGTCCACCCATCGTCTTGCCTCGAGCGCATCGCTCCCGTGGCGCGGGCGTTATGCGGAGGGAGGCTCCTGCCGGTCTTCGTCGTGCCGTCCGGAATCAAGGCGCTCGATGACCAGGAAGGTGACGGTGTCCCAAGCGTTGTGGATGCCGATGAACAGCAGCAGAAGCATCGCGGCGGCGATCGCGAACAGCGCCCCCGTCGGTCGCCGCACCAGCGCCAGCCCAGCGCCGAGCAGCATCGCGTGAGCGGTCAGCGGCAGGGCCATATGCCACAGCCAGTCCTCGAACACCAGGTTGTAATCGGGGAACCGCCTCGCGCGCCAGCCCACCAGCCCGGCGTACCCCATGCCCGCCGCCCCGCACGTCGCGATGAAAACCGCGGGCCCCCAGAGCCCATCCCAGGGAGCGCACATGACGGCCGAGAGCAGCAGCACCGTGCTGAAGTAGACGACCGTGGGGCTCGAGAACGCCTCGATGCCCCCGTCCAAGCTGCGCACCCGCATCTGGGCGCTGATGGCGACGACCACGAACTGAAGCCCCGTCAAGGCCGCCGCCGCCGAGCCGGCGATGACGTAGAAGTTAGCCCAGCGGGTGAGCAGGGTCGCCGCGGTGAAGACGTGCATGGGCACAGCCCGAGCGGTTACGGTCGCCAGCAGAGGTCGGTCGACCAGGTCAAGCCCGGGACGATGGGCGCGGTCTTCGGGCTGCTGTTGAGATCCTTCACCAGCTCCTGCCATGCCTGGCAGGGGTTGATGTTGGCGTTGGATCCACAGCGCTTCGAACAACTCGCGCAGGCACAGTCCCCGGACAGCACCACCTCGATCGGGAGGGGGTGCTTTGCGGCCTGGGCCACGATCTCCCACTCCGCTGCCTGGGCTGGCACGTAGATCTCGGGAACGAAATGCATGTTGGGAAGTCCCGCGACCTCTTGCGTGGTCCAACCGTTGTTGCAGCTACCGGATTTACGGCAACCTCCCGAGTCCCCGAAGTCGTACTGCGCAATGCCCTGCGCGCCTGCCTGGTTGAATCCCTGGTACCACATGAGCGTATCGGCGTTGGTCGCGTAGTCCATTTCCGCATCGACCGCCGACGCGATGAACACGTGATACCCCTGGCCGGTGACCCAGGCGTCCAGCCCCACCAACATCTGCGCCCAGGCATTGCCGTGCGCGGCGATCAGGTTCTCGGGAACTCCCGTCGACTTACAGGCCGTGGACGTTACCATTGGTTGGTACTCGTTGGTGAGGCCCACGGCAAGGTAGAGCGGGAGTTGCGTCGACTGTTCATAACCTTCGATGAAGGATTTGACGACGTTGGCGACGGTCGTGGTGTCCGCGAAGCACGCGAGCCCAAGGATGTTCTTGGGAGAGACCTCGCCGTTCGTGCCGAAGACGTTGTTGAGCATCCTGGGCGACCCGAAGTCGAGAATGATGAAGTTGGCGGCGCCGGCGGCTGCCACATTCCGTTTGCCCGCCACGGCCCCAGTCTTCTGTGCCCACATGTTGGCGGCTTGAGGAGAGTATGCGGCTTGGGGCGACCCGCTGCTCGGGTTGGCGTTCGAGTCGACGTAGACATACCAGCTATAGCTCGCGGTCGGCATCGACGGCGCCGGCCGACCCGCGGCAAAGCCCAAGCCAACGATGTAAGCCGGGGCGCTGGGATCCGGGTTCAGCAGCGTGACGTCGCCCAGGTGGCGCGTGTTGCCCGAGGTCTTGTCCACGCGGTAGAGCCCCGAGAGATTGGCCCCATAGAGGTTGCCGGCCGGATCGGTCGCCATCGCCGAACAGCAACCGTCTCCCAGTGGGCCTACGACCGTGGCGGCACCGCTGGCGGTGTCAATCCGCACGAGTTGGCCGTCGAAGGTGCCTCCGTACAGAATTCCCTGCGTATCGAAGGCCATCGCTGCCCCCGGATAGCCGGTGTCGCCCACGGCGATGGCATGGCCGTCGGTTTTGTCGAGCAGGTAGAGAATGGAATCGAAGCCCCATTCGTAGCCGGTCCCTCCGCCGTTGAAGGCCAGTGCCGCAAATCCTACGCGCGGCCCCTTGCCGAGCGGCGACGTCGCCCCGGAAGTCAGGTTGACGGTGTAGAGCTCATTGCCATAATCCAGGCCGTACGCCTGCGAGCTGGTTGGGTCGATGGCGACCGCGAGGAGCGTCACCGGGCTGGCCGCGACAAACTTGGCCGCCGGCTTCGCGGCGTAGGAAGCGATCGTATAGATATCGCTCACCGATTCGGTGGACACCGAATTCGATGCGACCGCGTAAAGGGTGGCGGTCGCGGCCGTCTGCACGGAGGTTGCCGAAGCATCCTGGGCGACCCCTCGGGACGCCGCGGCGAGAAGTGTCGCCAGGAATAGAAGGAAGCAGGCGCCGCGTCGGCATTTCATCCCGGGACCTCCTCGCGCAGAGGCAGGCAGGACTCCTCGTGCCCGCCGGCTCATCCATGAACAGTTGCCCGAGCCCACCGTGGGCTGCACCCGGTTGGGCAAGCCCCCATCGGCGAGCCCGGCGATCATCGGTGGCCATCAGCCTAGATGGAAGCCGGAATGCGTGGCAAGCCTATGCGGTCATTGGCATGCGCCAATCCGACCGCGACGCCTCGGCACACCCAATCGGCCAGGCGTCCTCCGCTCCGCTGCGACAGGACCACGGGGTATCGCAATCTCTTCGGCAACTGCGTAGAGTCTTCCGCGCTGAGCCTGTGCACCTGGGGCAGTGGCGCCACCGACGATACCGCGGGCGATGCGACCCGCTGTCGGCAGCCTGCAAAGCGGGTGCAGAAAGTCTCGGATCGTGACTTTCAAGAAAGGAGCCGAGGAATGAAGACCAGATTCGCTCTGTTCGGCGCGGGCATCCTGTGGGTCGTGGCCACCGCCGGCGTCACGGCACTGCGGGCCGAACAGGCCGGCGCGGCCGTCCTCTCGCCGGCCCAATTCATCGCGTCGCTCAACTGTGGCGCCAACCTCACCACCTCGTCGAAGGCCGACGTCGTCCCGGCGGCGAAGCTCCTGTCGAACTTCGACACCTGCGGCAGCTGCAGCCAGAACCCGTGCAAGGGCGCGGTCCTCCAAACCGGGTGCAACAAGCCCGGCGGTGGGCTCGGGCAATGCCTGCCGCCCCTGGGCAACAACTGCTCTGACGGCGTGACGTGGCAGTGCCAGTGCTGGTCCGGTCCGCTGCCCTGACGACCGTTCGCCCCTTCCTGTTGCGCCAGCCCGGCGGCTCCGCGCGCCCGCCCTTCGAGAGCCATCCCAGGGCGATCGACAGTAGGACCGCCCGGCCGTTGTCCCGCCCGGGCTGCGAGCGTCACCATCTGTTGTAGAACAGAAATTGAACAATTTCGAGGAGGGATTATCATTTGCCCTCAGATGGTACGCGAAGTGGGCCAGCTTGGGACAGGTATATGCACTATGGCCCTTGCCAGGTGCTATACTGCAAAGGCGTAAGGCAGCAGATCAACCCTCCGGCCATCGGGCGTGGGCCCGGAGGAGAGGCGGAGTCGCCTGAGAACGGCACCCTTCCCCCCTGGGCCCGGCCCCGCGGCCGGCGGAAGGGGGGCTCATGATCGACCACTCGCCGGCCCGCTCGCTGGCGCGCCTCGCCGCCGCCGATCGCCAGCCGGACTTCCGCGCCCTGTTCGAGGGCGCCCCCGACCCCTACCTGGTCCTCGCGCCCGACCTCACGATCGTGGCGGTGAGCGACGCCTACCTGCGCGCCACGATGACGCGGCGGCCGGAGATCCTCGGCCGGGGGATCTTCGAGGCCTTCCCGGACAATCCGGACGACCCCGGCGCCACCGGCGTCTCGAACCTGCGGGCTTCCCTCGAGCGCGTCGTGGCGCAAGGGGTCCCGGATGCGATGGCGGTGCAGAAATACGACGTGCGACGCCCCGGGGCGGACGGCGGCGAGTTCGAGGTGCGGCACTGGAGCCCGGTCAACACGCCGGTGTTTTCGGACACCGGGGAACTGGTCTCGATCATCCACCGCGTCGAGGACGTGACCGACTTCATCCGCTTGAGCGAGGCCGGCCGGGAGCAGGAGAGGGAGACCGCGGAGCTGCGGCAGCAGGCCCAGCAGATGGAGGGGGAGATCTACCGCCGGGCGCAGCAGCTGCAGCGGGTCAATGCGGAGCTGCGGGCCGCCAACGAGGAGCTGGGCCGCCAGAACGAGCAGCTGCGCGAGCTGGGCTCGGAGCTCGCCGTGGCGCGCGAGCTGCGCCGGAGCCAGGAGCTGGTGCAGGCGATCGTCGACGGCGCGGCGGCTGAGGTCTACGTCCAGGACGGCGACGGGCGGTTCCTGCTGGTGAACCGCCGCTTCGAGGCGCGGCTCGGCAGGCCGCGCGAGGCGGTCATCGGCCGCCGCGACGAGGAGCTGTATCCGGCGGAGGCGTCCGCGCGCCGACGTGCCCGCCACCGCGAGGTGCTGGCCGCCGTCGCGCCGCGCAAGTTCGAGGAAGAGGTGGGCGTTGGCCCTCGGCGGCAGACCTATCTCGTGGTCGAGTTCCCGCTGCTCGATCTCGCCGGCCAACCGTACGCGGTGTGCGGCATCGCGACCGACGTCAGCGCCGGCAAGCGGCTCGAGGCGCAGCTGCGGCAGTCGCAGAAAATGGAGGCGATCGGCCAGCTGGCGGGCGGCGTGGCGCACGACTTCAACAACCTGATCACCGCCATCCTCGGGTACTCGCGACTGGCGGCCGATCGCCTCGGCGGCCAGCCCGAGCTCGGCTCCTACGTCGGGCAGGTGGTGCGGGCGGGCGAGCGCGCGGCGGCGCTCACCCAGCAGCTCCTCGCCTTCAGCCGCAACCAGGCGCTGCGCCCGCAGGTCGTCGAGATGAACGCCGTCGTCGCCGCCGTCGAGACGCTGCTGCGGCGGCTCATCGGCGAGGACATCGAGCTGGTCACGGCTCTCGACCCGGACTGTGGCCGGACGCTCGCGGACCCCGGGCAGCTCGAGCAGGCGATCGTCAACCTCGCGGTCAACGGGCGGGACGCCATGGCCGGCGGCGGCACGCTGAGCCTCGCCACGGCCAACGTCGAGCTCGACGCCTTCTACAGCTCGCGTCACGCCGACGCGCGGCCGGGGCCGCACGTGGTCCTTGCGGTGAGCGATACCGGCCATGGCATGGACGCCGAGACCCGCTCGCACATCTTCGAGCCGTTCTTCACCACCAAGGAGGTGGGCAGGGGCACGGGCCTCGGGCTGGCCACGGTCTACGGCATCGTCCGCCAGGGCGGCGGCCACGTCGAGGTCTACAGCGAGCCCGGCCAGGGCGCGGTCTTCAAGCTCTACTTCCCGCGGGTGGGCGTGGAGGAGGCGAGCGCCGCAGCCGACGGCGAGGCCCCCGCCATGCTCCCGCGCGGCGCCGAGACGGTGCTGCTGGTCGAAGACGACGAGCTGCTGCGGGACTTCCTCCGCCTGCTGCTCGAGCAGGCGGGATACACCGTGCTCTGCGAGACCTCTGCCGCCAGCGCCCTCGAGCGGGCACCGGAGGCGGCGGCGATCGACCTGGTGCTGACCGACGTGGTGATGCCGGGGATGAGCGGACCGGAGCTGGCGGCTCGGCTGGCGGCGATCCTGCCGGCGGCGCGCGTGCTCTACATGTCCGGCTATACGGCGGACGTCATCGCCCGGCGGAGCCTGCTCCCGCCCGGCGCGCCGTTCCTCGAGAAGCCGTTCTCCGAGGATCAGCTGCTGCGGACCGTGCGGCAAGTGCTCACCGCGCCGCGCGCGTAGCCGCCTGGGCGGTGATCGAGCAGGAGCTCGTTTGCAGCGGCAATGTTTGATTCGCGTTACCCACCGTCGCCGTTGTTAACAATGCCAACATCGCCGCGAAGCAGCGAAGTGGCCATCTTTGCGAAAGATTTCGCGCATGAGCCTCTCCTTTCCTGGTAGCTGCTTTTCCCTTCTCGTGCAGGTGGGCGCTCTGCCGCGCCCGCTCCCCGGGCCGGTCAGGCTGGAAGCGTTGTTGGCGGATCCGGCGTGTCTCGGTTACGGCGCGACCTGTCACTCCACTTAATGGGGAGAGCGAGCGCGGACGAGGACAACGGCCGCGGCGCGGCCTGTCTGCCGCCAGCGAGGCCCTGCCGAAAACCCAAAGGCGGGAGAGTTGATCCATGACCGCCGCATCCCGCGGCAGCAAGGAGGAACGAAAGAGCCATGAACAAGCGCGACCTGATCCGTGCCTGGAAAGACCCGGTCTACAGGAGCAGCCTGGACGCCGCGAAGCTCGGCGCGCTGCCGGCCCACCCGGCCGGCATGATCGAGCTGCAGGACGAGGAGCTGCGGGCTGCCAATGGCGCCCTCACCACCAACTTCGCCTGCACCATGCACACCTTCGGAGGGTGGGCCTCCTGCGGCTGCCCGGCGTGACCACGGGATAGAGCGCGATCGCGGCCCCGGATTCCCTCGTCCCCTTCGCCGACGCCTGCCGCGCGCTGACTCTCGTCGAGCGCGCGGAGGCGCTCGGCGCAAGCGGGCCGGCCTGGCCGCCGGCAGATCCGTCCGGCACCCCGCGGCTCGACGAGACCGCGCGCTGGCGACTGGCGCAGTGGCGCGCCCTCTCCCCCTTCCATTCCGCGGAACGGTTCGCTAGACGCCTGGCGCAGGCCGGCCTGGACCCCGCCGGGTTCGCGCACCTGCTCGCCACGCCGGCGCACGTTGCCGGCGCGGCCTTGCGCGGGCTCCCACCCTGGATGCGCGACCTCGGCGTGGAGGCCCCGGGCGGCGAGCCGGCCGCGCCTGGCGGGGAACCGCCATCCGCGCCCGGCCCCGACCTCGACCCTCTCCTCGCGCCCGTCCGCCCGTGGATCGACCGGGCGCGGGCTCGCCTGCGCCAGGGCCTGGCGCGGTTCGCGGCGGCGGCCGGGGCCTCCTCGGCCCGCGGTGCCGAGCCGCTGTTCGCCGCGGCGGAGACCGAGGCGCTGCTCGCGGCCAACCTGCCGGCGCGCCTGCTGCCGGTCGTCGCCCGCACCCTGGTGCTGGAGCTGCACGTGGCCCGCCACCTGGATTTGCTGAGCGGCGAGACCGCCGCGGAGCGGTTCCAGTCGTTCCTGACCCGCCTCGGCCGGCGCGATGTCGCCGCCGCGCTGCTCGGCGAGTACCCGGTCCTGGCGCGCGAGGTGATGCGCGAGCTCGCGCAGTGGGTGGACACCGGGCTCGAGCTGATGGAGCGCCTGGCGGCCGACGCGCCGCTCCTCCTCGGCCGCTTCTTCGCCGGGCGCCACCCCGGCCTGCTCAGCGGCATCGACGGCGGCGCCGGCGACCGGCACCGCGGCGGCCGCTCGGTGCGCGTCCTCACCTTCGCCTCCGGCGCGCGGCTGGTCTACAAGCCGCGGCCGCTTGCCGCCGAGCAGCGCTTCCAGCAGCTCCTGGCCTGGCTCGGCGACACCGGCGACGGCAGCCCGCGCACGGTCGCGGTGCTCGACCGGGGCAGCCACGGCTGGATGGAGTTCGTCGCCGCGCACGGCTGCCGGGACCCCGCGGAGGTGGCGGCGTTCTACCGGCGGCTGGGCGGCCTGCTCGCCTTGCTCTACGCCCTGGAGGCCACCGACTGCCACTTCGAGAATCTCATTGCGGCGGGCGGCCACCCCGTGCTGGTGGACCTGGAGACCCTCTTCCAGCCGCGGCTGCCGCTCCAGCCGTTGGCAGCGCCGGACAAGCGCCTGATCGGCCGCCTGCTCAACGACTCGGTGCCACGGATCGGTCTGTTGCCGTTCCTGGTGGGGGCGGGCGACGGCTTCGCCGGCGTCGACATCAGCGGTCTGGCCGCGGTGGCGGGCCAGCTCTCGCCGCAGCCGGTGCTGGCGCTGGCGCAGGGCGGCACCGACGAGATGCACGTGGTGCGCGAGCGGCTGCCGCTGCCCGGGGGGGCCAACGTCCCGTTCCTCGCCGGGGAGGACGGCGGGGAGCGCCAGGAGGCCGAGGCGGCCGAGCACGGCGAGGAGCTGGCGGCGGGCTTCGCGACGGTCTACCGCCGGCTGATCGAGCGCCGCGCCGAGCTGCTCGCCCCGCGGGGGCCGCTCGCCCGCTGCCGCGGCGTGCCGGTGCGGGCGGTGCTGCGCCCGACGCAGATCTACGCCCGGCTGCTCGGCGAGAGCTATCACCCCGACGTGCTGCGCGACGCCCTCGACCGGGACCTGCTGTTCGATCGCCTGTGGCTCGGGGCCGAGGAGCAGCCCGAGCTGGCGCTGGTGGCCGCCGCCGAGCACCGCGATCTGCTCGCCGGCGACGTGCCGGTGTTCACCGTCACACCCGGCTCACCCGATCTCGTGGACAGCCGGGGCGGGCGGCTGGCCGGATTCTTCCCCGAGCCGGCCATGGCCGCGGTCGAGCGACGCCTGGCCGGCATGGGCGAGGCGGACCTCGACCGCCAGCTCGGACTGCTGCGCATGTCGCTCGCCACCCGCCGGCTGGGCAGCGACCCCGCGCGGTGGACCGGCTACCCGCGGGTGGCGGCCGGACGCCCGCTGCCGCGGCGGGAGCTGCGCGAGCGGCTGCTCGCCGCGGCCCGTAAGGCCGGCGATTGGTTCGCCGCGACCGCGGTGCGGGACGCCCGCCACGTGAGCTGGGTGGCGCTGGAGTGGAGCGACAAGCGCTGGTCGCTGGCGCCCGTGCCGCGCGACCTCTACCTGGGCACGCCCGGCATCGCCCTCTTCCTGGGCTGTCTCCATGCCGTCACCGGCGATGCGCGCGCCGCGGACCTCGCGCGCGCGGCGCTGGCCACGCTGCGGGAGAGCATGGAACGCGAAGCAGCCGATGCGGCAGGCAGACCGGCAGGGCGGCCGGCCGAGCCGCCGGAACCGCCCTACATCGGCCTGATGCAGGGTCCGGGCGGCATCCTCTATGTGTGGTCGCACCTCGCCGCGCTGTGGCGCGACCCGGGGCTGCTGGCCGAGGCGGCACCCGCGATCGAGCTGATCGATGCGCGGCTGGCGCAGGACCGCGAGCTGGACGTGGTCGCCGGCGCCGCCGGGGCGATCGCGGGGCTGCTGGCCGCGCACCGCGCCGGCGCCGGGCCGCGGGCGCTGGCGGTGGCGGTGCGCTGCGGCGAGCACCTCCTGGCCCGCGCCGAGGGGCGCGGGGCGGGGATCTGCTGGCTGACCCGGCTGGCCTCCGAGCGTTCCCAGACCGGCTTCGCCCATGGCGTGACCGGTATCGCCCTCGCGCTCGCCGCGCTGGGCGCGGCGGCCGGCGACCGCCGCTTCACCGACGCCGGCCTCGCCGCCTTTGCCTGGGAGCGCGAGGTGTTCTGGCCCGAGCTCGCGCGCTGGCTCGGCGGCGGCGCCGCCGCGGCGGCGGCGCACGGCGACAGCGTCGCCATGTCGTGGTGCTACGGCGCTCCCGGCATCGGCATCGCGCGGCTCGCGGCGCTGCGCCACCTGGAGGCGGCGCCGTCCGGGCCGGCCATGGCAGCGGCCGGGGCGGCGCTCGCAGCCGAGGTCGCCGAGGCCGTGCGGCTGACCGTCGAACACGGTTTCGGCCAGAACCACTGCCTCTGCCACGGCGACCTCGGCAACCTCGATTTCCTCGCCAGCGCCGAGCGGCAGCTCGGCGGCGACGCCGCCCTCGGCCGGCAGGTGCGGCGCCGGACGCAGCAGGTGCTCGCCAGCATCGGCCGCGACGGCTGGTGCTGCGGGACGCGCGCCGCCGTCGAGTCGCCGGGCCTGATGAACGGCATCGCCGGCATCGGCTACGGGCTGCTGCGCCTGGCCGAGCCCGGCCGCGTCCCCTCGGTCCTCGCGCTGGCCCCGCCGAGCGTCTGATTCACCGGCATGCCTCGGATGCCGATGAGATCCGGCCGAACCGCTTGGCGCGCCCGCGGACCTCCTTCACCGAGCCACAAGCCGATGGTCGACTCCGTGCTCGGCATGGGTAGCCGCCAGCACCGGCTTACCCTCGGGCGTTTCGAGAGCAACGCGCGCGAGGCCTCCTGCGTCGTCGTACTTGTAGCTGACGACATAGAGCGGCTTGCTGCCTGGTTCTATGGGCAATATCCACGCGCTATCTATTATCAGGTGGCCAAGCCGGTCAATCGCAAAGCGAAACACCACCCGGTGACTCCCCATCTCCATGGCGCTTACCGGCTGCGACAGCACCGGGAGGATCATTCCCGCGAAATTACCGCGGCCGTCAAACCTGGTTTCATTGCCATGCTTATCGCGTAGTTGAAAACTGCCGTCCGACAAGAGGGCAAGCAGCTCGAAGCGGCTCTCCCGGTCTTCGGGAACATAACCGACGATGTTACCCGTGCTGCCAAACCGCAGCTGCTCGGAACGACCATGCATGTCGACCACCGCTACTCGCCTGGGCACGGAAGCGCCCCGAAACTCGATCCTTTCTCCGTCGGCTGGCAAGGGGCGAACTTCGTATGGGTCGGCGTCGAAGCCCTTGAAGAGCCCGTCCGGGTAACTCAGTTTCACCACGTGACCGGCAGCGTACCGCATCGACTTCAGCCGCCCGCTCTGATCGAGCTCGAAACGACATCCGATCTTGTCGGTCAGGAGAAAGCTCGCGTCGGAAAGCAGGAGCAACGAGGAGAGCGCGGCTTGCTCTGTGGCAGCGGGGAAATATCCCACACCCTCGGCGCGATCCGTCCTGAAAAAGAGCACGTCAGAGCGTCCCGTGACCAGGTTGAGCACCTGCATTTCAGCCGGCACAGCCACCGTCTGAAACTGCTTCTTCTCCGCGCCATGTGGCGTGATCCGGTACGGCAAGAGCAGGTGCCAGCCGCGCCCAAACTCTCCTGGCTCTCCACTCGCCTCCGGTTTGAGATAGCGCACGACGTCCATGTCCGTCCTGTACTGCGCATACTTGAGGACCGTCGGCGCCACGCGTTCGCAGTCATCCTTGCCGATGGCGTATACCAGGTCCCTGGTAAACGCGGCGCTGTCTCGGTAGTCCTTGCCGATGAGAACTGCCAACCTGGAAACGACTGCTTCAGCCCGCCCAGCAGCCTTCGCTGCCGCCTCTTCATACAGCCCCTTGAAGCGCGCCTGCACATCTCTGTCGCTGAGCCGCTCCACAAGTGGCCGTAACGCGTCCCAAACCTCCTGCCGCCTGAGCGCCGGCAGCAGGTCGGCCAATTTGTCCTTGGTGAGCGCGAAGCCGTCCAGGTGGATGGAAACGTCCGTCTGGTAGCGATTACCGCGGTAATCCTCACCCGAGCTGGTTGAACGCTGTGGCACGATCGAGTACGCCTTCTTGCCGAGGTCGAATGATGCCGTCTTAGGGAAGCTGGAGGATGGCGGCCGGCTCCCGGTCTTGAGCCACGCGCCCGGGGACAGGCTTGCCGCTGCGCTCTCGATAGCGGCCCGTGCGGCTGAATCGAGCACGTAGTTTTCCTTGGAAGCCAATTCGACGCCGCCCTCGACCCTGACGCCGGCGAAGTGGGCAGAGTCGGCAAGGATGGCGTCGACGGTCCCCGGCGACTGCTCCGTGAGCACGAGGTCCTTGTTGGCCAGGAGGAACCAATAGAGAGGAGCACCGCTCTGCTTCAAGTATTTTGCCAGGCTCACGAGCTTCGCGTACTCTGCCAGCTCCCGCAGCACCGGATGCAGGCGGGCGAGATTCTCATAATTGGCCGTGAGGTAGGCCGCAAAGTCCTCGTTCGCCGGATCGGCGCGCAGGCCGCGAGAGTTCAGGGCCAAAAACTCGGTCTTCACCGCCATCCGTCCGCTCTCGAACAGCAGGGCGTCGCTCGTCGCCGCGAAGGTCATCTCCTGTGGCACGAACCAGAAGCGACTCATGGCGTTCAAGAAGAGCGTGCGCCGCCTTGCCGCCAGGTCATCCGGGTTTTCGAAGCCGGCGAGGGCAGGCCGCCGCGCGCCGACCGCCCATTGCTTCATCAGGTAATCAGCTTCACGCATCACCCGGCCCAGGTCGCTGTTCGTGACGTCGCCAACATAACGAACCAATTGTTTCGCGTTGCCATGGGAGATCGGGTCGATCGAAATGCCCGGATCGGTGTCGCCGAAGTAGACCGCCCACAGGGCGGTCACAAAGCGGCGAAAGGCGAGCGGCTCCGCGGCCACCGCCCTGTCGTCCAGGACCAACGAGAACCTGCCGTTGCCGAGAATTCCTGCCGCCGCGTTCGGAGCGCCGCGCACCGCGGCCATGTCGGACAGCATCACGCCGCCGACCCCCGCCCACCCGGGGGGGCGCGGCGCGGTCACCGCCGGCCGGGCCGGCGGCGGCGGCAGGGGGATGCTCGCCAGGTCGGGATGTGCGCTTGGGCGGGAATCGCCGGGCAGGGGCCGCGGCCAGGCGCCGGCGCCGTTGGCGGGTGCGGCGCCGCCGGGCAGATCCGTAAGCGTCCGGTGGACGTTGCAACCGTCGTCGCGGTCGGCGGCGCCGGCACGGTCCAATGCCGCGCCATAGTTGACGTCGCCGGCAATGTCCCAGCGGTCGAGCGGCGGGGCCCAGCTGAGTGCTTGTGCGCTGGGGCGCGATCTCACGACGACGTCCCTGAAGGCCAGGGCGTCGCCATTTTGCAAGCGCAGCAGCGTCGTACCGGTGGCGATGCCGCCTTGCAGCACCACCTCCTTCGACAGGCTTGGAACCTCCCTGCTGGTGGTTTCCAGGTCATGCGTGGGCGGCGTGGGCACCACCGGCAGGCGGTAGGTTTGGCGCCAGTAGGTCAACGGCTCGGTCGCGGCCGCCTCGCCGAGCACGCGGGCAACCGCAACCATCTTCATGATCGGAACCACCCGTGCGAGCGCGGGGTACTGCAGCGCCAGGTCGGGAAGGCCGCCAGATAGTGCCACGGCGAACCGCGTCCCCGCCTCGTCGCTCTCGCCCGGGAGCCCCTGGACGACCTCCGCCTTGACCTGAGCGCTCAGATGATGGATGGTGACGACGCCGTCACTGGCTCCACCGTCGATGGCCGTCACACCGCCCTCGAAATAGAACTTGCTGCGCACGTCGGCAAGCTTGCCGGCTCCCGCGGCGTAGTCCGCCGACAGCTGCAAATACGATGGCACATTCCATACCTGGCCCGAAATCTTGCTCAGCGCGAGGTGCTTGAGGTGGACGTCGGCTTGGTACATCGCCAGGCCGAGGGCGGTGTCCTTGATGCCGCCCCGGAAGTTGACCGGCTGCTTCCCAGGTGGTCCGCCGGGCTCGGGAGGATCGATGCTGACCTCGGGAAACTGCCTGCGATCGAGCACCGCGCGCAGTGCCGCGACGAAGTGGTCCAAGCTCAGCTTTTCCTGCCCCTGCCGGGCGATGCCGACCAAGACGTGGTCCGCGTTTTTCGCATCGTAGACCCAGCCGATCAAATCGGTCATCCCCCCAAGCTCGGATACCTCGGTGGATTGCGCCCGACCCGCGGCCACCGCGCGCTCCGCCTGTTTCAACGAGAAGGCGACGAACTCGGGCGCACGCTCGCTGCGAGCGCTACCGCCGGCGCTGAGCACGGCGATTGAGGCCGCCGTCACGAACAGGCAAGAGAAACGTCGCCGCAACATGTCTGCGCCTCACGGATGCTGCAAAGCGCTCGTGCCGGAGCGCATCGGATAGCCGAGGGCATACCAGGGCCTGAGGGGCCAATTGCCGTCATCCCAAAGGGGCTTGAAGGAGGTCGTCCTGAAGCCGCCGGGATTGCCGCTAGTCGAGTACTTGCGCGTAACGTCTCTCATGGTCTCGGCAGCGATGGCACTGCGGGCTGCCAGCCCGGAAGCATCCCCGGCGCCGGCACTCCCCGGGGACTGGTCTAATGGTGTGATCCTGGTGACCCCCGCGTGCGTCTCGATCCGATACGCCTCATGGTTGGGCCGGGGGGGCGCTTCGATCGGCATGGGCGGAGGCGTCGGGCTCGCCGCGAGAAGTTGCTCGACCGAGAGCTCCGACTGGCCGAGCGCCACCAGTTTAGGATTGAGGCTGTGCAGCTCCCACCACGCAAACAAGGGAAAGGTCGCCTCGCGGAGAGCTACCGCAGCGGTCCTGCCAGCCTGCGCGGCCATCTGGGCGGCTGCGGAATTACCCCTGCCCCAAAGGGTTCCCAAGCCGAAGAACGTGGCGCCTACCACGGTGTCGGTGAGTTGCTCGGTTTCGCGCACGGTCAACGGGCGGGCGGTGAAGAGATCCCCGGTCTCTGCACGCGACGCCGCAAAGGCCATGAGATCAGGAAGGCCCGCGGAAAACGCCCCGGCGACGCGCCAGCCGGGCCGGTATAAGAGTCGGCCTCCCGCCTGCACCTGTGCGTTCCATAGGATCGCCTGACCGAGAGCGGCACCATACCCTGCGGCAGCGTCAGGGTCCACCCTGCCGGTGGCCAGATGCGAACCGAAGGCCTGGGCGAACGGCGTGACCACACGGCTGGCCTCGTCGATTCCCTTCCAATAGCCCGGCAGGCTGCTGCCCGCTTGCGCGGCCGCGTAGCGCGTGAGGTTCTTGAGCCCGAGCACGGCCGATTGCTCGAAGAGATTCGAGCTCGCGATGTGTTGTGGACTGGCTGGGTTGTAGTTCCCAGCCGCGCCCGCACCCAGGTCCCTGGCGGCCGCCGCGCCCAGCGTCAGCCACGGCTCGCCGCGATCCGATAGGGCTTGCATTCCCGGGACGAGACCGCCAAAGCGGTTGCTGCCGCCGGCGCGAGAGCCATAGGGCCCAAGCGCGCTCAACTTCAGCAGGTCCGTAGCCGTAACCAGGGCAGTGTTGGTGTTGTCGAGGGTGTCGGCGAGGTTGCTAAAAGCCGGTCTAACGGCGCGGTCGAAACGAGAGGTCGTTGCCGCCGCCCGCAGTCCGCCGAGATCTTGACTGGCCGTCGCCGGCGGCGGGGTCGATGCCGGGCCGCGCAGGGCGGCGGCAATCGGCGGTGACACCGGGGTGGCAGCCAGCCGATTCAAGGCCGCGAGATGCGACGTCCTCAGCAAGTATTTCTCTAGAGGGTCGCTGACGTCGCGGCCGGCGTTCGCAATGCCACGATTGATGTCCGCTCTCCGGTCAGGAAAGCTCACGGCGATCGCCATCAGGTTCGCGATGGCGCCTCCCGCCGTCGTTTCGTTGCGCAGATCCTGCAGGTTGCGCTGAATCAGGGTGCCGGGATCGCCGCCCATCAACGCGCTCGCCACGCGCTCTGCCTCTTCCTTGTCGGCCCGCGCCGCGACTTCTCCGATTCTTTGGATGACCTCCGCTTTCAGCAGGTCGGAGTCCCCCATGGCGGCGGCGAAATCCTCCCGCGCCTCGGCCAGCTCTCGTCCCGCCGTTGGCGGCCCAGGGGAGCTCAAACCTGGCCAGCCATTCGTCTTCAGGAAGCCGCGGCCGACCAGGGGAATGACGAAGCGCGGCGAGAGCTTCAGCGCGTCGGCGAAGGCCCGCGACGCCCCCGAGGCGCCACGCTTCTGCTGGATCCAAAGGGAGCCCAGGTTGGCATGAGCATCCGCCAGGTCGGGACGCATGCGCAGTGCCGCGTCAAGGTCCCGCAGGGCGGCATCCGTGTCGCCCAGCGCGGCGTACGCGACGCCGCGCGCGTTCCGCAGGAGCGCATTCGCGGGCTGCAGGGCGAGCCCGCGATCGAACTCGGCAATCCCATCCTCGACTCGACCAAGGCGCGACAGCGCATCGCCAAGAAGATAATGTGCAACGGCGTTGCCAGGGTCGACCGCGGCGAAGCCGCGTGACCACTCGCTCCAGGCGGCGAGGTCGGCATCCTTGGTCGCCGAAAGAAAGATCTCGACAGCCGCATTGTTGCGGTTAAGCGCCAGTGCCGCGTGGCCAAGGATGAACGTCTCCACCGGGGTCCGTGGACCCGCCGCGTCGAGCCGGGCGGCAACTGCCTCCCACCTGCCCGCCGCGAGGTCGGCACGGAGGCCTGTCCGCACCGGGGCTTCCTCCGCACCCACGGGAGCCGTGACGTTCAAGAGCAGGACCGTGGCGAAGAGGACGCGCACTCCGGCCGATCTGACGGGTCCGGTGAGCGTCATTCCGGCGCTGCTGGCCACGCATGCTCTCATGCTCCACCGCCGTTGTCGATAATGGTCTCCTGCCCAACGTCGCTGCCCTTCGCATCGCCACCCTTCGCCGGTGAGCCTGTCAAATCGATGAATGTTTTAAGTTCTTCATCCATGGCGTAAGGCGTCCAGGACAAGCCAATTCTCGTACCCCGATTGGCCTCGGTGGAGTACGCTTTCTCCAGCTCTGACCGAAGCGATAGGTAAAACTTGAAGCTATCAGCCCAGACGAGGAAATCGATGTACTGTTTCGATGGGTCCAGGCCCCGCAACATGGCGGCATCCTCGGGACTGACGGCGGGCGAGCCGCCGGCGATGCCCGCGGTTGTGCGCGGTAGAATAGTCGCTGCGAAGCCGAACCGGCCGGCCTTGTCGTAGGCTGGTTGCAGTTTGATGCGGAAGGCTCGACTGCCGACCTCCACGGTATCGAAGTAGGACACGACTTCGTGAATCCTCTGCGGCGCGGGCATCCCGCTGGTCAGGCGGGCCAGCACAGTTTGCAGCGCCTCCTCAAACGCCTTGTTCAGTTGTCCTGGATCGAGGATCACCGCCTGCCCATTCCGGCACACAACCGTGAGCGGTTCCAAGTGCTTCGCAATGGTGCGCCGCACCGGCAACTCAATGATCGTACCGTGCCCGGCGCGCAAGCCATCGGTCGATAGCTTCGCGATCTCCGCATGGAGCGCTGCGATCTTGGAATCCAACTCCGACCCCTCGGCCTGTAAGACCCCGGGTGTGCGCCGGGAATCCGCCAGCTTGCCTGGCGGCTCCGGAGAGATTGCGGCTTCAGCCTCTAGAGCTTGCAGGCGAGCAAGCAAGCGCCGACGCTGCTCGTCGTCGTCGATCTGTTTTTGTGCGCTGTCGGCGCGGGGCGCCGGCTGGCCGTGCAACGGTACGCTATTGGCTCTTTCGATGGCCAGCTTCCTCGAGATGTCGCGCGGGATCGTGCTCACTTCGATCTGCTTCTTCGTCCTGATGAGGCTCAGGTCTGCCGCGGCGAGCAGAATGAGCGAGACGCCGATCACGTTCATCAGCGTGTCGAGAAGCGAGTTCAGGCTGAGCGGTTCATCGGCATCGGAGATTCTCGCGGATCTGCGCATTCTAGCTTCCCTGTTCACCTGAAGGCACTGAGGTCGACGTCGTCGGAGCCTGGGATGGGGAGGAAACCGTACCTCGCCTTGCGCTGCTTGAGGATCGCGTTCGCGCGGTCGAAGGCCTTGACTCCGTCCGACCGTACCAAAAGCACCAACAGGGCGCCCCGGTCCCGCTCCTTCTCGGCGCGAGCGACACGGTCCTCGAAAGCGGTCGAACGCGCCAGCTGGTTGCTGGCAACGGCGACTCCTTCGGGCTGTAGGATGACATTGTCACCGCGGCATTCAAAAAACACCGGCTTCGGCGCCTCCTCCGGCTTGTCTGCGCCTCCTTCCTGTCCCGAGTACCTGGCCGTGCCGACGATCCTGACGGTTCCTGGCCTTGGCGCCGACCTGATTGCAAGCTGCTTTTCGTCCCGCAGCTTGGCAAGGTCCGCGTATTGGCGCCGCTTCTCGACGATGGCCGCCTCAAGCCTGGATGCGAGCTCCACATCCTGGTCCTGTCGGGCCGCGAGGCGCGTAACCCCGTTCCTGGTGCGTTCCAGGTTCTCCACCTGCTGCCGCAGCCGTTCGAGCTCCTGCCCCCTGGCTTTCTCCGCGTCGCGCAGGGCCTCCGCCAGGCGGGCAGCCTCGGCGGCCCGCAGGCGCTGCTGGCGGAGCGCGTCATACTCCTTCCACATCCCTTGGTTCCGGGCGATTTTTCTTTTGAGCTCGAGCTGTCCGGTAGAAATAATGACCAGGCCGAGAAAGAGCACGCCGATGATTGACAGGAGGACGCTGAGATAAGGGAAAAGGGTATCCGGGCTTGCAGAGGTGTCAACCCTGGCCATCGCGGCTTCGCCACGCAATGCTACGCTCTACGATCGAGAATCCGCGATAGCAACCCTGCTCTTTGCGGCAACCGCGGGCGCCCATTGTTGTCGAGGAGTGACGACACGCGCTCGAGCGCCGACTTCAGGGTGTCGAAATCACGGCCCGTCTCGATGGCGTCCAGCGCATCGGTGATTCCGGATGACGCCGTCTTCACTATCTCGCCGAGGGTGGCGATTTCCTTTGCGGCTTCTGCCCGGCGCCTCCCGTCGTCCTGGATCTCGTCGCGAATGGCCTGCAGCTCGGCCAGGTGCATTTGATGTGCCAGGTCGCGCTGTATACGCAGGGTTTCGAGCGACTTACCAGTCAAGACCGTCTCGACGTCAGCGGCGAGTTTCTGGATGTGATCAGGAGAGAACATCTTGGCCTGGATGGCCTCCACGATCTCCGGCATCGCAAGCTTGATGGCGGCGGCAAATTTCTCGCCCGCGTCACCGGCCGCTTGGTTCAGAGCCGCCGGCAGGTCCGCCGGCGCAACGGCGTCGATGCGCACGCCCAGCCGGGGGATGATCAGGTCGTTGCAATAATCATCCACGTAATTGAGCAGCCGCCACTCCGCCTTCTCGGACGCCGAGGTGGGAAACATGATGAGGAGGCTGAAGGACAGGGCGATCAGCGTAGCTTGGAAAGCGCCGCCCAGGCCGCTCGTGATCGGTGCCAGCTGCTGCTGTAGCCTTTCGATGTCGTTCAGACCGACAAAGCCCTTGATCGCCTCTTGCAGGCCGATGACCGTGCCAATAAAACCGAGGATGGGAATGGCCCAGATGAACACCCGGAGCATCGTATAGCTGGACTTCAGCGCCGTGCCGTCGATCTCGGACTGCGTGGCCAGCAGCGCCCGAACCTCCGAGCGGTCGCCGGTATCGTCAAAGCGTGCCAAAAGTTTAACGATCCGGCGCAGCAGGAATGACTGGTGCCAACGAGAGAACATGACTTGTAATTTGGCGATGAGCGGAGAGGTTGCGGAAATGGTTATCCGCTCGGGCAACAGGTCCAGAATGACCGGTGTCGCCCTGTCCAGCATGGCCTCCTGCGCGCGACGCAGCCGGTACTTCTGGATCAGCATCGCTGCGCCCCAGCTGGCCAAGAAGACCTCGAGCGGGGGTACCCAGGAGATCAGCGCACTCTTTTGAAAGAACATCGCTGAAACCGCGGTGGTCCGCGTCAGGTAGAGGAGGAGGTAGGTGAAGAGCGCCAGTGCGCAGCCGAACGCGGCGGACCCCATGAGACCCACGTCGGTATCGGGCGAGCTCTGAAAACGGACGGCTCGACTTGGACTGCTCTCCGCTGGGTGACTTAGAATCGCCGACAAAGCCGCCTCCTCATACGGTAGCTCGGGTGGGCCCGTGCGCAGGTGTGGTGAACGCCGCGTGCATGTCACTGCTCCCCTGGGATAGTCTTTATAGATGCCAGTATATGCAGGAAGAGCGGATAGTCAAGCTCATCTGGCTACGGCCATTTACGCATATTTGCTCGCCCAGGGAACCCCTTGGAGGTGTGCGGATCTGGCGTAGCCCACGTGCGCCTCTTCCGTCACCGCCGTCATCGCGGTGTTGCCTGACAACGCACCGAGGAGGCCCCCGCTGGGGCGAGACCGCAGCCGTGGTCGAAGCGGCTCGGTGGGATCGCCACCGTCGAGCGCGAGATTCGGCGACCCATCTTCCGTGCGGGGCGCCATGTGGACGTATACATGTGGGCATGAATCGATGTCGTTGACGCAGAGCGCCTCGCGCTATATCGTAAGTGATGATTTTAGCTAGAGGAATCAGATAGGGGATCTCGGAATGGGATCATTTGTTCGCGGTTCGTTGGCTTTCGTCTTGTTGCTTTCGGGATGTGCGTCAGCAGAGAAAGGGCGCCCCATCTCGGCAAACGGGGAACCCCTCGTGCTTCAGGTTACAGGAGCCGCGGTAACCCGGCTGCCGCAATTTGGCGAACAGGTGGAGGTCCTGCTGACTGGCTTGGACCTGGCAGCCGCTGCGAGCCAACGTGGATACACATATCGTGGCCCAACGAAGACGGAGATCCACTATCTCCCGATCCCCTTGCTCCCGGGCGAGTCCTTCTTGATCATAGAGTTCATGGTGTCCCACGTAACGCGCACCCTACAACTTACCACGAACGATTTACTGTTGATTGACGGCAATGGCGCCGTTAGGCAGACACTTGGCTGCCGAGGGCAAACGGCGAGCTCATGGTATCCGCTGTCCTCCGGGGAACTGAATCCCAGGATGGATAACCAGGGGATTTGGATATTCAAGGTACCTACTGATGCGATCGCAGGCGCAGTCGTCCAGTTTCAGAACGCCAAGTACCCGCTTCTGGTGCTCAAATCGGGCCAAACTCGGTCGGAAAGCGAAGGGACACCTCCGCTGAAAGAGGTAGCAGCGCCGGCTCGGGCCGCCGACCATCCCAACCTCACGCCCGGGAATTGGCAGATCTCGCGGTGGTCCACGTCGGAGGGAGGAGGGACACAGGTGGAAACCGTCGTCACCTACTGCATTAAGCCGGAGCACGTCAAGGACTCGCGGTCTTTCGCGGAATGGACGCTCAAGGCCGAGCGCAATTGCCAGATCTCGGACCTCAATCCAGCGAGCGAAAAGTTATCCTATTCGTACTCTTGCGAAGGTGGATTGTCCGGCACCGTCGAGCTCGCCTTCGCCGTGACAAGCTACGAGGGCACCCTCAAAGCCCAGCCGATGGCGATGACCGAAATCATCAAGGGCAGGCGCCTCGGCGACTGCACCGCCCCCGCTCGAGAGTCTTTCAGTGGCAGCGTGACCTCGGTCGACCCAGGCCAGAACAGCTTTGTCGTTCGCTCTGCGAAGGGCGCGGACCTGGCCTTCAAGGTCACGAACAAGACCAGGTTCACGCCGAAGGGGAAGGCTTGGAGAGATGTGGCTCAGGGTGCCAGGGTTTTCGTGAGGTATCACAACGACGGCAGGGAAAACTGGGCTCTCAGGATCCACATGTCGCCGGCTCTGGGCCAGGCCAGACCGCCAGCAAGTTCACCTTAGCTGCAGTCGGAGGTTGCCTCCCCGCAGCGGGTCTATTCAGCCGGCAACACGAGATCATTGTGAAAAACCAACTCTCGGCTGAAGTCACTTTCACGCGCCTTACCTCTGAGGGAGAAAGGGCATGGCCAAAACGGTCAGACTCGCGGCAGCTGCATTTCTCTTGAGCGCTGCTGCTCTTGCGCAAACGACCCCGCCAAGCAAGGGCCTGGTGTATATTTATATTCCGCGAAACCGAAAGGCTCCCGAAGCCAACCAGCAGCCAGCCAGGGTATACGCTGACGATAAAAGGCTCGTGGCGCAGCTTCGGCATGGGCAATGGACAGTCCTGGAGGCGGATCCGGGAGAGCTGAAGCTTTATGAGGCAACATCCATCACAATGACGGCACGGCAAGCCAGCGGCGGCGTTGAGACCCGTGATACGATGGCTTGGACCCTCCCCCTCACGCTGCGAATCGCGCCCGGAAAGACATACTACGTGGAGGCGGGAGAGCCCTGGGGCGTCGATCCGGGCACGCCGAGGTCGAGGAGGGAGGCAAAGGCCAAGAAGGGGATGGAGGGATGCGAAGAAGTGCATCCACCCTTCTGAATATCTGGGCCGGGCTGCCGGCCAGCGACTCGGAAATCCTGATCGTCTCTTATTGGCGAAGGTTATATATGGCAATGGTCAAGTGTCGATGAGCGAAAGCATGGGCTACCGGGTCGAACCGCGTCCGCCAGCACCGCCAGGGCCAGCGGAGGCGCACCTGGATAAACTAAACGACATCCACGCCAATCTCGAAAATGGCAATCGCCGGAGGACCTCGTGAGCCTTGAAATGCCGCCCGGGGTCCGCACGCCGCCACGGCAGGGGCTTGACACGAGCCGCCCGCCGTAGCGCGCAGTTGCCGCAGGTGCCCGCTCTGCGCAGCCGTTGAGTCGAAGCGCCTGCCGCAGCCCTCCTCCGGGCATGCCAGCACCGCAGCGCTCGGCAGCGCCGCCGCCGGTGCGCCGAGAGATGCCATGCGGTCTGCCAGTGAGGTAGAATATGGTTGTTTCCTGAACAGGAGAGGCGGCCTCGGATGCATCCGGGGCGGGATGCGAATCATGGGACAGGAGAGCATGCGACCGGCGGCATTGGCGCACGGCGTCGAGGTGCGACCGGCGACGCGGCGGCTCGGCGAGGGAAACCGGGCACGATCCATACCGCGATGGCGGGCGGCGATCGCCGCAGCGTGCACCGGCGTGCTGCTCGCAAGCGCGGCCGGCGGGCAGAGCGCGGCTGCGAGGCGCCCGGGGCAACTGTTCCCCACCGCGCGCCCCGGCACCCTGATCGTGCGCGTGGGCCTCGAGAAGGTCGCGGGGAGCGCGGCCACGGCGGTGCCGCTCGATCACGTGTTTCAGAGCGGCGACCGCCTCCGCATCAGCATCTCGGTGAACCGCGCCGGCTACCTGCGTCTGCTCGCCCGTGGGGCGGACGGCAAGACCGAGCGCCTCTGGCCGCCGGGCAGCGAGGCGACGCCGATCGGCGCCGACGAATCCGTGCTGGTGCCCGGCGACGGCAGCATCCGGCTCGATGAGAAGCCTGGCACCGAGAGGGTGGAGGTGATCTTTTCATCCACTCCGATCGCGAAGGCGCCGGTGGTGCCAGTCCCTGGGCCCGCGGGGCGCGACGAGGCGCCGGGGACCATCCGCCAGATCCGGCTGCGCAATCTGATCGTCGACCGCCAGGCGGCGGAGGGCGATCTGGGCTCCTATTTCACCGGCGACCTCGGCAAAGGCGGTGTGGCCACGGTCGCCTTCGAAATCCGCCACCAGGCGCGGTGATGACCGGCCGGACCGCCGCCGGCAAGCCGCCTCCGGCCGCGCGCCGGCGCAAGAAGCTCGGTGCTCTGCCCTGGCGCCGCCTCCTGCTCGCGGCGTTGGCCGTAGTGGCGCTCGTCGCTGGGGCCATCTGGATCAACCGCCCGGCGCCCCCGGAAGACCTCGATGCGCAGCTCGTGCAGGCTGGCTTCGAGCTCAACCCCGGTTTTGCGGCGAGCTTCCGTCCGGGCGACGTCATCCAAATCGTCGAGACCGACGGCAAGGGCGGCGGCCGGCCGCTGCCGCGTCCGGTCCTCTTCCTGCGACACGAGGACTGCTTTCCCATGCAGGCGCCGACGACCGCCGCCTTCGCCCTGGCCAGCCGCTCGGGCCAAAGGTCCGGATCGCTCCAAGTCCAGGGCGCGGTGGCGAGGCGCCTGCTGCCTGGCTTGCGGCTCAGCGGCCAGGAGGTTCGCTCCTACGCCCTGACGATCGAGCGGCCGCAGGTCGCCACTCTCGCCCGCGCCGACCTCTCGGGACGGTTCGCCCACACCTGCGTCGAGCGGTTCCAGGAGGCCCTCGACAGCGGCGACCGGCCGGCCTGGTTCGGCACCGTCAACGAGACCGTCGTTGCCGATGCTCTGACCTTCACCGTCGAATGGCACGCCAAGACCTCAGGGGAGATCCGCAAGCGGCTCGCCTCCGACCTCCGCCGGGACCTGCCCGGCGTCGGCGGGCCGGTCGCGACGGCGCTCGATTCGTCGGAGAAGACGGTGCTTCGTGCTCCTGGGCCGGTGCTGCTCGCCTACCGCTACCGGCCGATGGAGCCGGTCAAGTAGCGTGGCGAGGAGGGGGTGCGTGAAGATGCCTCGGTGGGAGGGGAGGAGCTGATCGGCTGGCACGTCAACCGCGGTCCGGATGCGGCGGCCGACTTCTTCCCGGCCTCGCACTTCCGCGACCGCTTCTACCGCCCAGACGTGGTGGCGCGCATCCTCGACACCCTGGACGAGGGCAAGGCCGTGGCCGAGGCGGACACCGCGGCGCAACGGCCGCGAGAGCAAGGGGCCCTGGTCGCCCGCAAGCCCGACGCCGTGCAGGACTTCCCGGTGGCCATCGTGGTACCCCCGAGATGAGCCCGCGGCGGGAGGCGGCCGGATGGCAGGAGCGTCGGACGACCAGGCTCGCAGTCTCTGCGGCTCTCGTCACGGCCGTGGCGCTGGCGGCGCCCGCGGCGACCGGGACAGGCGTGCCGGCGGAGCCGGTGCTGCGGGTGATGACCGGCATGCACACGGCCCCTATCCACATGATCGCGGCGGATGCTGCCGGACGATTTCTGGCGACCGCCTCCGACGACAAGACCCTGCGGGTTTGGGACCTGTCCACGGGCGAGCTGCTGCGGACGCTGAGGCCGCCGATCGGTCCTGGCAACGAGGGGAAGCTGTATGCCACCGCCATCTCGCCGGATGGAAAGCTGATCGCCGCCGGCGGCTGGACCGGCTTCGAGTGGGCCGGTAACCTCAGCATCTACCTGTTCTCGAGAGCGACCGGCCGCCTGGTACGCCGGATCCCAGGCTTGCCCAACGTCATCGACAATCTTGCCTTCAGCGCGGACGGGAAGCGTCTGGCTGCAAGCCTGGTAGGAAACGGAGGAATCTGGCTCTTCCGCGTCTCCGATGGCGGAGAGATGGGCCGGCACACCGACTGTGCCGGGGACAGCTACGGCATCGATTTCGATCGGGACGGCCGGCTGCTCACAACCTGCCAGGATGGCTATCTACGGCTTTACAATTCGGGCTTCAAGCTGATCGCCAAGGTCAAGGCCCATGGGCGGCGACCGGTTCGTGTTCGCTTCTCGCCCGGCGGCAGGGTGGCGGTTGGCTCATACGGCTCGGTGAGAGTTGAAGTGCTTTCCGCTGTGGATCTCAGACATCTCTATTATCCTGACGTCAGCGGCCTGGGTGCTGGCGACTTGCCCACTGTCGCATGGTCAGCGGATGGCCGGCTGCTCTATGCCGCCGGACGGTTCCCCATCCAGGGACTCTCCTCGATCCTGAGCTGGGCCAAGGCAGGCCGGGGGATCCGCACCGAGCTGCCGGCGGCAGCGAACACGATCCTGGATCTCAGGGCGCTGCCGCGAGGCCGCCTGGCCTTCGGCGCTTCAGATCCGTCCTGGGGAGTCCTGGGCGCCACTGGTGTACGCGAGCTGCTCGACGGCCCCACGCAGGCCGACCCGCGAGCGATTGGGGCGGCGTTCCGCATCGACTCGAGTGGCGCCGCCGTGCAATTCAGCTTCCAGCCATTCGGCGCCGCACCGGCAACGTTTCGGCTGCATGAACGCGCGTTGGACGCCGGCCCTCTGGACGCGCCCAGGACCAGCTCCCCGAGAGTCAAGGCGCCGGGACTCGAGATCAAAGATTGGCAATGGGCCACCACGCCCACCCTCAACGGCGCGCCGCTGCAGCTCCAGCCTGGCGAGGAGTCCTCGAGCCTCGCAATCTCACCTGACGGCCGGTTCTTCCTGCTCGGTACTCAGTGGTGGCTCCGGTGTCTGGGGCGAACCGGCGGGGAGCGATGGAAGACCGCCGCCCCGGCGTCGGTGTTGGCGGTGAATGTCTCCGGGGATGCCCGCACCGCGGTGGCAGCTTACTTGGACGGAACCCTGCGCTGGTACCGTGCCGCCGACGGCAAGGAGCTGCTGGCCCTGTTCCCGCACGCCGACCGCAAGCGCTGGGTGGCCTGGACACCGTCGGGCTACTACGATGCCTCGGTGGGAGGGGAGGAGCTGATCGGCTGGCACGTCAACCGCGGTCCGGATGCGGCGGCCGACTTCTTCCCGGCCTCGCACTTCCGCGACCGCTTCTACCGCCCCGACGTGGTGGCGCGCATCCTCGACACCCTGGACGAGAGCAAGGCGGTTGTCAAGGCCAACGCCGCGGCGCGACGGCCGCGCGAGTCGACGACCCTCGCGCGGCTGTTGCCGCCGGTGGTGACCCTCCTCGCTCCCACGGACGGCGCCGCGGTGCGCGAGCGCCACGTTGCCTTCCGCATCACCGTCCGCTCCCCTGCCGGCCAGCCGATCACCGCGGTGCGCGCCTTCGTGAACGGCCGCCCGGCGGCCGCGGCGCGCGGGCTGGTCGTCGAGCCCGGCGCGGCGCCGAAGAGACCCGATCCCACCGCCGAGCAGGTCTATGCCTTCAGAGTTCCCATCCCGGCGCACAACTGCACGGTGGCTATCCAGGCCGAGACCCGCCTGTCCAGCAGCGATCTCATGCCGGTCAAGCTGCGCTGGGCCGCTGTCCCGGCCGCGGTCGCGAAGCCGGCGCTCTACGTGCTGGCGGTCGGCGTGGGCTCCTACGTCAATCGCGGCTACCGACTCACCTTCCCGGCAAAGGATGCCGCGGACGTGGCGCAGGCCTGGCAAGCCCAGAAGGGCAAGCTCTATCGCAAGGTCAATGTAAGGCTGCTCACTGACGGCAAGGCGACCCGGGGCGCAATCCTCGACGGCCTCCAGTGGCTGGAAGACCAGACGATGCAGCAAGACGTCGCCGTGCTTTTCTTCGCCGGCCACGGCATCACCAACCCGCGCACCGGCGAGTACCTGTTCCTCCCCTACGAGGCCGATTTCAATGCTCGCCTCAGGACCCTCCTGCCCGACAGCGACGTGCGCAAAGTCCTCGCGGCCATCCCCGGCAAGGTCCTGCTGTTCCTCGACACCTGCCATGCGGGGAACCTCCTCGGCAAGACCCGCTCGCGCGAGGCCGCCGACTTCACGCGCGTGGTCAACGAGCTGAGCAGCGCCGGGAGCGGGGCCGTCGTCTTCGGTTCGGCGAGCGGCAGTCAGCTCGCGCAGGAATCGCCGGCGTGGGGTCACGGCGCCTTCACTCTTGCGCTGCTTGAAGCCTTCGCCGGCAAGGCCGGCCCGACCGCCGACGGTGTCCTGCACATCACCACGATCGAGGGCTATCTGGCCCGCCGGGTCAAGCAACTGACGCACGGTCTGCAGACGCCGGTCTCCCGCAAGCCCGACGACGTGCAGGATTTCCCGGTGGCCGTCGTGGTGCCCCCCGAGATGAGCGCGCAGCGATTCGGTCGCGGCGTGGTCCACAAGACCCTGGGCGCGCAGCGCGGCGCGGTCACTGGAAGTAGCCGTACAGGTCCAGCAGGACGTTGACCGCAGCGCCCGAATCGTTGACCACCGTGACCCGGCCATCGCCGTCGGTCGAGACCTCGACCACCGCGTTGTTGGCCCGCGTCATCCCCACCCCGAAGTTGAGGACCGGCGTCGTGGGCGGCGTCACGGCATCGCCGGCGAACACTTCCAGAAAACCCGCCGCGCCCGTCTGCACCACGGTGACGTTGATCGCCAATGCCCTCGCGCTTGGCGGCACCCCGCAGGTCGCCAGGACGAGCGGGAACGTGCGTCGGCCACCCGACGCCGGGATCGCCGGGCCGCCGGATGAACCCGTCCCCGGTCTGGTATCCACGGCGCGGCACGGGGTGAGCGTATAGAAGTCGCCCCCGGGGTCGATCTTCGTCACGAAGGCGTCGTACCCGCCGCCGCCGTTGCCGGGCTGCAGCGAGCTCCCGCTGACGCCCGGGAAGGTGGTCGAGCTGGTCTGACCCGTCACGTACGCATTCCCGGCGCCATCGACGGCGACGCCATGTGCCTCGTCGTCGCCGCCGCCGCCGAGGAAGGTCGAGTAGACGATCCCGGAGCCCGCCGCATTGATCTTCGTCACGAAGGCGTCATTGCCGCCGCCGTCAGCGCCGTGGACCGGCTGGATCGAGCCCGCGGTGACGCCGGGAAAGCTGGTGGATGAGGTGTACCCGGTGACATAGGCATTCCCGCCGCCATCCACCGCGATCCCCTGGCCCAGATCGCTCCCGCTGCCGCCCAGGAAGGTCGAGTAGACGATCGCGGTGCCCGCCGCATTGATCTTCGTCACGAAGGCGTCGTAGCCGCCGCCCCCGTGGGCCGGCTGGATCGACCCGGCGGTGACGCCAGGGAAGGTGACGGAGGTGGTCAACCCCGTGACGTAGGCGTTCCCGGTGCCATCGACCGCGATGCCGGTGGCCCCGTCGCTCCCGCTGCCGCCCAGGAAGGTCGAGTAGACGATGGCGGTGCCCGCCGCATTGATCTCGGCCACGAAGGCGTCGAAGCCGCCACCTGGGGCCATCTGGATCGAGGTGGCGGTGATGCCGGGGAAGCTCGTGGAGATCGTCGACCCCGTGACGTAGGCATTGCCGGAGCCGTCCACCGCAATGCCCGTGCCCGCATCGACCGAGCTGCCGCCCAGGAAGCTCGAGTAGGAGATCGCCGTGCCGGCCGCATTGATCTTGGTCACGAAGGCGTCGTAGCTGCCGCCGTTGGCCGGCTGGATCGAGGCGGCGGTCACGCCAGGGAAGGTGGTGGAGGCGGTTTGGCCCGTGACGTAGGCATTCCCCGCGCCATCCACGGCGATGCCATTGCCCTCATCCTCCCCTGGGCCACCCAGGAAGGTCGCGTAGAGGATGGCGCTGCCGGCCGCATCGATCTTGGTCACGAAGGCGTCGTAGAGGCCGCCGCCGTAGGCCGGCTGGATGGACCCGGCCGTGACGCCAGGGAAGGTCGTCGAGTCGGTAAATCCCGTGACATAGGCATTCCCGGCGCCATCCACCGCGATGCCCATCCCGGTATCGTCCCCGCTGCCGCCCAGGTAGGTCGAGTAGACGATCGCCGTCCCCAGCGCATTGATCTTCGTCACGAAGACGTCGCGGCCGCCGCCATTGGCCGGCTGGATCGAGCCGCCGGCCACGCCAGGGAAGGTCGGGGAAAAGGTGGACCCCGTGACGTAGGCATTCCCGCTGCCGTCCGTCGCGATGCCGTTGCCGGCGTCGTACGCGCTACCGCCAAGGAAGGTCGAGTAGACCAGGACCGGATCGATGACCAGCGGCCGGGCCCGATCGTAGCGGCCCACCGCGAAGCCCACCCGGTGGCGCGCATCCGCGCCTTGACCCTTCCCGGCCGGCGCGGCAAGCAGGACGTAATGGCCCGCGACCCGCTGTCGCCGGCCCCCTGCCTCCTGGTACAGCGTCGGCGCCGGCTGCACCAGGTCGCCGTTCGCCGTGTGCAGGATGAGCTCGCCCTGCGCCCCGATCGCAATCGCGTCCGCGCCGCTGAACTCCAGCCCTATCCCCCCGGGCGCGGCGCCAGGGGCGATCACCAGGTCGTACTCGAGCCGGCCCTGGTTGCCGCGGTAGAGAAGATCCACTCCCGGATAGATGCCCTGCACCCGAACCCGGGCGTAGTGGGCGACGCCGGTGTGCCATTGGCCTGGGTCGCTGCCGATGAAGTAGTTGCTCCTCGCGGCCTGCGGTCGCTCTCCCACCAGGCGCGGGGCGCGATTTGCCCCCACCAGCCGCATGCGCACCACGGTCGGTTCGCGCTCTGCGCCGCGCAGACTCAGCACCGCCTCGGCGGGAGTCAGGAACAGGGTCGTGCCCTGGCTCCGCGACAGGAATTTGACCGATCGGTCCACCTGCCCCTCGTTCACCTCGAAGGTCAACGCCACCTTGCCGTACGCCTTCGAGATCCTGGCCGAGGACGCCGGCTGCGGCATGGGCCCGGGCGGCCGAGCGCCGGCCCCTGCCGGGACCCACGCCAAGGCCTGGGGCGTGACACTCGGCGGCGGCGGCAAAAGGCCGGGCACGGTCGCGGGGCCTGCCACCAGCGCGGCCAACCCCAGGCAGCAACGCGAGGCCAAGCGGATCGGGGGCCTCCCTTCCTTGGACCGATATGCGCGGCGCAGGTCCGCCCATCGGCGAGCACTCGCGCTCTTACTTCTTCCCAGTAGGCGCCCAATCGCCGGCTCTGTCAAATAGACGCCGGGCTATTGAACAGGCAAATGTGGCCGGTCGCGCCCACCGTCCTGCAGGTCAGAGATCCCCCCGGGAGAGCGGGAGAGGGCGCCCGCGCCGAGCCTGCCGCGCAACCCGGCCGGGACCGGCATGCCGGCCTTGACCCTCGCGGCCGGCGAAGCGACACGCCACCGTCAAGCGTCGAGCGCAGACGTTCCACCGCTCACCACTGGACGGTCTGGGACTGGCCGGCGCTCCCCAGGACCAGGAGGTTCCCGTGCAGGCCGCCGCCGGCCACCTGGCCATGAACCGACGTCGGGGCGATGGCGGCGGGGACCGCGGCCGCGCAGTAGCCGGCGAGCCACGCGAGTTGCCGCACATCGCCCTCGACCGCGATATCGATCTGGACGCTGCCGGCCTGGGCCGGCGTGGCCTGCCCCGCAAACGGGACCGCGGTGCCCTCCGACAGCGCCCCCGTCTCCGCATCGTGGTGGATGTCGTGCACCAGGCCCTGGACGCGCCCGCTCGCGAAGTTGCCCCGGCCGTCCTGCATCGCCGCCACCAAGCCGGCGACGAAGGGATTCTGGCCCGCCAACGCCGCCGCCATGGCGCTCGCGTTCTGCAGCTGCGTTGCTACCTCGCGATCGAGGTGCTACAGTAGCATACAGTTTGTTTCGCAAAAAAGGTTGTGCCGCTTGCACAAGAAGGCTAGTCGCCCACCAACGGTCAGGGCGACAACGACGGCGGGGAGTAGTTCCAGACTCCTTGGGATGCCCGGGCGTTCACCCCGGGCATCCCGCCTCCCCGCATGAAGAAGATCCTCATCCTCAGCGAGCCGGGCGATATCGTCGGCCCCGCCCCGTTCAGGGACGAAAGCGGCCCTGGGCGACGGCCCAGCTGGCCACGTCGGGCCGCTGGTTTCCTACCGTAAAGAAGACGTAGGCCCAGCCCGAAGCGTCGATGTAGAGGCCGCTGTTGCTGGTCTTGCCGAGACCCGGGTTTTGGTTCTGCGTCCAACTCGTGTTGGAGGAATTGAACATGCCGATCACCTGCCAACCCGCGAGCAACGTGTTTGCCTGCAGCGCGCGTAGCACCCGGGTTTCGCCATCGTAGATCCCCTGCGCATCGGTGTTCTTGATGACGGCGTACCAATAACCATTGGCGTAGTTGTAGGCGATGTCGGGGCCCTGTCCATCGCCATAGCGACCGGCTGCCTCAAGCTGCGTCGCCGTTCCCGGGAGGGGCGAAAACGTCGAGCCGTCGGTGGAGGAGGCGAGCAGCAGGTCCGGCGTCTCGTTGCTGTCGAGATACGCCTGCATCAGGGTGCCGTCAGGGCCAAACGAAACGCCGCTCATGCCGGCGCCATAGCCTCCCGTACCCATGCCGGCGGGGTTGATGATGGGTGCCTGACTGGTGGTCCAGGCGAGGCCGTTGTTCGAGAAGGCCACGCCGATGCCGTTTTCTCCTCCGAGATGGGTTCCCGCATTGTTGTAGACCCCGGTAAAGTACAGTGCGTAGGCGTAGGTGTGACCCTGATAGGGAAACGAACCGTGGACCACCGAAGGATCGCAGGTGTGGCCGTCGTGGGCCACCCAGGCGGTATTCACGTAGCTGAACACCTGTTGGGGCGTGGCCCAGCCGCCAGGACCGAGGGAGCCCGCCTTCGACGAGAACCAGATGGTATCCTCGTTGCCGCCGCCTTGGCTGCACCACCAAATGTAATGGGTGCCGTTGATGAACAAGTGCGCCGGGTATCCGTCCCACTTGTTCGGGCGGTCGAGGATGATGCCGTCATAGACCACCTGGGCGGGGACGCTCCCCGCGAAAAGCGCAGCCGCGAGGATGGCCATGCAGCATCGTTTCCATAGATCGATCATTGGAAATCTCCTTGGCCGCCAGGGGTGAATGGGACCGTGGCACGAGATGAATGATTCGGAGGAACCGGCGGCGCCGGCGCAGTTGGCCGCCTTTGCTCCGTCCGTCGATGAGCAACTGCGGCGGGGTGCGCTGGTCTCCCCCCGCACGCTGCTGCCGCTGCTGCGGCAGGGCGATCGCCTGCACACGCAAGATGGCCACGCGACCTTCAGGATCGTCAACGGCGTGCCGCTGCTGCTTCCCGACGCCGACCATGGCGGCGTATCGCCGCTCGGCGAAGATGACGCGATGGTCAAGGAGTACGACGAGCAGTCCCGCCAGGCAGCACCGCGGCAACGGCCAATGACGAAACGCGTGTCCCGGTGGCTGAACGCTCGCGCCGCGGCCAGTCGCACCGCGGGGGTCCAGAGGGCCTTCGAGGAGCTCTTCCACGGCCTCGCGGCAGACGCCCTCTGCCTGTCGATCGGCGGCGGCCCAACCCGTGTCGATCCTCGCCTCGTCAACCTCAACATCGGCCCGTTTGCGAACGTGGACGTGGTGGCTGACGCCTACGCCCTGCCCTATGCCACGGGCAGCGTCGACGCCGTGCACTGTGAGGCGGTGCTCGAACACCTGGAGTTCCCGGACCAGGCGGTGCGCGAGATGTACCGCGTGCTGCGCTCCGGTGCGCGCGTCTATGCAGCCACGCCGTTTCTGCAAGCCTTCCACGGCTATCCCGATCATTTCCAGAATTTCACCCTGAACGGACACCGCCGGCTGTTCGAGCGCGCCGGGTTCTCGATCGAAAGGATTGGCCCCGCCGTGGGGCCGATCTTCGCTCTCCGCGACCTGGCGGGGCAGACGCTCCGCCATGGCCTGCCCGCCGCGCCCGGCCGCTGGCTCCATGGTGCCTGGCTGTTGGCGACGCTGCCGCTGCTGGCCCTGGACCGGCGTCTCGGGGAAGGCGAGGCAGGCCGACGCGCAGCGTCGCTGACCTATCTCCTGGCACACAAGGCACCGCAAGCGTTAGGAGCCACCGGCCCCTAGCACTCGCATCCTCGGCGTGCGCACCATCTCTGACTGCGGGACGCATAACCCCCTGTGCAGGCGACGAAGCCTGGATCGCGAGCCGGCGCCAGTCGCGCGAGTCGCTTATTATTGACAGTGCTTATTAAATGAGTATAGAGGACAACGGTCGTCCGGCACGACCATGACCGGAAAGCGCGGCCCCGGTCGCGGTCGCATGGGCGGAGCCGAGGTCGTGCCAAGAGCCCCCGACGGATGCCCTTGGGAAAGGCGTGGATTGCCGGGTTCGCGATGGTGTGCTACGCGCCGTTCGAGAGGATCGTGACGCCCCCGGCGCTCACGTCGAAGAGAGTGAGTTGGTGATAGCGGGCACCATGCGCTTGAAGCCGCCGTAGGCGAGACCATCGAGGTTCAGCAGTTCCCCGCGCGGCACCTTCCGCTCGCGCGTCATCTGCCCACACCGCACAAACTGGACCCGGCACATCGCCTGGGCCTATCTCGCCTTCGAGCGGAACTGAGCGACGCCGAGACCATGCAGAAGGAGCCCGCCTCTTACTTCATTCCGCTGGCCGCGGCGGGCCGGTGTTGTGGCTCAGAGAGTGGAACCCGGGTGGAACCCGAAACGAGCTGAAGTTCCCGGGTGAATCGCGTAACTTACTGATTCGATTGGCACCGGAGACGGGATTTGAACCCGTGACCCCCTGATCCACAGTTGAAGCGGGGGCTCAGCCAAACGTCCCTCAGCCTCCCTAACGTCCAGGTAGGACTGGACTGCGCAACGCAGCTCGCCTCACGGATATTCTAGGCGTACGAAAGGAAAATGGAATGTCCAAGCAGCGCTTCGTCCTTGCCGCCGCCCTGGCCGCGAGCTTGACGGCGTGGTGGCGCCCGGCGTCCCCGGCCGCGGCATCGGCACCCGCCACGCCGGCATCGGTTTCACCGCCCGCATCGACACCGTCAGCCGCCGCCGCACCCGTACCCGCCGCGGCACCCGTACCCGCCGCGACACTCTCGCTCGCCAACCTCGATCTGTCTCGCGGCGAGCTCGGCAAGGAGCCGCCCGGCTGGTATCTGCCAGCCACCATGAAGACGCAAGGCTACTCGGCCGCCGTGGTCGCCGAGCACCCGGAGGGCGGCACCCGCAGCGCGCTGCTGCAGGCGCCCGCCGGCGGCCCGCCTCCCCCGGTCCCCCCTTTCGGCGCGCTGGTGTGCTACTTCGACCGGAGGAGCTGGCGCGCTCCCTCACCACCCTGTTCCTGCCGCTCGCGCCGACGGTCAGGGTCTTCCCGTCGGACCGCCCCGAGCCGCCCGCCGCCGAGCTGCTCGCGCCGCCCGCGGGGATCGCTAAGCCCCTCGTCGTCGCCTGGCGCCATGTCGGATTGGGGCTCGGCACGACCCCCATGAGCCTCTACAAGAGCGAGCGCATCGACAACCGGACCCCGCCGTCAGCTCCGGAGTCGGCTCCCCCCGTACCGCCTCTCCCGGAGCCGGGAAAGCCGTTCGCGGCCGATCTCGGCGGCGGCGTGTCGGCGCTGGTGCCGCTGGCGCTCTACGCTGGCGAGCACGGCACCCTGCCGGCGGTGCCTGCCGGAGTCCAGCCCGTGTCACTAGGCGTAGCGGAGGGTTTCGTGCCTTCGGGCAACGATCGGACCACCCGGCTGGCCGACGTTGTCCTGGCGTGGAACGTGTTCGAGCACTTCTGTCCCTACTTCGACGTGGTGGGCACCGACTGGCCTGCCGAGCTGCGCCGAGCCCTGCGCAGCGCGGCGACCGACCGCGACGAGAAGGCGTTCCTCGAGACCTTGCGGCACCTGGTGGCGGCCCTGCACGACGGGCACGCCGATGTGACGAGCGACCGCGAGAACCGGGCGCACCTCGTCGCGCCGCCTCTGCTCTGGGATTGGGTCGAGGACCGGCTGGTGATCACGCAGGTCGACCGCCAGCACGCCGCCGGCATCGAGCCGGGCGACGTGGTGACCGCGATCGACGGCCGCCCGGCAGCGCAGGCCATCGCGGCGAAGGAGGAGCTGATCTGGCGCCGGCGCCGCGCGCTCCGGGAGCTGCTCGCCGGTCCACCCGGCAGCGTCGAGCTGCGGGTGCGGCACCCGTCGGGAGCCGTGGCGGCGGTGACCCTCACCCGCTCGCTGCCGCTCTACGGCGCCGGCCCGCTCGAGGAGCGGCGGCCTGCGAAGATCGCCGAGGTCGCGCCCGGCATCCTCTACGTCGATCTCGGCCGCGTGGACGAGGCCGACTTCAAGGGAGCTCTCGATCGCATGGCCAAGGCCCGCGGGCTTGTCTTCGACCTCCGCGGCTACCCCAGACTGCCGCCGGTCTTCCTCCAGCACCTGAGCGACAAGGTCCTGTTCTCGGCCCAATGGCACGTCCCGATCTTCACCCGCCCCGACCGCCGGCAGATGACGTTCGACGAGAGCCACTGGACCCTCGAGCCGATCGCGCCGCTGCTCAGGGCCAAGAAGGCGTTCCTGATCGACGGCCGGGCCATCAGCTATGCCGAGAGCTGCCTCGGAATCGTCGAGCACTACCACCTGGCCGATCTCGTCGGCATGCCCACCGCGGGCACCAACGGCAACGTCAACTTCTTCAGCCTGCCGGGCGGCTATCGCATCCCCTGGCCCGGGATGCAAGTGATCAAGCACGATGGATCGCGCCATCACGGCGTCGGCATCCTGCCGACCATCCCGGTGGCCCCGACGATTCAGGGAATCGCCGCCGGCCGCGACGAGGTGCTCGAGCGGGCCATCGCGGCCGTGTCGCGCGAGGCCGGCGTCCGGCGTTAGGAGGAGAGGGCAATCTAAGACACTACCCGGCGTTCACCTGACATCCGGTCTCATCATCGCTTTCTGCAGGGCGTCCCTGCTCTGACCCAGGCTTCCAACGCCTCGACGAACTTCTGGTGCGAGATCGGTGGAGTCGTGCGGTGGGCGCCAGGAGCCCAAGCCCAGAGAACGAGCGGATCTGCCTTCATGTGCTCGATGACGTCCTCGCCCGCGCTACGGCCGCCGTTCCGGGCGGGGTCCTTCATCTGCTCGCAGATCTGTTCCGTGCTAAGGCCCTCCCACTTCATGGACAAGGGCGCCAGGCGCCAGGTCGGCACCCCCGGCACGAAACCGTCGGCCGTGTTCGTAGACTGATGACAGGTCTGGCACGTCTGCGTCGGCGCGCCGTGGCCGTCCCTGCCGCGCACGACGAGCGGTTGATGACGAATGGCGGCGTCGGTCTGTCTGGGGGAGTCGACTTGATGACAGTTCATGCATCTCGGATGCATGACGACGCTCGCGATCGGGTCGAATGACCCGGGATCGGCCGCTTGGGCCGCTTCGCCGCGACTGAACGCGGCGAGCCCGACGACCACGATCAAGGGCACGAGGATGCGCATTGGTTCGTCCTCAAGCCGACCGGAGGCGGTCCGGCTTCAGTGGCAGCTTCCGGATTCGCTTGCCGGTGGCCGCGAAGACCGCATTGGCGATCGCCGGCGCCGTGACCGCTGTGCCTGGCTCGCCGATCCCGCCTGGCGCCTCGGCGCTCCGCACCAGATGCACTTCGATGGCCGGCGCCTCATTGATCCTCACCACGCGGACATCATGGAAATTGGACTGCTCCACGCGGCCGTCCTTGAGCGTCACCTCGCCGTAAAGGGCGCCGCCGACGCCGAAGATGACTCCACCCTCGATCTGCGCTTTGACGGTGTCCGGATTCACCACGGTGCCGCAGTCGACCGCGCAGACGATCCGGTGCACGCGCACCTCGCCGGATTCCGACACCGAGACCTCGGCAACCTGCGCCAAGTAGGTGTGCCACCCGCTGTAGAGGAGCGCGACGCCGCGGGCGCGGCCCGCCGGCGCCGCGTGGCCCCAACCGGCTGCCTGCGCCGCGACGTCCAGCACCGCCCTGGCCCGCGGCGATTTCCCGAGCAGCGAGCGGCGATACTCGACGGGATCCTGCTTCGCGGCGGCAGCCAGCTCGTCGATGAAGCTCTCGATCACGAACGTATTGTGAGTGACTCCGACACCACGCCAGAAGCCGGTCTTGA